>ERZ888423.125-NODE-125-length-78827-cov-14.744757_pt1 | contig 78827 bp, 79 predicted proteins | sample MGYA00520523_ERZ888423 | MGnify/ENA primary metagenome ERZ888423 (study PRJEB32303, sample SAMEA104408611) | aquatic metagenome | biome: Brackish water; feature: Pelagic; material: water | place: Baltic Sea | collected 2014-06-08T10:24:00 | depth 30,27 m ... | reverse complement strand
GTTTGAGTGGATTGAGGGTTGGTATAACCCCGAGCGGCGGCACTCCAGCCTCGGAATGGTCAGCCCCGCCCACTTCGAACAACTCGACAACAACGTCATGGTTGCTGCATGATGAAACCACTAACCGCGAGTGTCCGCAAAAGCGGGTCAAGCCCCTTGCTTCACTTTCAGATATTTGGTCATGTTGCTCCTTTGTTTGCTTGACTGTTCCTAGTGAATAGATGTTCAAGTTTTGATGATTCGAAATTCCGGGAGGCGGAAAATCTTGTCCAGGCGTGCAGCTAACACAAAGAAGCAGATTGCATTAGAAACACAGACAAATTTGAACGCTCTTGTGCGTTCAAACGTTGAAGCTGTTCGGCGGCAAATGACCCATGACCACGTTGTTCCAAAGCTTGAACCAACCCTCCTAAAGCGCCACAAGAAACCAGTCCCCTGGCACAAATTGCTGACTCTGACAGCTAATCAACCAAAGCAAAAAGCTCAACTTGAGTCCTTGGTTAAGGAAATAACGGGCATGGACGACTGGCACATCCAAGGACATGAAATTGACTATCCAGCCGCCTCGCTGAAAGCCCTGTCCGAGCGGTCGGGTATTCCTGTCCGCCGCCTAACGCAGGTCCTTTACCCGGAAAACGCAGAGGAGACACTGGGCGGCCAGTTCACACTGGGAGAAGCTCTCAACCTGTGCGCGGCCACAAACATTGCGCTGCAACAACTACTTACCCCACCCTGGTGGGCAACAGCGCAACTTGATTTCTCCGACCTCGGCGAGGTGGACTATTTGGCCAAGTTCAAATCTGTTCCCACTGACAGATGGGTTTCATGGCTCCACTCCTTAGAAGCACTGCCCCAACAAGATGAACATCTCTTTGAGAGGAATATGAGCCACCCTCCTCCACTGGGCCCGCGAATTGATGATGATGGAAGCCGGGTCAATCTAAATCGCGGCGTAGATTATTACGACGTCAATGAGCTCGATGAGGAGGGTCTCTTCTCTGAGAAGAGTTGGCGAGACCAGTTGGACCGGCTCTCTGTGTTCGAAGTCAGGAAACCTTCTGAACTCTCCTCAGCCCACCCCGACGTTGTCAGATACGAACGGCACTTGAGCGCAATGTATTGGATTTCAGGGGTTTTCGTTCAACTTCGCAGATTGTTGCGAGTCGCCCGCAGGCGAGGGACGAGCAATCGGCTGGATATCTTTTGGGAGGTGACGGTAAATAACGTGGCTCAACTTGTCGGCCGTCTTGTTCGACTGAGGAGACTGCAAACGCGGAGATAACTGTGCATGCTTTTGTGCATGCTTTAAGAGTCAAAAAGACGCAAAAAGAGTCAAAAACTCTTGGCCTAAACCTGAGAGAATAGGCGGAAAATCGCCCCAGGAGGAGTGCCGCCAGAGAGTTATGAGTCCGCTGCTCTAACCAGCTGAGCTACCACCCCGCGTCAGAGCAATTATCACCCGACTTTTCAAGTCTACCTTTGCGTCGTATCCACAAGAAACTTAAGCAATCGCGTGGCAGCTACTTATCCGATACACACTGCATGGGTCACGCTTGGATAACAATCATCTCTCCTTTTGGAGTGAGGTGACCGCTCGGGGCTAACTTGAGAGATGCGCATCTCCTGGAGGGAAACAAAATTTTTCTCCTGCAGAGTTGTGCTTAATTTACCTAAGGGGAAATATCAATGAAAAGAAATGTTGCATTCATGGGCGCCTTGGCGGCCATGACTCTAGTTCTCAGCGCATGTGCTGCTGAGGCAGATACAACTACTGCTACTACGACCGAAGAAACAACTACAACGGAAACCGCTGCTGTCGCTGGCTCAGTTCTTGAGTCGGTCAAGGAAGCTGGCGTTGTTCGCTGTGGTACCCGTGACGCCCTCCCAGGCTTCGCAGTCCTCACTGAGGCCGGCGAGCACGAAGGGTTCGACTCTGACTTCTGCAAGGCCATTGCCGCAGCAGTCTTGGGTGACGCTACCGCTGTAGAAATGGTGGATCTCGAAACGGCTGACCGTTTCACTGCTTTGCAGAATGGCTCCATTGACGTCTTGGTGCGTAACACCACCTGGACCGCTTCTCGTGATGGTGGCGAGGCCGCAACCTTCATGCAGCCCACCTTCTATGACGGCCAGGGCATGATGGTTACCGCTGGTAGCTATGAGTCCGTGGGTGACATGAACGGCGCAGTCGTCTGTGTTGCTAAGGGAACCACCACTGAAGGTAACGCTGCTCTGGAATCCTCCAGGCTCGGTTTGAACTGGGAAGTTCGTTCCTTCGACGAGACTGACCTCATCCTGGAAGCATTCATTGCTGGCCAGTGTGATGGCTGGTCTTCCGATGTCAGCCAGCTGACCGGTTTCCGCTCCGCCTACCCAGACGGTGCAGCTGCTTTGGTTATCTTGCCTGAGGTCTTCTCCAAGGAGCCTCTAGCTCCTGCTGTTCTCGATGGCGACACTCAGTGGGCACAGGTTGTCAACTGGGCTATTTTGGCCACGATTCAGGCTGAAGAGTTCGGCATCACCAGCGCCAACGTTGATAGCTTCTTGACTTCTGAAGATGTCAGCATCCAGCGCTTCCTCGGCGTCGAGATTGTCTCGGACGACGGATCCGCAGTACTCGATCCAGGTCTTGGCCTGCCTACCGATTTCGCTTACCAAGTTGTTAAGCAGGTTGGTAACTACGGCGAGATCTTCGAAGCTCACCTTGCCCCCTTGGGCTTGGAGCGCGGTGTTAACTCACTGTGGACCAACGGTGGACTTCTCTACGCACCTCCTTTCCGCTAAAGCGCTAACGTAGCTTCGTAATTGTGGTCGGCTAGGGAGGGAGTTTTTCTATGAGCTCTCTCCCTAGTGCACCCGCGCGTGTACCACTCTGGCGCGATGTTCGAGTTCTTCGGTGGGCCTTTCAGCTTGTTGTCTTAGCAGTGGTCCTTGCCCTGCTTTATTGGCTTTATGGCAATTACCAGGCCAATGTGGCGAAAAGTAGTATTCCGACAAATCTACGTTTTCTGGATAATCCGGCGAACTTCACCATCCCCGGCAACGACCTGGATCAGAGTGCGCCTGTTCGCGATGCGTTCTACCAGGGTTTTCTCAACACCCTGCAAGTGGCCATTGTGGGCATAGTTTTTGCCACTATCTTGGGGACACTAGTCGGTATTGCACGGTTGTCTCAAAACTTTATTCTTCGCACTATCGCCGCAGCATACGTTGAAGTGATCAGAAACATCCCCCTGCTGTTGCTTCTCACCTTCATGAACCTCGCTGTGGTGTTGCAGACTTTTCCCCGCATCGAAGATGCGTGGCTTCCTCTCGATCTCTTTGTCATTTCTAACCGGGGTATTGCCATTCCGTGGTTTACCGGTTCAGCGTTAGTTCTGCTGGGCATTGTCCTGGTAGGAATTGTTGCCGCCTGGATAGTGACCAAGATCCGTAACCGGATATCAGATTCCACCGGGAAACCAGCCTGGGCTGGCACCTATGGACTCCTTGTTTTTGTCGTGATTATGGTGGCTGGTTGGATCGCCACGGGAAACACCTTTACCCTCCCCTTCGTCGATGATCGAGCCACTGCGGGTGGCTTCCGCCTCGATCCCTCATTCTTTGCACTCCTAGTAACCCTGGTGGTCTACACCAGCAGTCACATCGCCGAAATCGTGCGCGGATCGATCATGGCCGTGCCTCGAGGTCAAGGTGAGGCAGCGGATGCCTTAGCTCTCAAACCCAGCGCGAAGATGCGCCTGATCATCCTGCCTCAGGCCTTTCGCATTGCCATGCCGGCGCTCGGAAACCAGTACCTGAACCTGATTAAGAACTCATCACTGGGTGCAACCATCAGCTACTTTGAGCTCACCCAGATTGCCCAAATCACGGTGGGCAATGGCTCCCCCGCCGTGCCCGCATTCACCCTCACCCTGCTGGTGTATTTGGGTATCTCCTTGATTACCAGCTTGATCGTCAACTACTTCAACCGCAGGTTGGCACTGGTGGAGAGATGATGACCTGGATTCGCAGAAATCTCTTCCGTTCCGTATGGGATGGCATTCTCTCGATTGTCTTTGGCGCGATTGCGGTCTACGTGCTCTGGACGCTTTTTGAATTCGTGTTCATTACCGGTCGATGGGAAATCATCGAAGTCAACCTGCTTCTGCTGCTGGTGGGTCGCTTCCCAGAAGATCAACTATGGCTGGTGGGGACCTCCATCGTTGCTTTAGCTTTCTGGATTTCGGCAGCCAGTTCAGGTTCGCCCAAGAGTCTCGATTCGCAGCCAAGCCTGAGCGCAAGAATTCTTGATTCAGTGCAACGTTTTGGCCTGCTGAGCGCTTTAGGTGTGCTGCTGATCCTCCTTGCTGGCGGCATCACGCCGCTCTACTGGGGCTTAGCAATTATCGGAGGCATCCTCGCCGGTCTAGGGCTGGGTAAAACCAGGCGCTCGATCGCCGCAAGAGCAAAAATCCCGAACCTGCTATGGCATGCGGCCATCATCGCCGTACCCATTACCTTTATTGCCCTAACTTTGAGCCTCTCCACCCTCGATTCGTGGGGCGGATTCCTCATCAACTTCTACATTGCCATTATCAGCATCGTGTTGAGCTTCCCCTTAGGTGTGCTGCTGGCGTTGGGGCGCCGGTCAACATTGCCGATCGTGCGAGTGCTCGCCACCACCTATATTGAGCTCATTCGCGGGGCACCTTTGTTTGTGCTCTTGCTCTTAGCCGGTGTAGCACTGGAGTTCTTTGTGCCCACTGAGTTAGCCCCCGGGCCCATCTTTAGAGCCGTTACTGTGTTTACGCTCTTTACCGCTGCCTACGTGGCAGAAATCGTTCGCGGCGGTCTGCAGTCAGTGACTCAAGGTCAAACCGAGGCGGGTAAGGCTTTGGGGCTTGGGACATCGAAGATAACCTTCTTAATAACGTTGCCGCAGGCCTTGCGTAACGTTATCCCCGCCCAAATCGGCCAATTCATTAGTCTGTTCAAAGACACCACGCTCGCCGGTGCGGCTCTTAGCGTGCTAGAGGTTCTCAATGTCGGTACCGCCATCACTAAACAGGATGACTTCTTAGGCCAGGGATACATATATGAATCCCTAGCTTTTGTTGGGTTGCTGTTTTGGGTTGGCTCGTATGTGATGAGTAGAGAAAGTCAGAGACTAGAAAAACGCCTGGGAGTGGGTCAACGATGAACAACACAGTATTCACCGATGCGACAAAGATGTCGGGTGGGCGATCAAGCAAGGATGCGATTGTCACCCTGGAAAATGTCGATAAGCATTTCAAGGAATTCCAGGCCCTGAAGAAGGTCAACTTCCAGGTAGGCAAACAAGAGGTTGTCGTCGTGATCGGCCCCTCAGGGTCGGGTAAATCCACACTGATTCGCTGTATTAACCGCCTAGAAGAACACGACGGTGGCCGCATCGTCGTCGATGGCACCGAATTGACCATGGATATTCGCAACATCCAAGCAATTCGAAGAGAAACGGGCATGGTGTTCCAAAGCTTTAACCTCTTCCCCCACCTCTCAGTGCTGACCAACGTCGCGATGGGTCCTCGCCAGGTGCGCGGCATGTCCAAAGTCAAAGCCGAAGAGCTCGCCATGGAACTTCTCGAGCGAGTCCAAATACCAGAACAAGCCAGCAAATACCCCTCTCAACTATCAGGTGGCCAGCAACAGCGCGTGGCTATCGCCCGTGCTTTGGCTATGAAGCCGAAAGTGATGCTCTTTGATGAGCCCACCTCCGCCCTTGACCCAGAAATGATTAACGAAGTTCTGGACGTTATCAAGGAACTTGCTCATGACGGCATGACCATGATCGTGGTAACCCACGAGATGAACTTTGCCCGCGAGGTCGCCGATCGGGTTGTCTTTATGGCCGACGGTGAAATTGTGGAAGTGGGAACACCAAAAGAACTTTTTGATCATCCCAAAGAGGAACGCACCAAGAAGTTCCTCTCACAAATTCTCTAAAGCTGCAGTCATAAGCCCACAAGCGCGGCAGCGATGATGCATCTCGCGTGCGGAGAAACTTTTCCGAGGACAGCTTTTGGTCAACAAGGGCGCACTGATCACCTCGGCTTTGAAATGAGATGCAGACGCTGTTAGACAAAATAAAGGTGGCCGGTGGGAAATCCCACCGGCCACCTTATTCTCAGCTCTGCGCTCTAACTACTCCGTTGCCTTCGAGAAGTACTCGTAGTGGGGGCCGCGCCACAGTGGATTCACTGTGAAGCCCTCCAGCCACGTGCGATAAGGGAAGGCGAGACCCTCTTGGGCTGCATACACCCACATAGGATCCTCATAAAGCAGGCGTTGCAGCTCAGCGTAAATCGCCTCACGTTCGGCTGGATCCACCGTGGCTTTGCCCTGGTCAATCAGCTCAGCAATCAGATCTGGGTCCTCATAAGCATCGCGCATGCCATGCTTAGTGCCCCAGTCACCATCTGGGTGCTGGTGGGGATCAAAGAACTGATGAGGGTCAGCACCAGGGTCGGCGTTCTTCACCCACAGTGCATAAGGAACGGGGTCCGCTCCCAGGTTCTCATCGAACTGAGTTTCCGCTTGATTGACAACATTGACCCTGAAGTTCGGGTTGATTTGCTCAATTCCGTCCTTCATCAGCAGGGCAACACCCTCAAATTCAGGCTCACCAGCTTGGACCAGGATTGAGACGGTGAATCCTTCATCCCAATATGCGGTCTGTTCCATCAGCTCAGTCGCTTTGGCGAGGTCGTACTCATAAATTGGAGCCGTCTCATCGTAACCAAAGACACCCTGAGGGATATACGCCGTGTAGCGAGCGCCGTATCCATCGAGGAACGAGTTGATGTAGGTGTCGTAGTCAAACGCGTAGTTGAATGCCTGGCGAATCTTCTTATCTTTAAAGAAGTCCGATGGGATGGTGTCGCCCGAAGGAAGTTCATCTGAGCGCATGTTGAAACCCAGGTGAATCGGCTCGAGCAGTAGGCCGCCTTCAAAGATGGTTACTCCTTCGACACCTTCCACGTCACTCACGTTCGATGGCGAGATATCGATGATGTCTGCGTCTCCGGCGCGAAGTGAAAGAACCCGAGAGCTCTCTTCAGGGGTGATGTCCCAGCGGACATCAGATTTGGCTTTATCGCCCCAGTAACCGTCATTGACGATCATGGTCAGAGATTCGCCACGCTTCCATTCCCCGAATGAATAGGGGCCTGTCCCTACCATGTTGGCGTCCATCCACTCGTTTGGTGTATCGGCCACAATCCCGCCATTAGCCTCTACAGTTTCCGAACTGACTACTGAGGAAACGGTGTTGAGGACGACTGAATACAGGAAGGAAGCGTCAGGTTCTTGAATCGTAACCTCGAAGGTGTAGTCATCAATTGCCGACATCGACTCCACAGAATCCGCAAGGGCAGAAACCTGACCTTCGGGCAGATTCATGGTCATGGCACGCTCCCACGAGTACACGACGTCTTCAGCGGTGAATTCCGTGCCATCGTGGAACATGACACCTTCACGCAGCGGGAAGGTGTAGGTGAGTCGGTCTTCTGTGACCAATCCGTTTTCCACCGTCGGAACTTCGGTCGCCAGCGAAGGAATCAATTCGGGGCCAACGGGTCCCACATCAACAAGACGCTCGTAGACGTTGTCAATGAATGCTTCGCCCTTTTCGCCCTGCTCGGTGCGAGCGGGGTCTAAGCTGCTCGGTTCGCCATTTTGGGCGTGGACAATCACACCCGCGTTACGAGTGCCCTCCGCAGAGGAGCCCGCGCTTTGTGGCGAACCACTGCAGGCAGCTAGGGTCAGGGTGATTGCGGCGACACCCGCAATGACACTAGACCGTCGGGTTCGAGCTTCTTTCGAAGCATCTAACCCTTCATTTTCTTTTCTCATGGTGCCAACCTCCTGGTTGTTTGGGTGTTAGGTGTTGCTTAGGAAGGGGGAAGCTTGCCCATAGTTTGGGTTCGAGTGCACGATGTCCATCGGCCAGGGCTCATGGGCAAGAGAGCCGCATCAGAGACCTCTGGGAACCTAAGAGTCACTGATTTACCGTCAACGCTCAGGGCTTGGTCTGACGCAACCAGAGCTCCAAGCTGACCCGCAGTGTTGGCGAATTCACCGGCCGCGTCATCACTTTCAAACATAACCTGCGCCTGAAAATCACTCGCTCGTTCAACACCAGAAATCGTTTCGTATAGTGCCGGGGTGCGGTCTTCAACTGTGAAGAGCAGGTCGTCGACTGACCAACCGCAACTTGCCGTTGCGACGGGACACCGGGGGTGAAGACGACAGCCTCGAGGAGGATTGATGGGGTTAGGGACTGTTCCCGAAAGCTCCCATTTACTTCCCGCAACTTCCCCTTCGAGGGTGGGGTTTGAATCCCGGAGAATCCGTGAATAAGGATGCAATGGGGAGTTGAAGACCTGGTCGGTTGGACCATACTCCGCTATCTGACCCAGATACATGACCGCAATTTGATCCGACATGTGCTGGACGACACCGAGGTCGTGGGTGATAAAAAGGTAGGTCAAGCCAAGGTCCTTCTGTAACTCCACCAGCAAATTAAGAATTTGTGCCTGAACAGAAACGTCCAGTGCGCTGGTGGGCTCATCCAGAATCACAAATTCGGGGTTGAGCGCTAACGCTCTTGCAATCGAAATTCTTTGACGTTGCCCCCCAGAAAATTGGTGGGGATACCGAAGCATGTGCTGAGCGCCGAGTCCCACGCGCTCGAGCAGTTCAATTACTCGACGGTCCAACTCCTCCCCGGAAGCCTCCTTGTGAACCCGCAAAGGTCGGCCGACAATTTCTCGCACCAGCTGACGGGGGTTAAGCGATGAAAAGGCGTCCTGAAAAACTACTTGGCAATTCCGTCGGTACTTTCGCTGCTTTTCCCGAGACATGGAGCCCAACCGATGGTTTGCTTCCAATTTTTTCCATATTTCCCGCTCGGCCACTGTCATTGCAGACGGGCTAAGGGCCCTTAGCCGCTGAATTTCTGCCTGCTGTTCGGGGTTTAGATCGAGCCAGAGATCGCCACTGGTCGGGGAAACTAGACCCGCGATAACCCGGCCAAGCGTTGTCTTACCGCAACCCGATTCTCCAACCAGGCCCATGGTTTTCCCTCTAGTGATCGTCAAATCGACACCATCGACCGCTCTCACCTGCCCAGTCACCCGCTGGAGGATACCCTCCTTGACGGGGTAATGGACTTTCACATCGTTCAGGGTGACGACGGCTCCGCTGGCCATATCGTAATCCGTTGCAACCGAGCTGGGGGATGGAATCATGATGTCATCTTCCGTTCAAATTCTGCTCGGATGGGCATATCCTCGGGGGCGCTAGAGCGATCAGCTGCTTGCTCAAAGCGCAAGCACGCCACCTCTCTCTTGGGCGACAAGCTGAGGAGCCTGGGCACGTCACGAGAACACGCGGGGGCGGCCCATTGACACCGGCTAGCAAAGTGGCATTGTGCAGGGGGGTCAATAAGGTGGGGCACCGAACCGGGAATTGCGGCCAATTCCCCTCGCGGAGTTTGAGAACGAGGTATCGCAGCGAGAAGACCCTGCGTGTAGGGGTGCTGTGGCGAAGCGAGTACTTCTCTAGCAGGACCTGTCTCCACAATTCGACCGGCATACATAACGGCGACACGGTCGGCAAATTCCCGAACCAGTGAAAGGTCATGGGTGATGTACAGAATTGCAGTGCCCCGGCGCTGTTGCATCTGATGAATCAATTCCAAAATGCGCGCCTGGATGGTGACATCCAACGCAGTGGTGGGTTCATCGGCGATCAACAAATCCGGATCACACGCTAACGCCTGGGCGATCATCACCCTTTGCTTCATTCCGCCGGAGAGCTCGTGCGGATAAGAATTCATAATTTTACGGGGATTTGGAATTCCGGTGTCAGCAAGTGCTCGAATCACCAAATCGTCGATTGATTTTTGCAGCGCAATTGATTTCTTACGGGAGACGAGTGAATATGCGCCACGGCTCAGTGCCCCCGCGCGCTGCTGGGCGATTCTTCTGACCAACGCCCCCGCTTTAGCCCCGCCGATTCCAGCGTCGCCAAGAATCACAGAGGCGCGATGCTCACCGAAGACCTCCGCGAGCTGTCGTCCCACGGTAAGAGCCGGATTCAAGGCCTTACCGGGGTCTTGAAAAATCATGGAAATTCGGTCACCTCTGATGGCGCGAACCTGTTTCATCGGAGCGGCGAGCACGTCTGTGAAAGTGGAATCATCATTTTTTAGCAAAACGCGACCCGAGGCATATTCACCGGGAGGCTCCGGAACTAAGCGAATAATCGACCGAGCGGTGACGCTTTTGCCGCAGCCCGTCTCCCCGACCAGAGCCAGCGTTTCCGAGGGGAAAATCTCGAAGGATACGTGGTCTACTGCGTGGGCGACCCCTTTGGAAGAGTGGAACCTAACGCTGAGGTCTTCAACCTTGATGAGCGGTTCTTGGTCTGGCATATCAGCGCCCCTCGGTCTTGGGGTCTAAGACATCCCGCAGGCCGTCGCCCACAAGGTTGAACGCAAGTGCCCATAAAACGATGGCGAGGCCCGCGAAGGTTGACACCCACCAATGCCCCGCCAGCAGACCCGACTGACCCGCGCTCACTAAGGCGCCCCACTCGGTAAGACCCGCTTGCGCTAGTCCAATGAAGCTCAACGTTGCGCCAATAAGCACAACGTTGCCCATGTCCAAGGTTGCCTGAACAATCAGGGGTGTGACAGCGTTGGGTAGAACGTCTTTCCGGTAGATGTTCCAGGTGGAGTCTCCTACCACCCTTGCGGCGGCTACATACTCAGCCTGCTTGACCCGAATTATTTCACCGCGGATGATACGCGCGTATTTGACCCAGAAAACCGCCACCAACGCGAGGATTATGTTCCTAAATGATGGCCCTAAGACGGCCGCGATGGCGAGAGCGAAAATGAGCTCAGGGATCGAGAGAAATACGTCGACCACTCGCATAAGAAAATTGTCGAGTCGCCCCCCGCGCATCGCAGCAAGACTCCCAATAATGGTTCCGATAACCAAGGTTGAAATAACCACGGTCAAGGACAGTTGCAAAGAGAGCCTGGAACCCCAAATAACACCATAAAGGAGATCGCCACCTTGGGAGTCTGTCCCCAGAACATGTCCAGCAACCCCGGGAGGAGAATCGATATTTGCCCAATCTCGGGGGCTTTGGTAGGGGTCAGGTTGATTAGCTTCGGTCAACAATGGCGCAAAAATCGCCATTAGTAGGAAGAGCAGGATGATCACGAGGCCGATTACCGTCAGCGGGTTTTGTAAGACTTCACGGGCAACCTCGCGTCGACGCGCCCATTTCACACTCGCAACGCTCTGCTTGGTGCTCCCCATTTCGACACTCGAAAGCGAGCTCATCCGCCCAACACCACCCTTCGATCCAGATAGGCATAAGCAATGTCAACCGCAAGATTGACCATCATGAATATGAAGGCAGTAATCAACACGTAGGCCATGATCGTGGCCTGATCACCAGCGAGAATGGCACTGGTGACCCACTGGCCTAGCCCGGGCCAACGGAATATCAACTCGACGGCGACTGACCCCTGCAGGAGAAAACCAAAACTTAAACCGATGACCGTAGTGGTCGGCACCAGGGCATTCCTCCGAGCATGGCGTTTGATTACAAGGCGCTCTGGGAGACCTTTGGCGCGAGCTGCGTCCACGTATTCTTCGGACATTGCCTCCACCATTGACGAGCGCATCATCCGCACAATGATTGCCATGGCGCCAAAGCCCAGGACCACAGCCGGAAGCACCAGGTGCCGAAGCGCATCTCCAAACGCCACCAGATTCCCATTCAGGAGGGCATCCAAGGAATACATCCCCGTGTAATGCGCGAGGGAGCTGTAAATGTCGGGGGTCGAACGGCCGAGGGGAAACCAATCAAGCCAGAGATAAAAAGGCACCAGCAACAAGAGTCCGAACCAAAAGGTCGGAGTGCTAGCCCCGAGAATGGAAAAGAACCGCGCCGCGTGGTCCGGCCCTTTGTTGCGTTTGACTCCTGCGATGGTGCCCAAAGCAATGCCCGCCAGAACCGCGATAATCCCCGCGGCAAGCGCAAGTTCGAGGGTGGCGGCAATCCTGGAACCGATGACGTCAGTCACGGGTGCGACTGACACGCCCGACCAACCCAAGTCGCCTCGCAACAACCCGCCAAGCCACGCAGCATATTGTGCCGGAATGGGTTGATCGAGAAGGTAGCGTTGCTCGAGCGCGGCGAGTTCGTCGGGCGTCATATTGGGTGTGGCGTAAATTCCCACCGGCGAACCGGTGAAACGCGTCAGGGTAAAAACAATGACGCTCACTCCGAGCATGATGAGGGGAAGCAGCGCCAGCCGCCGAATTAGGTAATCCCTCACCTGCATGTGAGCCTCCGTTGGCTAAGACATGAGCAAAAAATCGCTCTTTAATGCAATCGATTGTGTAAAAAATAACATTTTTTCAGGTAGTTCGCAACGTCAGCCCTCTTGGCCGGTAACGGGTGAAGGTCCGCAATCTCTACGAGTTCTCCGACAACCTCTGTTTTCCCAAAAAAACTGACTAAAGCGAACCTATTAGCAAAAGCCTGGGAAAAAGCAGGGTGAAATCCCAGGGTTGTGTCACCAAGGAAAGCTTTCGTGCTGGCTGAAGGCCCGGAGGCCGCGATGGATTCCCTGGCAAAAATTCGCCAATAATATTCCCTCCCACTGCTGTTTCTGGGCTCCGCCTCGCCAGTACGCCCTAGACTTTGGGCGTACTGGAATCCATGAGGCGGTGATGACGTGAATATTTGGGCGAACATAGGGCTCTCCGCACTGGTTACCATCAGCATCGCCCTCGTTGCGCTCTTTGCTATCTGGCTGCTCATGAAGATCCTTGGCGCCAAAATAGAGTGGCTTTTCCCAGCCTACGTAGACCTCCGTCCGAGGCTCCGTTTTGTTGTCTTCAACCTCGCCCTTCTGGTAACAGTGACCACTGTGGAGCCTGTTGACGACCAGTGGTGGCCGATACTAAGCCGCAGTCTTGAACTACTGCTCATTCTCTCTGGGGGTTTTTTGCTCCAGGCAGTCATCAATTTCATGGTGGACCGGTTCATTAAAGCTTTTGAAGATGGCGACCAGGACGACGTCGAGATCCGCCGAATTGAAACCCAGTTGCGCATTATTAGGCGCCTTGCTAACGCCATCATCGGCGTCCTCACCGTCGCATTTGCCCTGTTTACCTTTCCTCAGGTTCAGGCGGTGGGAGCCGGCCTACTGGCCTCCGCCGGGGTACTCGGCGTTATTGGCGGCCTTGCCGCCCAATCCGTGTTGGGAAATCTCTTTGCTGGCGTTCAATTGGCTTTTAGTAATGCGATTCGCCGTGGCGATGTGGTGGTGGTAGAAGGCCAATGGGGAACCATTGGCGAGATCACCTTGTCCTATGTCGTGGTCTATGTGTGGGATGAGCGACGCCTCATCGTTCCCTCCACTTACTTCACGAGCAAATCTTTTGAAACCTGGACGAGGAACTCGACCAAGATGTTGGGCACCATTTTCCTTGACGTCAACTGGCGGGTCCCTCTAGCCGAGGTGCGCAAGGAATTTGCTTCCTTCTTAGAAGGCAACGAACTTTTCGATGGCCGCACCTCAGATGTCGTAGTCACCGATGCCACTGGTGGTTTTGTGGAAGTCCGTTTCCTGGTTTCAGCTGCTGACTCCTCGAAACAGTGGGACCTGCGCTGCGCGGTGCGCGAGCACATGGTGACCTGGCTGCAAAAGAATCATCCCGATGCGCTACCTGTTTCGCGGGTGCAACTTGTGGACGAAATCAAGGCCACCAAACCTCGTACCCGAGCTACGAAAGCGTGAGTGTTCGCCCCATCACCATCACCGGCGAGGCAGTGTTGCACGCCAAGGCGTCGCCCGTGACAGATTTTGGCGCCCCACTCCAGCAGCTAGTTTCTGACATGGTCGATACGATGCGCCAAGCCCCAGGAGTCGGACTTGCCGCTCCACAGATAGGTGTCGGCTTACAAGTCTTTGTGTGGGAATGGAGCGACGATGAGGACCAGCTCCATGAAGGCGCCATCGTTAACCCGACCCTGAGTCGAGGACCACTCCCCCGAAGAGCGGTGGATGGCGAAGCCGACTTGGAGGGGTGCCTCTCGGTACCCGATTTTCGCTATCCCCTGATCCGAGCCGATGATGTGGTGCTCAGCGGGCTGACCCCCACAGGGGAGCCTCTGATGATCTCCGCACAGGGCTGGTTGGCGCGGATTTTCCAGCACGAATTTGACCACCTCCAGGGCAAGCTCTATATCGACCGCCTGCCCTGGAAACTACGCTTTAGTGCGCGCAGGGAAATCCGGGAAGAGGGCTTTGGCAAACCCGGTAATAGCTGGCTGCCCGGTGTCGATGCGTATGAAGAATCAGACCATGAGGCCGAGGAAGCGTAATCCACCTGCGACGACCCCAGCTGCCAGTAACACCACCATAAAAGGCGCTTTGAAATACAGCAGCAGTGCGGCCACACCCACTGCGGGGACTCGAGCATCAAGGACGATTCCCCCGTCTTGGTGCAACGATTGGGACATCACCAGCGAGGCCAGTAGCGCCACGGTCACCAGTCCGGCCACGCGGGACATCAGAGCACCTTCGATCAACCGTTGTGGAACCAGGTAGCCAGCGGACTTCAGCGCCCACACTAGAAGTGACGCCACAACCAACCCAACCCAAATGCTCACGAGGTGCCCCCGTCTGTGCGCTGCGGCGCATGAGGTGCCACACGATGGCGATACACGGCAACAACGATGCCCACCACGGCAGCGGCCAATACCGGTATGCCTGCCGGAACCACCGGAATCAAGACCACAGTCAACGCGGCTGCCGCCACGGCCACCGCAATCGGCTCTCGAGCAGTCAGCCTGGGCCACAACAACCCCAGAAAAGCGGCCGCCGCCACAGCGTCCAATCCCCAGGTGCGCACATCACCCAGGGCATCTCCAGCTAGCGCTCCCACCAGAGTGGCAATATTCCACCCCGCATAAAGCGCCAAAGCGGTGGCCCAAAAACCGTGCCGGGATGAGGTCACGTCACTTTGCGCCACCGACACGGCCGTGGATTCGTCCACGGTTAGTTGGGCGGCAGCGGCACGGGTGAAAAACCCTGGTCCAATAATCGATGACATTTTGAGCGCGTAGAGCCCATTGCGCACACCCAGTAGGCCCGCCGAGGCAATAGCCGCCCCGAGTACCGCAGCACCGCCGGAAGCAACGATTCCAATAAACGCAAACTGGGACGCACCGGAGAACATCACCAGGCTCAGCACCATGGTTTGCCACACACTAAAGCCCAGTGCAACAGAAAGAGCCCCGAACGAGATTCCCGAGAGTGATACCGCAGCGGCTACCTGGAAACCTTGGGTTCGTGCTCGGCGATGATGGTGAGAGTCGAATTCCCTCTCCACTAAGCATCATCCACGTCACGGGTGTTAACACCGTGGACGCCATTATGGAATTTCAAGGTGGGGAAGGCCACAGAAATGCTAAAGCCCACACCCGGCACTCGGTGGGCCGAAAAGACCCCGCCAAACGCTTCCGTGCGCGTTTTCATGTCCTTGATGCCTCGACCGGACATGATCTCAACCAAAGCAGCCTGGTCATCCGCCACGGTGTAAACCGGCGCATCATCAGCGGCAAAACGACGCTGAGCACGAATACCGTCATCATCGACGCGCAGGTGCAAGCCCTGCTGGCTCCAACTCATGGTTACTTTTACAACTGTGCCTGGACCACCATGGGCGCGAGAGTTGTTGAGAGCTTCTTGGAGAATCCGAAAAATCGCCAGCTCCGCGCTGGACGCAACAGGAAAGGCCTCCCCTCGTTCTTCAAAGTCCACGACAATACCTGATTCGGTCATGGCCTCAAATAGGCCATTCATCGAGGTCAAGCTCGGCAGACCCTCCACTTCTTCCACGCCATCGCGGGAGGCGTTAACAACACGACGAATATCACTCAAAACGGACCTGGCCTCTTCGGCGATGGCTGCAGCGGCTCTAGAAGCCACCCGGGGATCCGAGTTCACCGTGAACTTAGCTCCCTCTGCCTGAGCAATGAGGCGAGTAAGTGTCGCCGCCGCCGATTCGTGAACATCACCAATCATGCGCATCAGATCCGCTTGCCCAACAAGTCGAATTTCCAGCTCAGATTTTTCCAGGTATGCCTGGCTCACCTCGTCGCTCTGTTCCTGGGAAAGCTCAGGGGCGGGCTTGGCGCTGTGAAATTGCCACACCACCACAACGAGTGCTACTAGTAGCGCTAGGACAAGGGCGGGAATAAGCCACAATGCCTGCGCGGTGAGAAACTCTGCCATTCACCGCTCAACTTTCCATCCTAAATTTCTCTGGGATAAGTGGTCGTGACGAGGGGGCTGGCTCCTCGACTTGGACTCGAACCAAGAACCTACCGGTTAACAGCCGGTCGCTCTGCCAATTGAGCTATCGAGGAATATGGACTAATCCCCGATGCTACCAGAGCTTAGAAACCCATTTCCAACTCTCTGAGGCTAGTAGCCCGCCTCAACATCTACAACACCGAGAAGGTCCAAGCCGTTGAGGTACGCTTCCACGTTTCCCCTCACACGCTGGGCCAACAATGGCCGGGTCATGTCAGGGGTGTCAGCTGAATGGGAGGTGATGAGAGCATTGTTAGTTGACCACAACCCGTGCTCTGAGGGAAAAGGTTCCGGGTCCATCACATCAAGACCTGCGCCAAAAAGCCTCCCGCTTTGCAACGCATCCAGCAGGGCATCGGCATCAACGAGCGAGCCTCTGGCGATGTTAATCAAGACACTGTGCTCAGGCATGAGGGCTAACTGCCGGGCACCGATGAGATGCCTAGTCGACTCCGTCGCGGCGGCGGCGACGACCACCACATCGGCATGAGGTAAGACGCTATCTAAATCATCGACACCAATGGTCGCCTGGGCCCCAGGGACGCTCTTGTTGCCCCGTCTGACCATCGTGACATTGGCTCTAAAAGGCGCAAGGAGTTCCACAAAGGTCCGCCCCACCCCGCCAGCACCAATCACCACAACATGGCGGCCGAAGAGGGAAAGTCCGCTGCGTTGTTCTTGCCAATGAGCATCCCGGGCTTTTCGTGGAAACTCCCTCATGCAGGCCAGAGTTAGGGCCAGGGCGTGTTCGGCCACGGGTTCAGAATAGGCACCCTTTGCCGAGGTCACCACAGGCCTTTTGTCTACTGGCATGGTGGCAATGTGCGCCAAAACACTGGCAAAAGCATCCACGCCAGCCCACGGAAGCTGCAACCACTCAATCTGGGGTTGGGCATCCAAGATGGCACCCAGCTCGTTGGCTCCAGAAGGGCTAAGCCACACCAAACCGCGGGTTGCAGGGCCAACCTCCATGATCTCGCCACCACCTTCAACCACGGCGGAGTGGAAAAGCTCTTCAGAGAAAGGAGCAAGGCTGAGGGGCCCGCCCACGAGTTTGGGATGAGAAAGCTTCTCGGGAACCACCGGGCTGTGCTGGTTCATACGTTATTCCTCCCGAAAGGCGCGACGTTCTTGTTCAATGGCCACCAACTCTTCCTGCAGCGATCGATAGGTTTGCGGATCCGCTGCGGCATCACTGCGTTGCAAAGTGCCCAGCAGCTCAGCTTTTTTGCGCAAAAGATCACGATCCAACAGTGTTGCCGTCACCCCCAAGCCGTAGCGCTCTGCTTGGTCGGGACTTTGAGGTAGAGGTGCCACAGCGAGCTGGCCCACCAGGGTCGCGAGCGCCTGAGGTGTTTCTTCGGTCACGGCAGTGACCCAGTGTTGCGTTGCGTAGTGCTCCAGGGCGGACACCATGGCATCGCGCACCAGTGCCAATGCGGCATGGGAAAACTGTGTCCCCAGGACCGCTACGGCGCGCTCATGAGGGATCAGGTCTGGATGTTGCAACAACACCATAAGCCCATCGCGCTCAATGGTGGTGACTGGGTCCTTGGCTAGCGCCCCCATGTCGTAAGGCTTTTCAGCGCCATCCTGGGCGCTCTGGGCTGGAGATTCCGATGATGACCCAGTGCTGCCTTGTCTAATAGCGCGGGCAACATCATCTGGGCTCATGCCCAACCAGCCAGCAAGTTCGCGCGCGTAGCCATCTCGAATGACGCGATCGCGAATCCCGGCCACAATGGGGGCCGCGGCGCGAAGAGCCTGGCTTCGTCCCTCGACGGTATTGAGATTCAGTTTTTTCATCACCTGCTTAATCATGAATTCATACATGGGTCGACGCTGGCGGATCACTTCGCGCAACGCCTCATCGCCTTGGACGATGCGAACATCACAGGGGTCTAGGCCCTCAGGGGGAACCGCAACAAAGGTTTGGGCAGCAAAGCGGGATTCTTCGGCGTAGGCACGTGATGCCGCTTTTTGTCCGGCGTCATCGGGGTCAAAAGTGAAAATCACTTCACCCTGGGATGCTTCACCGGGTTTATCTGAATCACCTAAAACGCGACGAACCACGGTGACGTGGTCAGAACCAAACGCTGTCCCACAGGTGGCCACTGCAGTGGTGATGCCCGCTAAATGGCAGGCCATCACATCGGTATAGCCCTCCACAATGACAACCTGGCGACCTTTAGCAATGTCGCGTTTGGCAATATCTAGCCCATAGAGCACCCGAGACTTGTGATAAACCGGGGTTTCGGGGGTGTTGAGGTACTTGGGTCCTTGGTCGTCGTCGCCTAGTTTGCGCGCACCGAAACCAATGGTTTGACCAGTGACATCCCTAATGGGCCACATCAGGCGACCACGAAACCGGTCATAAACTCCCCGGTCACCCTGGGAAAGTAAGCCTGCCTCGAGCAACTCGGCAACGCTGAAGCCTTGTTTGGTTAAATGCTTTGAGGTGGCGTCAAAGGAGCTGGGAGAAAACCCCACCCCAAAACGCTCAGCGGCAAGAGAGTCAAAACCCCGCTCCCCCAAAAACTTTCGACCAATCTCCGCTTCGGCGGTGAGAAGTTGCTGGCGAAAGAACTCTTCTGCTGCCGCATTGGCGGCTAAAAGTCTCGCCCGATTGCCGGTATCAGGAGCAACTCCACCTTCTTCGTAGTGCAAGGGGTAGCCAATCTTGCCGGCCAGGCGTTCGACCGATTCCTGAAAACTGAGGTGATCCATCTTCTGAACAAAGGCGTATACATCGCCGCCTTCGCCACAACCGAAACAGTGAAAATACCCTGCTTGGGGTCGCACATGAAAACTGGGGCTTCGCTCATCATGAAAGGGGCATAGCCCTTTCATCGAGCCCACTCCGGCTGATTTGAGCGTCACATAATCACCGACCACATCGGCAATATTGACTCTTTGGCGCACCTCATCGATGTCGCTACGTTTAATTAGCCCCGCCACAGCCACAGTCTAGTTATCCAGGCCGCCTCCCCGGTGGGAAGGGTTGAGAATGTGGAGAACTATGAGGGGGATAACCGCTCAAAGAACGCCATTGCCGACTGGTCAGTCAAAGAAGCAACCTGATCCACTATCACGCGCTGTTGCTCCTCGGTCGTTGTGGCCCGCTCGTAGTCGTTGGCGAAAACTGGATCCAGGCCTTGTGGGTTGGCCCACAGCGAGTTGGCAATGGCGTCAATGACATCGCGTTGGTGGGCATAAATGGGTTGTCTTGCAGTATCGGACATGACGTGCACGGCAACCAGGCCTTTGAGTAAATCAATCTCATCACGAGTGTCGTGGGGAACTTCCAGTAGTTGTCCCCTATCCGTATCGATAACGGTGGCCATCAAGGCAAAGCGGCCGATAAGAGTACTGGTGAGATTTTTCAGTGCCGCCAGGTGCAACCTCGAGTTATCAAACTCGGTGACCCAACTAGAAACCTGGGAGAGTCGCTCCCATGCCAAAGCAACCCGATCTGAATCTCGGTGCCCCACCCACTGTGTAATGCCATCGATAATGTCATCCCAGGTGCCCGGGCGTTGCAATTCTTGGGGATGAAGATAGCCGCTAACGATGGCGTCCTCGAAATCGTGCACCGAATAGGCCACATCATCGGAGAAATCCATTACTTGGGCTTCAAGGGTGAGAGCCCGCTCGGGCAAGCCCTGCCTGGCCCAGTCGAAAACTTCCCGATCGGAATCATAGACACCAAATTTGGCCCGACCACTGGGGTCTATCTCGGGTTGATCGCCACCCCACGGATACTTGGTACTGGCGAGCAAGCTGGCGCGAGTTAGGTTGAGCCCTCGGGCGATTCCTTGTGCATCAAACGATTTTGGCTCCAACGAAACCAGGAGCCGAAAGGTTTGGGCGTTACCTTCAAATCCGCCACAATCACTCGCCCATTCGGCCAGCGCAAGCTCCCCGTTGTGGCCAAACGGTGGGTGGCCGATATCGTGTGCGAGGCACGCGGTTTCGACAACATCAGCATCCAGGCCTAAGCGATTCGCTAGTTCTCGGCCGATTTGTGCCACCTCTAACGAATGGGTTAGACGATTCCTGGCAAAATCTAAACCCGCGGTGGGTGAGAGAACCTGGGTTTTCGCAGCCAATCTTCGAAGCGCCGAGGAATGCAATAACCGACCACGGTCTCTAGCGAAATCACTCCGAGAGGACGAGGGACTTTCGGGAACAAAACGTTCCGCGTCGTGGGAGCTATAGCGTTTAGCCTCCACTGGAATCCACTTCCGCTAAATGCAGAGCCGCACGCTGAGTCTCACTAAGTTCCCGACTTTCCAACCAATGCTCGGGCAGCGCCGTCTTCTTAGGCGTTCCGGCGCGACCCCTGGGGCCTTCCACGCCCTCGCCGGGGTAGGGCTCATCGTGGTCTAGTTCGGCAAGGAAATCATCGATTTGCTGAAGCGACTCCACTGCCGCCAAACGCGCCCGAATAGACCCACCCACGGGATAACCCTTGAAATACCAGGCCACGTGTTTTCTAATATCACGACAAGCGTGGCCTTCATCACCGTCAAAAAAGTCGACAAGGAGTTCTGCGTGGCGCCGAAAAGCGGTGGCCACTGCACCAAGTCCTGGGCGTTGACGATTTGGGTCTCCCCTAAATGCTGCTTGCAAATCGGCAAAAAGCCAGGGTCGCCCGAGGCAGCCACGGCCGACAACGACACCATCACAGTCGCTCTGGGCCATCATTGCTAGCGCATCTTCGGCGCTCCAAATATCTCCATTTCCCAGTACCGGAACGGAGCTGATGCTGGATTTGAGCTCCCCGATGGCGTCCCAGTCGGCCTGGCCCGAATAGAACTCTGAGGCGGTCCTGGCGTGTAAAGCAATGGAGGCAACACCAGCCCCCTCGGCTGCTTTGCCAGCTTCGATAAAGGTCAGGTGGTCCTGGTCGATGCCTTTGCGCATTTTGATTGTCAGGGGCAAATCCCCTGAGGCTTTCACCGCGGATTCCAGAATTTGGCGGAAAAGGTCCCTCTTCCACGGAAGAGCAGCCCCACCGCCTTTGCGGGTGACCTTGGGAACGGGACAACCAAAATTGAGATCAATGTGGTCGCACAAGTCTTCGTCTACCAAAAACCTAATAGCCTCAGAGACAGTGTTGGGGTCTACGCCATAGAGCTGAATACTGCGAGGCACCTCTGATTCGTGGTGCTTAATAAGCCTCATGCTGCCCGGGGTGCGCTCCACCAGCGCCCGTGACGTGATCATTTCACTGACATACAAGCCAGCGCCATATTCGCGACAAAGTCTGCGAAACGCGGTATTCGTGATACCGGCCATGGGTGCCAGAATTACCGGGATATCCAAATCCAGTGGCCCAATGGATAACGTTGGAATCGCGGTGGCAGCCCCCGCCATTATTAAGCCCCCAGCAACGCTTCGGCCAGATAGCCCTGGAGCTTATCCAGCGAAACACGCTCTTGAGCCATAGTGTCACGCTCACGAATGGTTACCGCATTGTCCTCTAGCGAATCAAAGTCGACCGTCACCGCAAAAGGAGTGCCAATTTCGTCATTGCGGCGATAGCGGCGACCAATGGCACCGGCATCATCAAACTCCACAACCCAGTGCTGGCGTAAATCATCGGCAATGCGTTGGGCCAACGGTGACAGGTCTTCGTGGCGTGACAGCGGCAACACCGCCACCTTCACCGGTGCCAGGCGACGATCCAAACGCAACACGGTGCGCGTGTCCACGCCACCTTTGGCGTTAGGTGCTTCGTCTTCGGCGTAGGCATCAACCAAGAAAGCCATCAACGAACGGGTCAGACCCGCTGCTGGCTCGATGACGTAGGGGGTCCAGCGTTCATCTGCGGCCTGGTCGAAATAAGACAGTTCTGTTCCCGAATGCTCCGAGTGAGTCTTCAGGTCAAAGTCGGTGCGATTTGCCACGCCCTCCAGCTCACCAAACTCTCCAGAAGGGAACCCAAAACGATACTCAATGTCCACTGTTCGCTTTGAATAGTGCGAAAGCTTCTCTTTCGGGTGTTCATAGAGACGCAAGTTCTCGGGATCAATTCCCAAATCCGTGTACCAAGCAAGCCTGCGGTCAATCCAATACTGATGCCACTTCTCGTCTTCGCCGGGTTTAACAAAGAATTCCATCTCCATTTGCTCAAACTCGCGAGTTCGGAAGATGAAGTTTCCAGGGGTAATTTCGTTACGGAAGCTTTTACCGATCTGAGCAATACCAAACGGTGGCTTCATCCGCGCAGTGGAGACCACATTGTTGAAATTGACGAAAATTCCTTGAGCCGTTTCAGGACGCAGGTAGTGCATGCCCGCTTCATCATCAACCGGGCCCAAATAAGTTTTGAGCAGGCCAGAGAACGCCCTAGGTTCAGTAAATTTCCCTTTGTTTCCGCAGTGCGGACACGCAATATCGGCCAGACCGTTTTCAGCAGCGCGACCCTTTTTTTCTTCAAACTCTTCTAATAAATGATCGGCGCGATAGCGCTTATGGCAGCTCAGGCACTCCACGAGTGGGTCGCTAAACACTTCGACGTGTCCCGATGCGTTCCACACAGCAGTGGGCAAGATAACAGCAGAATCCAGCCCGACAACATCCCCACGTGAGGTGACCGTGTGACGCCACCACTGGCGTTTGATGTTTTCCTTAAGCTCAACACCCAAAGGCCCATAGTCCCAGGCTGAGCGGGAGCCACCATAAATCTCGCCGGACTGAAAAACGAAGCCCCGACGCTTGGCAAGCGCAACAACGCTATCTAGTTTGCTCTTGCCGGCCACGTCATGCTCCCTTGTTCCTGATCAGATGCCTCTGACACAGGCTTCCTATCTTAGCCAGAGCCGTCTTCGCCCTGGCTCGGAACATCAATAGCTTTACCAAATCGTCTTGCCCGCCCTTGGTACTCAGCAATCGCCTCCCAGAGTTCCACCCGAGACATGTCCGGCCATAGCGAGTCCAGGAACACCATTTCGGCGTAGGCGCTCTGCCAGGGCAGAAAGTTACTCGTGCGCTGCTCACCTGAGGTTCGAAGGAATAGGTCAACATCGGGGGCGTCGGGAATATAGAGATGACGTTGCACCGTTTTTTCACTAATACGTGAGGGCGCCAAGCGCCCCTGTGCAACTTCTTCCCCAATAGCTCTCATGGCGTCCACAATTTCTGCCCGGCCGCCATAGTTCACACACATGGTCAGGGTGAGCGCGCGGTTACCTTTGGTCATCGCTTCAGCAGTTTCTAAGTCTTTGATCACACTTGACCACAACCTGGGCCTGCGCCCTGACCAGCGAATTTGAACACCCCAGTGATGGAGTTGGTCGCGGCGGCGGCGCAACACATCACGGTTGAAACCCATCAGGAACCGAACCTCTTCAGGCGATCGATTCCAGTTTTCGGTGGAAAAGGCGTAAACCGACAGGTGGCGGACTCCCACTTGGAGGGCCCCAGCCACAACATCGAGTAACGCTGCTTCCCCCGCTTTATGGCCCTCTACCCGGGGTAAGCCGCGGGAATTAGCCCAGCGTCCATTGCCATCCATGACTATGGCCACATGCCCGGGGATCCTGGAACTATCTAGCGCGGGTGGGCTCTGGTGGGTCCAATCAATGTCAACAAATTCCTGTGCTGTCACGATACTTTCTCGCTGACTACCCGCTCTAAATGCGCAAGGGATCGAACATGGCGCTCCAGATGGAATTGCGCATAGGCAGCCACGAAGCCTGACACTTGGGCCGACACCTGCTCGGGGGTGTTCTCGATAACACTCCAGTCTCCCTCCATCAGGGCTTGGAGTAGCTCTTTGCCGCCATCGGCCAGTCTTGGTGTTCCTGGCGGGGCCAGAGCATCGGACACAACGCCACCGAGAGAAACAGCGAAGGCACGGTGATCACCCACATCTCCACTCACCGCACAGCTGGTAATACTGGGCGACCAACCCGCTAATGCGAGTGAGCGCAGAAGATAACTATCGACAATGGCCCCGGGGTTGTGCTCGCCGCGGGCCAAGGAGCGCAATCCACCGTTTAGCAACATGTAGTGGGCCGGAAGAAAATCGTGGTCGGTGAGCTTGTCCGCAGTTTCGGCCATCACCATGGCGGCGGTGTATTTGGCGTAATCCTTACCCATCGCCTGTGAATAAGCATCAATCGTGTCGGCTTGCTGGACGATGTCTAAGCTTTTTCCTTCATACAGCTGAACATCGACAAGCGTGAAGGGCTCCAACCGGGCACCAAAACGCGAACTTGTTTTGCGAATGCCTTTGGCCACCGCACGGATTTTCCCTCTGCTCTTACACAGCAGCGTCACGATTTTGTCCGCCTCACCCAGCAGATGCGTGCGCAGCACAATGGCATCGTCTCGGTAGGTGGGCATAGCTCTAGTATCCCGCGCAAGAGCGGCTAGTACGCCCCCAGGCGCGCTGGTTGCGGCCTACCTGGCGCTTGCCAATTCGGGCACCAGGGTTTCAAAGCGCAATGCGCGATTCACTGCCGAAACGATGGCTTTGAGCGATGCGGTGGAAATATCACCATCAATGCCCACGCCCCACAGGGTTCGGCCATTCACTTCCAATTCCACATACGCCGCCGCCTGCGCATCACCACTAGCGCCCAAGGTGTGCTCCACATAGTCAAAGAGTCGAATAGCGATACCGCGTTCAGAGAGGATGCTCAAGAAAGCAGCAATCGGCCCGTTGCCTTCTGCGCTCGTATCGAGCACCTCATCACCGGCTCGCAATTTGACCTGGAGTGAGACGGAACCATCCATGTCGCTGGCCGAACGGGTCTGGTGAATTTCGTAGTGACCCCACTTTGCTGCCACATCCAGTGCCGGTAGGTACTCGTCTTGGAATATGTGCCAGATTTCGTCACTGGTGACTTCGCCACCTTCAGCATCCGTTTTCGCCTGCACCACCTGAGAAAACTCGATCTGGAGTTTTCTGGGCAAATCCAGAGCGTGATCGGTTTTGAGCAGATAGGCAACGCCGCCTTTACCCGATTGCGAGTTCACCCGAATGACTGCCTCGTAGGAGCGTCCCACATCTTTGGGGTCAATGGGCAAATAGGGAACAGCCCATTCAAGCTGTTCAACACTCACCCCTGTGGCCAAAGCTTTGGCCTCCATGGCTTCCAGGCCTTTCTTGATGGCGTCCTGGTGTGAGCCACTGAAGGCGGTGTAGACCAAATCGCCAGCCCACGGGCTTCGCTCGTGAACGGCCAGCTGGTTGCAGTATTCAGCGGTTCGCTTGATTTCATCAAGGTCACCAAAATCAATCTGCGGGTCGATACCCTGCGTGAACAGGTTGAGACCCAACGCCACCAAGTCAACGTTGCCGGTGCGCTCACCGTTGCCAAACAGGCAACCCTCAATGCGATCGGCGCCGGCCATATAGCCAAGCTCCGCAGCAGCGACAGCAGTGCCCCGGTCATTGTGGGGGTGCAAGCTCAAGATCACGTTGTCACGGTGGTTCAAGTGTCGCGACATCCACTCAATGGAATCGGCATAAAGGTTGGGGGTGGCCATTTCCACTGTCGCTGGCAAATTAATGATCACTTTGCGCTCAGGGGTTGGTTCCAAAACCTCCAACACCTGGTTACACACCTCAAGAGCGAATTCCAACTCAGTTCCGGTGTAGCTCTCAGGGGAATACTCATAGAAAATTTCGGTACCCGGAACCATCGACTCATTTTCTCGACACAGCCGTGCTCCCTCTAAAGCAATGTCGATAATGCCCTGCTTGTCGGTGCGAAAAACCACCTCGCGCTGCAAGGTGCTCGTTGAGTTATAGAGGTGCACAATGGCCGCCTTGGCTCCAACTATGGACTCGTAGGTGCGCTTAATCAAGTGTTCCCTGGCCTGAGTGAGAACCTGAATGGTGACATCCTCGGGAATCAGGTTCTCATCAATAAGGGTTCTCACAAAGTCAAAATCCGTTTGCGAGGCAGAGGGAAAGCCCACCTCGATTTCTTTGTAACCCATCCGCACCAGCAACTCAAACATGACGCGTTTGCGCTCCGGGCTCATCGGATCAATCAGCGCCTGGTTGCCATCGCGCAGATCCACCGCACACCAGCGCGGTGCTTGGGTGATGGTGGCAGCCGGCCACGTGCGATCGGGAAGATCCACACCGAGAGACTCGCGATAGGGCCGGTACTTATGTATCGGCATAGATGATGGTGCTTGCCTGTTTTTCATGAACTCTTTCCCCTACGTCTTGTGGTGATTATCGGCCAAGGACAATCGAGCCGCGACGGGGGGATGGCCTAGAAGGAGACCCCGGCGCGGCGAGGAAGGAGGAGGAGGCTTGTCAACACACTCCTAGGCTAACACGGCGGACGAAATTGCCGCTAGCCCGACGTGCCTCAGCTTCTTTGAGCGCGTAGCCCTTCGTTTAGGGGCAAGCTTGCCTGATGATGGAAGGCAAAATTCCGATGGTCGCAAGACGACACGTCACGAACAAACTCAGAAACGTTTACCTGCGGGCGCCCAAACGCGACAAAGCCAAAATTCTTGATGAGGTGATGTTGACCACGGGGATGGCCCGCTCCACCCTAGACCGGTGCGCAGACCTCTTCGACGCCGATGACGTTTCTGTTTCCGATGCCGTCAATGCACAGATAATTAATCATGTCGGGTCTGACATTTGGGCGCTCGGGCGCGCTGAATGACTTTTGACGGTCCGCTAGTCGTGCAACAGCCCCCAATGATTTATTTTTGACCACCACTTTTGGGGCCGAGCCGCCCCGCTTTGGGTCGGGGAGGATGTTCAATGGCCCCGATTGGCTCAGCGGCCAAGTGGGCCGTTTAATGTCGCTGTTCCCCTACATTAGAGACTTTTTACCCTATAATGACAAGCATGACCGACATTACTCGCACGACATCAGAGTGGCAGGTTTTTATCGGCGAGTCGCTCCGTGACGCGCGACTTGCCCGCGAGATGGATCAGCAAAGTCTGGCAGATAGAGCGTCCATCAGCCGAGCGACTCTGAGCAAGATGGAGAACGGCGCCCCGACCACCGTGGCTGCGCTCATCAAGGTGGTCAGGGCTTTGGGGCGCACCGACTGGTTCGAGTTGCTTGACGAGACTGGTGGGGGGATCAGTCCCCTGGCTTTGGCTCGGGAACTCTCCCGCCAGCCAACCAAGCGCCAACGCGCGCCGCGAAAACTTGTGAAAAAGCAGGAGGGCCCTCATGGGATTTGAATCAGCGCAGCTAATCAAGGTGTATCTCTGGGGCACATACGTCGGTGCGCTTGCGCGCGGAACTCGATCTCGTGCATATGTTTTCGAGTACACGCCAGAGTGGGTGCGAACCGGGATTGAATTCGCACCGCTGACGATGCCAGCTCGTACTCGGCCATACACGTTTCCGGGTCTGCCGACTGAGACGTTCTACGGTCTACCGTCAGCAATCGCTGATGCCCTCCCGGACCGGTTTGGCAACAGCATCGTCAACGCGGAGCTGGGGCGCCAAGGAGCCGATCTCGGCAGCGTCAGCGCGCTGGACCGCCTCGCGTACACCGGGGCGCGCAGCATGGGAGCTCTAGAATTTGTTCCCGATGCGGGACCGGGCGCGCCCGAAGCATCCATGCTCAACATCGGGGAGCTCGTCACCGCTGCCCGTGACATAATCGCTGGCAAACTCGGCACCGACAGTGAATCTCAGACTGCGTTGCAGCAGATTCTTGCCGTGGGAACCAGTGCCGGAGGAGCCCGCGCTAAAGCAATTGTGAATCTCGACCCGGAAACCGGGGCGCTCTATCCTGGCCAACAAGCTGTACCCGGTTTTGAATCCTGGCTTCTGAAATTCGATGGCGTCGGCGAGGACAAGCAGCTTGGCAGCTCGCAGGTGTATGGGCGAATTGAGTACGCGTATTCCCTCATGGCGAGGGCTGCGGGTATATCTATGCCAGAAACGCGTCTTCTGGAAGAGAACGAACGGGCACATTTTATGACCCGTCGCTTCGACCGGTCGGATGAACTGGAGGGCGCACTGGCGCGAGAGACGAAGCTTCACATGCAGTCGCTGTGCGCCCTGAGTGAGCTGGACTACAACGCCATCGGAGTGCATGACTACGCCCAGTACCAGAATGCAATCACTGCCCTTAGCCTCGGGGAAGATGCTGCGGCTGAGGGATTCCGGAGGATGGCCTTCAACGTCGCGGCTGCCAACTGTGATGACCACACCAAAAACTTTGCGTTCCTTATGAACTCGGCCGGGCGATGGTCCCTCGCTCCGGCGTACGATGTCACGCACGCGTTCAACCCTGCCGGCCCGTGGACCTTCCAGCACCTGATGAGCATTGGCGGTAAGTTCCAAGGTGTGACCCACACGGACCTTATCGTGTTCGCTGAGCGACACAACGTCCCCGGCGCCGCAAGTATCCTCAGCGACATCAATGACGCCACCGACTCCTGGGCTGCGTTTGCTTCGGCCGCGGGTGTTGTGGCCAGCGTGCAGGACACCATCGGCGGGGACTTCCAGAATGTGTGACTGAGATGTTTCGAGGGTCGCTAAGAAAGACAACGGCAAACTCTCGGCGAGGTCTGCGAGAGCACGTTTATCTGGGGCACCAGCCACCCTTGTGCGCTCACAAATATGTGGAGCACCCGGCTCCTAGAAATAGAGCCTTATGGTTGTTTATTATCACATATGACAATCTATAAGCATGCAAGAAAACCAGCAACTACCGCGTGACTTTGCGTCGCTGTCCCCGACGCTCCGCAGTGTTCTAGAGTCCGCTGCAAAGCTTCAGGACATCGTGCCTGATGCGGTGCTGGTGGGTGGCTCGGCTGCAGCTCTCTACGCAGGACACCGAGACTCGTTTGACCACCACCATGTGCTCAGAGACCTCGCAGATCGCTACAGCATCGTCATCGATGCGGTAGAGGCGAGTGAAGGTTGGGCTACGTCCCTCCGGGCCTCAAAGCCGCCGTTTACGGTATTGGGTTCACTCGATGGCGTGGAGGCCGGTCTTCGACAACTCCGACGATCTCGCCCCCTCGAGACCAGCCTCTATGAGCTGGGAGATGGTAGGAGCGTCGCAGTCCCCACCCTAGAAGAAACGCTCCGCATCAAGGCGTACCTGGTTGTCCAACGAAACGCTGTGCGTGACTACCTCGACGTGGTGGCGCTTGGCGACACCATCGGTCTCGTTCAGGCGGGCACAATTCTTCGGAGTATTGACACCTACTACCTCGACCGAGCAGAGACTGAAGGGTCCGTATTGTCCCAACTAGTCCTGAAGCTGAGTTTGCCCAAACCCAAGGATCCCGAAGTTACTGCTCAACTAAGGAGTTACAAAGGTCTCGTGCCGCGTTGGCAGGACTGGAGCGTCGTCCAAGAAGCGTGCCGCGAGCTCTCACAAGAGTTAGCGATACTGTGATGGTGGTTCAGTTTAGGAATCTCACCACCACCTGGCATGACCCTATTGACCAGTGGCCCTATGAAGCCGTCGTGACCACAATCGAACGGGGGCTCGTCGCCGATTGGCAGCCCATCGTAAAAGACATCCGCAGGCGCCCGTTTGGGCGCATCGCCAGCTACGTTGCCCACTACGCCAAAGCCCCCGATGACGACGCTGCGGCCGCGTTCTTCTCGGAGGCACTCCGCCGCGCACGAGCAGACCAGGAGGATAGCGAGCGGGATGAAGTGATCAAGCGAATTCGACTCGCAATCGAATCCTCCAAGATGTCCCAAGGAGACTTCGCCAAAGTTGTTGGGACATCAGCATCGAGGCTCAGCACCTATCTTTCGGGAGCGGTGACACCTTCTGCGACGATGCTCATCCGCGTCGAGAATTTCGCGAAAAAACAGGATTAGGCCAGGGCGTAGCCATCTTTGCGAACGAGGCGCGCTATATCGTCAATTCTTGGGGTTCACAGGCTTCTGGCGATGCGGATATGCAAAGTAATCCTCGAGTAAGCGTAGGAGGTGAACTTTCCCTGTGATCAGACATGGCGTTATGTTTCCTGAGCTCTCTTGAGCAAAGAGACCCCCAAAAAGATTCTGGGTCATCATTCAGACGACTACAGACACTACTACCAAGTAATATCGAGCAAGATTGGGGGTACAGGCAATAGAAAGCCTGTTGAGGGCTAATCTAGCCAGATCGGAAACACTCTCAAGAGCGAAGAGTCCCCAAAACCGAAGGGTTCAACCAATGATCGAGCATGAAGCTGATTACTGTCCCGGATGCAACGCTATTTGGCCAAATGGTCAAGTGAAGTGCACTGGATGTGGGTTGGTCTTGCCCGATGATAAGGCTCTGCGAAAGAGCCCCGGGGCAAGTCATTAGAGACCCAGTTTGTCGAGTTTCTTGGGATCACGTTGCCATTCTTTAGAAACCTTCACCTGGAGGGATAAATACACCGGTCTGCCCATGAGTTCTTGGATTCCTGTTCGGGCAAGCTGGCCGATTCCTTTGAGCTTCTGGCCACCCTTGCCGATCATGATGCCTTTTTGACTATCGCGCTCCACCCAAAGGTTGGCGAATATTTGCATCAACCCGTCCTCGCGCTCCCCCATCTCATCGATGGTGACCGCGATCGAGTGGGGCAGCTCGTCGCTTACCCCTTCAAGCGTCGCTTCTCGAATGAGTTCTTGAATTCGCACTTCTAGGCTCTGCTCGGTGGAATCCTCAAGGGAATAGAGAGGCTCAGATTCGGGCATCAGCGCCAGAATTTCCTCCACCACAATCTCGAGCTGGTCACCGAGGAGACCGGAGACGGGAATGATGGTCTCCCACTGCCCCAACTCGTTGACTTCCATTAGCCGCTGCGCTATCTCAGATTTGGAGGCAGCATCAGTTTTGGTTACCAGGGCAATCTTTTTAGCCCGGGGATAACGCTCCAGGCTTTGGGCGATAAACCGATCCCCCGGGCCCACCTTCTCCGTGGCGGGGATGCACAGGGCAATCACGTCCACATCATGCAGAGTTGCCGAGACCACGTCATTGAGGCGCTGGCCCAACAAAGTTCGCGGGCGGTGAATCCCTGGAGTATCCACAATGATGAGTTGGCCGGCATCACGGTGCACGATGCCGCGAATCGCATGCCGGGTGGTCTGGGGCTTCGAGGATGTAATGGCAACCTTTTCCCCCACAATGGCGTTCATCAGGGTCGATTTTCCAACATTGGGTCGCCCTACAAAGCTGACAAATCCGGCTCGAAAGCTCACGGTAGCGTCACCTCACCAGTTCTGGCTTGATCCATTTCATCTCGGATGGCTTTTCGTTCTAACCAGAATTGCGTAGGAGAAACAACAATCCACGCCACGCGTTGATTGCGCCCAGCCGGCTTTTCCGCAACTAGAGCCAAATCCTGCGTTTCTGCCCTCGAACCAGCAACCAAAATGCGACCCACGTGTTTGGTGAGGAGACCGCCGACCGTGTCGACATCGTCCTCATCAATATCGATATCGTAGAGATCAGCTAGGTCATCAACAGAATATTTCGCTGACACCCGATACACATGAGGGCTAAGTTCGCGGATGTGTTCGACGTCCTTGTCATATTCATCAGAAATTTCGCCAATAAGTTCTTCAATGAGGTCTTCCAGGGTGACCAGGCCTGCGATGCCGCCGTATTCGTCGACAACCATGGCCATATGATTTTGTTCCTGTTGCAAATAGCGCAACGTGTCATCGGCTTTTTTGCTCTCCGGGACGAACAGGGCGGCTTTGGCCAATTTGTGGATCGGTGTTTTCGCAGCGGCGGCAGGTTTTTCATGCTTGATCCGCGCCACATCGCGCAGATAACAAATCCCCACTACTTCATCGCTGTCTTTACCAATCACGGGCATGCGCGAAACGCCCTTGTCTAGGAACACACTCATCACACTCTGGAGTGAATCCTCAGCATCGACAGTGACCATATCGGTGCGGGCCACCATGACTTCGCGCACGATGGTGTCGCCAAACTCAAATACGGAGTGGAGTAAATCGCGGTCCTCATCTTCGAGCATGTCCTGATCGGCTGCCTCATCCACCCAGTTACGTAGCTGATCTTCACTGGCAACCGGGGCAAGCCCACCAGCCCCGGGGGTGACAATATTGCCGAGGACTACAAGACCTTCCGCTAGCGGCCCCACCACCACACGAATTCCTCGCACCAAGCCAGCAAAGAGACGGATCATCACGGTGGCATTCTTTGCTCCCACAGAACGCGGTGATGACCCCACCACCACAAAGGAGACCGCAGTCAAAATTGCCCCCGATACGAGCAAGACTTCCCACCATGCTGAAAGCCACAACGACATCGCTAGCGTGACCAGCACAGCCGCTAAAGCGTTAAACACGACCCGAATAAAATCCAACGCAGTCACATGTGCGGTGATGTCCGCCGCCACTCGATGCAGAGGTTGGGGGTTGCGCATCGATGAGGCCTCTTCGAGCAAATCGTTGCGACCCAAAACCCCCAGGGCAGCATTAATAGCGGTCAACAATCCCCCCACACCAATGAGCACAAGTGCGACGAGAACAAAGACAACGCCCATGGCTACACCGTGTTTTCGGGTTGAAAACTGGCGACGATGTCGCCTTGTAGGCCAAACATTATTTTCTCTTCATCTTTTTCAACATGGTCATAGCCCACCAGGTGCAACAGGCCATGAACGGTGAGGATATGGAGCTCACTCAACAAAGAATGGCCCGCTTGCTCGGCTTGAGCCACTGCGAAACTGGGACACAGCACGATATCGCCGAGGATTCCTTCAGCGGAGACCTCATCACCGCGGCCTGGCCTCAACTCATCCATGGGAAAGCTCAACACATCGGTGGGACCAGGCTCATCCATCCACTGGATATGTAATTGCTCCATGGCGGGCTCATCCACGAGGACAACGGCAAGCTCTGCATCCGGGTGAACCCGGATCTGCGCCATGGCATGGAGGGCAATCGCCTGCAAGGACGCCTCATCGACGTCCATGCCAGATTCGTTATTGACCTCAACGCTCACGGGTGCCCTCTTTAGCCGCTTCATGGCGGGCGTACGCATCCACAATTTGTGACACCAACGAGTGGCGCACCACATCTTTGGCACTGAGATACTCGAAATGAATATCGTCAATCATGTCCAAGATTCCGCCCACGGTGTTCAACCCACTGGCGCCACTTGGCAGATCAACTTGGGTGACATCTCCGGTGATAATCATCTTGGAGCCAAAGCCTAAGCGGGTGAGGAACATTTTCATTTGTTCAGCCGACGTGTTTTGCGCTTCGTCCAAAATAATGAAGGAACCATTAAGCGTCCGCCCCCTCATATAGGCCAAGGGGGCCACCTCCACGGTTCCCGTTGCCAGAAGTTTCGGCACCAACTCGGGATCCATCATTTCGTGCAAAGCATCAAAGAGCGGCCGCAAATAGGGGTCGATCTTGTCGGTGAGGGTTCCGGGTAAAAAGCCCAGTCGCTCGCCCGCTTCCACCGCCGGTCTGGTCAAAATAATCCGCTCGACCTGTTTGGCTTCCAAAGCGGCCACCGCTTTGGCCATGGCGAGATAGGTTTTGCCTGTTCCTGCCGGTCCAATGCCAAACACAATGGTGTGGTCATCCATAGCGTCCACATACTTTTTTTGGCCCAAGGTTTTGGGCCTAATCGAGTTTCCCCGGGACGACAGGATGGGAGTGGTCAAAAAACCTGAGGCGCTTTTCCCCGTGGATTCTTGGATGTGTGCAGTGGAGGCAACATCTGCCTCGTTCACCTCAACACCTGCCCTAGCTAGCTCAATAAGGTCGAGCAACAAGGCGTTTGCCTGGGCAACCTCAACGCTCGGGCCTGAAATCTTGAGACTGTTACCACGGGCCACGATAACCACACCAGGGCAGTGTTTTTCCACCTCGCGCAGAACACGGTCTTCCACACCTAACACGCGCACCATCGGAACACCATCGATATCCATCGTGATGGAGCTAACTTTGCTTTGCTTAGCCGGCAAGGGTTCCCTCATCTAAACCACCGGCGAGAACGTGGGCGTGAACGTGAAATACGCTCTGGCCTGCCTCACTACCGGTGTTGAATACCAATCGAAAGTCACCCGATGCGTGCTCAATAGCAAGCTCGTTGGCTAAAGCCACCATTTTTGCCAGTAGCCCTGGGTCCCCAGCAGCTAGTTCCACCACGTTGGAATAAGCCTGGGTTTTAGGAACAACCAAAAGATGCACAGGTGCTTTAGGTGACACATCGCGAAACGCAATAAGTTCGTTCGTTTCGGCGACAATATCGGCAGGGATTTCGCGGGAAATAATGCGCGAAAAAATGGAAGGCTCAGGCGTGCTCATGCTCTCCAGTCTAGAGCGAGCCCTCTGCGGGTGCGCTGAATCAGTCCCCACGTCATCACTACCAACGCCCCAACACTCCACTGAGAACCGCCAAGGCTGCTGGCCCGGCGGTGGAGGTTCGCAATACGGGTTGCCCGAGTCGATACGACCCAGCACCCGCATCGCTTAGTACGCCAAGCTCCTCTGGACTAATCCCGCCCTCTGGACCGACGATGACCATAATGGGGCGATCGTCGAGGGGCAGAAAATCCATCAACCGGCTTGGCGCGGTTGGTTCTAAGACAACAGCAGTATTCGTCGCACACAGGTCAACCAAGTGGGCCGTGGTGGCCACACTATCTACCAGGGGAATCCAGGAACGAAGCGACTGTTTACTCGCCTCGGTGACAATACGTTGCCAACGCTCCACTCCACTCTCGGCTTTATCGCCTTTCCACACAGAGATACTTCGCGAACTTGCCCACGGTATGACCCGATCTACGCCAAGTTCGGTGCAGGCTTGAATGGCACGCTCATCGCGATCGCCTTTAGCGAGAGCCTGCACCAACCATATTTCTGGCACCGGCAACGCTTCGGTGTGGACATCGAGAACCTCAAGAACAACCTCTTTAGCCGAGACCATACTCACTCGGGCGCCCGCAACATTCCCGAGGCCATCTCCGAGTGAGGTCACTTCCCCCACGCTGATGCGACCCACCGTCGCGGCGTGACGCGCTTCAGCGCCCAGCAGGCTCACCTGCTGCCCTGAACGAAGAGACTGCCCAGCATCAAGAAGGTAGCGATGGGCCATCTTTAGCCGCCAAAAAGGCGATCGCGGAACTTTTGGAAGATTCCTTGCTGCGCCCCAGCCAAGGTTGGCGCAGTGGGTTTGCGAAGCTCGCGAAGCTTGGCAATCAGCTCAGATTCTTTAGCCCCCAGTTTGGTTGGCGTCATGACATGGAGACCAAAACGAAGATCTCCCCGGCCACCACCACGCAGTTTGGTGACACCTCGAGCTTTAACCGTGATCACATCTGCACTTTGGGCACCTGGCTTGATGCTAAAAGTGACCTCTCCATCGAGAGCGGGAAGAGTCACTTCCGTTCCCTCAACGGCGTCGATCATGTCTACTTCTAAGGTCGCGACAATGTCATCACCGAGGCGCGAAAATATCTTGTCTCCTCGAACCGTGAACTCTAAATACAAGTCTCCCGCTGGGCCACCACCGTGGCCGACCTCACCTTGACCGGGCAAATGAATCCTCTGCGCGGTTTCAATACCTCCAGGAATATCAACTGAGAGCGATCGGGTGGCGCGAACACGTCCCTGTCCCGCACACGTGGGGCAGGGTGAGCCAATGACTTCACCAAAACCGCGGCAACTGCCACAGGGGCTTTGGGTGACCATGTTGCCAAGCACCGATCTCACTGTGCGCTGCAGACTTCCTGAACCACCACAAATGTCACAGGTTTTCGATGAAGTGCCAGGGGCCGCACAAGAGCCCTCACAGGTTTCACAGACCACGGCGGTATCGATCTCAAGGGTCTGGTTCACTCCGAAAATGACATCTGCCAAGTCCACATCCACCCGAATCAGAGCGTCTTGACCGCGCTCTTGGCGTGAACGGGGACCACGCTGCTGACCCCCACCAAAAAAGTTTTCAAAAATGTCGCCAAAGGGTCCGAATCCACCAAAGCCTTGCTCCCCACCGCTGTCATATCTCTGACGCTGTTGGGGGTCGGTAAGTACCTCATAGGCGTGGGTGACCTGCTTGAATCGCTCTTCGGCATCAGCAGCACCGTTGACATCAGGATGCAGCTCCCTGGCGAGGCGACGATAAGCCTTCTTTAGTTCGTCATTTTGGGCATCCCTTGAAACTCCAAGGACTTCATAATGGTCAACACTCACGTCTTATGCTCTATCTTTCTGTTCATCGCCCAAAAGCTTGGAAAGGTATCTCGCCACGGCTCTCACCGCGGTCATGTTGCCCGAATAGTCCATGCGGGTTGGGCCAATAACGCCCACGGTAGAGGTGCGCTCATTGCCCGAGTGGTAAGCCGAGGCCAAAATGGCAGCCTCCGAGAGCGGCCCCTGATTCTCTTTCCCAATGCGGGCTTGCACCTCCGATGAATCCCACTGCATCTCAGTAAAAAGCTTCAAAAGGGTAACTTGGGCCTCGATAGCTTCCAAGAGTGGGTAGACCGAAGAAGAGAAATCGCGCTCGGTGCGCACTAGGTTCGCAGCCCCCGCCATAACAAGCCGATCGGTTCGGTGACCCTCGAGGGCGTGGGATAACGCATCAGCTAAAGCGCCCACCAGCGCGCGCCGCGGCATCGACACGGTTGCCGCCAAGCCTGCCAACTTAGAAGGCATATCGGCTAACGAGACCCCCACCAGCTGGCCATTGATGTGGGCGCGAAGTTCTGCCACCACCGCAACGTCTAGTTCAGAGGGGCATTCCACAATGTTTTGATCCACCGACCCGCCATCGGTAATGAGCACTGTCATCAGCTTGTGTGAACCCATCGGCAGTAGCTCAACGTGGCGAACAGTGGCAACGCTCAAAACGGGATACTGCAAAATGGCGACCTGGTTGGTCAGTTGCGATAACAGGCGAACTGTGCGAGCGAGAGTGTCATCAAGATCAGCAGAGTCACTGAGAAATGTCTCAATGCCGGTGCGCTGGGAATTCGACAGTGGCTTAATTTTTGCCAGCTGATCGACAAAGACGCGATACCCCTTGTCGGTGGGAACCCGACCGGCAGAGGTGTGCGGTGCGCTAATGAGTTCTTCTTCTTCTAAGAGCGCCATGTCGTTACGAATGGTTGCTGCCGAAACGCCAAAGCCGTGTCGTTCGGCGATGGTTTTTGAACCAACAGGCTCTTTGGAGCCCACATAATCCTGGACAATAACTTTGAGAACTTCCAGAGCTCTATCTGAGACCATGCGCTAACACCTCCACACCATCACTATTGGCACTCACCCGGGCTGATTGCTAATTGTACCGAGGAAGCCATGAAAGAGAGCTCAGGTCAGCTCGCCTGCCAAAAGATCAGCCACTAATCGACCACTTTGAGTCAACACAATTCTCCCGGAAAGTAATGCTTGACCATCGAGTAGGCCCCTGGAGACCCACTGGGCCAACAGCGGCGGGGCCTCTGACCCCACCCATGCGGTGGGGATACCCGAGTTCATCCGCAGGCCAAGAAGAATGCGCTCCATGTGGTGTTGCTCGGGGGTTAGCGTCTCTCGAGCGTGAGCTGGTGAGAACCCCTGTTCCATCCTGGTGGCATAAGCACTGGGGTGTTTCACATTCCACCACCGAAGACCGCCGATGTGCGAATGAGCGCCGGGGCCAATCCCCCACCAGTCATGAGATTTCCAATACGCCTCATTGTGACGCGAATGATGATCTAGCGAGCGCGCCCAATTACTGATTTCATACCAGTGATAACCGGCTGCCATTAGGGTCTGATCGGCTAGGACATACATATCGGCATGGAGGTCCTCATCGATCGGGGCAAGCTCCCCTCGCTTCATCCGAGCAGCAAGCTTGGTTCCTGGCTCGACAATCAAGGAATAGGCCGAGAGATGATCCGGGGCAAGGCCCACCGCGTAGGCGAGGGTTTGCTCCCACTGCTCAAGAGTTTCCCCTGGCGCACCGTAAATAAGATCCAACGAAACCTGCAACCCGGCTGCCCTCGCATCCGCCACTACTTGGGGAACCAGCTTCGGATCATGGGTTCGATCCAATGTGGCCAAAACTTCCAGATTGGCAGATTGAACACCAAAAGAAACCCGCGTCACACCCCCGGTGGCAAGCGCCGCTAAACCATCCGCGCTGACACTATCGGGATTGGCCTCCACCGTAATTTCTGCCCCCGGTTCAACACCCCACAGCTGACGGGCTCGATCGAGGAGCATCACCAGTGGCTTGGGGCCTAAGAGAGTAGGCGTTCCGCCACCAAAAAACACCGTAGATAAGGGCCTGGGGGGCAAACCCACTCGGGTCATCACCTCGTGGGCAAGCTCAAGCTCTCGCGCGGCCATCTGCGGGTAGGTCTGTTGTGAAACACCATCAAGTTCGGAGGCGGTGTAGGTGTTGAAATCGCAATAGCCACAGCGCACCGCACAAAAGGGAACATGAATATAGAGACCAAAATCGCGCTCGTTGGCACCGGGAACCACGCTTTTGGGCAACGAGCCATCAACGGGTGGCAGCTGCCCCTCTGGCAGCACACTAGGCACTATTGATAAACCAAATCTGATGCATCCTGAGAATCATCACGGCAATCGAAGCTCCCAAGAATCCGAGCACCACATTGGCCATCACAGTGCGCTCGACTAACGCCCACAGCATGGCCGCTGGCACCATGATCACAGCGGTAATCAGATACATCCAATACTCGAGCAGGCTTCCGGTGGGCTCATTACCCATAGAGGGGGCCACGATGCTGATGATGATCTGGGCGATCAGTAACGCCCCCACCAACAACGCTGCACCCAGGGTGTAGTCATTGGGGGTTTTTCCCCGAATAGCAAAGCCAATGGCGACCAATGCCGCTAGTGCGGCAACAACGCCTTGAACCCACGCGAACCATTCGATCACCTCTGAATTCTCTCAGAGTTAGCTAGTGGGCACTCCCATCAAGATTCGGCTGCGCTCACCCGCACACTCGATGATGGCAACGAGCTCACCGGTTGCACCATCTAGTGCGGCCAGCGGGACGTTCTGCTCCACCCCGGGGCATGACACGGAGCGTCCATGCTGGATGTCGTTGACCTGATCGGGCACAAGATCAACACTGGGCATCACTTTCGATGCGGCCATTGCCAGAGGCAGCAAGCTGGATTCCTCCAGGTCATCAACTTCCCCGGCGTTTTCTAGTTCAAAAGGTCCCACGCTGATTCGGCGCAGAGCCACAAGATGACCGCCAACACCAAGATCGCGTCCGATATCGCGCGCGAGTGCTCGAATATAGGTTCCCGATGAGCAATCCACTTCGAGATCAACATCTATGTAGCCCGGTGTCACCTCGAGAATCGCCCCGGTGAGCCGATACACCGTGATCTCACGTGAAGCCAATGCCACCTCTTTGCCCTCCCGGGCTAGATCGTAGGCGCGCTTACCGTCAACTTTGATCGCGCTGAAGGTGCTGGGCACCTGAGAGATAACACCCCGGTAGGGGGTTAACGCTGCTTCGATTGCTTCGGGAGTGCAAGTCGAAAGATCGCCGCCTGGCACATCGATGCGCTCGCCTTCAGCATCATCGGTGGTGGTGGCATAACCCAGTCGCATGGTGGCGTGATAAGTCTTACCCAAGCCCACCAGGTAAGTCAACAGCCTGGTTCCAGCCCCCACGCCTAAGACCAACAACCCCGTGGCCGCTGGGTCCAAGGTGCCCGCATGACCCACTTTTTTTGTGCCAAGCGCTCGTCGCGCCCTGGAAACCACATGGTGAGAACTAACCCCTAAAGGTTTATCAACCAGGCAAATACCGCAGAGCACTTATCCCAGTGCCTTTGTGTGCCAGACAGTTTTTAGCTCGGTAAAGAAACCTAAACGCGCAAGCTCTTTGGCGGGGATGCCATCGTGTGGAGGCAACACCCGTTTAAGAGTCTCGGCAGCATCCTGAGTCCACGAAACCCACTCCAAATCCGCTCCACCGCACAGATCCAACGCATTGACATCAGCATGAGCGGCAAGCCAGGGCATGATCGGAGCCGGGTCACCGGTGAGGATATTAACCACCCCGCCTGGTACATCACTCGTGGCGAGTACCTCGGCAAAACTGATCGCCGAGAGCGGCTGCGTGTGGTGAGCCACCACCACGACCGTGTTACCACTAGCGATAATCGGTGCCACCACGCTGGTTATCCCCAGCAAGCTTTGTGATTGCGCGCCCTGCGGGGCAAGGGAAACAACCACGCCGGTGGGATCGGGGGTGCTCAAGTTGAAAAAGGGGCCCGATACCGGGTTGCCATTGCCGAGCACTTGAGCATATTTATCTGCCCAACCGGCGTACCAAACCCAGGTATCGATGGCGTCATCGACCTGCTTGTTAGCACTGCCGGTGCGAACACCCTCACTCGTCACAATTTCGGAAACAAATTGTTCCCGCCGACCTTCCAACACTTCGGCGATGCGATACAAGATCTGCCCACGGTTATAGGCGGTGAGTCCAGCAAACCCAGCTTGTGCCGAGCGGGCTGCCACCACAGCATCCCTGGCGTCTTTGCGACTAGCCAAGGCGGCATTAGCGATAAAGGTCCCCTTCGAGCTGGTCACCTCATAGGTGTGGCCGCTTTCGGATCGAGGAAACTTGCCCCCGATAAAAAGCTTGTAAGTCTTAGGAATGTTGAGGCGCGACATTATTTTGCTCCACCTTTCAGGTTTCCGCTTTCCAGGTAAGCAGCGAGACCGTGGCGCCCACCTTCGCGCCCATAACCCGATTCTTTGTAGCCGCCAAAAGGACTGGCCGGGTCAAACTTGTTGAACGTATTGGCCCAGATAACACCCGCGCGCAACTTGTCGGCAATGGCGAGCATGCGAGAGGCTTTCTCGGTCCAAATCCCGGCGCTCAGTCCATAGGGAGTGTTGTTAGCTTTCGCTACCGCCTCGTCCGGGGTTCTAAAGGTCAACACCGAGAGCACCGGTCCAAAAATTTCATCCCGGGCAATGCGGTGGCTGGTTTGGACATTGGTGAACACTGTCGGTGGGAACCAAAAGCCCTTGGCCGGAAGTTCGCACGGTGCACTCCACCGGGTGGCACCTTCGGCCTCACCACTGTTGGCGATTTCGGTGATGCGATCCAATTGCGCTTTCGAGTTCACAGCACCGATATCAGTGTTCTTATCCAGGGGATCACCCAATCGAAGGGTGGAAAGCCTCGACTGCAAACGATTCATCACATCGTCATGGATGTTTTCTTGAACCAGCAACCGAGAGCCAGCGCAGCAGACATGTCCTTGGTTGAAAAAGATTCCACTGATGATGCCTTCAATAGCCTGATCAATGGCAGCGTCATCAAAGATGATGTTGGCGCCTTTGCCACCAAGCTCGAGTGTCACTCGGGTGTTGGTGCCGGCTAAGTTTCTAGCAATACCGCGTCCCACTGCAGTGGAACCGGTGAAGGCCACCTTGTTGATATCGGGGTGGCCCACTAGGGCCGCTCCGGTGGCACCGGCGCCGGTAATGATATTGACAACGCCGGCGGGGAGTTCGGCTTGCTGACAGATTTCAGCAAACAACAACGCCGTCAAGGGCGTGGTCTCAGCGGGTTTAAGCACCACGGTGTTTCCTGCAGCGAGAGCTGGTGCAATTTTCCAGGCCAGCATCAGTAACGGGAAGTTCCAGGGCACTACTTGAGCGGCGACACCTAAGGCTTGCGGGTTGTTACCTACCCCCGCATATTCGAGTTTGTCGGCCCAGCCGGCGTAGTAGAAAAACCACGCGGCAACGAGAGGAATGTCCACATCGCGGGTTTCTCGAATCGGTTTACCGTTATCCAAGGATTCAGCAATCGCTAATTCTCGCGAGCGTTCCTGAATCAGGCGCGCTATGCGAAAGAGGTATTTACCCCGTTCGCTTCCGGGCATTTTCGACCAGGTCTTAGAAAAAGCGCCACGGGCAGCCACGACAGCTTTATCAACATCAGCATCGTTGGCCTGGGCGATCATGGTGATGGTCTCTTCGCTCGAGGGTGACACCGTGGCAAAAGCTGGCCCACTGCCCTCCACGAACTCACCACCAATAAAGAGTCCGTAAGACTTTTTGAGGTTAAGAATCGAGGTCGACTCTGGCGCTGGTGCGTAATCTAAGAAACCCATATCTAATCCACACTCACATAATCGGGGCCACTGTAGTGACCAGTTGCCATTTTTTGTCGCTGTAACACCACGTCATTGAGCAGGCTGGATGCTCCGAATCGGAACAAATCTGGAGTGAGCCAATCCTCCCCCACCGTTTCGGCCACACCCACGAGATAGCGCAGGGCATCCTTACTGGCTCGAATACCACCGGCTGGTTTCATGCCGATTTTCTCTCCGGTGAGGCCATACCAGTCGCGGATCACTTCCAACATGGTGATCGTGACCGGCAGGGTGGCTGCCGGCTGCACTTTTCCGGTCGACGTTTTGATGAAATCAGCGCCGGCGAGAATGGCAAGCCAGCTGGCTTTGCGCACGTTATCCAGAGTGGCTAATTCGCCCGTTTCCAAAATCACTTTCAGATGCGCATAGCTGCCATCGGGTCTCGCACACGCTTCCTTCACGGCCATGATTTGGTCATACACCAGCCCCCAGGAACCCGAGAGGAAAGCACCGCGATCAATCACCATGTCGATCTCATCAGCACCCTCGGATACGGCAAACTCGGTGTCCAAAATTTTTACTGGCAGACTCGCTCGGCCGCTGGGAAACGCGGTGGCAACAGCGGCAATGGCCACGCCATCACTTCGCTGCGAGATATGCCAGGAACCCAAGGACTCGCGCACGTGAGCGACCATGTCGCCATAGACACACACGGCGGCAACGCTGGGGGCACTGGGATCCATCGGATCGGGCATGGTCGCTTTCTGGGCCAAAGTCTTCACTTTGCCGGGGGTGTCAGCCCCTTCAAGGGTGGTCAGATCCACCATCGAGATGATCGTGTCGAGTCCCCAGGCTTTACTGGTGGTCTTAATCGAACGCGAGGCAAAGCCATCAGCCCGGGCTTGGGCTCCCACGGCGTCCACGCCGGGGATGCCCTCCAGGAAACGCTTCAAAGCTTTTTCGGTGATGGTCCCACCCAACACCGTTTGCGAACGGGTAGTGGGCCTCACGGCCGGAGTGTAGGTGCTCATGAATCGTGCCTTTCTTGATGATGGGCCACTAGATACTCGGCGGTGTCCTCATCGGTAATCATCACCGTAGCTAAAGCGTGTGTGGCTATTGCCAACGCCACAGGGTGTTTACCGGGACCGGAAATTACGGCAATACTTCGGGTTGCATTGCGCAGGTGCTCCAAGCTCAGACCGAGGGTTCGAGAATCCAAGGCCTTATCGGCGATGGTGCCCTCCGCGGTGATGTAGCGACCCAAGACATCCCCCACCGCGCCCTTTTTCTGCAGCTCGGTGATTTCGCCGGCATCGAGGTAACCAGATTCAACGTGAATACTCACCGGGGAGGCAGGCCCAGCGCTAAAGAGGTAGGTATCAGCCTCGCAGGCTTGGTCTAACACGGCACTAATGCTGCGATCAGATTCGAGAGCGTTCTTCGTTTCTTCCCGTTCCAAAATGGCCGGGGTCGGAAGCAGGGTCACGCTCCCTCGAGATTTTTGGGCCATCGTGGTGGCCGTTGCGGCGGCAAGCCCTGGTGCGGCACTCTGACTGACAGCACCGTTTATTTGAACGACCGAAACAGGATTGGCCCATCCTTCTGGCAACGCTTGTGCGACGAGATGAAGAGTCTTTCCCCAGCTGACCCCTAAGCGGTGAGTGCGTGGTCGCATACTCACCAGGTAATCAGCGGCGGCTATGGCAACCCGCTCACCCACACTTTCGTAATCCCCATCGCGGGGAACCACGATCGAAGATTCAAAACCATAGAGATCGTTGAGTTGATGCTCCATGCCCAAACGCCGAGCGCGAGGATGCACAATTTCGATGCGAATAATTCCTTGCTCGCGAGCCTGAATGAGGAGCCGCCCGACTTTCCAGCGGGTTATGCGAAGTATGGAACCAATCTCCTCGTGAGTTTTGTTGTCTTCGTAATAGAGCTCGGCAGCGCGAACGGCGAGAAGCTCGTTGTTACCCTCCGCTGCGAAATCCACACCTCTAGCGTAGGCAGAGTGAGCCCACATTTCAACATTTGTTGGACTATTTGCTCATATGAGCAGAGCCACCGTGCTGCGCTAATTCATCATCAACCATGGTCTCACGGGCCAAAATCCAAATAGCGGGAACCTCAATCAAACTCACGGCCATCAGAATTCCCAGGCTCACAGCCCAACCACCAGTTATCTCCAAAGCCAACCCCACTGCCAGCGGACCCACCGCGGCCATGACATAACCCCACTTGTTCACAAAACCACTGAGCACGAGGGCTGAGAAATGATTAGCCGTGCGCTCACCAATCAGGGTTAGCGATAGCGGGAACGTGAGAGGACCTATACCCAAGAAGACCACCCAGAGGGTGGCGGGCCCGGTGGGGAAAAGGAGTAAGCCGCCCATGCCAATCAACGCAGAGGCTACCGCGATGGCCACCAGCGCACTGGACCAGCCACGCCTTGCCGCTAAGGGTGGAATAACAAGGGCCATCGGCAATCCCATGATCGTGAAGATGCCGAGCGCCAGAGCGGCGTTAGATTCGGAATAGCCGGCGGTATCGATGAGGATCAGCGGCAACATGGAAAACCATGAATAGGCAAGCACACCCGAGCCGCCAAATATCGCCATGATAGCTAGCGCAGTGGGCGAGCGCATCATCGACAGAGACTTCGCAGCTTCGGGTGGAGCGAGCTCAATCTGGGCAATCCCTCGAGCTTTAGCATGGGGCAACAGGAGCAGCCAGGGCAGGACACCGACCAGACTCAGAATCGCCCAGGCAGCAAGCGAGACTCGCCAACCGAAGAGGTCGGCCATCCAGACACCCAGCACGGTGGGAACCGCGGAACTGATCGCCATAGCCACGCCATAGGCGGAAGTGACTGCGGCAATCGAGTTTGGCGCATAGAGCTTAACCAGGCCCGGCAAAATCACATTGCCCACCCCCACCGCGATCATGAGTACTGCAGTGGCAACAAACAACGAGAGATAACCCGGGGAAACCCCTCGCCACACGTGCGCCGCAACACCCAAAACTCCCACCGCAATGGCGGCCTTCTCGAGCCCCACTTTTTTCGCAAACCAGGGTGAAAAAGCAGCAGATACGGCATAAGCAATCGGTGGAATGGTGCCCAAAGCACCCAAGGGCAGGCCTTCTAAGGCAACATTCAGATCGATCCTGGTGGCTAAAGGAGCAATCGCCGCCACCCCAGTTCGAATACTTAACGCCAGGATGATGACGCCGGTTACGGCGCTAAAGACTATGGAGCGGGATGCGTGAGGCATCAGGTTAGCTTATGCCCGCGAAGCGTCACTCAAAATTCCAGCAATCTGACTCTCGTCTAAGCCCATCTGCGTTGAGAGCGCCTCAGGGCTATCAAATTTCTTCATGCCGCGAACAAACTCCACAAACTCCACGGTGATGACCTCGCCATAGAGATCCAGTGTGGAATTCATCAAATGCGATTCAATCGTTCGGTCATTGAGGTCCCCAAAAGTGGGATTGACGCCAATCGAGGTCGCTGCGTCATATCGAATGCCGGCGTGGGTGACAAAAGTTGCGTAGACCCCGTCGCCTGGAACGTAGCCCTCAATGTTTATGGAGAGATTCGCCGTGGGATAACCCAGAGCGCGACCGCGTTGGAAACCTTGCGCCACTTCGCCTCTCACGAAGTGGTAGCGACCTAGCAATGCGCGCGTCGCCGACGCCTCACCCTTTTCCAGCTGTTGGCGAATCATGGTGGAAGAAACGCGCTGGCCCTCTTCTTCGCACAAATCGGCAACCACCTCGACTAAGAAACCACCCTTTGCGCCTTCAGCACGCAGGGTGTCGATGGTGCCACCGCCGCCATGGCCGTAACGGAAATCGGCACCAACGAGAACCATTGACGCCCCAAGGCCATCAACTAAAACGCGATCGGAAAAATCCTGGTGGGTCAACGAGGAAAGTTCGTGATCAAAAGCCAACACGATAACCCGTGCGATGCCCGCTTTTTCTAATAGTTCAATCTTTTGTGCTTCGCTGAGAATTGCTTCGGGTGCATCTCCCGGATTGAGAATGGCACTCGGATGGCGATCAAAGGTAATGACGGTGGGTTCTGCCTCACCAGCGACCGACAACAACTGGTCAATAACTTTTTGATGACCCCGGTGGACGCCATCAAACTTGCCAATCGTGATGGCACGAGATGTGCCATCGCGTGGCAAAGCGTTCAAACCGTAATTTACGATGACGCCAGTCATGGGCTCACCCTTTTTTTCCCAAGCCACCACAAACCCACCATAGGCAAAAACAGGGGGATGAGGAGATAGCCCAGTCCAAACTGCGACCACACCGTGGCCTCGGGGAATAGTGAGGGAACCAACACGCTCACCAAACCCACCACCACAACGCCAGTCAACTCAAAGCTCAGCGACAACAGCGCTAGGCGAGCAAACCGGGGGCGAAAACCCAACGCGAGCGAGACCGTGGCCACCACATAGACCACGGCAGCCAGGCCAGAGAGGGAATATGCCAGAGGGGCCTCCTCAAATTTAGTGAGCAGCTGAAAACTTGATCTGCCCAGTGCAGCCAGCGTTAAGATTGCGTAAAGAGCAACGATCAGCCGGTGTTGGCCCGCTTTGCCAAGCGCACTGTTCTGGGTGCCCGATTGCATAGTGCTAATTATCCTTTTTCTTCTCTACGTCACCCGATAGGGCGGCGATGAAGGCATCTTGGGGAACTTCGACGCGCCCCACCATCTTCATCCGCTTCTTGCCCTCTTTTTGTTTCTCCAAAAGTTTGCGTTTTCGGGTGATGTCACCGCCGTAACACTTTGCCAGCACATCTTTACGGATCGCCCTAATGGTTTCTCGCGCAATGACGCGTGCCCCAATTGCGGCCTGAATGGGCACCTCAAACTGTTGACGCGGAATAAGTTCCCGTAAACGCTGGGTCATCAACAAACCATAGGCGTAGGACTTATCGCGGTGCACAATCGCGCTGAAGGCATCCACGCGGTCACCTTGGAGCAAAATATCCACCTTAACCAGATCGCCTTCGGCAACACCTGCGGGCTCATAATCTAGGGACGCGTATCCGGCAGTTTTAGATTTCAGGTGGTCAAAGAAATCAAACACAATCTCGCCCAGTGGCATGGTGTAGCGAATCTCGACTCGATTCTCACCCAAATATTCCATCCCTTGCAGGGTTCCCCTGCGGGATTGACACAGTTCCATGATCACGCCCACATAATCTTTGGGTGCTAAGACTGCCGCATTAACCACCGGCTCAGAGACCGTGGCAATCTTGCCCGAGGGGAACTCGCTGGGGTTTGTGACCTCAACCTCGGAGCCATCATCAAGGGTGACCGAATAAATCACCGACGGTGCCGTGGCGATGAGATCTAACCCAAATTCACGTTCCAGGCGCTCGCTCACAATTTCGAGGTGAAGCAGGCCTAAGAAACCACAGCGAAAACCAAATCCCAGCGCGACCGAGGTCTCCGGTTCATATACCAGCGCCGCATCCGAGAGTTTCAATTTATCCAACGCTTCACGAAGGTCGGGGTAGTCACTGCCATCAAGGGGGTAAAGACCCGAAAACACCATCGGTTTGGGTTCGGTATATCCCGGCAGGGCTTGGGTGGCGCGGTTTTTTAGTCCGGTGACGGTATCGCCCACTTTGGACAGGCGAACATCTTTCACACCAGTAATGAGATATCCCACCTCACCAACGCCTAAGCCTTTAGAAGGGGTCGGCTCCGGGGAGCTCACTCCGATTTCGAGCAGTTCGTGGTGAGCTTTGGTGGACATCATTTCGATGCGCTCTTTAGGCGCTAGCGAACCATCGATCATCCGCACATAGGTCACAACGCCGCGATAGGAGTCGTAGACGGAATCAAAAATGAGCGCACGTGCGGGGGCATTCGCATCACCCTGTGGTGCGGGAACGAGGTCGACTACGCGATCGAGAAGCTCCCCCACACCGATGCCAGTTTTTCCACTCACGCGCAAAACATCATCAGGCGAACCCCCGATGAGACTGGCCAATTCATCGGCGTATCGTTCAGGGTCTGCCGCCGGGAGATCGATCTTGTTCAACACGGGAATGATCATCAAGTCATTTTCCAGGGCCAAATACAAATTTGCTAGCGTCTGCGCCTCAATCCCCTGGGCCGCGTCGACTAACAACACAGCGCCCTCGCAGGCGGCCAAGGAACGAGAGACCTCGTAGGTGAAATCAACGTGCCCGGGTGTGTCAATCATGTTGAGCGCGTACGTTTCGCCCTCTTTGGTCCAGGGCATGCGCACAGCCTGGCTTTTGATGGTGATACCGCGTTCACGCTCAATATCCATTCGATCGAGATATTGCTCGCGCATGTGCCGGGGGTCGACCACTCCGGTGATTTGCAGCATCCGATCCGCCAGAGTCGACTTACCGTGATCGATGTGGGCAATGATGCAAAAATTACGCAGGCGCCACTGTGCAGTGGCCGCCGGCGCGATATCCCGGAGTGAATGAGCAGACATGTGGTTTGATTCTCCCACGCAAATCTGATGGTAATTCCGTTGGCGCCCTGCGCGTCCACCTGGTATCGTTACCCTCTGGCTTGCTTAGCTTCAGACCCTCTATCTCTGAAGCTAAGAACGCATTTCGACCTTCGCCTCTGGCCCCACCGAAATGCCCATGAGCAGATAACACACAACAAAGGACACGAACGTGGCAAACATCAAGTCGCAGATCAAGCGCAACAAGACCAATATCAAGGCAACCGACCGTAACCGCGCGGTGAAGAGCGAAGTGCGAACCACTGTTCGTTCCGCCCGTGAAGCCATCAAAGCCGGAGACAAAGATGCCGCTTTGGGCGCCGTCAAGACTGCTTCTCGCAGACTGGACAAGGCAGTGAGCAAAGGCGTTCTTCACAAGAACCAGGCCGCTAACCGCAAGTCGGCACTAGCCAAGCAAGCAGCGGCGCTCTAAATAGTTTCTCTAAAACGGGTGTCGCCATAAAGGTGACACCCGTTTCTAGTTAAGGAAAGTCGACCCTCTGCAATGATGGGGGTTATGTTTGCCTGCTCATTCATGTTTATCCCCGGCGAGTTAGATGCCGAGTTTTATGCTCTTGATGGGGCCATCGACGACTTCGCACGATCGCTAGAGGGTTTCGTCGGCGTGGACCGCTGGTTCTCAGAAGATGGCACCACCCGAAATTCGGTCTACTACTTTCGAGAAATGGAAACGGTAACAACGTTTTCAAACTTCCCCGAGCACCTTGAAGCGAAAGCCAAATATGCCAGGTGGTACGAGGGTTACCAGGTCGTCATCTCTGAGGTCACCGCCCACTACGGCGATGGACGACTCTCGAGCGCGATCAACGCTGGCTAACTACGCCCCCAGCTTTCCCCGCATGGCCACCACACGAACCATGCGCTCTAGCGCATAGTGCGGGTGGGGACTAGCGCCTTTAACTGCCGCATCCGTGGTGGCCACTTCCACGATTGCGGTGCCGAGGCCTGCTTCGTCCCAACCTTGCAGGCTGCCGCGTGCAGCGCGGGCTTGCCAGGGGGCGATGCCCAATTCCGCCGCAATGGCATCAGTGCCGCCTTTAGCTCCGCCCACCAAGGCCATTTGGCGCAATTTGGTGGCAAAAGCGGAGACGACAAGAACGGGTTCCGCGCCGGTGCCCAGCGCATAGCGCAGCAGCGTGAGAGCCTCAGGGAAATGTCCACCGATAGCTTTATCAGCGATCTGAAAAGTGGTGGCCTCCACTCGAGAGCCAAAATAACGATTAACGATTTCCTCAGTGACAGGTTGCCCATTGGCGTCGGTAATCAGCTGTGCAGCCGCACTGGCTAATTCGGTGAGGTTGGAACTAAAAGCATCAGCGAGGGCTCGTCTTGCGCCCGGTGCTATCGTCACTGCGGAACGTTCAAATTCGCCGGACAGAAACGCCATCCGATCGGCATCTTTCTTAATTTCTTTACATTCAACAATCAGCGCAGCAGACCCGGCCACTTTGATCGCATCGAGGAGTTTTTTGCCCCGGTTGCCGCCACCATGTCGCAACAAGACCACGACATCAGATTCTGGTGCCTGAAGATAGGACAGGGCGTCTTCGAGGAAAGGGTCAGAACACTTCTCCACGGCGGCGACTCTAATCAGGCGGGGTTCACCAAAAAGGCTTGGGCTCGCTTTGTGAAACAATTCGCCCTCGGCATAGACCGAGGCATCTAGGTCGCTGATTTCGACCTCCGCGTGCCCAGCTTTCATCCGATCGGTCAAAATCCGCATCGCGCGATCGGCCAGAAAGCTCTCAGGCCCCATCACTAACACAACAGGAGCTTCCCTAATGCCATGCCAGGGAACCATCGATGCACTAGATGACGCCACCATAACTCCTTGTCATCCGCGCAAGCCTGAGGTGTTCCAGACTATCGAGGTGCAGGTGATTTCTCGGACCACACCACTATCTCGCCTGCGTCATTCTTAGCTAATACGACCATGCCCAAAACATCCGAGCGCAATGGGACGGTGCCACTAGCAACCAGCATTGCCAGAGCAGAATCGGTGGGGTGACCATAAGTGTTTTCACTTCCCACCCCTATCAGCCCAATTTTTGCCCCAAGGGCTTGATAGAGACCCTCGAATTGGTCAGCCGAGCCATGATGGCCTACTTTGACCACATCTACGGGACTAAAACGTTGCCGCCCCTGCAGTATTCGCTGGGGTTTTTCACCAAGGTCGCCTAGGAATAATCCACTAAAGCACTCCTCACAGCTGCTCTGCGATGAAAGAGCCACCACCACGCTCGAATCATTACCAGGCTCGGAAAACGCTGCCGCCACCGGCCACACCACATCGAGGCGATACTTACCCACAACGGCAGAGTCCCCCGCTACCACCTGCTGGACCTTCGCACCCGATTGGGCCAAGGATTGGGCGATATCAATCTCTTTTTGATCAGAGTTACTACCAATCCACACCCGATCCACCCTCGCGGATAGGGCGCGCCAGCCACCAACATGATCAAGGTCAAAATGGGTGATGATCGCAATGTCAAGGCCATCGATGCCCAGAAAATCCAGGCACTTGTTGAGTCTTTGGGCATTGCCGCCAGTGTCGATTAGCGCGACTTGTCCCTCTGAGCGCAACACCAACGAATCCCCTTGCCCCACATCGCATTGGGCGATGCTCCAGTTCCCAGGAACACTCGCCCGCGTGATCAAATTAGGCACACTAAAACTGACCAGCACGATAACCACTGTGGAAAGCGACACTGCTCCAAGAACTCTGCGCCAGCGTCGATGACGCGCTGAACTGAGCAGAATCGCTGCGATTCCCGCATAGCTCATGAGCCCCATAGTCAGTGCGCCCCACCAGCCTGGTGGCCAGGCGAGAGTGGCAATCTCGCTAGCTGCCAAACTTCGACCGGTGGCCGCGATGAAGGCCGAAGGCCACCACGCAATCCCTACCAGCAGATCAGCGAGGGCGGGAAAGAGGGGCCCGGCAAGAGCCGCCATCATGCCCACAATCGTGGCAAGGGGTGCTGCCGGTGCCGCCACAGCATTGGCCACCACTGCCCACACCGGAATGATCGGATTGAGCAAAATCAAAATCGGTCCACAGGCAATCTGAGCCGCCAGTGGTAAAGCAATAACCAGGGCCAACGCCGGTGGCATTACCACGGAAAGACGCTCCGTGAGTGGCCCAGTGAGGAGCAAGATGCCCCCCGTTGCCACGACAGACAGGGCGAAGGCAAAATCCAGGGCTAGCCATGGATCCAGCGCCAGCAGAATCAGAACACTCAAACCCAAAACAGGAATGCCCCGCACCGGTCGCGCCGTTGCAAGAAAAAACAACACGATGCTGGCCATGATGGAGGCACGAATAATGCTGGGCTCTGGTGTTACCAAGACGACAAAGCCCGCTAACGCGAGGATCCCAGCTGCCATCCTGATCCACAAACCTCCACCGAGCAGCGCAACGACGGCGACTACCAGGGCGACCACAATGGCGCAATTGGCACCCGAAACCGCCACTAAATGGGATAGAGACGTGGCGCGCATCGCCTCGACTAACCCGGCGTCCACCGCAGAGGTGTCCCCCAGAGCAAGCCCTGGCAGCAGGCGACCGCCATCGCCAGGTCTCTCCAACGATCTCTCCAAGAAGCCCACGCGCAGAGCATCAGTGCCAGAGAGAAACCACCCCGGCGGGGTCACCTGCGTGGCGCCCTCTCGGATTATCAACACCCAGCCAGAGCGCTCTCCGGGGCTTGCCCTTTGGAGGTAACCCGACACTCGAAGAGTGGAGCCCAAGGGGGCCCTCTGCGTCAGGGGAGCCCCCACTACGCGCAATGGTGTCCCACCATGACTAAGAGCGGTGCCATTGATGCCTAAAAGCTGGGAATTTATCGATCGGAGCCCTGGGCTAAAGGTTTTGGATAATCGAATGTCAGCAACAACCTCGGAGTCCACCGCTTTCTCCACAACAGCCTGATTGCGCTGGGCTTCGCCCAGGGCAAACGCCACCAGCATCACCGCGGCAATCACCACAGCCGCCAGAACGTTTCCCACGCGGGCTCGAGGGTAGATGATCAAAACTGACACAAGAACTAGGCAGGCAAAAACGCAACCCACGATGACGACCGTGCCGGGGTGAAGTGAAATTGCCAGAGCACAGGTGAGCCAGCCGATGAGGGCTGGAGTGAGCATCCGAAGATCGCGCGCTGTGGCGACGGGCGCGGGTTCACTCACGGAACGACAAGATCACGAAGCCCATCCAGGGTTGCCGGACCGATCCCCGAAACAGCCAGTAGATCCTCAACGCTGCGAAAGGGCCCATTGGCTTCGCGCCAAGAAATGATGCGCTGCGCGGTGGCGGGACCCACTCGGGGTAGATCTTGTAATTGATCTGCGCTTGCCCGGGACAAACTCACCAGGCCACCACTTGAGACACCTCCCCCGTCTATCTCATCGGTGGTGCTGGGAACCAAAATCTGTTCGCCATCAAAGACCTCCCTGGCCAAATTCACTCCAGCCAAGAGTGCGTCATCTCGCGGCCCACCAGCAGCATCGAGTGCGTCTTCCACTCGTGAAGCGCCAGGTAGAACCACCACCCCCGGATTCGCCACTGCCCCGACAACATGGACCCTGACGCGTTGTGGATCAGCCTCGGGGGAAGCAACCACACCCGTCGCGCCCGTCGGGTCAGCCCCGTTATTCAGGGGCATCACTTCGGCTACCGGGCTCATGGCGCGAAAAAAATACCCACCAATAACCACCAGCACGATAAGCCCGCCCAGTGCTATCGATGCCGTAATTCCTATCCGCCACCGATTCCTGACTACTGCCTTGCCAAAGTAGGCACCCTCGACGTCGTCATCTTGAGTATCGACAAAGCCTGGTGAGCTAGGAGAGGTGTCAAGGAAATCCCAGAGGGTGCGCTTGATCGTCATGACCCAGAAGCTATGAGCGGTGGGATCACAGAAGTAGCCCTCTGCTCACCCCGGGGCGGAACTTACTTGGTTATGTCGCTGTGGACTACTAAGGCTGTGTTTGGATCGAGACCACCTTGGGTGCTCGCACCACCACCTGCACAATGGTCTTGCCCTCCAACGCGCGAATAACAGCTTCAGATTCCAGCGCTAGCTTTTCCAACTCATCACGAGCAATCGAGGGGGCAACCTCTAGGCGTTGCCTGACTTTGCCATCAATTTGGACAATGGCGGTCACGGATTCCTCGACCAACAGACTGTGGTCAGCCTCTGGCCACTTTTGCAAGGCAACGGTTGGTTGGTGACCCAAACGCTCCCACATGTCTTCTGCGGTGTGGGGGGCAAACATCGAGAGAGCCAAGGTGACGGCCTCGGTGGCCTCGCGAACGGCAGGATTGCTGGCGCCTGGCCCCTGATCAATGGTTTTGCGGGTGTGATTCACCAGCTCCATAATTCGGGCCACCGCAACGTTGAATTTGAAACTTTCAATCAGAGGCGGGACATCAGCTAAGAACCGGTGGGTGTGACGACGCAGTGGTGCATCGCCAGCACCAAACTCGATTCCGGGCTTCGATTCGACTTCACCCGACAGCCGCCAGGCACGTGCCAGGAACTTTTGTGACCCCACCGGCGAAACATCACGCCAGTCAATGTCATCCTCGGGTGGACCCGCAAAGGCCATGGTCAAGCGCACCGCGTCCACACCGTAGGCATCAAGTTCCTGGGAGAAATAAACCAGGTTGCCCTTGGATTTGCTCATCTTGGCGCCATCCAAAATGACCATTCCCTGGTTGAGCAACGAGGTGAATGGTTCCGTGAACGAGAGATACCCCAGGTCAAAGAGAACTTTGGTAATGAAGCGGGCATAGAGCAGATGCAAGATGGCGTGTTCAACACCACCCACGTATTGATCCACCGGAGCCCATTTTTCGGCCTCGGCAACATCAAAAGCTTGGGTGTCATCGTGTGGGCTCAAAAAGCGCAAGAAATACCAGGAACTGTCCACAAAGGTGTCCATGGTGTCAGCATCGCGGGTTAGCTTTTTGCCCTCATGGGTGACACTCGCCCACTCTTTGGCTGCCCCCAGCGGGGAAGAACCCTTAGGTCGCAAATCAAGGCCCTCGCCCGAGGGCAAGGTGACCGGCAACTGATCAAAAGGAACAGCGACTTCATTCCCCTGCTCGTCATACATAATCGGGATCGGGGTGCCCCAATAGCGTTGACGGGAAATCAGCCAATCCCGCAATCGATACGTTTTGGCGGCCCGACCAGTTCCGGCTTCCTCCAAGAGTTCGATCACCCGCGTAATCGCATTGTTTTTACTCAAACCATTGAGCGGGCCGGAGTTAATCATCCGACCATCGCCAGCGAGTGCTTCACCCGTAACCAGCGGATCCGCTGGTGGCAGATCGCCAGCTTCGAGCATCTCCTCGGTCACCACCGGAATCGCACCGGTCACAGGTGCGTTGGTATCGAGTACCACCCGGACGGGAAGATCAAACTTCTTGGCAAAGTCGAGGTCACGTTGATCATGAGCGGGAACCGCCATAATCGCGCCCGTTCCATAATCGGCCAAAACATAGTCTGCCGCCCAAATCGGCAAGCGCTCGCCGCTCACCGGGTTGATGCCATACCGGTTCAGGAAGACCCCGGTCTTTTCACGGCTGGCGTCCTGACGATCAATTTCGCTGGCTTTCTGCGTGCTCTCAAGATAAGCCGCGAAGGATGCTTTCACTTCCTCCGTGCCGTCTTCGACCAATTCGGCCGCGAGATCGGAATCGGGAGCCACCACCATGAACGTGGCACCAAAAAGCGTGTCTGGCCGTGTGGTGAAAATCGTGACCGGGGTGGGTCGTCCTTCGATGACGAAATCTACTTCGGCGCCCTGAGACCGACCAATCCAGTTGCGCTGCATAGCCAGAACTTTGGCTGGCCAGCGGCCCTCCAGCTGGTTGAGGTCATCGAGTAGCCGGTCAGCGTATTGGGTAATCGCGAAGTACCACTGGGTGAGCTTCTTTTTGACCACCATCGCACCACTGCGATCCGATGTCCCATCGGGCAGCACCTGCTCATTAGCCAGCACTGTTTGATCTACGGGGTCCCAATTCACCCAAGAGTCTTTGCGATAGGCGAGACCCTTTTCGTACATTTTCAAAAACAACCACTGGGTCCAGCGGTAATACTCAGGATCAGAGGTGTGTAGGACACGCGACCAGTCAAAGGAGGCCGCGTATCTCTTCATTGAAGCTTTTTGCTGATCAATGTTGGAATACGTCCACTGCCGCGGGTCCACCCCGCGCTTGATTGCCGCATTTTCTGCGGGCAAACCAAAAGAATCCCAACCGATGGGGTGGAGTACCTGGAAACCTCGCAAGCGCCAATATCTGGCCACCACATCACCTAGGGCATAGACCTCAGCATGACCCATGTGGAGGTCCCCCGAAGGGTAAGGGAACATATCCAAGACGTATTTCCGGGGGCGATCATCTTCGCCGGCAACAACAGTAAAAGGCTGGTGTTTTTCCCACCAGCTGGACCATTTCGCCTCGAGAGCAACAAAGTCATAGCTTACGTTGTCCCCAGATTCGGGCTCAGGCGCAGAAGTCTTCACCGGTCAAGAGTACTCAACTTGGTCGTGACCTAGGGCCTCTAAGAAAGCGGAGGCCTTAATTCCCACCTCCGTGATCTCACTCTGGGGTTCACTCAAAGCGGTAATACCGCCACCGACTCCCAGGGAAAAGCCTTCCCGGTTGGCAACGAGGGCACGAATGGTCATGGCAAATACGGCGCTGCCATCCACGCGCCACACACCGTAGGTGCCCGAGTAATAGCCCCGCGGGCTTTTTTCCCACGAGGCTAAAAGCTCTACAGCACGTTTTTTGGGCGCACCCGTCATGGAGCCTGCAGGAAAAGTGGCATCGAGCACATCGAGAGGGTCAAGGCCTTCTCTCAGTGTTCCGGTGACTGTGCTGACGAGTTGATGCACCCGGGTGTAGCTCTCCAGCACCAGTAACTCTGGGACGGAAATTGACCCCACCTCGCACACTCGAGAGAGGTCATTACGCATGAGATCAACAATCATCAAGTTTTCTGCGCGCTCTTTATCGCTGGTGAGTAATTCCTCCGCCAGTGCGTGATCCGCACTCGGGGTGGCACCGCGAGGCCTGGTGCCTTTGATAGGTCTAGTGGTCAGAGTCCGCGAGGCTGAAAGATCTAGAAAAGTCTCGGGTGAGGCCGACACAATCGTGGTCTCCCCCAGGCGCAATAACGCTTGATGGTGAGTGGGGTTGGTGCTTCGCATTACTTGGTGAAGGGCAACAGGGTCAATCTGGTCCGAACTACTTACCCGGGTGGTCAAACACACTTGATACGCATCCCCGCGACCAATGGCATCGTGAGCGTGATCGATCATGCCCAGATATTCTTGTGCGCTATCTCGCCAGGTGAGAGTAAGAGGTGGGTCTAGAACTACTGCTGGTTTATCTCCCACTGGCGGCGCAGGTGAGGAGCTTGGTGCCTCTAGTCGTTGGGTGAGCTCATCGCGCCAGAGTGCAAGCTCTCCACTCCATGATTGCCCCAGTGCCACCAGCGTGGCGGTGCCGCTGCGGTGATCACAGGCAATCAGACGATCGACCACCATGGCACACCCAGGGGCGCTGGGATCGCCAGAAAGCGTGACACCGAGAGTCTCGCTGGCAAGTTCGTAGGGCACCACCAGGTGAACGCCCAAGGGGTAGCTTGTCGCTGGGCCAGAAAAGTGCTCTAACAGCTCACGGTGTGCCGCTCTCACCTGGGATCTCCACTGCGGTGAAATCTCCGAGTTCAGAGAAAGTTCCAAGGGTGAGCCCTCAGCGATATAGGAAACTCCGTTGCCTCGATCGCCGTGGTCATCCCACCAGATTGCATAGGGCGATTGCCCGCACAGTGTGGCAAATACCGTGGCGGGGTCATAGGAGCCTCTCAAAGGATGCTCAAGTAGCCCCTTCGTCATAGCCTTAGCTTATGAGTCACGCGCTGTATCAGTTCTCCAGTGGCGAGCTTCGTCCAATCGACTGGTGTGATCCACGAGCGGGAGAAACCCTCGTTGCCGATTCCTGGCTGGTCCGCGATGGGCGTGTTGTAGCACTGGATCAGCACCTAGAGCGTTTTCGCACCAGTGTGGGTGCCACCACCGCACTGGAGAGAACCACCGTGGAAGCGTTTCTTCACTCCGTTCTCCACCAACTAGAAGGCAGTGGGCTCTGGTTTCCTCGCATAGAGGCAGTAGCAACACCTGGGGGTCCGATTTTGCGCTACCGGCATCGCAGCGCACCAGAGATGACAAGCCAGGTGATTCTGGCCACCACCACCGATGACCCCCGCAAAACCCCGCTGGTCAAAGGGCCCGATTTAGACGCTTTGTTGCGTCTACGCACCAGCGTCGCTTCCTTAGGCGCCAGCGAGGCCATCATGGTCGATAACTTGGGCGCTGTGGTGGAAGGCGCCTATAGCACCATCGTCGCCTGGTTAGGCGAGACGGAGGCTCTAGCTATCGTTCCCCACTCAACACCACGGTTGCCGAGCATCACCGAACACGTGGTCGAAGAGATTGCCCAGCAACAAGGAATCCCGGTCTATGAGACCACCCTGAGGCCTGAAGCTTTAGAAAATGCCACCGTGTGGGTGCTCAGCGCACTACACGGGATTCGCCAAGCCACCAGATGGATAAAGGGACCTGTGCTTAGTCCGGACCTCACTAGACGCGATGAGTGGCAACGGCTCTGGCAGGAGCGAGCCCAACTCGTGGGTGAATCCAAAGCCTTTTAGCCCATCACCAGGCGGTGCTTTATGCGTCTCCACAAGGCACAAACGTCACCAAAAATCTACCTTGAGGGCAAATACCCACGTAGCTCCCAATAGACTCCGGCGGTAATGAACGAAATTCTTGACTCCATCCTCAACTTCGTCGAAAGCGTCCCTCCGGTATTGCGCATTGTCCTCGCCGGGGTGGCCGTCATGCTAGAAACAAGCGCGCTCATTGGGCTCATCGTCCCCGGCGACACGGTGGTTTTGGTATCAAGTACGGGTATCACCACCGCACCTCAATTCGTTTTCAGCATCATCGCCGTGGTTGTGGGTGCCCTGGTCGGAGAATCGATCGGGTTCTGGTTGGGAAGAGTTTTTGGCCCCAAATTGCGTGCGAGTTGGTTAGGCCGGAGTGTCGGAGAAGATCGCTTTGATAAAGCCGATCGCTTCGTCAAACGCCGCGGTGGAATAGCCGTCTTTATTTCGCGCTTCTTACCTGTTTTTCACTCACTCGTCCCACTCACCGCGGGAATGTCGGCCATGCGCTATCGAACCTTCATGGTGTGGACAATTCCTGCTTGCATCCTGTGGACCCTGCTTTATGTGTCGATTGGCTCTGGAGCTGCCGAGACCTACCGTGACCTCCAAGCCAACGTGTCCTTCGCGGGCTGGATTTTTATTGGCATAGTGGCCGTCTCGATTTTGCTGATCGCCGTGATCAAAGGGGTGCTCAACCGATACGCCCATGCACACGACGCCGCCGATCAGATCGAAGAAATCCTGAGTGCCGACGAAACTCACTAAGGCGTCATTCTTTGGCGCACCGCCAACGGCTTAACACCTCAGGGGAAGCGATCTAAGATCGCTTCCCCTGAGATAAACCTCGCAAGAGGTGTGTTGCGATTTTCTAACCTGGCTAGAAGCCGTTATCTGATAACCACTGCGCAGCAATATCCGCTGGCGATATTTGGTCTTTCGTGCTCAACAGATTCAGCGCCACCAGGCCGGCAGGGGTGAGTGCCTTGCTAATCGGGTCAATGATCACCGCAAGCTCATCGGCAATATCGGATGCGGCGATGGGCACCACATTCGAGGCCAAGAAAAGCCCTCTGGGGTCGGCTAGTGTCACCAAGGCGAAATCAGCAATGCGCGGATCGCCGCTGTAAACATTGGCAACGTTGATGAGACCTTCGCGCAGTGCTTCCACCGTGACATCGCCCGTGGCATCAAAGGCAACCGTGACACCATAGGTTTCTAGCAAACCCATTGGGCCATAGGGGCGCTCCTCCAGCTCGGGACTTCCTCCCAAAATCAAGCCGTCAATGCCCGACAAATCAGCGATGCTTTCGAGGCCATTGGCAGCAGCAAATTCGGCGGTGACGTTATAGGAGTCCTGATCGGTCGCAGGTGACATAGCCAGAGCGCTCAAGCCTTCAGGCAGAGCATCCTGCAAGGCAGCATAAACATCATCTGCTTGGCGAGCATCGGCATCGGGAGAGTAATACTGCAAAAGGTTTCCGGTGTATTCGGGGAACAAGTCCACCGCGCCAGATTCAAGCTCGGGTAGGTAAGCATCACGCTGACCGATTTGGTAGGCGCGCTCCACCGTATAACCGGCGCCTTCTAGAGCCTGTGAGTATATTTCGGCAATAATTTCATTCGAGTAGTAGGCCTGTGAGCCCACCACAATGGTCTCGGATGAAGGCTCCTCCGCTGCGCATCCGGTAAGAACCAGGCCGGTCGCAACTGCGAGGCCAGTGAATAGTTTCGTTCGTTTGTGCAATGTCATCTCAACTCTTTCTATGGAGACTCCATTGTTTCCGGTCCGGCTGAGAGTTCCCTCGAAACGCCGGGTTATCCAGCATCTTTGGCACGAACATCCGCCAGACGCCCCGCGCTCACTCCTTTGGGAACCGAAAGCTTGGTGGCAAAAGCTAAGAGTGCGTCCAGGACAAGTGCGAGGGCGACAATCACGATGGCAGTTCCGATGGTTTGATCAAAGCGTCTCAACGGTATCCCCTGGATAATTTCGTAGCCGAGTCCGCCTAAGCCCACATACGCCACCAGTGTCACCGTGGCAACCACCTGCAAAGTTGCCCCGCGCAGCCCACCAAAGACCAAGGGCATTGACAGTGGGACTTCTACGTGAAAAAGGATCTGCCATTCCGTCATTCCTTGGGCGCGAGCAGCATCAATCGTGGCGCGAGGGATTTGTTGGATACCCGCATAGGCACCAGCGATGAGGGGCGGTATCGCCAAAATCACCAAAGCAAGAATGGCGGCCCACAATCTTGCGGAAACCCCTAAAACCAGGACCAATAGCAGCATCAAACCAAAGGAGGGCAACGCTCGAGCCGCTCCGGTGATCCCCACTACCCACAGGGCGCCTCGACCTGTGTGCCCAATGAAATACCCCAACGGTATGGCGATCAGAGTAGCCAGGCCCAGGGCAGCGAAGGTGAAGCAGAGGTGCTCAAGCAATCGAATGGGGATTGATCCATCGCCTGAATACTGTTGAGCATCGATCAGCCACTGCCAGGCTTGGGCCAACAAACTCATGAGATGGCCTGCTTGTGCTCACGCTCGGCGATGCGAGCCCAGGGCAGGATGAGTCGGCCGGCAAGCACCAACAGCAGGTCAAATAACAACGCGATCACCAAGGTCATCACCACACCGGTCATCACCTCAGGAATGATCCGGCGCTGGAACCCATCGGTAAAAAAGAAACCCAGGCTAGGGACACCCACCAGGACACCGACGGTAACAAGGCTCACCGTGCTTACCGACACCACCCGAATGCCAGCGAGCAGAACCGGACCCGCAAGCGGCAATTCCACCGCATAGTGGCGACCCGATTCTGAATATCCCAAGGCTGTGGCAGATCGCAAAAAGGCCGGATCAATGCTGGCAAAAGCATCCGCAGCGGTTCGAACCATAATTGCCACCGCATAAACACTCAGCGCAATAACGACGTTGATTTCCGAGAGGACCGAGATTCCTAGCAAGGCCGGAATCAGCATGAAGAGAGCCAGGGAGGGAATCGTATAAAGCAACCCCACGGTGGTGAGCACCAGTGGCTTTGACCACGCATAACGGTGAGCCACCCAGCCCAGTGGCACCGCAACAAAGAAACTCACGACGATGGGTATGGCGGAAAGCCTGATGTGATCCAGGCTTAGCGATAACACCAAGCCAATGTTGTCGAAAAACCAATCCATGGCTTAGCGCCCAGAATCGAGTCGACCTGCGACACGGCCTGCACCATCGACCACGATGGTGTTGTCCTCACCAGAGAGGTGAAGAGATCTCTTTCCTCGATTAGCTCCAATGAAAGCCTCGACAAAATCACTGGCCGGGTTGGCCATAATTTCTGCGGGTGTTCCCTTTTGCACAACGTGGCCGCCAGATTCCAAAATCACCACTTGATCGCCCAAAAGAAAAGCCTCGTCAATGTCGTGGGTCACGAACAATACTGTTTTAGCCAGCCGCTTTTGAATCGCTAGGAGCTCCTGTTGTAACTCAGCTCGAACCACCGGGTCAACAGCGCCAAAAGGCTCATCCATGAGCAAAATGTTCGGGTCAATAAACAAAGCTCTGGCCACACCGACCCGTTGTTGCTGCCCACCAGAGAGTTGGGCTGGGTACCGGGTGGCTAATTCTGGCTCGAGACCCACCATCGCCATGAGTTCACGCACGCGAATAGCGCGCTGTGCTTTAGCTACCCCGCGCAGTTTTGCCACTGTGGCGATGTTGTCCCCCACCGTCTTGTGAGGCAACAGCCCGCCACTTTGCATGACATATCCAATAGAGCGGCGTAATTCGACTGGGTTACGAAGTGAAACATCGGTGTCGTCAATAAAAACTGAACCTGAGGTGGGATCCACCATGCGGTTGACCATCCGAAGCAACGTGGTTTTGCCACAACCGCTGGAGCCCACGAGCACCGTGATAGAACCAGTCGGTGCGATCAGGCTGAAATCTTTCACCGCCGTGGTGCCACCAGCATATTCTTTGGACACCGAATCGAATCGGATCATCGGGGATCCTCTCCGTGGGAAACGAGTGGGCTACCCCATTCAACTACGGCTGAGCACCGCTTGCACTCAGGCAGAGGGAAAGGGTTAAGAACTAATCCCTTGAACACTCGCTTGTGCGACGCGGTGAGCCTCGGCGATCAAGGTGTTATCTCCGCGCTCGGAGTGCAAGAAGGCGCGGCCCAAAAGTGCATCGATAACATCAACGGCCGACTCCACCCCAAGCCGGCCTGCGGAATCCAAACGGAGATTGGACCGGGCTTGCAGGGCTTCTCTCATCGCCTCGGCGATAGCGGCGTTGCCCTGGCGTCCAGAGGGAATCGGACGAATATCGAGGACATCTCCCACTCGCAAAGAACGGAACCCTTTGACGGATGCGAAAACCTCGACCAAGGTATCGACTGTGACAGTCATGGCGTCGCTCAAGTTCCCCACCGAGGCTTGTGCCATGTTCTCCCGCAGTGCCACAAGGACATGTTCCAGGTTGCGCACGGCAACAGCTTGCAAGACAGCGATGCGATCGGGGAAGTAGCGATACACGGTGCCAATCGATGCCCCAGAGCGTTCTGCCACCATTGCAGTGGTGAGCTGCTCGTAGCCCACCTCGTGCATCGTTTCACACGCCGCATCCAAGAGTGCGTTGACTCGTGCTGTGCTCCGAGCCTGGACGGGCGCCACCCGAATGGGTGCAGGAATTGTCACTGTTGGCTGGTTCTCCATCACTTTATTCAGGCTCCCACCTTGTCGACTCCGGCAAGCAAGTCATTTCTAAATTGTGCACTACATAAAATTCACAGCGGGAAGATTTTTCACCGGATCACCGCTGTGACGAGAAATTGCTAGGCACCATGATACTGCGCGCGCTGAGGTGCTAGGTCTGGAACACTGGTGTTGTGGATAAGCATCTGCCCCCAACTCACCCTGAACGAGCTGATGGTTCCCATCGGGCTTCGCGCATCGAGGACTCTCTGCAATCTTTGCGGGCAACCCAGGCCGTGCGCCGCGGGCAAACACCCCACGTGATTCCCTATACCGGGTATGGCTCCACTACGTGGATGAGAGTGCTGGCTCGGGTGCTCCTGCTCAAGCCTCGAAAGACTAAGACCGGTCGGCACAAAAAAATTAGAGGCTGGCGCAGCTTCCTGGGGATTCCCCTCGCCGGCGCAGTGGTCACGGTGAAAGTTAATGGATCTCTTTTTGAGCTCGAGGCCGACCGAGGTGGTGTGATCGATCAGGTAATCCCGGTTGAGCTAACCCCCGGGTGGCACACGGTCACCCTCCAAAGCGGAACCCAATCGCCCGTAAAGACAAGGATGTGGATTGTCGACCCCGAGGCCACCACAGGAATCCTCTGCGATGTTGATGACACCATCATGGTGACCGCGCTTCCTCGACCGCTCTTGGCAGCATGGAACTCCTTTGCCCGAGATGAGAATGCGCGGCGCCCCGTGCCGGGGATGGCTGTGCTCTTAGAACGTCTCACGCGAGAGAATCCCAAGGCTCCCGTAATTTATTTATCAACAGGCGCCTGGAATGTTGCGCCAACGTTGCAACGATTTGTTTCCCGCCACCTTTACCCCATGGGTACTTTCTTACTCACCGACTGGGGTCCCACCCGGGAAAGATGGTTTCGCAGTGGGATTGAACATAAGAGAACGAACCTTGCTCGCCTAGCCGAGGAATTCCCCAGCATTGCTTGGATACTCATCGGTGATGATGGCCAGCACGATGAAAAGATTTACCGTGAATTTGCGGCTGCTCACCCTAGAAATGTTAAAGCCGTGGCGATCAGGGAATTGCTCGCACCCGAAGCGTTGCTGGCAGGTGGCCGGCGACATCTTGATCGCACCGCTAACCCCCTAGAAATTCCCTGGGTGTCGGCCCCTAATGGTGCGGGACTTGCTTCTGAATTGGGAAAGCTGGGGATTATCGCCCACGACTCAGCGAACCGCTTCTGAGCGGTTCGCTCAGGGCGTGCGCTGGTAGCCTGGGCCCATGAGCGTTCGGATTGAGAAAGTGGATCTACCGGGAATTGGAACCCGGCACGACGTGGTCACCTCAGAAGGGCGACGTCTTGGCGTCATCACTCACCGCACTGGTGAGCGAGAAATCGCTGTCTTTGATCCCCGCGACCCCGATTCCTGCAGTGACTCCATCCACCTCAACGATGATGAAGCGATTGCTCTTGCTGCGGTGTTGGGCACATCGTTGATGTTGGGGCAGTTTTCGCATCTAGGAGACAAAACCACGGGGCTCTACACGGAGCAAATTATTCTTCCCGCCCAGTCGGCTTTTACCGGAAAAACTCTGGGGGACACCAAAGCGCGGACAAGAACTAAGTCCTCGATTGTTGCCATTTTGAGAGACCTAGACGTGATCGCCTCCCCTGCGCCAGAGGTTGGTTTGGAAGCCGGCGACATCATTGTTGCCGTAGGCACCAAGCAAGGCCTAGAGGCACTCAGTTCACTCCTGTCTGACGGTCAGCCCTAGCGCATGCACTCCATTGCCATCCTGCTCATTGAAGTAGGGGCTTTGCTGGTGGTCGCGGGATTCCTTTCCCGGTTTGGCAAAAGGATTGGCCTATCCCCCATTCCCCTCTATTTGGTTCTGGGATTACTGGTCGGCAGCTCAGGCATGCTTTCGGAAGGTTCCAGCACCGAGTTTCTTGAAGTCGGCAGCGAACTGGGTGTTATTTTGCTGTTGGTCATGTTGGGGCTCGAATATTCCGCATCCGAACTGGTCACCAACCTAAAAAGGTCCCGGGCTGGAGGGATTATTGATTTCGCTGCCAACGGAGCACCAGGTTTCGCCTTTGGCATGGTCTTTGGCTGGGGTGTTGTTGCCTCAGTTGCTCTGGCCGGAATTACCTATGTTTCCTCCTCCGGGGTTATCGCCAAAGTGATGCGCGACTTGGGCCGTCTGGGTAACCGTGAGACACCAACCATCTTGTCGATTTTGGTCATCGAGGATTTGGTAATGGCCTTCTACCTGCCCATACTCTCCGTTCTACTCATTGGCGCAGGCCTGGTTCAAGGCGGCATCACCCTGGGTGTTTCCTTGCTGGCCGTGGTGGCCATTTTGTTGGTGGCGCTCAAATTTGGTGATCGAATTTCGAGGCTGTTTAGCGCTGAGCACCCTGAGTCCTTGTTGCTGGGCGTTTTGGGCCTAACCCTCCTGGTTGCCGGCATCGCCCAACAGGTCAATGTGAGTTCGGCGGTGGGCGCATTCCTGGTGGGTATCGCTCTCTCCGGCAAAGTGGCACTCAAGGCGGAGAAACTTCTCTCTCCGTTGCGAGATTTATTCGCTGCCGCTTTTTTCCTTTTCTTTGGGCTCTCAACCCACGCCGCAGATATGGTGCCGATGATTGTGCCAGCGCTGATTCTCGCGTTGGTAACTATGGGAACCAAAGTGTGGTCGGGCTACTGGGCAGCAAAGTGGGCAGGCATTGGTGTGTTAGGCCGTTGGCGCAGTGGCTTCACCCTGACAGCTCGCGGTGAATTCTCTATTGTCATTGCTGGGCTTGCGGTGAGCGCGGGAGCAGAACCCCTTATTGCCCCGCTAGCGACGGCTTATGTTTTACTCACCGTGATGTTTGGCCCCCTGGTCGCCCGCATTCCAGAAGCTACCTGGTTCAAAAACTGGGTCATCAAAGATTAGTGCGTTTACCCTATACCCCAGGGGGTATAGGGTATGGTTTGGGAATGTCAACGGGACACTAGGAAAGGCTCGGCCATGAAGAAACTGCTCACTACACTTCTTGTCATCATGGGAATTACTGCAGGCGTGACGGGGTGCTCATCCAACGAGCCCGCCGAGCTAGCAGAAGGCACCGTGATTATTGACGTTCGAACCCCCAGTGAGTTCGCAGCCGGCCACCTTGAGGGAGCGCTCAATATTGACGTCCAGTCCGGTGATTTTGCGGCCCAGATCAATGAACTAGACACCCAGGGCACCTATTACATTTACTGTCGTTCCGGAAACCGATCCGGTCAGGCCATTGCCCAGATGACCAATATGGGCTTTAGCAACATGACCAACGGTGGCGGAGTCGCCGATGCCAGCAAAGCCAGCGGGATCCCGATTGTAGTCAACTAGCCCTTTAGCTCAGCGTTTTCGCCTAGCTTGCGAGAATATCGCGCACCATAGGAATCACTGTGGTGCCATAAAGCTCGATGCTGTTCATCAGCACCTCGTGCGGCATGGGACCGGTGGAATATTTCAGATCGAAACGACTAATTCCCAGGGTTTTAATCGTCGCAGCCATTTTCTTGGCGACCGTTTCCGCGGAACCGACGTAGAGGGCTCCGTGATGAACCTCGTTGAGGTAATCATCTTTTGATCTAGGTCCCCAACCGCGCTCGCGGCCAATCCGGCCAAAAGATTCTTCATAGTGTGGCCACATGCCCTCGATAGCTTCCTCGTCGGTGGCGGCAATATGGCCAGGAGAGTGAACGCCGATGGGTTGGGGTGGCTTACCAACTTGATCTAACGCGCGGTGATACAAGTCGACATAGGGGGCAAAACGGTCGGCGGATCCACCAATAATGGCCAACATCAACGGCAGCCCAAAGGACGCCGCGCGAACCACAGACTCAGGGCTTCCTCCCACGCCCACCCAGGTACGCATCGCACCCGAGTGCGACTTGGGATAAACCTCCTGATTGGTCAAGGGTGGGCGAGTCGTACCCGACCAGTTGACCGGCGTCTCCTTCAATAATTCCGTGAACAGACTCAATTTCTCTTCAAAGAGAACCTGGTAATCCTCGAGCGCGTAACCAAAAAGCGGAAAGGACTCTGTGAAAGATCCCCGGCCCAAGATAATTTCTGCCCGGCCTTCCGAAAGGGCGTCGACGGTGGCAAAACGCTGAAAAATGCGAACCGGGTCATCTGAGCTCAACACGGTAACCCCGGAGCTCAAAATAATGTTCGAAGTTTGGGAGGCGATGCCCGCCAGCAGCGTCTCGGGGGTGGAAATGGCAAAGTCATCACGGTGGTGTTCGCCCAGGACCATCGCGTCGACGCCCACCTCCTCGGCAAGCACAGCCTGCGCGAGAACATCACGAATAACGTGAGCAAAAGAGTGCGTCTTGCCCTTCGCATCGCGGGTGACGTCTCCAAACGTACCTAGACCCAACGCTACTTCTGTCATAGTCAACCCGCTTCCTGTGCTGAAAAAGTATCAAACCCGGCTGGTGAGGTCCTCTGAAACAACCGCCAAGAAGCGATTTCTATTCCCAACCGTGTGAGATTAGGGGATTCCTAGGGTTGCAGGCGCGAAGCACTCCACCCCTGGGCGCCTTTTTCAAAACTAATTCGATCGTGGAGCCTGGAGGTTCTCCCCGCCCAAAATTCCATGCGTTCCGGTTCCACCACAAACCCACCCCATTTTTCAGGACGTGGGACAGTATCGACGCCCGTGAACTGTGCTTCCATTTCGCGAACTTTCGCCTCTAAGGCACCTCGGGACTCAATCGGGCGCGACTGGTCGCTCGCCCAGGCTCCAATCTGAGAGTCACGGGGCCTGGAGGAGAAATAAGCATCCGAGACTTCGACTTGGGTAGGAGTCGCGTGACCAAAGACTTTTACTTGCCGATGTTGTAAATACCACGGGAACACGACAGAGACAGCGGAATGTGCGAGCAGGGCTAGGCCCTTTCTCGATCCATAGTCGGTGTAGAAATAGAGACCATGCTCATCGATCCCCCGCAATAACACCGTGCGAGAGGAAGGATTTCCATCCGGGTCGATGGTTGCTAAAACCATGGCGTTTGGCTCATAGACTCCCGCCGCATCAGCCTGCTCAATCCACAACCGTAACTGCTCGAGCGGATCAGCTAAGAGCTCGCCTTCCTCCAAAGCATCGGAGCCGTAATCCTTGCGCTTATCCAACGGATTTATCGTCGAATCATTCACTCGACACCTCCAAAAAATCGTGAGTGGACCTGAGGGGACTCGAACCCCTGACCCCCTGCATGCCATGCAGGTGCGCTACCAGCTGCGCCACAGGCCCTCGTAAGGAAAGCAAACTTCAGCCTACTACAGCCTCTACTCCGGATTGGAGTCGGCAAGCTCCGGGGCGAGAGCAATGACCGGGCAATCACGCCACAAACGCTCCAGCTGGTAAAAAAGCCGCTCTTCTTCGTGGAAAACGTGAACAACAATCTCGCCAAAATCAAGCAAGACCCAACGGCCATCAGCTCGACCTTCCTGACGGACCTTTGAATACCCCTGGTCGTAGAGCTTCTTCTCTACGCCATCCGCAATCGAGAGGGCCATGCGCTCATTTCGCGCTGAACAGATAAGAAAGGCGTCAGTCAAAGGTGTCTGCTCTGAAACATCCAGCGCCAGCAAATCCGTTGCCAATTTCTCCGAAGCGGCGCCAGCTGCGTTCATTACGGCGTCGTAGGCCTTGTCACTCAAGGTCATAAGGTTCCCATCTTTGGCTACTAAGCCAAGGCATCGGTCATGAGGGTCAGAACAACCAGCGCGACCGCCGCAAGACCCAACACTGAAGAGGCTAGCGCAGTAACGATCGCACCTGTCCCCCACCGATTCCGGCGCACGAGCAAAATATCGGTGTCGTCACCTTTAGAGGAGACAGCCTGCATGGCCCCCACGGGGCGCGACATGACTGCGGTTGCACCTGTGGAATAAGAATCAAACTGTTCGTCGTCATCACGATCGGCCCGCTGCGAGCGACTCACACCAGTTTCAGAAAGCTGTGCGGGCATCAGGATTTGCCCGGTCACGATGATCTCTCCTGTGCTACCCAAAGGCCCGGCCATATCTATCAGCGGTTGATGGGGCAAAATTAGCGAGCTCGTTGTGATGGGCACATCGCCCACATTCCGACTGGGGCCAAAATAAGGTGCCGCATCTGTAAACGGAATATCTGTCGGAGAGTTCCCCCCAAAAACGGGCGGCAAGGGTGGGGATGGTGCCGGTGGCACAAAGGGTGGCGCGCTCGGTTGCGCCAATTGCGCCAGCGGCGAGAAGTGGGATAGCGGCACAGCGCCAGCGGGAGGGTATTGCGGGCCTACGCCACTAGCTTGCTGCTCCCGCTCACGCATTTCCCGCCGTGACAACGCCGGTGGTGCCGTAGGCGCTGGTGGGGGCGTCGACGGGGCAATAACAGACCTCAGGGCCTCAGCGCTCAAGACGTATTGTGGCTCGGGTGCGACTGGTGGAATGGCACCATACGCTGGCGCAGGGGTCGGGGGTGCTACGGCTTGCTCTGCTAACGCGCGGAGTTCACGGCGCGTTAGAGGTTGCCCTGTATATGGATTAGTCACTAGTTACCCCGGTACAAACGATGCTTTGAAATGTACTGCACCACTCCATCAGGGACCAGGTACCACACCGCGTGGCCGCGCTTTATTCGCGCGCGACAATCAGTGGAAGAAATAGCCAACGCTGGAACTTCGAGCACGGTGACCTTGTCTGAGGGCAATGATCCAACGCTCAGTTCATGTCCAGGCCGGGACACTCCCACAAAATGCGCCAGAGAGGTGAGGTCCTCGGCATCTTTCCAAGAGAAAAAGGCCGCGATGGCATCGGCGCCTGTGATGAAGAACAAATCGGCGTCAGGAAACTCGACGTGGAGATCTTTCAACGTATCCACGGTGTAGGTGGTACCCGCTCGATCGATATCTACCCGACTGACACGAAAACGAGGGTTAGAGGCAGTGGCAATAACTGCCATCAGATAGCGGTGCTCAGAATCGGAAACATCCGGCTTGTCTACCGGCGCACCGGTAGGGACAAAGATTACTTCATCCAGGTCTAGCGCGACCTGCGCTTCACTGGCGGCCACCAAGTGGCCGTGGTGAATGGGGTCGAACGTACCGCCCATAATCCCAATCCGGGGGCGGCGTGACAACGACATAAAGGCCTAGTGGTGGCTAGCGGAATGAGACGCCGAGCTGCTCTTGAGACGGTGGCGATTGGCGACATTTCGGTAGCTAAAAGTGACCAAACCCAAGAATGTGAAGCCCGCAAAAAACACAACCCCGAAAACAAACGGTGGCCACATCAGCTCATTAACAACCTCGCCTGAGGCAATCACAACGTCGTTCACAAGCTCCATTAGGGCGCCTTTCCGCTTCTGGTGGCTCTAATCTACTAGAGGAGCCAGAATCTGGTGCGTTTTAGGGGCGAATCTGCCCAGAGCCTCGAACAATCCACTTGGTACTGGTCAGCTCAGGCAAACCCATGGGCCCTCTAGCGTGGAGTTTTTGGGTGGAAATTCCCACTTCCGCGCCGAAACCAAATTCGCCGCCATCGGTAAAGCGCGTGGAAGCATTGACCATGACGGCAGCCGAATCGACTTCCAACAAAAACCTCTCGGCGTTTTGCATATCTTGGGTCAGGATGGACTCGGTGTGGTGGGTGGAATAGGTCTCAATGTGCTCCAGGGCCTCATCTAAAGATTCGACCACCTTGAGTGAGATATCCAGAGACAAGGCTTCTCTGCCCCAGATTTCATCAGTAGCGGCCACCGCTTCAGGAATGAGCGCGCAAATCTGGGGATCTGCGTGGATGGTAACCCCTGAGGCCAGGAGTTTCGCCGCCAGGTGAGGTAGCACGCGCCCTAGCGCTTCGCGGTGGATTAATACGGTCTCCACCGAATTACAGACGCTCGGTCGTTGGACTTTGGCGTTGTGCACGATGTCGGTGGCGCTTTTGGCATCGGCGCTTGCGTCAATAAAAATGTGGACCACGCCTGCGCCGGTTTCAATAACGGGAACCGTCGACTGGGTGACCACACTCTCAATCAAAGACGCCGAACCTCGGGGAATCAAGACATCAATGAGTCCCCGACTCCGCATCAAAGCATTTGCGCCTTCGCGCCCAAAATCATCCACACTGGTCACGACCGCAGCCGGTAAGCCCACGCTAACGAGCGCTTCTCGCATGATCTCGACCAGCGCCTTGTTGGTCTCTTCTGCGGCAGAACCACCTCGCAGCGCCACCGCATTGCCACTTTTGATAGCTAGGGCGGTAATGTCCACAGTCACATTGGGTCTCGCTTCGTATATAGCCCCAACCACGCCAAAGGGCACCCGCACTTGACTGACCTGGAGACCATTAGGCAGTGTCATCCCGCGCACCACATCGCCCACCGGGTCCGCCAGCGAGCGAACCACGCCAAGAGCGTCCACCAACCCTTGAACGCGTTCGGGGGTTAGTCGTAGGCGATCACGCAGGCTCTCGGCCATGCCCTCGGCAGCGCCCCGCTCAAGATCGCGCTCATTAGCCTTGGTAACCACGTCCGCCTGTGCAGCAACCGCCGTTGCGATAGCCGCTAGGGCGGCGTCTCGGGTTGCGCCAGATGACCGGGCTAGGTCGCGCGAGGCGTTTTTTGTGTCCTGCAAGCGCGCAACAAGTTCGGCAGGAATTTCACGATCGGTGGCATTCATTAGCCCCTAGTGTAAATCGGATGCCTCAAACCAGGTACCAACATTTTTCCCACTGACAACATCAGCTAGAGAAGTGGTGGCGGTCAAAAGGGTTGGTATGCCCGCCGCAGTGGCCATCCGGGCGGCACTGACTTTCGTCACGGCGCCCCCAGTTCCCACGCTATTTACTAACGCCTCACCCAATTCGACACCGGCAAGGTCGTCGCCAAAAGGCACGACCTCAATGCGTTTGGCCCGGGGGTCAATCGGCGGATGGGTGTAGAGGGAATCCACGTCGCTGAGGAGAACGAGGAGGTCGGCAGAAACCATCTCACTTACCAAAGCGGCCAACCGATCGTTATCACCAAAGCGGATCTCTTGGGTCGCCACAGTGTCGTTCTCGTTGACAATCGGAATCACTCCTAAACCGAGCAGTCGCTCAATCGTGCGCAACGCGTTCGTTCGAGAAGTCTGATTTTCCACATCCCCCACAGTCAGCAACAGCTGCCCCGTGATAATCGAATACCTCGAAAACATTTCCTGATACCTGGCCATCAACAGGTTTTGGCCCACGGCGGCGGCTGCCTGCTGAGTGGCAAGGTCTTGAGGGCGATCACTCAGATTTAAAAATGGCGCCCCAATAGCGATAGCACCCGAAGAAACCAGCACGATGTCGCGACCGGCGTGACGCCAGGAGGCTAACGCTTCTACGAGGCCTGGGACCTGATGTTCTCGCTCACCACTAATCGATGAGGAGCCCACTTTGACCACGATGCGCGAAGCATTATGCTGCGCGCTTCTAGTCGTCATCTGAATACATCCCCGCCTCGCGTTCCTCCGTAAGCTCTTCTCGCGCGCGTGATTTGGCATCCATACGCTCGTGGTAAGTCGCTTTGCGCTGCAGTCGTGTTGGTCGAGAGCGCTCATCCAGGCGAGGGTCGCTACCCCGCGGTGCGGTCATCAACTCGGCTGCACTGGAGAGGGTGGGCTCCCAATCAAACACCTGGCCGTGACCCAAACCGATGACCACCGCACACCCTGGGGTTGCCCCGGCAGCAAAGAGCGCGTCGTCAATGCCAATTTTCATCAAACGGTCGGCTAGATACCCTACGGCCTCGTCGTTGGAGAAATCAGTTTGTTCCACCCAACGCTCAGGTTTCTCGCCAATAATTCTAAAGAGTGGATCTTCGAGCGAGCCATCTCTCTTCACGTGGAATAACGCTTCATTGACTGCTTTAGGCCTCACCACAATGCGCGGTGGATTAGCCGCAATAATCTCTTGAGCTGCGCGATATTGCGCCACTAACGCAGCTGCGGCATTGAGGAAATCGTCAAGGCCTTCGCCGCTAATGGCGCTAATCACGAAGACTTCGTAGCCACGCTCGCGTAAATCAGGTGCAACCATGGTGGCTAAGTCTCTGGCATCGGGAACATCGGCCTTGTTGAGAACCACCAGTTGGGGACGCTGGGTGAGCGGAATCTGCTTTTCGCCCAGGGGGTAGTTTTCCAACTCCTCCAACAGGGCATCCAAATCACCTAAAGGGTCACGCCCTGGTTCTAAGGTCGCACAATCCAACACGTGAACCAAGACGCTACATCTCTCCACGTGACGCAAGAATTCAAGCCCCAGGCCTTTACCTTGGCTAGCGCCGGGGATGAGCCCTGGCACGTCCGCAATGGTGAATCGCACGCCACGGGCGGAAACAACACCGAGGTTCGGGTGCAGGGTCGTAAACGGATAGTCCGCAATTTTTGGTGTGGCCTGGGATACCGCGGCAATCAGACTGGATTTTCCCGCACTAGGGAAACCCACCAACGCAACATCGGCCACCGTCTTTAGCTCAAGATTAATGTCGCCGTCAAAGCCCAAGGTTCCGAGCAGCGCGAATCCAGGCGCCTTTCGGGCGTTATTCGCCAGTGCCTCGTTACCTAAACCGCCTTTTCCAGCAGCCGCTACAGTAACGCTCATTCCTGGTCGATCTAAATCAACAATCAAGTCACCATCACTCGTGCTCACCACTGTTCCAACCGGCACAGCCAAGGTGACATCCGGTGCTGTTTTGCCGTGACGAGAATCGCCCATTCCTGGGGAACCGTTCTCGCTGGAGCGATGAGGGCGGTGGTGATAATCCAGAAGCGTTGTTACTTGGGGGTCAGCGACGAGAATAACATCCCCCCCGTTGCCACCATTGCCGCCATCGGGGCCACCCAGAGGCTTGAACTTTTCACGCCGAACAGAAACGCAGCCGTTACCGCCGTGACCGGCGCTGAGGTGCAGAACCACGCGATCCACGAATGTCGTCATGGCCCACCTGCTCTCCTGCCCACATTATTGCCGGGTAACTGCAAAGGGCGAGCCGAAGCTCGCCCCCGCTGTAGTACATCTAAATAGTTAGCTAGCGGCGCCAAGCACGGCAACCACTTTGCGGCGACCTTTGCTGCCAAACTTCACTTCACCAGCGGCTAAGGCAAAAAGTGTGTCGTCGTTTCCGCGACCCACGTTGTCACCGGGGTGAAAGTGTGTGCCACGCTGACGGACAATAATTTCGCCTGCCTTGACGACCTGGCCACCAAAGCGCTTCACACCGAGATACTGGGGATTAGAGTCGCGACCGTTCCTGGTCGAGGACGCACCCTTTTTATGTGCCATGAGCTAACCCCTTACTTCTTCACGATGTCGGTGATTTTGAGCTTGGTCAGTTCCGCGCGGAAACCCTGGCGCTTCTTGTAACCACTCTTGTTCTTGAACTTCTGGATAACAATCTTGGGGCCACGAAGATCTTCCAAAACTTCAGCGCTGACCGTTACTTTGGCCAATTCGCCCTTGTCGTGAGTGACCTTGTCACCATCAACAAAAAGCACGGGCGCGAGCGTTACCGCCTTCTTAGCCTGAGCAGAGAGTCGATCCACCGTAATGATGGAGCCGATCTCGACTTTTTCCTGACGTCCGCCTGCACGCACAACCGCATAAACCACGATGACAACCTGCCTTGTTACCTAGAAAATGATGATGCATGAGAGATTTACTCGAAAACCGCACCGAGAGACAAGAATAGACTATCCGAAGCGCTCAAGCAAACACGAACATCGGCTTCGATCCCTAGGGCGCAGACGCATCTGGCGCCACGCTCGCACTAGATGCCCGACGGCGCCGTTTCGATGTTCCCGGAGCCGATGGCTCAGGGAGCGCTGCCAGCACGGAGTCTAAAATACTGGGGCTACTACCCTTTGGTTTGCGACCACCACGGCCGCTTTTCGGCGCTTTGGTTGCTTCTGTGGGAGCTTCCTGTGTTGTTGCACCAACACCAACGGTACTTTTGGCGATCTGGGCAATAGCGTTTCTGGCGCCATCGGTAATCTTGTGCGGTTCCACGGTGGGCGTAGCCGGTGCTTTTTTCCGGCGCCCCGAGGAAGAGTCCTGAGATTTTGATTTAGAAACTGGGTCCACCGACACGATGACCCCGCGGCCCTGACATGCGTCACAGGCATCGCTGAAAGTTTCCAAGAGGCCTAAGCCCAATTTCTTCCGTGTCATCTGCACCAGCCCTAGGCTGGTCACTTCGGCAACTTGATGCTTAGTCCGGTCACGTCCCAAACATTCCATCAGACGTTGTAAGACCATGTCACGGTTGGATTCGAGAACCATGTCGATGAAGTCGATGACAATAATTCCACCGATGTCGCGTAGGCGAAGCTGGCGGACAATTTCCTCGGCGGCCTCCAAGTTGTTCTTCGTGACGGTCTCTTCAAGGTTTCCCCCAGAGCCCACAAACTTGCCGGTGTTAACATCCACCACTGTCATAGCTTCAGTGCGGTCGATCACCAAAGAGCCACCACTTGGCAGCCAGACTTTGCGATCTAGAGCCTTAGCGATTCCCTCTGTGACCCGATATTCGACAAACGGGTCAGAGCCTGAAGCGTATTCCTCGATGCGAGTAATCAGATCGGGGGCCACTTGGGAAAGGTAGTTTTCAATAGTCTGTTTCGCCGAGGCACCCGAGATCACCAGTTTTGTGAAGTCTTCATTGAAAACATCGCGAACAATCTTGACCAACAAATCTGGCTCAGAATGCAACAGGGCAGGAGCTTGAGCGCCTTCGGATTCACTCTGTAGCAAAGCCCATTGGGCCTGCAAGCGCTCGACATCGGTCGTCAGCTGATCCTCTGTCGCACCTTCGGCGGCAGTGCGAACAATGACGCCTGCAGACTCTGGCAACACCTTTTTGAGGATGCCCTTCAGGCGTGAACGCTCCGTGTCGGGAAGCTTGCGAGAAATTCCGTTCATGGCTCCACCCGGAACATAAACCAGGTACCGCCCAGGCAAACTGATCTGGCTGGTGAGCCTTGCGCCCTTGTGCCCAATGGGGTCTTTGGTGACCTGAACCAGGACACTATCGCCGGTTTTCAGGGCAGCTTCAATGCGCCGTGGTCCGGTTACTCCCGCTTCGCTGGCTGCTTCCCAATCGACTTCACCGGAATAGAGCACAGCGTTCCGACCGCGACCAATATCGACAAAAGCAGCTTCCATGCTGGGCAACACGTTTTGTACGCGACCTAGGTAGACGTTGCCAATCAGGCTTGATTCTTCCGAGCGAGCCACGTAGTGCTCTACGACAACCCCGTCTTCGATCACAGCGATCTGGGTGCGTTCGGGGGTTTCACGAACGGCCATCACCCGATCGACGCTTTCGCGCCTGGCTAAGAATTCTGATTCGGTGACGCTTTGGCGACGACGCGTGCCCTCGCGACCGTCCCTGCGGCGTTGGCGTTTCGCCTCCAGCCTGGTTGATCCGCGGACCTTTTGCGGGGTTGAGGCGTCACTAGACGATGACTTTGAGGTCTTGGGCTCATCGGTACTGGGGGTTCGTGGAGCGCGCGTGCGGCGGCGAACTACCTTCTCGCCAGGCTCATCATCGCTACCTGGTTTCCAGGTGGAGAAAAGGGCAGGGTCGGGGGCTTGGAAAATCAGCGACTTTGTCGACACCGTGGTGGGCTTTTCCAGCGCCACCTTTTTCGCTGGCGCTGATTTGGCAGCTCCGGCGGCCTTAGTTGATTTAGACCGAGCAGGTTTGGTGGCCTCGCTAGCTACCGCTTTAGTGCGGGGAGCCGATTCTTTGGCCGTTGCCTTCTTTGTTGCTTCGGACTTTGTGGATGTTTCTATTTCTTCTGATTTTTTTCTAGTCACCATTGCTGGTGCACTCCTCACGCCACCCCTGGCATCCATAGCCGGGATAACATCACGCTTTGGCAATGCGCCATACATTTCGCATTGAAAAAACTTGGGTTTGTGGGGGTTATCCCCCGTATTCGGATGGTCATCCGAGAAATCTTGTGGTTGCGTTTTTCACCCGAAGGTTTTCACGCAATTCCCAGTATCGCACACACAGGTTTATTTCATTGGGTCAAGTGGCATAATTTGCACATGAACTACCCCACGAAGCGCTCAACAGGTATGGCCCTCTATTTGTTGGTGAGCGGCCTTGGCTCATGGTTTGCGGCTTTCACGCTCGCTCGCGAGGGCTACCAACTGGCGATATCGGGCAAAGAACCCAGCTGCAATATCAACCCTTTCTTTTCCTGCGGCAGCGTCATGCAAAGCCCCCAGGCCACACTCTTTTTCGACACGCCCAATCAGCTTTTTGGGGTCGCCGGGTATGTTGCGGTTGCCCTCATTGGTGCAGCAATGCTCTCTGGAGCAAACTTTAAACGTACCTTCTGGGTGTTTTTTACCCTCGGGATACTAGGGGCTTATGTCTGGTTGATGTGGATGTTTGTTCAAGCAGTGTTCGTTATTGGCTACTTATGCCTCTACTGCATGGTCGTGTGGGCCATCCACATCCCGCTTTGGTGGATTTTCCTACCGTGGGCTCTGAAGCACTCGATACTGACATCCTCGCCGGGGCTCAAGAAACTTGGCGCCCGCTGGCTTCCTTATAGCTGGATTCTGATTGTGATCAACTACGCCGTAATCGGCATCGCCGTTTTGATTCAGTTCCCGTTGCTGTTTTCGTTCTGAGCTAGGAACTAAACCACAACGCCAGCTCGCGCCGTGCCGTTTCGGGCGAATCACTGGCATGGATGAGGTTCTGCTGAACCGCTAAACCCCAGTCGCGACCTAGATCTCCGCGAATGGTCCCCGGTGCGGCAAGGGTGGGGTCCGTCGTGCCACACAGGGACCGGATACCTTCAATGACGCGGTGGCCGGTAACCCGGATTGCCACAACGGGACCGGACTCCATGAAATTGACTAGGGGCTCATAGAAAGGCTTGCCTTCATGCTCGGCATAATGCTCACTGAGCAGATCACGATTGGGCTCCACCATTCGGATATCGACTAACTGATATCCCTTGGCTTCAATACGAGCAAGTATTTCCCCCGTGAGATTTCTGGCGACCCCATCGGGTTTGATAATCACGAGGGTTTCTTCCAGATTGGGCATTTTTACTCTTTCGTTTGGCGAATTCGTTGCCTCGAGCCTAGCGCTCAGATGCTCAGGCTTCAGGGCCCAATCCACGATCTAGGGCGGGGCCTCGAAGGGCGCCAAAAATCCAAAAGCCCACCACCACGAGCGCAGATAGCCCCATCACGACATCCCAGAAAAAGGTGGCAAGAAAGGCAAGTTGAACGAGGTGACCCACCCAGCGGCCCACCCGATAGCGCAG
>ERZ888423.124-NODE-124-length-79330-cov-8.145494_pt1 | contig 79330 bp, 82 predicted proteins | sample MGYA00520523_ERZ888423 | MGnify/ENA primary metagenome ERZ888423 (study PRJEB32303, sample SAMEA104408611) | aquatic metagenome | biome: Brackish water; feature: Pelagic; material: water | place: Baltic Sea | collected 2014-06-08T10:24:00 | depth 30,27 m ... | reverse complement strand
TTATCCATTATCCATTATCCATTCTTGTACCCTGAGCTTGTCGAAGAGCCATTATCCATCAACTTCTTTCCTCAGCTAATTCCCTGTACATCTTATCGTAAGCCACTACAGTGTTTTTCACGTTTAGATGATTCTGGATGTGGGCTTTAGCACCTGCTTGAAGTCTTTTGAGCAATTCTCGGTCATAATAGAGACGTTTAATAGCCTCAGTTAACTCCGTTGGGTTCTTCATTTGCACTACCAATCCGCTTTCTTCATGGATTGCCAATTGACGGTTTCCGGGAATGTCTGTGATGATAACTCCTCGAGCTAGCGACATGGCTTCTATAACGGACTTGGTGATGGATTCACCTCTGATGGAACTCAATACAAAAACATCACTCATGCGCACTATGTTCAGCGCATCGTCCCTGAATCCTGTGAATATAACCTTGTCTCGGTTGTTTCCTCGGTTAAGTATATCCACGTTCTCTTCTGTCTCCATATCTCTTCCTACAATAATCAATTTCAAATCAAGGTCTGCTGGCAGCAGATTCATGGCTTGCATGAGATATGGAATGCCTTTCATGGGACGGTTGTTCGCCACATTGACCAGCACAAGGGTACTCTCCGATAAACTGAATTCCTTTCGGTCAGTGGGAGTAGTATCTTCATACCAAGAGGTATCATGACCCTTATGAATGCTGCGCGTTCTGGTTTTATCAATGAAGGGTTGCTTCAGGAATTCTTGTTCTACGCCAGGGCTATTGCAAACGATTCTGTTCACTTTAGGATGCATGTATTTAAAGTATAGCGTAGGATCGTACCAATGGATATTCCCAGTGAATCCTCGATATAGGCATACTTTTACGTTCAATCCTCTGATGGCCCTAAGACCATTCACAGAAGCGCGACTGTTATAGAAATGAACGATTTGAATCCTCTCCTTAATAATGGTATCACGGATCCATCTACGCGCTTTTTTATCGTATTTCGTTTCGGGGTGATACGGGACGATTTTCGCTCCGGCATCTTTGAAACGCTGAGCGTATTCAGCATCAGGGTAAGTCATTACTGTAATCTCATGGCCCATTTTTAGGAGTCCCATGAAGATTTCAGCCTCAGGGCGCACTGAGTGTGTGTTTTTATAATCACTGACTACGAGTATGCGAAGTGGATCGTTCATTGACACAAAGAAAAGAAGGAGATTTGATTAGACACGTTCAATTGAAGAGGGAAGGGCATAAAAAAATGCTTGAATCTATAGATCCAAGCATTCCATTATAATGCGTTAAAATGTTCGAACAAGTTATTTGTTCACGAATTTTCCATTCTTTGACTCGCCCAGGATGGTCACATCCTTAACTTTTTCATAGTCTTTGGCGGCTTGATGCATTTCCTCTTCAGTATCTCTACGGATACGGATACCTACCTTGGAACCTTTATTTCTTACTTCCACATAGTACCCATCTCTGAGGTCTTTCGGTCTTGTTGACGGTCTTCCCATAAAATTGTGCTTTCGCTTTCTTGTTCTCCGCTAATATAACAGATTTAACAAGTGAGCTAGTTTCTTTTTTGAAGAAATATCAAGAACCATACCTTAATTACTAGGATTCTATTTTTCATGAATAGCTTCCATTTCATGACAAGTAATGCTTAAATCGTCAAGCTGGACTGCCATTTTCACTTCTTTGCGTCATAATGGCATTTATATATAGATGGTATGGCATTTGACTTTAGCCAGTCAGAAAAAGAATTGAAATCTTACACGCTATGCAACAAGGTACTATCAATGTTCAGACCGAGAACATCTTTCCCATTATCAAGAAATTCCTTTATTCAGATCATGAGATCTTTCTGAGAGAATTGGTGTCCAATGCTGTGGATGCTACTCAGAAACTCAAGACACTAAAGAATATAGGTGAGTTGAAGGCTGATATCACTAAGCTGAAAGTGGAGGTGATTTTGGACGAAAAAGCAAAGACTTTGACCATCCGCGATAACGGTATAGGGATGACAGGTGAGGAGATAGAGAAATACATTAATCAAATCGCGTTTAGCGGAGCTGAGGAATTCGTCAATAAATACAAGGATAAGAGCGAAGCCATCATTGGACATTTTGGTCTAGGTTTCTACTCTGCTTTTATGGTAGCTGAGAATGTAGAAATCATCACTCGTTCTCAATTGCCTAAAAGTACACCAGTGCATTGGACATGTGACGGTAGCCCTAATTACACCCTTGAAGACACTCAGAAAAAGAGCAAGGGAACTGATATCATTCTGCACATTGCTGATGAAAGCAAGGAATTCCTAGACAAAGCAAGAATCCAAGGAGTACTGAATAAGTATTGCAAATTCCTTCCGGTTCAAGTGGTCTTCGGGACGCGTTCTGAGAGTATTGAAGATGGAAAAGACGAGAAAGGCGAGACCAAGTGGAAATCAGTAGAAGTTCCTAATGTGATTAACAATACTGAACCTGCTTGGACTAAAGCTCCTGCTGATTTGAAAGATGAGGATTATAACAACTTCTATAGGGAGTTATATCCTATGAATTTCGAGGATCCTATTTTCCACATTCACCTGAACGTGGATTATCCTTTTAATCTAACAGGAATCCTGTATTTTCCTAAGTTGAAGAACAACCTGGAAGTGCAGAAGAACAAGATTAATCTTTACTCTAATCAGGTGTTTATCACCGATAACGTGGAGAACATCGTTCCTGAATTCTTGACGCTATTACATGGGGTCATTGATTCTCCTGATATTCCGTTAAACGTTTCGCGTTCCTATTTACAGAGTGATCATAACGTGCAGAAAATCTCTAACCACATTCAGAAGAAAGTGGCTGATCGTCTAGAGAGGATGTACAAAGAGGATCGTGCTGATTATGAGCAAAAATGGGAGGATATCCGCGTATTCATTGAGTACGGAATGTTGACCCAAGAGAAGTTCAACGAGAAGATGGACAAGTGCTATCTCTTGAAAGACAATGAAGGGAAATTTCATACCGTGGAAGAATATAAAGCGAAAGTGGAAGTTCTTCAAAAGGACAAGAACGGTAAAGTGGTTATGCTTTATACCCATGATCAAGAAGAGCATCACGCGCTCATTCAGCAAGCTAAGAACCGCGGATATGATGTTGTATTAATGGACAGCCCATTAAGCAGCCATATTCTCATGAAGCTAGAGAGCAAGCACAATGACATTTCATTCGTGCGTGTGGATAGCAATTCTGTGGACAAACTGATTGATAAGGGAGAAGATGTTCCTAGCAAATTGAGTAAAGAAGAAGAAGAGGCATTGAAGCCTATGATTGAAGGATTCGTGGACAAGAAGAAATACACTGTTTCTGTGGAAGCCATGAGTGAGAATGATGCACCTATGCTAATCACGCAGAGTGAGTTTATGCGCAGAATGAAAGAGCAGCAGATGTCGGGTGGCGGTGGTATGATGATAGGGCAGATGCCTGAGTTCTACAACTTAGTCGTGAATGCAAATCACCCAGTTATTGGTCAGATCAGTGCATCCAAAGATGAGGCGCAGAAGAAGGCTTTGATAGCTCAATCTATGGATCTCGCCATGCTAGCCCAAGGAATGCTACGCGGAGAACGATTGACTACATTTATCCAGCGAAGCCTGGAATTCATCAAGTAAAGTGACACTTTTTAAACCCTGAAAAAGTTATATAAATGAGAAGATTATTAATCACATTGGGAGTCGTTTTTGGACTCTTAATTTTGGGATATTTCATGTTCAAGGGGTCATACAACAGGATGGTCGAAGAGAATGAGACCGTTAAAGGCGCTTGGGCTCAAGTAGAAGATCAGTATCAGAGACGTCATGACCTGATAGGCAATTTGGTAGAGACCGTGAAAGGATATGCCAATAAAGAAGAAGATATCTTGGTTCAAGTCACACAGGCTAGAGCAGCAGCTATGGCGGCTATGCAAAGCACCACGTCTGATGGTCAACCAGATTTAGCAGCGATTCAGCAAAGCCAATCCAAATTAGGAGGGGCTATGCGTGGCATGTTTGGTTATACGGAGAACTATCCTGACCTGAAGTCCTCTAAGTTGTTCAGTGACCTACAAGCTCAGATCGAAGGAACTGAGAATAGGCTTTCTACAGCCCGTTCTAGGTTCAATGACACAGTGCAGGGCTACAACAAATTAATCCTCGCTTTTCCGAATAATTTCATCGCTGGAATGTTCGGATTCAAAGAGAGAGACTATTTCAAATCAGTAGATGGAGCCGATACTGCTCCTGAAGTAAAATTCTGACCCCCTCGTGAAGGGCTATTCTGAATTCTTCAGTCAAGAGGAACACCAGGCCATTCTGGATGCGATAAAAATCGCTGAACGAAAAACCTCGGGCGAAATACGTGTTCATCTCGAAGACAGATGTGACCTCTTTCCAGAGGATCGCGCGGCCTATGTTTTCGACAAACTGGAGATGTTTAGCACAGCAGACCGTAATGGTGTCCTCTTCTATCTGGCAGTTCAGGATAAACGATTTGCAGTGATAGGCGATCTGGGAATTCATGAGCGTGTGGGAACAGCGTTTTGGAAAACACTTCGGGATGAATTACAGGCTGATTTCAAGCAGGGGAACTTCAAGGATGGTCTGATAGGTTCTATTCATAAAATGGGTGAGCGACTTTCTCATTTCTTTCCTTATGAGCGAGATGATGTCAATGAACTTTCTGATGAGATAAGCAAGGGAGACTTATGATGAAAAAGACAGGCATACTATTACTCTTCGCGCTCAGCGTGTTCAGTATGCCTGCTCAGGACGGTTGCATGCCTGCATTACCTGATGAAAAGACGCAGGATAATAAGCAGGTATTCGACTTCGCTCAGCTCATTCCTGATGCCCAAGAGCAAGCGCTAAATAACAAGCTGGTTCAGTTCTACCGTGAAACTTCGAATCAAATCGTGGTTATCATCACTGATGAGCTCTGTGGTTATGAGGCTTGGGAATTTGCTACTCGCCTTGGAGAAGCTTGGGGAGTAGGAAGGGCTGATGAAGATAACGGAGTAGTTTTAGTGTTGCAGCCCAAGAGGGATGGTCAAAAAGGACAAGTTCACATTGCCACAGGACGCGGATTAGAAGGTGCCATTCCTGATGTTTATGCCAATAGAATCACGGATGACGCCATGATTCCTTTTTTCAAGAAGAACGATTATGTTGGCGGGCTCAATGAAGGAACAGGTCTTATTATGGATTTGGCCAAGGGAGAATACAATGAAAAAGTAGCCCAGATTCAAGGTAGCTCAGAAGAAATGCCTCCTGAGTTCATGTTTTTCGTTCTTATCATACTTATTGTATTCGGAATCTCTATTTATAGCTATCAAAGTAGGGTGAAGAAGTATGCCGTTGTGAATAAACTGGCCTATTGGACGGCTTTTTGGATTCTTATGAATCAGCATGGTCATAGCGGGAGGTTCGATGGTCAAGGCCGTGGAAACGGAGGCCTTGGAAGTGGGGGATTCGGAGGAGGATTTGGCACTGGAGGCTTTGGTGGCTTTGGGGGGGGAGGCTTTGGTGGTGGTGGAGCGGGGGGCTCATGGTAATCATATCTTTGATTTTATTTGGCCAATATTTCTTTCTATAGCTTCCAGTATCAGCATGAAAATGTAACATTGCGAATTATCTTTTCTGCGTATCTTAGACTACTATGTCCGATCTGAATTTACCAATCGAAAAAGCCCTTAACAAAGCGGATATCCTTACTGAGCTGAGGTCCTTTATGGATCATGGTGATGTAGATATGTTTGATCGTGATATCTCCTGGTTGCGATTCAATAGAAGGGTACTCATAGAGGCGATGGATGAGAACATTCCTCTCTATGAGCGCATTAAGTTTATGGCTATTTATTCATCCAACATGGATGAGTTTTTCAGGGTTCGTTTTGCCAATATTCGCAGAATTGCACGTCTAGCTAGAGCTGGAAAGAAAAAAATAGGAAAACTTGCCGGATTTCCTAATCCTGAAACCTTAATCAAGAAAATCCTTGAAATAACGCACATTCAACAAGAGCTTTATAGTCAGTGCTATAAGGATTCTATTATTCCTGCATTGTATAAAGAAGGAATCGTGCTCTACATCACTAAGCACATAGCAGATCAACACAAGGAATTTGTTGAAGAATTCTTCTACTCTCAGGTCCTGTCTTTTTTGCAGCCCGTAGTTCTTGAAGGAAATGAGGTTCAAGATGTTTTCTTGGAGAATAGAAAGCTATATCACGCTGTTGACCTCAAGGATAAGGACGGAAAGAGATTCGTAGGTATAGTGAATATTCCTTCACCGCCTATGAAGCGTTTCGTGAGTCTTCCAATGCTTAATGGGAAACATCACTTCGCTTTCGTAGACGACATGGTTCGTGCGTATGTCCACATTCTTTTTCCTGGCTATACAATTAAGGGCTGCTTCTCCATAAAGCTTAATAGGGACGCGGAATTGTACCTAGAAAATGAGTACTCAGGCACAATGATTGAGCGCATCAAGAAGAATATCCGCAATAGACAAATAGGTATCCCTTCTCGTTTCTTATATGATGGAGAGATGCCTAAAGGAATGGTAAGACGTCTGAAGGATTTCCTTCAGTTGCATAAGAATGACTTAGTTCCTGGAGGTCGTTACCATAATATGTTTGATCACTTCAGTCTGCCAAATCCAATAGGTGCTAAACTCGAGTATAAAAAAGCTAAACCCCTTTCGCATCCTGTCTTAGAGAGTCATGATTCTGTTCTAGAAACAATGGAGCAACGAGAAATACTCCTTCATTTCCCGTATCAGCGTTATGATTATATCCTTCGTTTTTTCAATGAAGCGATTATCAATAAAAAAATAAGAAGTATCAAGGTCGCTCTATATCGCGTAGCCGAGGATAGTCATGTAGTAAATGCCTTGATTTCAGCTGCTAGAAATGGAAAGAAAGTCACGGTATTTATCGAGGCCAAAGCGCGTTTCGATGAAGAGAATAACCTGAAATGGGCTGAGCGTATGCAAGCGGTGGGCATAGATGTACGTTTTAGCAGTCTGGAGCTTAAGGTTCATGCGAAAGTGGCTTTACTCAAAGGAGAAGACGAAGAAGGAAACATCATCCGATATGCTTTCCTGGGTACAGGTAATTTCAATGAAAAAACCGCCAATATATATGCTGATCACGCCATGCTCACCTGTAATCCTAATCTGACTACAGAACTTGATAAAACCTTTGATTTCATATTCGGTGAGAACAATGAGGAATTAAAGCTTGAACATCTACTTGTAGCTCAGGTAAATATGGTGGAGCGATTCAAGGAAATGATTGATCGTGAAGTAGCCTATGTAAAGTCTGGCAAAAGCGGTAAGATCATCATCAAGCTGAATAACATTCAAGACCCGAACATCATTCAGAAGCTTTATGATGCTGCAAAGGATGGAGTGGAGATAATCATAATCGTGCGTGCTATATGTTGTATCAAGCCATTGCACGGCATTCTTATTGTTCGCTTAGTGGATAAATACCTTGAACATGCACGGGCTTATTGGTTTCAGAATGATGGGGCAGATGAGTTGTATTTAGGCTCTGCTGATTGGATGGAGCGTAACCTTTATCGTAGGGTGGAAGTAGTATTCCCAGTGTATAATCCTAAGCTGAAAAAGCAGATTATGGCCTGTATTAAATTGCAGTTGGAGGACAACGTAAAAGCGACTTATATTCAGATAGATTCTACCAATCAACGCTTGCCTCTAGGAATACCTGAAATACGCGCTCAGGTTGATTTCTATGAATGGTTAAAGAAGAAAGTGAAAGCTTAGTCATATATGATGTTCATTGGCGACATCAAGAAATTCTGGAAGGATTACGGTTCCTATTTTGTAGATGTATGGCAATACAGTTTACTCATTATCATCCTCGGAATTTCCCTTATTGTGATTCTTTGACTTATATTTTAGTCTTAATCTATTTCCTCTACTTGATCGCAGATCGTGAAGGCAATACTCGTTAACTCTTCTTCTGTGACATTCACCTTTTTCATGAGTTTGTGCTAGGCCACGGCTTCTGGCATTTGGCTTTTCTTGGAATCTAGAGCATGGACGAATCCAACAAGCTCTTTGATGAATTTATCCCTACACTCATTGAAGTAGGCTTTATTTAGTCGAGTATTGGAGGTGAACTATAGTGCCATGACTAGCATCCATCTTGTGACAGAGGGCACCGTTCTTATTAAAGATTTCTTCCCCTGACTTAACTATACCTTTAGAGTCTTGATCAGTGACTTTGATTGAAGTTTCATTTGCAGAAGTCTCCACGCTTGAGAATAGGGGTGTCAACAAAATAAAACTGAGTAGAACGATATTTTTCTTAATAATCGTTCCTGCTTTTTTAGATTAGTTTTTACCTTTTTCTTGGATGCTTTGGTAAAAAGATTGAAGGCTAATGCGTCAGAGCCCCAGTATTCTAAATCCTCTTCATTGTCAAGCCCTTCATTAGTAACGAAGACATAATCCTTCATTACTCTACCTGTGAAATACATCTCTCGGCATACAGGACGGGAGATGTTTTTGGCTGTGGCTTCAGCCCCTGTGCGAGCTATTAATAATGAAGATCCAGAAGTCTGTCAATGTGAGTTTCCATGGACATCTTATCATCAACCATAAATGAGAGTCGGTCCCATCATCTTCTTTTCAATGAAAGCTATCTTCTTACGTTTAAACACAAGCCGAATATGTTCGACCTGATGTGGGTCAAATACCATGAGTTCAAGCTAAATTATGAAAGAGAGGAGCTATTTACCAGCTACTCTTAGATTGAGAATCGTTCTCCACGTCTTCAGAATCAGTCGGATTATCGTATTTCTCATCCGAAGTCTTCAGCCTTTCTATCTCCGTTAAAGCCTCTGTGAAGCCTTCATTGAACTTTTCGAAATCTTCCTTATACAGGAAAATTTTGTGCTTTTCATAGAAAGAATCTCCGTTTTCATGGAACCTCTTCTTGCTCTCAGTTATTGTCAGATAAAGGTCGTTTCCTCGTGTAGATTTCACATCGAAGAAGTAAGTCCTTTTACCCGCACGTATGACCTTTGAGAAGATCTCCTCTCTGTCATTGTAATCATTTCCGCCCTCCATTATCGTTCTCAGGTTTAGCTTAGGTTGTTCCAAATATACTAGAAAAGCAATGCGTTGAATTTAATCTTTATAGACAAGCTCCATAGATTGTCTTCGCTCCATAGCAGCATAGAAACCACCATTGTGTATTAATTCTTCATGTTTTCCTTCCTCTACGATTCGCCCCTCTTCTAGAACAATAATATGGTCAGCTCGCCTCACTGTGCTTATGCGATGAGAAATAAGCACTGTACTGCGGTCAGCGAGAATCTTATCCAATGCCCCCAAAATCTGCTCTTCTGTCTCCGTATCTACAGCCGATAAGCTGTCATCAAAGATGAGGATCTTAGGCTTCCGGATAAAGGCTCTGGCCAAAGAAACTCTTTGTTTTTGACCGCCTGAAAGTGTTATTCCCCATTCTCCTAGTATGGTATCGTAGCCTTTTGGGAATCCTTTGACATCTGCATCTATTTGAGCTTCTTTTCCGGCCTTCTCTATGTCCTCTTTGGTTGCCACAGCGCCTTTCATCCCAAAAGCAATGTTATTCGCGATACTATCACTGAAGAGGAAAACTTCTTGAGGCACATAGCCCGTTTGATCTCTTAAACTGTCTAAGTCTAAGTCATCCAATGAATGCCCATCCAACTTTACCTTCCCAGAACTCGGGTCGAATTGCCGTGTCAGCAATGCCGCAATGGTACTTTTTCCTGACCCCGTTTTCCCAAATATCCCTAATGTCTGTCCCGGTTTAATTCTGAAATTCACTTCCTTTAAGGCAGATGTACTTGCTTCAGGATAAGAGAAAGTGACTTTTTCGAATTGGATATCACCCTTCATTTCAGTCAGGACTAAATCTCCGCTTTCAATGTCTGATTCTTCATCCAGGAACTCATTGATTCTCTTCTGGGAAGCTGCCGCCCTTTGAACCAAGGAAGTTACCCATCCGACAGCCGCAAAGGGCCAAGTGAGGAGGTTTACATAAATGACAAATGCCACTAAATCTCCAAAGGTCAGCCCTGTATTTCCATCAATAATCATTTGACCTCCTATGAAAATGGCAAGGATCGTACTCAGGCCTATCAGCATCATTATGGTGGGCATGAATAGGGCATCTACTTTCACCTGAGAAAGAGAGAGCTCGCGATAGAGCATGCTTTCCCTCTCAAATTGTTCGGATCTGCGATCTTCTAATCCATAGGCTTTCATCACTCGGACACCTGAGAAGTTTTCTTGAACGAAACTGCTCAGTTTGCTTTGCTGAGACTGAACTGCCTCGCTGCGATTATTAATCACTTTGCTCACCTTATAAACAAGGATACTCATGACAGGAAGTGGTGCAAGAACCCATAACGTCAATGTTGAATTCAGATTCATCATGGCCCAGATGCTGAGCACGGCCAACACTACCAGGTTAATTGAGTACATGATAGCTGGACCGAGGTACATGCGAACTTTGCTCACATCTTCACTGATTCTGTTCATTAGGTCGCCCGTGTCATTTCGCTTATAAAAACTCATGCTGAGACTCTGATATTGAGCATAAATCTCATTCTTGAGGTCATATTCTATCAGGCGAGACATGATAATGATGGTCTGTCGGGTGAAGAAGAGGAAGAAGCCTTTTATCAAAGCTAAGAGCAAGTAGAGCGCACAAAGAGAAATACCAATCTTGACAACCAAACTCTGAAGGCCATTCTTACCATCATAATGAGAAAGCCCGTGATTCATTCCTAAAAAGGCATACAAATCGTTAAGTACGGGTGGTAATTCTAACTCCCCTTGACCTGCGGTATCCATGGCTTGATAGGTCTCCACTGAAGTTTTCATAAAGTCTACAGAATCCTTGACAATCAAGGGAGTATAGATCAAGAACACGTTGGTTAAGATGATGAACAGGACCCCTGTTAGTAGTCTCCATCGGTAACGGATTAGATATTTGTTCAAATGCCAGAGGCTGCTCATACGCTTTGTCCTGAATCGGTCTTGTAATTTGTATAATTTTGCCGCGCTTAGCGAAAGGCAGCTTTGCAAAGGTAGATTTTCCCTAAATCAGATTGAATGATAGAAACTGCAACTCAAAATTCCGAATCACTTTCAGAAATATTAGGGATGATGAAGTCCATGGGACATGAACAAATCGTGTTCTGTCAAGACGAAAGATCTGGACTCAGAGCAATCATCGCTGTGCATAATACTATTCTTGGTCCAAGCTTAGGGGGTACCCGAATGTGGTCCTATAAGTCTGAAGCTGAAGCGATTAAGGATGTTCTTCGTCTTTCTCGTGGAATGACTTATAAATCAGCTATCTCTGGATTGAATCTAGGAGGTGGTAAGGCTGTTATTATAGGGGATGCGCGCAAGGACAAGAGCGAAGCACTATTCAGAAGATTCGGAAAATTCGTAGACAGCCTTGGTGGCAAGTATATTACCGCTGAGGATGTAGGGATTTCTCCTCGTGACATCAGTTATGTCGCCATGGAGACTGATCATGTTGCTGGTCTTCCTATTGCGCAAGGTGGCTCTGGTGATCCTTCACCTGTAACGGCTCAAGGTGTATATATGGGTATGAAAGGCGCTGCGAAATTTGCTTATGGAAGTGATTCCTTGGCAGGAAAAAAAGTAGCCGTTCAAGGAGTAGGTCATGTAGGAGCATATTTGGTCGAGAAGTTGGTCAAAGAAGGAGCGAAAGTGACCATCACTGATATCCATGAAGATTCTATTCAAGCATTGACTTCCAAGTTCAGTCTTGACGTTGTTAAGCCAGAAAACATTTACGATGTTGATATGGATATCTATGCGCCCTGTGCCTTAGGCGCAACTGTGAATGATGAAACAATACACAAATTGAAATGCTCCATAATCGCTGGAGCAGCTAACAATCAATTGGCCCAAGAAGAAGTTCATGGAAAGATACTTTTAGAAAAAGGGATTGTCTATGCACCTGATTTCTTGGTCAATGCAGGAGGTATCATCAATTGCTATGCAGAAGTAGCTGGTTTTGATTCTGATTGGAGTATGGATGAGACAGAGAAAATCTACCTTACCACCCAAGAGATCCTGAAAAAATCAAGAGACGAAAACATTCCAACCTATCTTGCTGCCAATAGAATGGCTGAAGCTAGGATAGAAGCAGTCAGAAATTTGGCAGCTGGATTCTAATAGAAATTATGCTCAATCGTAGACATCTCAGGATTAAGGTTTTCCAGGCCCTATATGCCTATTTTCAGTCAGATGACAGAGATATGCCTAAAGCTGAGCGCCAGCTTATTTTCAGCGTAGAGAAATTCCACGAACTCTATATCTATCTTCTCTCTGTGCTTAATCAGGTGCATAGATTAAGGATTGAACGGTTGGAATTAGCTAAGAAAAAGAGGATTCCATCAGCTCAGGACTTGAATCCTAGTCGTGCCTTCGTTGATAACCCGTTCTTTGTTGAATTGGAAGAAAATAAGGCATTGGACGAACACACATCTCGCTACAAGATGGAGTGGAACGAGGAGCGTATGGACATCATAAAGGATGTCTATAATCAGATGGTCGAGCATGAAGTGTATATCTCTTTCTTGGAAAAGGACGAGATAGATGAAAAGGACTCGTTGCATGTATTAGTGCAAATTTTCAAGGATTGCATCGCGAATAATGAATTGGTTCAGCATGCAATAGATGAGGCAAGTATTTTCTGGTCTGATGACCTAGATCTAGCGGCTAGCATGGGATTGAAGACCATCAAGGCTTGGAAAGGAAAGAAATGGGAAGGAGATGCTCCACTCTTGAGCTTGTTCAAAGAAGAAAAAGAAGAGCGTGAGTTCTTGAAGGAATTATTCAGACAGACCATCGTGCTTTCAGGAGAACATGAGAACTTGATTTCTGATAAGGCAAGCAACTGGGACTTGGATCGCATTGCCTACACAGATATGATTCTTATGAAAATGGCCTTAGCTGAGGCGCGTACCTTCAAAAGCATTCCTACTAAAGTCAGTATCAATGAGTACATTGAACTGTCAAAATATTATAGCACACCTAAGAGTGGTCCATTTATAAATGGTATCTTGGACAAGCTCTACGAAGAGCTAAAAGGCTCAGGAGACATCAAGAAAATGGGCCGCGGATTGCTCGAATCATGAATCGTTACTTCTTCATAGCACTGCTCTTACTCTCTAGTTGCCGATTAACTACCGAGAATGAACAGATTACCACCGAGATGGTCATAACTGGCCATGAAGACGATGGGAGAGTGGCCGGAGCGACCTTTGAAGAGGAAGTGTATAAGTTCGGAACAATAGCGCAGGGCGAATTGGTCGATTTTACATTTAAATTCAAGAATACAGGGAAAATTCCTTTGGTCATTGCAGCTGTCAAGCCGGCTTGTGGCTGTACCTTAATCAATAAATGGCCTAAAACACCTATCGCTCCAGGTGAAGAAGCAGAAATTCCCGTGCGCTTTAACAGTGCTGATCAGAAGGGCCATATATCTAAGTCCGTCACCATGGTGGCTAATACTAAACCTAAGACCACAGTGCTTTACTTCGAAGGAGAGGTCATCGCTATGGACACTAATCAAGAATAAAACATGAATACATTGAATATCTTTCTAATGGCCCAAGGCGAAGGCGGGGCATCAGTTTTCCTCATGTGGGGACTCGTAATTGTTATCTTTTATTTCTTCATGATTCGTCCACAGCAGAAGCGCCAAAAAGAGGCAAAAGCTTTTCGTGAAGGACTTAAGAAAGGAGATAAAGTGGTGACTATCGGAGGAATCCACGGTAAAGTGGATACAGTAAAAGAAGATACTGTGATTATCACTACTGAAGGCGAGGGAAAGTTGACAGTAGACAAGAGCGCACTTTCTGCCACCGCACAGGCCAATGAGGCCGAACTCACGAAAAAATCTTAACGTGAAACTCGTTGGGCTCACCGGAGGAATTGGCAGCGGTAAAACGACCGTTGCCCATATCTTCGAAAAGCTCGGTGTGCCTGTTTATTCCTCTGATGACCGCGCCAAGGCATTGATGCACCTGGACATAGAGCTCGTTCAGGCGCTCAGTGCGCATTTTGGTGATGACATATATGTTGATGGTCACTTGGATCGTGCCAGACTTGCAGCTTTAGTCTTTCAGGACGAAAACCAATTGAAGAAGCTTAACTCTTTAGTTCATCCTGCCGTAGGAAGGGATTTTAGGGCTTGGACTGAGAGTCAAGAGAAAGACACACCGTATGTCATCAAGGAAGCAGCGATTCTCATAGAAACAGGAGGGCACACGGAGATGGATACAGTCATTCTTGTAAAGGCTGATGAGCAGTTGCGCATGGAGAGAGTCATGGAGCGAGATAAGGTCTCAGAAGCTGCTGTAAGGGCGCGTATGAGCCATCAGTGGTCTGAAGAAGACAAGGTGATGTATTGTGATTACATTATAGAGAACGATGGAGAACAATCTCTCATTGAGCAAGTAATGCAGGTTCATGAGGAGTTAGTTAAGGAGTGAAGAATGCCATTCTTAGTTCAGTCAGTGCAGCACACTGAATCCCCAGTAAAAAATTATTAAAAGCAAGAGCAAGCCGCCACAGACGGGCAGCAGACGCTTGATTTCCTTCAGTTCTCTGAGTTGATGACGAAATTGAGGAAGTTGGAGGAGGCTTTGAGGTGAGATAGAATATGAATTCTGGAACGCCACTTTGAAACAAAAAAGCCCAGACATTCATCTAGGCTTTTTCAATTCAATATCGTTTCTAGCTTAACGCTGTGACTTCAAGAAGGAATCTAGCTCTTCCTTAGAATCGCTGAAGGTGAACGCAGAGTTTAGCTCGTAATAGTTCTGCGGGTCAGCGCAATGAGAATACGCTGATTTCACAAAGCTCAGGCGGTTTTCTTCAAAGGTGAAATGCTCTGCCAATGCTTTAATCTGATTTACGGTGAAGCATGAATTAACCATGGCTTGCTCAGCTACAGCTAGTCTATCGTCTTCAAATGACTCGTTATCAAGAGCGGCTGCTATACGTGTGTGATCAGCTGCGGTACCACGGCAGTGAACTTCGGCAACTTCTACTTCTACTTCTTCATCATATCCATGGACTACTGCTGGCTCTGCCACATGCATAGTAGCAGTCGTTGTGGTTGTAGTTTGTACATGGTTTATCATATCAGAATCTTGCACATTCATATCCACGTTCATGTTGAACCCATCTATGCCCACGTTCATAGAAATAGATTCTCCATTTGCATGTATAGCACTACCTGAGCTGCTCGTGCTTACGGTCTGCACTTGGGTGGTGCTTATTGCTCTTTCTTGAATGGGTTCCACTACGTGTATGGTCTTATTCTCACTTACCGGAGCTACAGGTGCTACAGGACTCGCACTGCTTCTTGGTTTTTCGCCAAAATACTTGATTTTATAACCTTTCTTGGTCATGGTTATCATTCCAGTAACCTCGGTTTCTGGGTTGAAGAACGTCATGCGCTGACTAAGATCTGGTGAATCTCCATCAGCGAAACGGATCAGCACAGCTGCACCGCCTTCTCTGACATCATAGGCTGTTACGCGCGCCAAGGGGTCACTATTCAGCTGAACTCCATTCACGGTTAAGAAAAAGGTCTTGCCTTCCTCAGAGAAGACCGTGAGGTCATTCTGACTGTGAAGCATAAGACCAAATAGGAGAGAGGCGAAACTCAATACAAGGGTTCTCATGTTAAGTTGAATTATGGGTTCAAGATTGTTCGAAATAATAGTCTATCAGGTCATGAATATACATCACACCTTGATTATGTCGGCCAATGAAGAAGCCATCTATCATTTCTCTCACCTCAGGAATAGAGATGATTCCATTGTCGTCAATATCGGCTTCTTTGAATTTAGTAGGCAAGGTGTTTCCTTGCGCATTGGCTAATATTGGGAGGGCGAGCGCAAAGCTCATTATCATACATATCTTCTTCATCAGAAATTCGGTTTGTGCATGTACTTGCTGTAGAACTTCACAATGTGTTCCACGGCTTCGTCAGTGCTGTCAGTACAAAAGAATAGATCCATGTCCTTTTCAGATATGGTCTTGAATTCATGGGCAAATACTTTCTTGATCCACTCTATTCCTCCATCCCAGAAAGCTTTTCCAATAAGTACGATGGGGAATCGTTCAATCTTTCCCGTTTGAATCAATGTCAATGCTTCAAACAGCTCATCCATAGTCCCGAATCCTCCTGGCATGACTATGAATCCTTGGCTGTACTTCATGAACATGACTTTTCGCACGAAAAAATAATCGAAATCTATTCTGCGTTCCTTGTCTATATATGGGTTGCCGTCTTGCTCGAAAGGCAATACAATGTTCAATCCAACTGAGGTTCCGCCTCCTTTCTGAGCACCTTTATTGCCGGCTTCCATGATTCCTGGTCCACCTCCGGTAATGATTCCATAACCCTTAGATACTAAGCGCTCTGCAATCTCCTCAGCCTGTTGAAAATAGGGGTCTTCTTGTTTAGTCCTAGCGCTCCCGAATATGGTCACACATGGCTCTATTCTTCCCATGCGCTCAAACCCTTCTACGAATTCGGACATAATCTTGAAGATCTGCCAGCTGTCTTTAGTCATTATCTCATTATCACTCCAGCCTTGTCTCTTAAAGGCTTGAGATATCTTTTCATCGCTCATAGTGTAGGGATTGTTAGGATAAGGATGCAAAGTAAGCGATATGGAGCTTACAATTCCAGTGCTAAGAACTTAGCGGTATGGCCTTTTCCTGAAGATGCAATTTCTTCAGGTGTGCCTATATGGAGAATCTTTCCTCCATGACGGCCTCCTTCAGGCCCTAGGTCTATAACCTGATCAGCTGACTTGATGATGTCCATATTATGCTCTATCACCACGATGGTATTGCCCAGATCTACTAGGTCTTGGAGCACTTTGAGCAATAATTTGATGTCCTCGAAATGAAGTCCCGTAGTAGGTTCATCTAATATATAGATAGTTTTCCCCGTACTGCGTTTTGAGAGCTCTTTGGATAACTTAATACGTTGTGCTTCGCCTCCTGAAATGGTGGTAGAAGACTGCCCAAGATGAAGATATCCGAGTCCCACTTGATTCATGGTGCTCAGTTTATCCTGAATACGGGGATGGTCTTTGAAGAAAACACAAGCTTCAGAAACCGTCATATTCAATACTTCAGAGATGTTCTTATTCTTGAACCTTACTTCTAAGGTCTCTCTGTTATACCTGTGACTTCCACAGATTTCACACTCCACATTCACATCAGGAAGGAAGTTCATTTCTATTGTTTTAACGCCTGCACCTTTGCACGTCTCACAGCGTCCACCTTTAGTATTGAAGGAAAATCGACCTGTTTTATAGCCTCTTATCTTTGCTTCTGGAGTCATAGCGAAGAGGTTACGGATATCAGTGAAGACATCCGTATAGGTAGCAGGATTAGACCTCGGGGTTCTGCCTATAGGTGATTGATCTATTTCTATGACTTTATCAAGATGATCCAGTCCCTTAATTTTCTTGTAGGCCAATGGTTCCTTGGTCCCTCTGAAATAATAATTGTTCAGAATAGGGTATAGGGTATGATTAATCAGGGATGATTTTCCACTGCCTGATACACCTGTGATGCAAGTGAATGTACCCAAGGCGAGTTTAAGGTCTACATTTTGCAAATTATGTCCTGTAGCGCCAGAAAGTTCAAGATAAAGCCCGTTACCTTTTCTGCGATTTTTGGGAATGACAATCGTGTCTTTTCCAGTAAGATGAGCACTTGTGCCAGAAGTTGCTGTGAGCTCAGACCAGTGTCCTTCAGAGACCACTCTTCCTCCATTTTTACCGGCTCCAGGGCCTATGTCTATGAGATGGTCGGCTTCTTTCATGATATCTTTATCATGTTCCACCACTATGATGGAATTTCCTGCGTCTCTCAGTCTTTTCAATGAGTTAATCAAGCGATGATTGTCTCGCTGGTGCAGTCCTATGCTCGGTTCGTCTAAGATGTAGAGCACACCCACTAGGTCACTGCCTATCTGTGTCGCAAGGCGAATGCGCTGCGCTTCACCTCCTGATAGGGTTTTAGATGATCTAGCAAGCGTGAGGTATTCTAATCCTACATCGATCAAGAAGCCCATTCGGCTTATGATTTCTTTCAATGGCTCGCGCGCAATTACCTTCTCACGTTCTCCAAGTTGTTTTTCAAGACCTTTGAACCATTCTAGAAGTGGTTCAAGGTCCATGGAGACTAGCTCATGAATATTCTTGTCGCCTAGCTTGAAATAGAGCGATTCCTTTTTCAAACGACTTCCTTCACAGACAGGACAATCCACTTTGTTCATGAAGCTTTGGGCCCAACGCATAATAGGCTTGGATCCTCCATCTTGAGATTGCCTTTCAATAAAATTCACGATTCCCTCAAAGTTCACTTCGTAATCATGCACACCAGCGCTCCGCTCTACTTTTAGGTTCTCATTGGTTCCATATAGCAGTTTGCCAATGACTTCATCACTGACGGCATCAAGTGGGGTATTGAGATTGAAATCATATTCCTCTAGAATGGCTTTCACTTGTCTGAAGAACCAGGAATCCTTGAATTTTCCTAAGGGCTCTATTCCGCCTGTTTTCACTGATTTTTTGCCATCAGGAATAACCTTGGACTTATCTACTTCAGTTACTTCGCCTAGACCAGTGCAGTTAGAACAGGCTCCATAGGGAGAGTTAAAACTGAAGAGATTAGGTTCTGGATTAGGATAGGAAACACCTGTGCTAGGGCACATGAGAAAGGAGGAGAAAAAACGATCTTCCTCGTTTTCCATATCCAATACTTGCATGATTCCTTTTCCGTATTTCAATGCGGTTTTGATGGAATCCTTGAGTCTTTTCTCATCGATATCGTTCATCACCAAGCGGTCAATGACGATTTCTATCTCGTGTACCTTATATCTATCTAGTTTATAGCGGTCAGTAAGGTCATGGATTTCTCCATCAATACGGCAGCGCAGGAATCCCATCCTAAGAATCTGCTCAAAAAGCTCTCGGTAATGACCTTTGCGTCCTTTAACAATAGGGGCGAGTAGAGCTATTTTCTTGCCTTGATACGAAGAGAGAATAAGTTCAGCAATCTGATCCTCAGTATAGCGAATCATGGCTTCTCCAGTCTTATAGGAATACGCAGTGGAGGCTCTTGCGTACAGAAGTCTTATGAAATCGTAGATTTCAGTAATGGTCCCCACGGTAGAGCGGGGATTTTTGGAAATGGTCTTTTGTTCTATAGAAATAACAGGGGAGAGCCCTGTTATTTGATCAACATCTGGCCGCTCTAGGCTGCCAAGGAATTGACGTGCATATGCTGAGAAGGTCTCTATATAGCGCCTTTGTCCTTCAGCATAAATAGTATCAAAGGCAAGAGATGACTTTCCACTTCCACTTAAACCAGTAATAACAACCAGCTTATCTCTAGGAATACGAATATCGATGCCTTTAAGATTATTCTCTCTAGCACCAATGACCTCGATAAATTCCGTTTCATGTACCTCTGTTTCCAGACCTTTTTTATGCTCAGTCATTAGGATTAACGAGGAATTTCAATGTAATAGGCCTTTCTGTCAGGATTGTCCAAAAAATCATCACGAAGCCAAGGATTGAGGATCTTCAATTCCTTATAATTCATTCCAAAACTATCAGCGAAAGCCGGCATATTCGTAATGGTTGAGTCTATTTTAATGGTATTAGAAACATATGGGCTATACAGATCATTAGGCCTGAAATGGAAACCATATTTGCTTGGATTCTCTAGAATTTCTTTCATTGCACTTAAGCGAAATACATAACGAGAAGTTTCTTCATTGAGCAAGAGGTCGTAATAATCATTGACGTTCTGTCTTTTCAACTGCTTGTTGACATTCCCACCGCCCATATTATATGCAGCTGCTGCCAAAGTCCATGTTCCAAACTCATTCTTAGAGTCTTTTAGGTATTTACATGCTGCTTTAGTAGAAGCCCTCACGTCATAGCGTTGATCCACATTATCACTTACCTCTAATCCGTATTGCTTCGCAGTCTCCTTGAGGAATTGCCAATAGCCTGATGCACCAGCTGGAGAGACCACATTGGACATCCCGCTTTCTGCCACACATAGGTATTTGAAATCATCTGGAACTCCCTCTGCCTTCAAAATAGGCTCTATTATTGGAAACCAGCGGCTTGCTCTTTTGAACAAGAGAAGTGTCTGGGATTGCCAATAGGTATTGACCATGAGTTCACGGTCCATACGTTCTTTGACATCTTGGATCTCAAGCGGAATGCGTTCTCCCGCAAAGTACATGGTGTCAGGAATGTGTAGCGCGAAGATCTTATAATGATCAGTGACATACTTCACGTAATGCTCATCTTTACCGGGGTCATTGGTAGAAAAAGTTAAACTGATGTAGGCGAAACATGCAATAGCAACAACCAGAATCCCGATTAGGATTTTATTCAATGATCTCATGGACAATATTAGACTAGTCTTTATACAAGCTTCTTTGCCTGTAACAAAGCAAGAATAACACCACAAAGATAGTCAAGCAATAGAGCACGCAAAAGAGTGTAAGACTAGTTGTCCACGCCTCAACGAACCGGAACATGAAAAAACAGATGAGAGCGTTAAACGCAGAAATTGCAGTGAAGGCCAGGGCAACTTGGCTGTCACTCAATCCCAAGTATCCCAAATTATGGGTGGTATGATCCTTTCCGCCTATGAATGGGGACTGGCCTCTCAATAATCTATTGATAGAAACGATGGTGGTATCTACTAATGGAAGCAAGAAGCCAATAGCGAGAATAGAGACTTGTTGACCTGGACTACTCATGTCATTTATCAAACTGGAATTCCAGAAATAATGAATCCCAACAAAAGCGAGGATCAAGCCTAGGAATTGACTACCAGTATCTCCCATATACATGCGAGAAGGGCTCCAGTTGAAGAAGAGGAAGGCAGATAAGGATGCCATAAGTCCAAGAAGTATAAAGAACTCAGGTCTTGAATAATCTTGATGCAAGGAGATAAAGATAACCCCTATCAAAAAGATAAATAACGATGTGATGGTAGAAATTCCATCCATATTGTCAAGCATATTAATGCTGTTCATGATGCCCACGACCCATGTAACGGTCAGCAATTGATTCATCCAAGCAGTATCGAAGATGTCTATCAGCGTTCCAGTGCTTATCATCATCAAAGCGCATCCTACTTGAACTAAGAACTTGAGGAATGGGCGAGTATTGTACGCATCATCAGCTAGCCCCATTAAGAAGGCCAAAGATCCTGTTCCCAATAATCCCAACGCTGCTACATTATGAAGTATATCAGATGATGGAAAGAAAAGACCATGGAAAATGAAGGAGATAAGGAAGACGATATAAAAAGTTATTCCTCCTAATGCTGGTTTTGAGGTGCTGGCCCAACGCACGATGTCGCCTTTATCTCGAATTCCTAATGTCCTAGCAAACTTGAGCAGAATAGAGTTAAGCAAAAAACTAAACCCGCCCATGGCTGCAAAGAAACCCGAGCAGATTAGGAATATTTTGAGGTCTAACTCCATGCCTTCAGTCAAATGGTGTATTGAAGCTTTCAAAGGACTCTCCAGTTCTATCTTTTTCAGAAAGAATTGGCGTTTCCAGCATCCAATCTATTCCTAATTCAGCATCATTCCATTGAAGGGTACGCTCATGTTCTTTTGAATATAGATTGTCACATTTATATGAAAAGATAGTCTCATCTTCTAAGCATGAGAATCCATGAGCAAAGCCGCGTGGAACGAATAGCTGATTCTTTGATTTAGCATCTAGAATAACGCTGAATACCTTGCCATAGGTTTCTGATGATCTTCTTAAATCCACTGCAATATCAAGTACTCTTCCTTGGATAACGAATACCAACTTTGCCTGGGCAAAAGGAGGTTCTTGAAAATGTAAGCCACGTAAAACGCCTTTATTGGAATAAGAGAGATTGTCTTGAACAAATAGGGTCCTGGGAGGAAGGGCAAGGTGGTATTTATCCTGATTGAAGGTCTCAAGGAACCACCCACGATCATCACCGAAAATCTTCGGGTGAATCTCTACTAGGTCCTTGATTCCAGTTTGAATCACTTCCATAGTCCTTTAATCTTTTTCCAGATTGATCGAGTTCGAGTGTCGGAACTCGTATAGGCATTATCATATCCGCCAACATAACTATAGCCGTATCCATATCCGTAGCCATAGTAGTATCCGTATTTGTTACGTTCAACATCAACACTATTTAGTATCACGGAAAGCTTAGTGATTCCATTCTCATTGATCAATCTATCTACATTCTGAACGAAGTGCTTCTTAGAGTAATCCGCACGGAAGATATAGATAGGATAATCAGCTTTCTTGATAGCTTGAATTCCATCAGTTACAAGCCCTACGGGCGGGTTATCAATTACGATCACATCATAAATGGTCTTAAGATGGTCTACTAGCCTATCCATTTCCTTAGTGATGACTAATTCTGATGGGTTAGGTGGTATAGGCCCAGCTGTGATAAAGTGTAGATTTTCTATGGAACTCGTTCTTACACACTCTTCTAAGGTGTTTTTTCCTATGAGTAACGTGCTCATTCCTATATCGTTATCTACTCCGAATCCTTTGTGAATCTTAGGTCTTCTCATATCAAGGTCAATCAGAATCACCTTTTTGCCAGTGACAGCAATTATCCCTGAAAGATTGATAGAAACGAAGGTTTTTCCTTCACTTGAGATGGTGCTCGTAATGGCAAGTACCTTAGGGCCAGGCGTGTTGTCTACGAATTGAAGATTCGTACGTATAGTCCTGAATGATTCCGCTATTAAGGATTTAGGCTTTTTATCTATAATCAACTGGGAAACAGGAATCTCTTCTCTGTACTTTGGGATTAATCCGAGTACTCCAATAGAAGCATTAGAGAGCTTCGCTATTTCATTCAGCGATGTAATATTATTATGAAGAAGATATCGCCCAATTACAAATACGAGACCTACTAGGAATCCGAAACCTAAAAAGCCAAAGTATATTAAATTAGAAACAGGAGAGATGGGAAGAAGAGGAACTCTGGAGGCCTCAAGGATTTTATTATCCGTTACAAATCCAGCCTTAGATATTCTATACTCAATCTTCTTCTCAAGTAAGATAGTGTAGAACTTCTCATTAATGTCAAACAGACGCTGATAACGTGCAAACTCTAGTTCTTGCGCAGGTATATTCCTGAACGTCTGTTCTATGTCCTGCGCTTTCTCTTCAAGGATTCTTTTCTTAGTGAGGACTTTGGACTCTAAGGAGACTACGCTTTCTAAAATGAGTTTCTTCTGTATGTCTATCCTATAATTGATAGCTTTCATGTTCTCACTGTCATCAGTCACATCATAGTACTTCTCTTCTTTATTCTTTAAGAGATCATTTAGCTGAACTAAAAGACTGTTTAATGTGGCTTCATATTGTGTGCCAGCTAAGAGTGAGATTAACTTATAGACATCCACATCCTTAGGGTCATATTTGGAAATGGATTTGACTTCTTGGAGGAGCGAATGCTCAAGTTCGAGCTGGACAATATCATTCTCATAATCCGTGAGCCTATCCATATACATGATAGTTACCTCAGACAGATTCGTAAGGCGATGTTCTTGTTTGAAGGAATTAAGCAAGAATTCTGCGTTTCGAAGGTTGTATGCGACAGTGTCTAACTGTTCTTCAATGAACTCTAGTACTTTCTCAGCACTTTCCTTCTTGCGCTCTTTATCATATTCTAGAAAAGTGTACGCATGTGCCATAACTAAATCGCTAGCAAGCTTTGGGTTCGCATCCTCACATAGAATTTGTATAGTTTGCGCAGTAGGATTAAGCACTAAAGCACTTACTCTGCTATAGAATTCATTACAGAGCTTCTCAGGAGTTTCAAATGTGAAATACTTCGAGTAATCCATTCCCTTGATCATGCTCTCAGGGTTCAGGAGATTAACTTCAAAGGAAACTTCGTTCAAGACGACTTCATCTCCATTACTGAAGGGACCAAGTTCTCTTCCTTTATCTGAGATGAAGAAGTCATAGTTATCATCGAATCGAATGAAATAAGCTTTCTGAATAGCTATAAGAGAATCTGAGATCTGGACATTAGACACTTGATATCCACTCTTATTATAATGGTCACTGCTTCGTACACGACCTTGTTCGAAATAACGAACATCAATCTGCATGCTCTCAATTGTTCGAAGCAGAAGGAAGCGCGAACGAAGTAGTTCAATATCTGAAGACAACGCATTGTCGTCAAAGTATTGATCAACATTCAGAATCTTATTCGCTTTATCACTCTTTTCTAGCTGAAGTGTAACAGACGCGCTGTATAGTGGTGCTGTATATCGCAAGTAAAGATAGGCCGACAATCCAGCTAATATAAAAATCAAAAAGAGCACAGGAAGTGATCTTTTAAGAATATAGATAAATAGTCCGAATTCGAACTCATTACTGAAGTTCGTGATACGGTCCTTGTACCTCTCGAAGCTGTCGTTAATACTGGATATATCTTCTTGTTGCATTCTTCAGGAGGTTCCGATGAACTACTTAGTAGAGAACAATGAAACAAGGAAGAGCGTGCTTGTAATCAAGGAAATAATAGGAGTGAGGTCCCTAATAACTTCTCTAGCAATATCAGGAGTAGGTTCTACATAGATAATGTCATTGGCCTGAACTATAAGTCCTCCATCATGGATTCCTTCAATAGTCGATAGGTCTATTTTATAGACTTCTTTGTGGTCTCCCATGTCTCTAATCACCTTTATTTTTGACGCATTCCCCCTATTTGCGACACCTCCAGCTCTGGCTAACACCTCTATTACAGTCATGTTATCTTTAATTCCCACTACTTGTGCTTGACCTCCATCTCCTGGCGAAACAATCACTCTATTATTGATCACTGAAAGTATAACGAAAGGTTTCCTATAATACTCAGTGTAGCGTTCTTGTAAGAAATCCTGTGCTTGTATGATGGTATAGCCAGATAACTTAATCCTTCCTAGGGTAGGCAACTTTACAAATCCATCAGACTCTACTAGATAATCAAAGCCGAACTGACGAATGGCCTGCACACTGTTTCCAGTAGTCCCTTCTTGTCCAATGATATCAATGAGCTTATACCCATCATTAGTAAAGAGATTGAACTGAACCCTGTCATAGGGAGAAATCCTGTATTCGACACTATCTACTTCAGGGAGTTCATCATAGACATAGCCAACGGGTGTTTGGAACATTAAGTCCTTGTTGATGGAGCAACTGCTCCAGAGAATGCTAGCAATAAACAGAAAGAGGATAGTTCTGAGCTTCATATTCTTGTGTTCAGGCAAAGTTACCAAAAATGAAGCCCGATGAATCATAAGGACCTATACAATGCATCAATGTCTTTAACTAGGCGGCTATAATGGAATCTACTTTTCACAAAATCCCATCCTGGACTACCCATGGTTTCTCTTAATTCTTTAGATTCTGCGAGCTTTGAAAGATGCGTGTCGAATGCCTCTTGATCATTAGCTGGAACTACGAAAGCAGTAATATCACTGGCAACCACATCTCTGATTCCGCCTACATCTGTAGTGACTATAGGACGATTAGCAGCTTGCGCCTCAATCAAACTCACTGGTGTCCCTTCATTCTTAGATGTTAACGCAACGATATCCAAACCAGCATTGGCCACATCGATATCTTTTATCCAAGAAGTGAATGTGATATGATCATCAGGGGCTATCTCTGGGTCGTTAAATCGTATTCCTGCTTTTCTACAATAGTCTTCCAATGCAGGGCGCGTCTCCCCATCTCCTATAATAAAGGCCCTAAAATTCTTTTTCCCTTTGGAAATCATGTGCTCGATTGAACGTAAGAACATCTCATGATTCTTGATAGGAACTAACCTTCCCACAATCCCGATAGCCACTTTATCATCATCCAACTGATAGAAATCCCTAAAGTCTTTTCTTTTGATATCGAAATCTTCTTGGAATTTATCTAAGTCAAAACCTAGGGGAACTACTCTTGCTTTATCTTCTGGAACTACTTTGAACTGCTCTACTAGTTCATATTTCTGCTTATCGCTGATGGCAATAATAGCTGAACTGCGCTCCGCCAAGTATCTTTCAACTTGCTTATAGACCCCAGTGGTGATGGGGCCAAAATAAGAGTGGAATACATGCCCATGAAAGGTGTGGACGAGGATGGGAACCCCTTTTTTTCGACCTGCCATACGTCCCAGGGCGCCTGCTTTAGAAGCATGAGTATGTATAATGTCAGGCTTGAATTCCTCTATCAATTCTTGAACCTTCAGATAGGCTATGCGGTCATTCAATGGACTTACTTCTCGCTTCATTTCAGGAATGATAATGGGAAGCAAGCTCAACTCACTCAAGATGTGCAGGGAATCATCCTCACTATAGTCTTTCTCGCCACCTACAAGTAGGGTTTGATAGGGCTCTGGCAAATGCCTAGAGAGAAGGGCCGCATTAAAAGTGGGGCCACCCAGATTGAATCTGTTTATGATTCTAAGTACGCGCATCTAGAGCGAAGGTAGTGCTATTCACCTATTACCAAGTAGTATAGAGCAAGGAGATAAGTTCATAATTTACTTTTGTTGAAGGAAGACTACTTGCCATGTCCTTTCGCTTATCCATGCTCACACTGACCGGTGCCTTTTCAGATCTGGAAAAAAGCTCTTTTTTCTTTCCTTGACTTGACTCTTCTCGTACTACAATTTCGCTAAAGACCTCCGTGCTATAATCGTCAGTCTTCGTCACTTCTATTGAAGTTTCTTGAGGTTGTATCGCTTCATCTGCTTGAAGATTATCATTCATATCTTCATTAACAATGGGTTGGACTTTAGCCAAACTGGGTTTTTCTTGTACATCTATTTCGTAGATTTCAGTAGGCGCTGGTATACCTTCGTTTAAATTGAACTTCGCATCTTCAGTCACGCTTGATTGGTCAACTTGCGCGGTGTTTTCTTCTTGGTCTAGGCCATTCGCGATTGGTTCTTCGAGTGCATTCTTTTCTGTTGAGACCTCCCTTAACGGTTCTGTATGAACTGCCATTTCTTGCTTCCCAGTCCCCGGAATCAGCCACCAAGCCATCATGACCACGGCTATAAGTGATGCAAACTGCAATGCAGTTCCACTCATATGCTCTGGAATACGGAACATAGCAAACACTGAATTTAGCCAAATAGTGAAGCTGGGTTTACTGTGATAAGCCTTGTGCTGATCCATGAGATCTTGCTTCATGGAAGTCGGAGGTGAAATCATCTCAGCCTCATCTGAATCCTGACTAATATTCAATAATAGATCTCGGATCTCTCCATATTCTTCTTCATCGCTCATGTGTCTCAGCACATATTCTCTTTCTTCTGGATAGAGGGACGCAAAGTCTTTCTCCATTAAGAGAGATTCCAGATCCTCTGGCTCATATTTCCCTTTAATATTCATCTTGTCCTTTTTGGATCATATTCTTTCAGATTCGCGGCTAATTCTTTCAGACTATAGAAAATCCTTGATTTTATAGTCCCCTCAGAGCATTCCATGACATCTGCTATTTCTTTGATGCTCAAGTGCTGTTTGAAACGCATAATGAAAACGCTTCGCTTTATCTGATCTAGATTCTTCAAGTGTTCGTCAAGCTCTTCTTTAAATAAGGAATGATCAAGGTCTACTTGAGAGCTAGTGCTATCAGGCATGTCTCCTTTAGCTTCCCGATGTCTTGACTTTATCTCTTCGTGCCTGTATTCGTTCTTGCACATATTCCTAGCTATGCTGTAAACCCAGGTAGAGAATCGCTTTCCCTGCTCGAATGAGCCCTTGTACTTAATCAGCTTCGCAAAGAGGTCCTGAGTCATGTCAGCTGCTCGTTCTCGGTCACTCCATAGCATCCTAAAGAAATATGCCATCATGCGTCCGGAGTAGCGATCATAGAGCATAGCGAATGCCTGCTGGTCACCTTCTTGGTTCTTGGCCATGAGGCTTTCATCGGTCATGTCACTATAGGGATTCCTATGAAGCATATAGACTCAGTTCTTTTTAATCTTGGAAGGAGCTAAGGGTTCCATTCCGGCTCTTTTGGTCAATTCATTCATCCATTTCCTAGCCCAATCAGCATCAGATTTAACTCCATTGGTCAAGGCATAATTCTCCATGCTCACAAGGATAGGTAGGTAGTTCAACTCGAAATAGGTGATTTCGGAATTAAAGGCTGGATCTTTGAATGGCTGTTTAGCTTTTAACTCCTTCCAGCATTGGATTTGTCGGGTGGCTGCTTGGCCATCATCGCTCAGCCTGAAACTAAGGCCTTCTAACTTAAGTCTATCTGAAAGACCGCTTAGCAAGTTCTTGTTTTGTGATAGTGTAATGTGGAATCTTACCTGACCATTTTTTTGCAGCATTTCCTTAATCATATCAGAGGCTTTTGCTTTAATTGCTGGAGAATGCACTCCAACATTCATTAAGCCATTGTCTAAATAAGCTTGTTCTCTGAGCCAATGCACATTCAAAACATTAACCTTTTTAGTGCTCTGCGAAATGGCTATTTGCAGGGCTGCCGTGTCCCATTCTCCATGAGATAGAATTACAGAGTTCTCATCAGCAAGTGAGACCATTAATTTGTGGTATTCTAAAATTCGTGCTGGAATTAAGTCATTGCTCTGAATCTTATTTGCCATCACTTTAACAGAGGCATCATCCCCATGGATTCCATAATACTCCATTACTTCTTCCCAAATATTCTTGTCCAAAGGGTTCATTTCATATGCTTCAAGGATGAAGTGACCATCTTTCCACTTCGTCTGTGAACTCATGTATCGCAAGGAAAGCTCTTGACTGCTTAATTGTGCAGGGTGAGCATCAGTTTCGACTTCATCTTGTTCTTCAGAAAATGAGAAAGGGCTATTCCATTCTCCGTTCAAGAAGGCGCCTTGAGCATTCAATTGCTTGAATTCTGTAGCTGGCTGGTCTTGTGATTGCCCTTGACTACGCCCTGGTATCAGAAGGAGCAGGATAATCCAATATGTCCAAAGTATAATAGTTCTGTTTTTCACGATAATTCAGATTCGTTATTATATACACCTCACGCGAAGATAGGTTCATCTATTTCAAGCAAAGCGAAGATCAATCACCCTTTTTACACCAATTCTATAGATATTTGCCCCTGTAAAGATGGATGAAGAGAATAAAAATCAGTTGAAAGAAAAGCTTGAAAGCTTTCATTCTTGGCCCTCATTATATATGTACAAGTTCATATTCCCTAATGATGGGAATGCAGCTAGTCGAATTCGCGTGGTCTTTCCTGAAGAAGTTGAGTTCTTGCTCAAAGAATCGAGTAAAGGAAAGTATGCTAGCCTAACAGTTAAGGAAATGGTTATGGATCCTGAAGTCATTTTTCAACGCTATGAAGCGGTGAGTAGGATAGAAGGGGTGATAGCGTTGTGAAATAGAAAACAATGGAACAAGAATTCTTCAATAACTATGATTCACTAGAGGTCATTTGCCTTCTAGTAAGTTTAATAGTAGTGATAGTAGCCATTTATCGTTGGCTTATGATTAAATGGCAAAGTGAAGTGAATTTACGTAAATACGTGTTCATGCATGCCTTGCCAGATCAGTCAATAGGCTTGCCGTTTAGCGTTATTATAGATGTTCCTGAGGAGCAAGAAGTGCAGGTTAGCGTGAGAGATTTAGTAAATAAGGATACTGAAGTCTTATCGCAAGTTTTTATCAAAGGAAGTCATGAATTCACTATTCCCATGACTGACTTGAAACGAGGTGAATACATGTTGGTCCTCAGGAGTGAAGGACAGGAAGACATGAAGAAGTTCACTTGGGAACCGCATTAAAAAAATCAGACTAGTTTCAATAGATTCCTGAGTTCGATCACTTTTTCTTTATTCTTGGCAATCTTTCTTTCTACTTCTTTTTTCAATGGATTATCATCTTGATATGCATTGAAGAAACCAAGGTTGTTTTCGTATTGACGTATGTCATCTTGAAGTTTCTTGATATCGCTTCTGAGGTTGTCCTTTTCACGGTTCAATGCTCTTGGATCATCTTTCAAACTTTCCATTTTACCTTGGAACATTTGCTTGCTTCTTTCTTGACCCTCTATTTTCATAGAAGTATAGAAACCGTCAATCAATTCGTGATAAACCTTATAAACTTTGTCTTTTACCTTGAAAGGGACATGACCTATTCCATTCCAAGTTTCTGAGAAGGAACGTATGGTTTCTATGTCCTTACTCCTGTTAGTGCTTGGTTTGAACCCCTTGAGATCATTAATTATTTGTTCTTTCAGTTTCAAGTTCGCCTTTTCTTCAGTGTCCCTTTCCTTGAAGAAAGCGTTTCTGTTATTGAAGAAAACATCGCAGTGTCCTCTAAAAGAAGACCAAAGTCGGTTTTCATCTTTCTGAGAGGTAGCACCTATTTCTTTCCATTCTGCCTGAATCCCTATTATCTCAGCACTAGCAGACTTCCAGTCATCTCTGTCCTTGAATGTAGATGCTTTTTCAATTAGAATTAGTTTCTGCTTCTTACGGCCTTCGCTTACCCCCTTGTTCTTGTCGAAGGATTCCTGCTTGGCAGAAAAGAAGGAGTCACATGCTTCTCTAAAATCTCTCCAGACTGTCTCATTTTCTAGGCTGAAACCTATGGATTTCCAATCACCTTGGATTTTAAACACTTTCTCGGTGGCATCATTCCATTCCTTGCGCTTATCTCGTTCTTTTTCAGCAATGTCAGAAACCTGCTGAATCAGTTGCTTTTTCTTTTCAAGATGTTCACTGAGACGCGCTCTTTGCTCTTGGTAATACCCATTTACTCTATCAAGAACTGTGCGTGATGCCGTCCAAAATTCTTCTCTTACGACCTCCCATTCTTTAGGAAATGTGCCGCCAATGGTATCCCATTGCTTGATGATTACTTTGATGGCTTGATCTGCCGTCTGAATATTCTTTTCAGTAGAAATAGCTTTTGCCTTTTCTACAAGTTCATTTTTCAAACGCAGATTGACTTTCTTGTCATGATCTGCAAGTTCTTTATAGATGGCAATGTTGTAGAAAAAGGTCTCTCGCAAGCGACTGAATTCAGTCTGAACCCGGCTGTATTGATCTTGGCTAATCTCGCCAATGGCTTCCCAAGAATCCCTAAGATCATTGAACTGATTAAAGGCTTTTCCTATGTTTTCTTCGTCCTGAATCAGACTCCGAAGGTCTTCTATGACCTTTTCTTTTTCGATAAGATTGGCTGCCCATATCTTTTCGACTTCAGCCCTCTTGAGGTCTGATTTCTTATCCTCTAGAGAATCTAGAAGGTCGATGATCAGAGAGTCCAATTCGGCATCCTCTGACTCAGTATTTAACGAGCTCATGAAGATCTTGATGGCAAGTTCTCCTTTCTCGAATTCTTCTCGGCTGACTTCCTCTTCTATCAATTCAGTGAGTAGTCCAAGGACATCAGCCCTCGTCATCAATTCTTGTTCCATAAATGGGGTATTCAATACAAAGTTAAGCTTTACCTAATATAATGGGCCCTGAAATTAAAGGCTTGTTTTTTCTCGCTTTTCAACACCTGTTCCTATTAGTTCTTCAGCCAAGATGTGCAGTTCTCTATTGCCTGAATCAGGATAGAAATTCACCTTGTAGTATTTATCATTCACTCGATATTCAATTGCATGCATACAATTGGCATCGCAGATACTTTGTATAAGACTAAGGATGGTGCTATTGATAGAGTCTCCATCGCCTTTCCATTTATTCAATAGGGGTAGCGCTGTCTCATTACTATATGTTACCTCTCCTGTTCTTTTCATGAATATACGGGGAGTGCAGCTTAACTCAACGAATTTTTTAAAGGCGATATTTTCCTTTTCGACAGACTTGATCTTAGTAATATCGGTGTCTACAAAGAGCAGGTTAGTCACCAAGTCTAATTCATCCTTTATAGGTGTCACGGTGGTCATCGAGTAGTAGTTCTGTCCTTTGTCATTGATATCTTTTGACTCATAAACCACTGATTTCTTGAAGTCTACCACATTGCGTATTATCGTCCGTATATGAATGTTTTTGCTTACATCCGGAAGAAATTTTCCTGTAAAAGTGCTCAATTCTTCAGCTGAGTAATTGTTTTTGTGCTCATTTGTTTCATTGACCCATAAGATGACTCCTTTGGAGTCCGTAATGACTATTAAATTCTCACTCTTTTTTGCTACAAGTGAGAGCATTTTAAGCTCAACATCCTTTTTTTTCAGCTCCTGATTTAGTTGACCCCTGTGCTTTTCATGCTTTCCTTTACTCTTTTTAATCAAACCTGGTGTAATCAGGATTACGATGAGTATGTAGCAAAGTGCTAGAAGAAAAGGCCATTTACCTATCACTGCCGTATTCAGTTCAGCACTCATATCAGGAGAGCTTAGTCGGAGAATTCCGGCTGTCATGCCTAATTCATTTATGACAGGAGAGAAAACGATATACTTCTGAATAGCATCACTCATCTCTTCTGCATTCGTGGATCCTTTTGAATAGAACTTCTTGATTTTCCCATCTGGATCCTTGATTTCATCTTTGAATGTATACATGACGTCATTACTGACAACACGATAGAACTTCTTATCTCCTTGATTAAAGGTTATGAAGGAAAGTTCATAGCCTTGAAGATGATTTACTTCTATAATTTTCTTTAGTTCTTGAGAGACTTTGGTATAAGAGAAATTTCCTTCAGGAATTACATCTGAACTTTGCAGGAGTGAAACAAGCTCCATCATATGAGAACTAGAAGGCATAAGCGCCAGTGTGTTGGTAATGCTCTTCAACTGCTCAAGTCTATGGTTGACTTTTTCGGCAGAACGCTCATTCTTTAGTATGGATCCAACATAGAAAATGCCACTAAGTGCGAGGATATGCAGCAGTAGAACGAGTTTGAATCTTGGTGTTTTTGTCATTAAAATACGCTTTGGGCCATAGTGCTATACGTGGTTTACATCTTTAGGTTCTCCATTTTTAAGCATATATCATGGCAATTCTATCTTTATGCCTTCCTCGTTATGTAGCCATTTAACCTTGAACACATGAATGTTAAGACCATTTTGAATATTGCAATCCTAAGCATAGGAATTACGTGTATACCATCTTGTACTATGGAAAATGAGAATACCCATAAAAAAGCCCTGATTTACCCGCCTTCTGAAAAGAATGATGTAAAGGATGATTACTTCGGGACTCAGGTTCTGGATCCATATCGTTGGCTTGAGAATGATACTTCATCTGCCACTGCTGCCTGGGTCAAAGCGCAAAACGAAGTCTCGTTCGCATACCTGAACTCTATTCCTGGTCGTGCAGCCATTCGTTCTAGACTTGAGGAGCTTTGGAATTATCCTAAACAGTCAGCGCCATTCAGAGTAGGGGAGCATTATTTCTTTTCTCATAATGATGGTCTGCAGAATCAGGCAGTCATTATGCGCATGAAAGGACTAGACGGTGAAGCCACAAGGTTCATAGACCCTAATGAATTGAATAAAGAGGGGACAACCTCTGTTTCTATTGTTGGTTCTTCAAAGGATGGTAAATATGTCACGTTAGACCGCTCCGAGGCTGGTTCTGACTGGAGTTCCTTAACCATTAAAAACGTGGAAACAGGTGAAATGCTTCCAGAAGAATTGAATTGGGTAAAGTTCTCTGGCGCAAGCTGGAAAGGAGATGGTTTCTATTACAGCAGATATCCTTCACCTAAGAAAGGCACTGAATTCTCAGAGACCAATATAGACCATATGGTCTATTTTCACAAAGTGGGCACATCTCAGAGTGAAGATAAGCTGGTCTACAGAAATGAAAAGAACCTTAATCTTTATCATTGGGTCAATGTCACAGAGGATGAAAAATACCTTATTCTCTATGCCGCGTCAGGCACTGATGGGTATGAATGCTTTTTCAAAGACCTAAGCCAGGCTAATTCAGAGTTCAAACCTCTATTCAAAGGGTTTGAACACAAAAGCTCAGTCGTAGCACACCACAATGGGCGTTTCTTGGTCATCACAGACATAGATGCACCCAATTATAGACTCGTGTCTATCGACACTAAGAACATAGGTTCAGATTCATGGAAAGAAGTGGTGCCGCAGAAAGAACATCTTCTTGAATCCATATCAACTGGCGGGGGTATGATGTTCTTGAACTATCTAGAGAAGTCATGTAATCGACTTTATGTGGCTAAGATGGATGGCTCTGATGTCAAGTCCATTGAACTTCCTGGAGCAGGAAGTGCTGGTGGAATAGGTGGTTATTTGGAGGATAAGGTCTTATTCTATAGCTATACATCCTTTAACTATCCAACAAGTGTTTTCAGATATAATGTCGAAACGGGGGAGAGTGTCCTTCATTATAGACCCAAGACCTCTTTTAATCCTGATGCATTTGTAAGTGAACAAGTGAGCTATACGAGCAAGGATGGCACTCCAGTGAGCATGTTCATAGTCAAGAAAAAAGACTTGAAAATGGATGGCTCAAATCCCGCATTGCTTTATGGCTATGGAGGATTTAATATCAGCATCACCCCGTCTTTCAGTGTTTCTAACATGGTCTTCCTAGAAAAAGGTGGTGTATATGCAGTTGCTAATCTGAGAGGTGGTGGAGAATATGGTGAAGAATGGCATAAGGCAGGGATGCTCTTGAAAAAGCAGAATGTGTTTGATGATTTCATCTCCGCAGCAGAATACCTAATAAGTGAGAAATACACGAGTAGTGATAGGCTTGCTATCGAAGGTCGTTCCAATGGAGGATTGCTTGTAGGAGCTGCAATCACTCAGCGTCCTGAGCTGTTTGCAGTAGCTTTTCCTGGGGTGGGGGTGATGGATATGCTACGTTATCATAGGTTCACCGTAGGTTGGGGATGGATTCCTGAATATGGCTGTGCCGATAGCTCTGATGCGCATTTCAAAAACCTTAACGCCTATTCACCCCTGCATAACTTAAAACTAGGAGCTGAATATCCTGCTACTATGGTCACTACAGCTGATCATGATGACCGCGTAGTTCCGGCTCATTCATTCAAGTTTACAGCTCGTCTTCAAGAATGTCACACAGGAGACGAACCCGTCATCATCAGAATTGATGTGAATGCGGGCCACGGAGCTGGAAAGCCCGTATCTATGGTCTTAGACGAACTAGCAGATAAGTGGGCATTTTTCTTTGATAATATCAAGACAAGTGGAGCCGCAGTTCAATAAGGTAAATGATGCCGATATCAAGACTTTTCAGGATATCCTGGGAGGTGATTGCGTGTTGCTCGATGAAGCTTCAAGAACACTGTATGGAAAGGACGAGACCGAGGATCTGATTTATCCCCCTGAAGTTGTCTTGATACCAAAGGACACAGAGGCTGTATCACTCATTTTAAAACATTGCAATGAACGGTGCATACCAGTCACACCTATAGGCGCCCGAACAGGATTAAGCGGAGGAGCTTTATCTGTAATGGGAGGAGTGGGACTCTCGATGCATCGATTTGATAAGATCTTGGACATTGATATTCAGAACCTCCAAGCGACCGTGGAGCCGGGAGTTATTACTCAAGTGTTCCAAGAAGCGGTCCTTGAAAAAGGACTGTTCTATCCTCCTGATCCAGCAAGCCGAGGCTCATGTTCATTAGGAGGAAATCTTGCTGAATCATCTGGTGGGCCTAGGGCTGTAAAATATGGTGTTACAAGGGATTACGTGATTAATCTTGAAGTAGTACTTGCAGATGGAACCATCATGTGGACAGGGGCCAATGTGCTTAAAAATGCTACGGGATATGACCTCACTCGATTAGTAGTAGGAAGCGAGGGAACCTTGGCAGTTATCACTAAAGCTGTCTTCAGGTTAATCCCACGTATGAAGTTTGACATGCTACTTCTTGTACCCTTTTCAGATGCTAGTAAGGCATGTGAAGCGGTGTCGGCCACCTTTAGAGAAGGAATAGTGCCCAGCGCCATGGAATTCATGGAACGTGATGCGCTGGACTTGGTAAATGATTTTTTAGGACTTGGTATGACGATTCCTGAGGACGTTCAAGCTCATCTTCTGATAGAAGTAGACGGAAATTACGAGGATATACTCTTCAAGGAATGTGAGATTATCACTGCTGTCATGGAAGCTCATGGGGCAGGAGAGGTTCTCTTTGCTGGGAATGCTGCGGAGAAGGAGAAGTTATGGATGATGAGAAGGAAAGTGGCCGAGGCGGTCAAGGCGAATTCTACCTACAAGGAAGAAGATACCGTGGTCCCACGCTTCAAACTGCCTGAGTTACTTAAGGGTGTCAAGCGCATAGGTGAAGCCTATGGGTTCAAGTCAGTGTGTTACGGTCATGCAGGAGATGGAAATCTTCATGTCAACATTATCAAAGGCGAAATGTCAGACAAGGACTGGGACGAAAAACTTAGCTCTGGAATCAGAGAGATCTTCGAGCTAGTTGTCATGCTAGGAGGGACCTTGTCAGGGGAACATGGCATAGGGCTGGTTCAACGCCCATATATGGATATTGTTTTCAAGGAGAGAGAACTAGATCTTATGCGTGGAGTCAAGAAAGTATTTGATCAAAAAGGCATATTGAATCCCAAGAAGATTTTTTAATCTTGAATTCTTACTCAACTACTATCACATGGAATAATTGGGCTTCCCAACAGGATAACTCAATAGCTATAAGCAAATCTGTTGATAGTCATGTTATTGTATTTGCATGCTTGTCTGATTGCAAAGTATTAACAGCTCTGGATTGATGTTGTAAACAAATATGGCCTATTTTTCGTGTCGATTGGACGTAACAAGTCGATTTTAGAAAGACATCATTGAGATTTCACATTCAGTAAGAATTGTAATCCATTTTTCTTCTAGGCTTTTCTTTTAGCTATTGAAAGGTCTGAAGAACTTGGTGTGATTGAACAAAACCATTTGACTAACTGGTAAGTCTTTCAAAAATTCATAGCACCAAGGAACCCTCTGATATTAGTAGAGGGTTCTTAGGTTATAATAGCTTAGTTCTTCTTGAAGAAATCTATGACCGAAAGGTGCACCAGATGTACATCGGTATAATAGAAGGCGAGGGCTTCTTGATATGAATAGCCCTTCCTAATCATGGACATGGCTCCTTCTTGACACAGTCCAACTCCATGCCCGAATCCTCGTCCTTTTAATATGAGCCGCTCTCCATCAGGGGCCATTTCAAAATACGTAGAATTCAAGAACCACTTAGAGCGGATATCCTTCAGCGGAATAGATTTGTCATCAAGTAAGAAGTGAGTACTGCGCCCGCTTGGCTTGTATGAATACAAGTCAGCTGAGGGATTTTCAGGCATTCCGCCTGTCTTGGCTTCCATATAGTCAAACCACGCAGAACGCAAGATTTGGGACTCCCAGGTGGCATGCTTCCCTTCAAGGCAGAAGGTATCTTCCTTAGCTCGCAGATATGGTAAGGCCTTAGACCAAACCTCTTCTGAATTCACTGTGTGACCGCCACAATTTGAATGAAAAGTGGCATTGATAAGATTCATGTCACTGTCTACAATTACTTGTCCTGCCGTAATCTGAGAGGCTTCGATGATATCAGGATTGAATCGCGACATGCCATGATAGACTTGACAGTGAACTTGGTCACAAAGGTTAAATCCTTCATGCTCATGCCTTCTTTTATTACTCAATGCATATGTACGACATATGAGTGCTTGGACTTTGTAATACTCAATTCCTTGTTCTTTCCCAGATTCTGATTCCATTACCCCTGCAACATAGGACTCAAAGTCTAAGATTATTCCTGTGAGTAGCAAGCCCTTAGAATTCGCAGTGACCTTGAAGGGTTGGTTATACTTTTCTTCTTTCCTCGGAGGATTGATTCCCTTCAGGTTATAAATGCCCATTGTCGTGCGCTCTGCTTTGGTAGAATGAGCTAGAACTTTATCAGCAGTACTTATTCTCACTTTGCCTTTATCCAATGTGAAATAAGTAGTCTTGTTAGCAGGCACAGTGATGGTCTTTCCTCCATCTACTTTCCATACAACGGCTTCAGTTGAGTGATGATAAAAGCGCTCAGTGTCCCTACCATCCTTCCAGATACCTAGCAGCATTTCTTGGCTCATGCCCGTTAATACAAGCAAAAGGCTTATGCACAGCGATATGGATCTTCTTTTCATATTCATCTCAAACCTAAAAAGCCTGCTGTTTTTCTAATCTGCTCTCTTTGATTCTTTTCAACATGGCTATGGCTGTTCTTTCTGAGGCTCCTTTACCGCCTAATTTTTCTCTCAGCTTCATGAAATCATCGCGCATCTTTTTTCGATGTTTCCCCGGTTCTATGATTAATCTCAATTCCTTTTCTAAATTGATTGAATTCAACTCTCCTTGGATCAATTCCTTGACCACTTCTCTGTCCATAATGAGGTTGACTAAGGAGATGTACTTAATCTTCACTACTCTTCGAGCAATCATATAGGAAATGGGATTCCCGCTATAACAGACTACTTCAGGCACACCTATGAGTGCAGTTTCCAAGGTTGCAGTTCCTGATGTAACTAGCGCAGCGTCTGCCTCTTGCAGTATTCCATATGTGTTCCCATACTCAATATTGACCTTGTGCGATTGCATGAAATCCGTGTAGAATTCCTGGTCAATAGACGGAGCCCCAGCTATCTTGAAAGTATGCTCAGGGAACTTTTTGACCATGGCTAGCATTACCGGAAGTATCTTGCTAATTTCCTGTTTCCTTGAGCCTGGAAGCACTGCAATTATCATACTTGGATTATGGTCATCACTGAATTGTTTCAATTGTAGTTCATCCAAGAGCGGATGTCCTACATATTCTACTTCCATTCCATAGCGAGCATAGAAATCCTTCTCGAAAGGCAATATGCAATAGACTTGATTCACATGTTTCTTAATCCCATGCACTCTATTGCTATTCCATGCCCAAATCTGAGGGCTTACATAGTATAGAACAGGAATACCGAGCTTTCTGACAAATGGTGCAATACGCAGATTAAACCCAGGATAGTCAATCATGATTACTGCATCAGGTTTAAATTCTCTGATGTCGTCCTTGCAGCTCTTTAGATTGCGAAGAATGGTCTTCAGATTCATTATCACCTCAGCAAAACCCATGAAAGCCAAGTCTTGAATGTGTTTATGAAGCATTAGCCCTTCAGCCTTCATGCGATCGCCTCCCCAGCCGCGCCAAGTAATTCCTGATTCTTGCTGGTTGAAAGCCTTAATTAGATTAGCTCCATGAAGATCACCTGAAGCTTCACCCGCTATGACATATACTCTCATGAGAAATAGTAGATGATGGCGATGACGGAGAGTAAAATGTTGATTATAACTCCATTATTAAGAGCATCTTGCTTCGATTTCATAAGAAAATAGAAGAGAACCACATTGATTAACATGGACCCTGTTATAATCTCTGACCTGAAGGACTCCATTTTTAGGAATACAGTGTTATAGAACATGGAGAAATCAACCTTGTTAACAGCGGAAAATATCAAGCCATATATGACAAAACCTATCACATTTCCAAGTATCCCAAGGAGTATTCCGAACAGAGTTAGCTTTACTTGAGTATTCATAATTCCCAATTACTTATCGTTGGGATATGCTGATGTGCGGTCATATCGAATTGAGTAGGAACCACAGAAACATATCTATTCTTAAGGGCATAGATATCTGTATCCTGACCCTTGTCCATCTCCTTGAATTCTCCGGCAAGCCAATAGTATGGATTACCCATTGGATCCTCTCTTTTTACTAATTCATCCTGCCATATTCCTACACCTTGTCTGCATACTTTGATGCCTTTCAGCTTCTCACCGTTAGTCTTTGGAATATTAACGTTAAGACAAGTATGCTCCGGGAATTTCTCTGAAAGTGCTTTTTCTATAACTCGTTCTACCACCCATCGAGATTCACTGAAATCAGCATCTTTGTGATAATCTAGTAAAGAGAAGCCTATGGAAGGGATGTTTTCTAGCGCCCCTTCAACAGCTGCAGACATGGTGCCAGAATAGATTACATTTATAGAGAAGTTAGCGCCATGATTGATTCCAGACACTAGTAAGTCAGGTCTTCGGTCGGAAAGGCCATGTAAGGCTGATTTTACACAGTCAACCGGTGTTCCTGAGCAAGAATATCCTTTAAGTCCTTTTTCTAGTTCTATCTCTTGGATTTTCAATGGATCATGAATTGTAATGGCATGTCCCATGCCCGACTGAGCCTTGTCAGGAGCAACTATAAGCACATCACCGAACTTGCTTGCTATTTGAGCTAAATTCAAAATTCCTTTTGCTGTATACCCATCATCATTAGTCACAAGGATAAGTGGTCTTTTCTTTTCTTTCATCGGCCGTAAATTTACAAAGGTCTTGCGGGTATAACCTTCATCATCCTTTTTTCGTATCAACATTTGATATGAAAGATCTAAGTGTCATAGTTCTATTCAGCTTGAGCTGTATCGTGTCCTCATTTAGCATTGCCCAAGCAGACTTTAGTTTAGCTCTTAAAATGTATGATGACGGACCTTATGAGGATGTAATTTCCTATATGGAGTCATTCGAGATTAGAAAAGTGGAGGAAATGATGTTGGAGGCAGATGCGCATTATAAGCTCCGCGAATATGAGGATGCAACGGATGGGTATACTCAAGTCCTTGCTCGAGATTCTTATAATACACAGGCTTTAATGAGAAGAGGAGCTGTGTATATGCAAACAGGTGAGTTCGGATGGGCCCTGCAAGACATCAAGGCAGCGCTGAAGATTACTCCCATGGATTCTGAGGCAAATTTCTATATGGGAAATCTCTATTGTAATCAAGGCGATATGCGGAATGCGGAAAAGTATTATAAAGCCGCCTTAGAATTTCGTCCTGATTACGCTCAAGCTATATATATGCTAGGCGCAGCCAAAGACATGAAAGGTGACAAACGTGAAGCATACAATGCATTTTCAAGTATAATGGAAGAAATGCCTATGGCCATTTACAACTTGGCTGTGGCTAGTCTTGAGGCCAATGCTTACGAAGTGGCTTTTGAACTCTTTAAAAGACTAGAAGCTCATGATCATTTTGCAGCTATGGAGAACGCCATGGATGGCGATTTCTTTTTTATGCGTGCTGAGGCCAAGTATTATTGCACTGACAAACAAGGAGCCTGTTTAGACTATAAAAAGGCTGAAGACCTAGGGGATCAAGAAGCTGCTGGTATTTACAATGAATACTGCCTTAAGAGCAAGAAGAAATCAGATCGAAAGAATGGCGAAATGATGAAGATTGAACTCTAATTTCGCTCCTGTATTTTCTTGGGGTAGATATGTTCCATCACTATTCCGCAATCTCCATAGATTTCCTTCCAGGCATCAATTTCTAGGTCAATCTTTACTCTAGTACAAGTTACCAGATAATCTCTAAACCCTCCGTCAAGGTGATGGCATAGATCTGTGAAGGTGGGATTATGACCGAAGATCATTACGTTTTCTATATCATCATTCAATTCACTTAGGACAGTCATCATAGTTTTGACATCAGAATGATAGATGCGTTGATCCAAAACCACTTTAGACTCGGGAAATTCAAGTGCTTTCTGATAAAATCGCATCGTACTTTGAGCTCTATTCGCAGTGCTGCTTAGCAACAGATCCAATGCTATATTCTCACTTTTGCAAAAAGACGCCATGTAAGGAGCATCTCGCTCACCGCGACTGTTAAGCGGCCGGTCATGGTCATTCTTAGCACCAGAATCCCAGTCTGATTTGGCATGTCTATGAATGTAGAGTGTCTTCATGTCAATAAGAATTAACCAATAGAAAGTTGGGTTTGACAAAGTACTGAAGAAAGCTCAAACATGTAACTTGTTCAGTTGGAAATAATGGTTTCAATCATTCTTGGAATAGGACTTTCGGCTGCCTGTGGGTTCATATTTTTTCTCCCTTGTTCATTTTATCATCGTTTTCATATTTTGGAATTGAGGCTGATTGGCTTGGCTAAGAGTTTGAATGGAGATCTAGCCCTCCCGCCTTATTAAGCTTTGGAGTTACTGATATGATTGAACTTATAGCCTTTTATATTCCATTCTTTGGACAATCTGCTTTAGAACATAGCTATTGCATCTTTTGCTGGTAAATGATGAGTCTGAGCAACATGGTTAAAATTGAACTTCTCTTGAAATGGAGCGTAGCTTTGATTGCAGGAGGAGGTATTGCTGGATGGATCAAAGGAATAGGGGCCAGAACAAGATTAATCAGTTCAGCTGCAACTGTTGGCTTAACTAATCCAGTGGTTTCAACGGCTGAAGCAGGAGCTGCTGTAGTCGTTTCACTGTTAGCGTGGTTCATTCCTTAAATGAAATAAAAAAGGGGCGGTATTACCGCCCCTTTTTTTACCCTAATTTCTTGATTAACGAATCACTTCATAGAACTTCTCTTCGTCAGATAGGAGATCAGCACCTTATTGAATCCTTCCTGAATGTCAGCAGTGATAAAGTCAATATGATATTGACTGCAACGAAGCTTTATCTCCTCCATGTGGGCCTTTACAGCCTTGACATAGCTTTCCTTCACTTCACCAGGCTGTACTTTTAGTTCTTCTCCAGTCTCTGGATCTACGAAGGTGTATGGGCGGTTTTCAAACTCGAATTCCATCTCTGTCCTCGCATCATGTGCGTGGAAAAGAATAACCTCATGCTTATTATGCCTCAGATGCTGCATCGCTTCAAAGAGCGCTTCAGATTTAGACTGCTCACCATCTAACATATCAGAGAAAAGCACTACGAGTGATCTGCGGTGGGTCTGCTCTGCTATTTCATGCAAGGCTTGAACTAGGTCAGTTCCTGAGTTCTTCTTAGCTTGTTCATCTAGCAGGAGCTCCTCCATGCGCTCATAAAGAAAGCGATGGTGTGTGACGCTTGTTTTGCATTCAGTATGCATGCCCAAGGTTTCAGAAAACAGGCTCAAGCCTACAGCATCTCTTTGTCTTCTGAAGAGTTCAGTCAGAGCTGCCGCTGCGTAGACGCTGAACTTAATCTTATTGAATTTTCCATCCTTCAAGGTCTTCTCCTCAGGATAATACATAGAGGAGGAAGTATCGATTATGAGTCTTGCTCTCAGGTTCGTCTCTTCCTCATATTTTTTCAAATAGAGCTTCTCAGAACGTCCATAGAGTTTCCAGTCTATATGTCTGGTGCTGTCGCCAGGGTTATATTGCCTATGCTCAGCAAACTCCACAGAGAAACCATGAAAAGGGCTCTTGTGCATACCCACTATGAATCCTTCAACTACTTGGCGAGCGAAGAGCTCAAGGCTGGATACTTCTTGAAGTTTTCTTCTATCTATTTGAACAGGCATGGAGCGAATGTAAGGCGATTAACTGGCCATGTTATAAATCTCATTACTTCTCCTTTTTTACATCACCTCTGATTTTCTTGAAAATCTCTGTTACAGCTGCGACACTCACTGTATCCGTCTTGAAATGATTAATAATCTTCACTTTTTCTTCAGGTGAGCATTCCAAGGTATTCATGATGTTCATCAAGTGCATCTTCATATGACCTTTCTGAATACCGGTTGTGACCAATGAGGCAACAGCGCCAAAGTTTTGAGCAAGTCCAGCACAAGAGATGATTTGCATCAATTCCTCTGCCTTAGGATTTCCAAGGAGTTCGAGAGAAAACTTGACCATAGGATGAAGATTTGTTATGCCACCAATGGTTCCGAGCGCCATTGGAATCTCTATCCAGAAACGGAAGACTCCATCCTCTACGGAACATTTAGTTAAGGAGCGATACTGCCCATCACGGCTAGCGTAGGTATGCGCGCATGCCTCTACAGCTCTGAAATCATTTCCAGTCGCAATCACCACAGCGTCTATACCATTCATGATGCCCTTATTATGTGTTGTAGCTCTGTATGGCTCTATAGTAGCTATGCGAATGGCTTGAATGAATTTCTCAGCGAAAAGGTCAGCAGGAAAATCTCCCTTACCGTTAAATAGCTCATCTAATTTGCAGGAGACTTCAGTGCGAACAATGCACTCTGGAGAGTAGTTAGAAAGTATGCACATAATAATGAGCAAGCTCTTTTTCTCAGTCTGGCTGAACATGTTGCTCTCTTCAGCTTTTTGCTTCCATATTTGAGCAAATCGCTCTAAGATGGAGTTAATGAAATTTGCCCCCATTGCATCCTTTGTCTCGAAGATTCCCTTAATCTGGAAATAATCAGGCTCTATATCGGAACGGTCTATCAGTTCTATATCAATGATCCCACCACCACGCTTGCGCATGTTACTAGTGAGATCATCTGTCTCTGAGATGAGTTGTGCTTTTACTTCATAGAAGAAGGTCCTCACTTTCTGAGTGTCGGTAGCCCATGTAAAGTGAACATGACCAATTTTTCGCATGCTCAGCACTTCTGATTTAAAGCCGCCTCGCTCTGCCCAGAAGGAAGCTGCTTTCGCAGAAGCTGCGACTACTGAACTTTCTTCAATGGCAAATGGAATACAATAGTCCTTTCCATTGATTAAGAAATTAGGCGCTACGCCATAGGGGATATAGAAATTACTGAGACTGTTCTCGATGAATTCATCATGCAGAGACTGACGTTTAGGGTCAGAATGCCAATAGGTTTTAAGATCATCAATCTTCTTCCCATTACCTTGGAAATAGTTGTCAATCAACCATTCCATTTTTGCCTCTTTCGAAAGTTTAGAGAAACCCGTTACTCTTTTGCTCATAGATTTTGCTTGGTTTACAAAGATAACCAGCCATCTCGAGCAATAGTATATAGGGGCTAGGCTTTATGTCCTCATTCGATCATAAAGCGATGTACACCTATAATTCTTCCATCTGCATCGATTAAGCTTATGAGATAGACACCTGAGTGTAAAGGTCCGCGCACTAGTTCTAGCAAATTTCCTCTTACAAGTTCAGTGTGTATGAGCACACCTTGAATAGATCTAATCTCGGCTCTTATGACATTTTCTTTACTTGAAGCCCATGAAATTATAGCTTGATTTTGCATAGGATTTGGCTGAATTTTCATCTGTACCAGATCATATTCAGAAAGTGAACTTACGGCATAGGTATACACTTCACTTTCTGCTACACATCCATTAGGATGACTTGAAATCACTTGATATTCACCATAGGCTTCAGCTTCTGGAACATAACTTGTTCCAAAAGCTCCCAGAATAGCAATACCATCCCTAAACCATTGATAAGAAAGGCTTGGGTTTAGATCTTCAAGTATGAAAATGTCATTTTCAAATAGAATAACTGGAACCAGCATTCCATTCTCAATGAGCACGGAATCCATCATTTCACAGACAGCGTTAGTAACTGTCCAATAGAAACGATAAGCTCCAGGTTCAGGCATGGTGACCAGGGTATTAGCTTCATTTTCATTCTCGAATATGACTTCAGCAGGATTTTCATCACTTGCTGTCCATAGGCCTTCAGATGCGCTGTCAAATGGAGATGCTAGGAGCGAATAACCACTCGCGTCACAGTTCAGATCATCTGAACCTGCTTCTGCCAGGGGTTCTAGATATGCTGTCACACTTATTGTATCAGAGGTACAGCCTGAATTCCAAACTAGTTCATACGCTCCGCTTTCAGGGAATTGTATCTGACTGATCTGACTGTTTAGGTCTTGAATAACTAATGTGGCATCACCTGACCATTGGCCATAATCATAAGGCCGGTCTAATTCAATGCTCAATCCACATATGGAAATTAAGTCTTCCTCAATATTCACTACATCATCGTTGGCATTTATTATAGGCAGACTATAGGAGACTACCGTTGGAATAGGTTCGTCATCATTTCCCACGGAGATAATAAGAAGCCTATCGCTGGTCATGTTCTGTGCAGTCCAACAAAGTTGAACTTCTACTGGATTTAGTCCGGACATAGTCATTGTAGCTCCTGGGAGCACTTCATCCACATTTGCACTTACATTTAAAGTGTCTTCAAGGTCATCGCTTTGGAAAATCATATCCATACAGAATGAGCTTCCATCGCATACTGCTACTCCCATATTGCTTGTGAGGTTAGAGGCAATGGCGCTAGTCAAAGAGACTCCTGGATTAGCCATATAAGGCGGAAAAGGGGTGCAGCTAGAAACTACGAACTGCACGTCTATGAGCATGGAACCTTTCACTTGAAGTGAAGCGTCTAGCTCTTCTACCAAGATGGCTACTATGTAATAACCTATGATATCCGTTTCAAGACTCATGTTTCCAGTATTAGGATCAATGGTCATTCCTTGAATTGGGAGATCGCCAGAAAAACCGTCTTCATAAACTAAATTAGTGTGGCTGTTTCCTGAAGTAGGTCTCTGAGCGGGTACAAGACTGTATCTGAGTTGGTCACCATCAGGGTCGAAGGCACCTAGATTCACGTTAATATTAGGGTCACCGCATACATACGGAGCAGTGGGGGAACTCAGTTGTGGTGAGTTATTGCACCCCGAAGAAGTTTTTAAAACTGATTCTACATAGAAACATGGAGAATCGCTATTGTCTATATTAACGGCAAAACTGCGATTGCACTTCTTCCAGTAGATGACCATCTCAGGGCATGCAGTATTGATAGTTATAGTATCTGTATAGGTTAGCCTGACAACTCCAGGAAGGAAGCCACCATTACACGCAGAATTCTCCATGTCAATTGGACTGGCCTGGGTAACTTCTAATATATCCACAAGGCTTAGCGAATGTGAAGAAAAAGAGAAGTCACAGGAAGGAATAGTTCTGATGATTTCAGAACTCGTGTTTTGTGGGTCAGCACAGTTCTGGAATACATATAAAGAAACTTCATATTGATCGCCACCGAGGCAACGATAAGAGATGTTGGCTCCCATGATATGACTGGCTTGAATTGAATGGAAAGCCAATACTAAGGCAATTGTGCAAATGAGACTGCGCATGTTAGTTCAGTTTTGATTTTTATATAATGGTCCTTCATGTTTACGTTATGAAATGGGGATGGTTACAGTTATTCATTGATAAATAAGGCCTGCAAGCTTTTAAACGGTATGAATTTTTCGTCCTGTAGGTGTTTGATAGAAGCCTTTAAGAGGAAATGGAAAGACAATTGCAAAACAATCTGATACATACGGGCGAATAGCTGTAAACTTGCACCGTGTCGAATATCGTAGCCATTATAGGAAGACCCAATGTGGGCAAATCCACGCTCTTTAACCGTCTTACGGGAGAAAGAGCTGCCATTGTGGATGAACAAAGTGGAGTCACTCGTGACCGTCATTATGGAAAAAGTGACTGGAATGACGTGGAATTCTCCGTCATAGATACCGGTGGCTATGTAGAAGGCTCTGATGATATCTTCGAGGAACAGATTAATCGTCAAGTGGTATTGGCTATGGAAGAAGCAGACATGCTCATCTTCATGGTTGATGTAAGTACGGGAATTACTGACCTGGACGAAGGTGTAGCCAAACTGCTGCGCGCTAGCAAGAAACCTTTCTTCTTGGTGGTCAATAAAGTGGATAATCATGAACGCAGAGCTGAGGCTATGGAGTTTTATTCCCTTGGCCTTGGAGAAATTCACATGATTTCTTCAGTGAGTGGAAGCGGCACAGGAGAATTGCTTGATGACATGGTGGCTGCCATGAACAAGGATTCTAAGCTTGATAATAGTGAACTACCGAGAATATGTGTAGTTGGCAAGCCTAATGTGGGCAAATCTTCGCTGGTCAATGTTCTGCTTGGTAATGAGAGGAATATTGTAACTGATATTGCTGGTACTACTAGAGATGCGCTGCATACAAGGTATACAGCTTTTGGTATGGATTTTACCTTGGTAGATACTGCAGGTATTCGCAAGAAGAAGAGTGTTCATGAAGATGTAGAATTCTATTCGGTCTTGAGATCCATCAGAGCTATAGAAGATAGCGATGTATGTATCTTAATGATAGATGCCGAGGAAGGCATGCAAAAGCAAGACTTGAACATCTACTATGTCATTGAAAGAAATAAGAAAGGCGTAATACTTCTAGTCAATAAATGGGATCTCATGGATAAGGATGAGAGCACATCCAGAAAAATGGAGGCGGCCATAAAAGAACGTATCGCACCTTTCACTGATGTACCCATACTATTCACATCTACTATAAACAAGCAGCGTATTCATAAAACATTGGAAGTCGCTTTGGAAGTTGTTGCGAATAGGGCAAAACGTATTTCGACTAGCACATTGAATGAGGTTCTTTTACCGCTTATTGAGCGCAATCCTCCACCAGCGAATAAGGGAAAATATGTGAAGATTAAGTACATCTCACAGTTACCAACCAAGGTGCCTTCCTTTGCTTTCTTCTGTAATCTTCCTCAATACGTGAAAGAACCTTACAAGAGATTCATTGAGAATAAAATGCGTGAGCATTTCGACTTGACTGGAGTTCCTATCAACATCTTCTTCAGAAAGAAGTAATTACTCTTTTATAAAGGAGGCAAGGATTTGCGTTCCTTCTTCATCCAAAACTCGAAGTTGATACATCCCTTGATTCAGAGAACTCAAGTCTAGAACTGGCTCATATTCAGAAGTTGTAAGACTAGATAATATCCTTCCTTGAAGATCATAGATCTCAATTGACTTAACACCAGTCAAGACTGAAGTCCATCGTATTATGAGTTGATCATACGCTGGATTAGGGTGTATACTGATTATAGTCTTATTCAATTCGGACAGAGCTAAAGGAATAGAAATAGTATTCGAAGTTCCTACGCATCCGGAGGAGCTGATCACTATCAAATAGTAATTAAGCCCTTGAGCATTGTTTAGCAAAAGACTACTGGCCGAAGCTCCAGTAATAGCAGAGCCATTCTCATACCATTGATAGCTTTCACCAGGTGTAGGAGTTGTCATGTAAAGTTCACTTCCGAATTGCTCGATGTCTACTAAAGGACTGCTGGCATCAGTCACATTCAAGAAAACTTCAGTAAGTAAGAAGTTCTGATATGGGCAGTGATTATCATACACATTGAACTGCAGGATGAGATTAGCTGCACTTGAAGGGCTAGTGCCACAGAATCGTAACCGGAAAGAATCAGTTTCTTGGGTCCATGTTACTGAGACATTACTGAGAAGTGAATTTAGGTTGTCAACGCTATTAACCATTAGGCTAGGGTCATCCAACGCATAAACATATTCAGCACAGAAATATTGAGATTGACATATGCTAAGCTCTTTAGGTCCTGTCTGATTTACTCCTGTTGTGAGATTGAACAAAGCATCTTCTCCTAAGATAAGGCCAGCGGTTATGCAGTTTTCTTTTACTATCAAGAAGTCGATATGGACCTCTGACATAAGCACAGCATTGGCATCATACTGATCCATCTGTATGGCTACGGAATACCTCCCTGCACCTGCATCTCCATATTGAAAAAGTCCGGTCAAAGGATTCAGATACGAACCAGGCATAGGCTGCTCTGGTGAATAACCTGATTGATAAGGAAGGGTTGAAAAGCTGTTACCCCCTGGAGATTGTAGGCAAGAAACCAGACTGAAATGGAGACTATCACCTTCAGGATCTGTGGGACTCATGTATACTTGGTCTCCATTTCCAACACAGGATAGAATGATGTCAGGATTAGCATAGCGCGGAGATGAATTGCAAACCCCTGCTTGCGGATACACAACAGTATGCACATAGAACGTCCATAGGTCTGAGACAATATTGCTCGACTCTGTGCGGTAATTGAATTTATAGAAGAAACGGAAGCTCTCACAGGTAGTATTGACTGTGACGGTACCTGTATATTTCAATAGACGATAGCTGGTCAGGACGCCTCCCGTGCACAAAGTATTTCCTACATCAGCAGCGCATAGTTCAGTGATGACCTCATTAGAACTAAGGCTCAAGGATGAAGAGAAGAAATTAAAATCACACGAAGGAACTACGCGCACACTCTGAATTTCAGGGACTAGCATATCAGCACAATCTTGAAAAATGTTCAAGGTCACCTGATAAGTACCTTCAGAAATGCAGTCATATTCTATATAACCACCAGCTAAGTGATTTGCTCTGGCTTCAGTGGCGAGGAAAACCATAGACAGAATCAAGAGAAGGAGGGAAGCGTAATGTTTCAATGACATAGCTTAAAAATGAGAGGATGAAATTAAGCAGGAATTCAATGCGCGTGCAGTCTTGATTCTTAGCTAAACCAATGCCTCACAGAAGGCAAAAGAATATAGCAGAATACGATAGACATTATTAGGATGACTCTGGTCAATCCTAATCCAAGTTTTCGAAGGCCGTTTATAGAAGTAATAATGAGATTGAAAAGTGATTGCTAACATACCAGCAGTCATGAAATATTTCTGAAAAGGATTGCGCAATAACCTGAAGGACAAAGATATACAGGCTATAAGCCCAGAGAAAAGCAAAACGATATTCCTTAAGCGCTTGCATTTGAACATGCGTGCTTTAGCTGTATATGTTCCATCCAGTACCTGTGAGATGAGAATTAGACAGAAGTCATGAGAATGGTCATCTGAAAGGCATCAGTATTTACCCAGTTTTGTGCTTCAGTCTGCTGAACTATAGCTTCATAACGAGGCATGAATTCCCTTTCAAGGTGGTGTTCGAGCACGAATTTAAAGGCTTGGTCAAAGGAATTCAAAATGCTTTTATAAAAGGAATCTTGACCTATGAAATTCAGTTTACAGAAACTCTGTGCTACCTCGATATTGTAAAACATAAGATTCGCAGTAATTGTTGGCTCCACGCCAAGTGTGATAAAATGACGGATGAGGTCCTGAGCTATACTCCTGCGCTTGCGGGCTCGTTTGCGTTTGAGTGGGAAATATTCATTGTAAATCTTGACTTTGGCATCTTCAAGCAGCTTGTCTTCCTTAGGGTTAAAGGCGAAATCATAGAATTCCTTAACTTCCTTAAATCTCTGATAAAGGTCGAGAATTTGCTCCTCTAGCTGCTCCTTTTCAAGCTCATTCAGATATCGACTCAAGGTCTTCTTGCCCATGGCTCAATTCTTATTCAGAATGATTAATGCGGCTATAACACCAGGGACCCAGCCAAGACAGGTTAGTATGAAAACAATAAGAATACTCCCACAACCTTTGTCTAATATAGCCAAAGGCGGAAGGATAACGGCAAGAATAACTCTCCAAATACTCATAATGGAGATGAAGGTAAGAGATTTTAAGGACGATTCTTAAAGCACATTGTTCAAATCATCAAAGAACCCATGAAGCTAGAATCAGCCTATATTATATCACTTATCTCCATCTTTATGTAGCGCTTTCACTGCACGCCCTGAAGGATCATTTACGTTTTGAAAGGACACATCCCATGCTAATGATTCAGGTGTGCTGCATGCTACAGACTTCACTGAAGGAACAAACTTCGTAGCAGAATCAGAAGGGAAGATTTCTGAGAATATGAAGCAATAACGATATTCTTCCTTAGACATAGGCGGATGTTCAGGAATCTTGAATTTCGCATTGTCCATCTGCTCTTGTGTTACTTCCTTTTCTGCATCTTCCTTTAGACTGTCGATCTAACTGTATCCAACATCATCTGAAAATTTCTCATTCGGTGGCCAGGCAATACTTTATGGAAGATAATCTTTAAAGTACTTTCTTAGAATCCACTTCTCCATCTATGGCCATCTTATCTTAAGGGGATAATCGCATAGCCACATCCTGGGATTCCTTGTCCAAGAATGGCACACGACCTTCTATTCCACGTGCTGCTAATGATTTATTGGCACGCAAACAATTGTAGAGATGTAATTTTCTCACTGTCTCTTCATGGAATGACTTCGGGTCACGTGCTTTATGGAAATAGAGTTAAACCTCCCAATATTTCATCTACCCCTTCATCAGAGAGCACAATTTTAATACTCATCGACTTAATCACACGGGCCAATAGATACATCGGTTTATAAGCTATAGTGGTAGTCACATCAATTGACGATGTGTAGCATCTCCCAGTGCTTTTCTTACTATAGGGAGATCAGAAGCATTGTCTTTCAAAGCATCGTAGCTCTCCCAATCTCGAGCGCACCATTTCTTGAGTTCATTTCCCTCTGCGCTATGCATATAATGACCCAGAAGAAATTCTTCATAGCGATTAAAAGAACCTTCCAGTGGTTTTATTCGGAAGACACATAGAAGCTTCCTTCTTCATCTCAGCCTATAAACAGAGGGCTAATTCCCATGTGATCGCGAGCAATCAGAAATGTGTCGGTCTCTTTATCGTATGGGCTGAATGCAAAAAATCCATTGAGATCTTCCAGGGAATTGACCCCTTTTTTCTGTACAAAACAAGGATGACTTCGCAATCATAATGTGTAAGAAATTCTTAATCGCCCAAGCCCATTCTGAGTTGTTTAAGATTAGAGACCTCCCCAATCACCGCTAGAATAAGATTTCGGTCTTTACCATACAGTGGTTGACCACCTGATTGTGGATCCAAAATAGCCAATCGATCATGAGAAAGGATGACCTTTTCATCACAATATATTTCAGATCAAACTGGTCCAAGATGCCTTATTTTCTTTAACATCTACAGAAGTGAAGCGTAGTTAATGAGCTTTATTAGTAGTTGAAAAGACTCTAATTATTCCGCACATAAATCACAAAAGATCAATATTTTATTTTTTCGAATCAGGAGTATTGATTTGTAGAGATTACCTATTCAAAAGGTCATAACTCAATCCCAGATATACGGTTTCACCTCCAGGTGAGAATCTAGCATCTAGCATACCTCCGAGCTGAAAGCCTAGTCCTTTGGCTCTCAAATATTCAAGTTGAAGGCTGAAGATGTCAGACCTAAATCCTTCTTGATCGAAGTCTGTTCCTCTTGCATAGCCGAAGTACATTCCTGAGCGTTGTCCATTATACGAATAATGATACATTGCTGAACCTATGCCCAAGGAATAATACCAGGAATCAGGTAAGACGGCTAGGTTATAGCTATCACGCTTATCAGCTCCTAAAGCCAGAAATCGCTGGTAGGATCCAAATCCCTTGCTCGCTGCCATTTGGAATTTCAAGAGGTTATAATGCCACTTTCCATCGTGCTGATCTACGGAGAACGAAGAGCGTAACATGAGGTTAGAGTATTTATATCTATTCCCATCATTATCTATCATATCGCCCAAGGAATATGCACTGCCGATTGCAATAGAATGATGTCTTTCCGCAAAACTGTATCCTAGGATTCCTGTGAAGCCCTTATTATCCTCTATTTCAGGGTCTGACTTGTGATGGTAATACCCGCGGTGAGCGTATGCCTGAAGGTCTAATAACTGGGATTCGTTCTGTAAACTGTCTTTTAGCAGTGCATGCCGTGATGGGAGCATATCCACATGTAAAGATGAAGGAGGGAGATAACTCAGACATGAAGTCAAGCTCAAAAGTATGTATAAGGCAAGCCATCTCATTGGAGATTAGACTTGATTAAGAGGGCTTGCAATGCTGCTGTGTTCATAGTGAATAATGGCTAAAGATAGACTAAGCCTCAGTCCAGTGCCATATTCAAGTAGGCATTAAATGGGGAGAGGACTTTAAAGACGTTTGTGCAATGCTTAGTATACCCTCTTTTTGTCACTTGACTATCTTTCACTTTATGAACGGCTAAGAAACTCTTGCGCCTTAGTAATTCTATCTCTGGATGATCAGCATCGTAGTCCCTTGGACTAGTTTTGAGGGATTCACCTTCCATCTCTCCGAAGTAATTTTTAAAAGACGCAGAGGCTAGGATTTTCTTCAAAGGAGCAGCATTATGATAAATTTCCTTACGAATAGCCTTAATCCAAGGACCTGGAGGAGAATAGGCGCCACCCGCTAGGAAGCAATTTCCGGGTTCAATGTGAACGTAAAAACCCGCCTGGCTGTCATTTTTTGCTCCAGCATGCACATGAGCACCCATATTCGTCTTATAAGGACTCTTATCATGAGAGAACCTCACATCTCGGTATATCCTGAAGACAGCTTTTTTAGCCTCGACACCTTTAATGGTTTTGTCCAATTTACTCAGGGCAGGTAAAAGACTGTCAACAAAGGCAATGAGCCCATCTTGAGCCTGTTTATAGCGTTTTTTATTAGCATCGAACCAATCTCGTTCGTTATTGGCTTTTAATTCTTTCAGAAAGACCAAGGTATCCATAGAAATATGATCCATTTGTTGCTTTTTGGACGACTAAGTAAAGGATTTTGTTGGAAGGTACTGCTTGTCACAGCTTTTCAAGTGATGGTCGAATAGGCTATGATGGGATAGAATAATCCTTTACTTTTGACGCCTGTAAAAGGAAACGCTTTGATTTTACCCATAGTTGCATACGGTCACCCGGTACTTAAGAAGAAGGCCAAGGATATTGACCTTGATAAAGTAGAGCTTGAAAGCTTAATTGAAAACATGTTCGAGACCATGTACGAGGCCAGCGGAGTTGGTCTTGCTGCACCTCAGATAGGCAAGTCTATTAGGCTCTTCATTGTAGATGCAAGTCCATTTGCTGAAGACGAAGGAATAGAAGAGGAGGAACGTTTAGTTCTCGCTGATTTCAAACGAGTATTTATTAATCCTGAGATTATTAAATCTTCAGGTGATGAATGGGATTTCGAAGAAGGCTGCCTGAGCATTCCTGACATTAGAGAAAAGGTTTGGAGAGAGAGTGATGTTGTTATCCGCTATAAGGATGAGCATATGCAAGAGAAGGAGGAACATTTGAAGGGGATTGCGGCTCGTGTAGTTCAGCATGAGTATGATCACATTAATGGTGTCCTTTTCACAGATAAGCTAAATCCGCTGCGCAGAAGACTGCTCAGAGGAAAACTGAAGGACATCAGCCAGGGCAAAGTGAATGCCCGATATAAGATGAAAATTTTTAAAAAGAAATGATGATGAGATTCTCTTTGATCGTTTGTGTATCCATGATTCTATTTTCCTGTGGGAATCGTATGTCTGATAAGGAGTCTATTGCGCAAATCGAACAGATGGAGAAGAAGCTCTTCGCTACTATGGAGGCTCCTGATGATTCTTTGGCTAATGACTTGATGACTGCCTACGAGCAGTTCAATGAGGATTATAAAGAGAATGAATTGGCTCCTGAGTACTTATTTCGTTCGGCAAACTTAGCTCGTTCTTTCAATCAATATCAGCGAGCTCTTGGACATTATCAATCTATTGTAGATGGTCATCCTTATTATCAGAATATCATAGAGACCAAGTTCATGATTGCCTTTATGTATGACAATGATTTAAAGGATAAAAAGAAGGCTGAAGAACTTTATAAGTCCATTTCAGCAGAATATCCTAATCATATCTTTGGTCGTGAAGCGGCTAAACGCATGGAGACCCTTCATATGACAGACCAGGAGATGCTCGATTATTTCAAGCGTAAGAATGGACTTTCTACGGATTCAATAACCGTGCAGGAAAATGTCATTTCAGAATAGTGATCTTCACTGAAGTGCTTGAGCTGTTACCGCAGGCATCAATTACCGTGAATGTCCTTGTTACACCTTTATCCATGCCGCCAGGAAGAGGAGCGTCTTCATTAGTCCAAATAAGTTTACCTGCACAATCATCCTCCGCTTGAGGTCGCGCAAGGCGAACTGTACTTAGGTCCTTTACCTCAATATCCTCTAACCCCTTAGTAATACGAGGCGCATTAGTGTCTTCAAGATGGATATACTTAATAGCCTGCATACTATTTTCACACTCATCAGTAGCCATATAGGTGCGCTCGATTGTACCAGCGCAGCCTCCTGAGAATACTCGATCAGTGCTTGTAACCTTTAGATCTCCTTTACAGGTGCTTTTAAATACCGGAACAGGAATTACATCAGCACACGTGGCATGAGTTTTAACATCGTACTTAGAAACGGACATCGCTTTAGCTTGAGCCTTTAGTCCTGAAAAGGCTAGCGATAAAAAAAGGACGAAAATTATGTTTTTCATGATAGATAGGATGTCGTGTCAACAGCAAGTTCCTTGCCAATCATAACAAAGTCACCAAAGAGGTGAATGCAAGATATACTAACAAGAGCGCACCAAGTATAAGCAAGATACTGAATATAATCAGCCCTAGGAAGCAGGGGAGCATAGATTCACTAAGTAATTCAGTGCTCTTATACTATATGAGTAAGTGATAATTGCGCTCATTTTCCTTATACACGAAATCATAGATAGAGCCCAGAATGGAGGCCATCCCCAAGACAGCATCCAAGGTGATGTTAGCCATTATCTTAGTAGATAACACGGGACTGGGTTGGCTTGTCAAGGGTTGCATTACCAGTGTGGTAGAGAAGAGACACGAGATTATGTCCTCAAGCCTGGAAACCAGACCTATTATGGGGTCAATGCCTATTGTTCTATTTGTCCCAGGAATGGGAATACTCGAATCTAACAAGCGCGCATAACGCCTCAGGTAGGTCAAGTCCTTTGTGTCTTTTTCTGCTTTTTCCATACCTTATTATAGGAGGTAAAAAGCTGTTATATCACCAGCCTAGAATGTATCCGAAGATCAGCGGTGCAACGATGGTCGCATCTGATTCTACAATGAATTTAGGAGTATCTGCATGCAATTTACCCCAAGTGATTTTCTCATTAGGAACGGCACCTGAATAAGAACCATAACTCGTTGTGCTATCGCTAATCTGGCAGAAATAAGACCACAGAGGTAAGTCGTCCATTTCCATATCCTGCATGAGCATAGGAACTACACAAATAGGGAAGTCACCTGCTATTCCACCACCTATTTGAAAGAAACCAATTCCATGATTACCAGCCATCTTCTGATAAAGTCCAGCCAAGTAAGTCATGTATTCTATCCCAGACTTCATAGTGCTAGGCTTCAGCTCTCCTTTGATACAATATGAAGCGAATATGTTCCCCATGGTACTGTCTTCCCATCCTGGAACTATAATTGGAATATTCATCTCTGCGGCAGCGAGCATCCAGCTGTTCTTAGGGTCTATTTCGTAATACTCTTCAAGCACTCCGCTCAATAACATCTGGTACATGTATTCATGCGGAAAGTATCGTTCGCCCATACTTTCAGCGTTCTTCCAAATACCATGGATGTGTTTCTGCAACCTTCTGAATGCTTCTTCTTCCGGGATACATGTGTCTGTAACTCTATTTAATCCGCGGTCTAGCAATTCCATCTCTTGCGCTGCAGTAAGATCACGGTATCCTGGAATACGTTCATAATGGCTATGCGCCACCAGGTTCATGATGTCTTCTTCCAGGTTAGCTCCTGTGCATGAGATCATCTGTACTTTCCCTTGACGAATCATCTCAGCGAAGCTCCTTCCAAGTTCAGCAGTACTCATAGCACCGGCTAAACTCACAAGCATAGGATTACCCATTTTTAACTGATCCTCATATCCTTTAGCTGCATCAAGTAATGCCGCGGCATTGAAATGGCGATAATGTTCTTCTATGAATGCGCTAATAGGTCCTTTACTCATAACTCGAATTTATAGGTCAATAGTTTGTAGTACAATTTGGCCGCCACGAACTGTGAAGCCGGATTTCCTTCGATTGGGATTAATTCAACGATGTCGAATCCTACCACTTCTCTTTCAGTGAACACTCTCTTCAAATATTTCAACGTAGAATACCATTGCATTCCACCAGGCTCTGGAGTTCCTGTTCCTGGGATAATAGATGGGTCAAAAGCATCCAGGTCAATGGTGATGTACACCTGCTTTCCAAGCTTGGCAATACTCTTATCCATCCAGTCCTCATTATCATGCATCTCATGTGCCCAGAAGCACTTGTCTTCCTTCACATGCTCCATCTCAGCCACATCCATGCTGCGAATTCCTACTTGAACTAGATTGGCATTCTTAGAACTGTCATAGAGCGCACAGGCATGATTGTATGGGCTACCATGAAATTCTGGACGCAAGTCAGTATGAGCGTCTAATTGCAAGATGCTCAAGTCTTTATAGTGTTCATAGTGAGCCTTAATAATTCCTATGCTTACGGAATGCTCTCCACCGAAAAAGGTGAGGAATTTTCCTGTTTTGATGAGCTCTTGAGTCTTCTTATATATGGTCTCGAACACCTTTTCAGGGCTAGAAGCCTCAGTGATTGAAGGCAAAAGATGAACTCCTCTGAGATATACCTCCGTTCTTGTTTCTATATCAAAGAGCTCCATGTTCTCTGAAGCATCCAAGAAAGCTGCTGGTCCTCTATCTGCGCCTTTGGCCCATGTGCTGGTGCCATCATACGTAATGGGTTGCAAGAGTACTGCCGCTTTATCTAAGGCTGCGTATTCGTCTTCTATACCTGCGTAATTGTTCATTTCTTGTCTTGATCATATCCTAGGATGTGCAACATGTCTGATACCGTCTGTTCTTCTCGGTAAACCTTGTCTATGAAATTCCCTTTATCATCTCGGTCTATGATAATGTATTTAGGAGAGGGGATAAGGCAATGCTTAATTCCCCCATATCCGCTAATGGAATCTTGATATGCTCCAGTATGGAAGAAGCCTATATATAAAGGTTCAGGATCTGTGTCTTTATATTCAGGAAGAACAATCTGTTGATTGAAATCCTCTGAATTATAATAGTCAGAATGGTCACAGCTTATGCCACCAATGCTAACGCGTGTATAGCTGTTATTCCACTTATTGATGGGCAACAGAATGAATTTCTCGTGAATGGACCACGCGTCTGGGATGGTATTCATTAAGCTATTATCTATGATGTACCAGCGCTCAGCATCGTTCTGCTGCTTCTGTTCTAATACCTTAAAGATGATGGCACCACTTTCACCTACCGTGAATTTCCCAAACTCAGTATAAATATCTGGTTCATCTACTGACTCATGCTCACATATGTCAGCAATAGTCCTAATGATTTCATTGATAATCCCTTCATAGTCATATTCGAATCCGAGATGATTACGTATTGGAAATCCTCCGCCAAGATTGATAGAGTATAATGTGTCACACTCTCTTTTCAGATTGGCATAGACTGTCATCGCTTTCTGGAATTCACCCCAGTAATAAATGTTGTCCTTAATCCCGGAGTCCACGAAGAAGTGAAGCATAACCAACTTTAGGTTCTTACATTTCTTGACCTGATTCTTATACACATCTAGTATCTCCGTAGGACGGATGCCTAAGCGACTGGTGTAATAAGCACTTTGTGGTTCTTCATCAATGGCCATACGCAGACCAATCTGGATCTTGCGTTTTCCTACTTTGGCAATCAAGCGATCAACCTCGAAGGTGCTATCCATGACTATAATAAGCTCATGAAAACCTAAATCATAGAGTTCAAGAATCTTGTCTAAATAGCTTTCTGTCTTATACCCATTATGAACTACTGGACGGTCTTTGTCCACCTTACCTTCTTTATAGAGGTAGATGATAAGGTCAATGTCAAAAGCTGAGGAGGTTTCTAGATTCACCTTATGCTTCAGGGCTTCTTTCACTACATGGTTAAAGTGATTGCATTTCGTGCAATAGCAATAGTGGTATTTACCTGAGTAATTATTCTTCTTAATGGCCCGTTTAAAGAGGTTTCGCGCTTTTTTAATCTGATCCCCAATCTTCGGTAGATACATGATTCGTAAAGGTGTTCCATGCTTTTCAATAAGGTATTTCAACGAAACACCATTAAAGGTCACATAACCATCCCTAAGATCGTATCCGTCCTGAGGGAAGTAATAGCTCTGTTCTACGAGTTCCGCGTAGCTGCTATTGAGTTTCATGCGTGTGCTTGCCAATTTCTTGTTCGAATAATGTGTGAGTCAATTATATTAAAGCTTGCAAAATAAAGAAGAATAGAATTGGAATGGGACATGTTACTCGAGATAGAAGATGGTTTTCTTGAAAAAAGTGTCTCGAATCTGTTCAACATCTGCCATAAAGTTAGCATACATAGGTCATGAATGGTTTTTCCCAAAGCTCATTCTCCTGCATAACTTTATAGAAACCAGTCGAGATTCATTATCGTATGGAGAACTTGAGATACCTTCGCGGCCTATGAAAATCGAGATTATCACAATTGGAGATGAAATCTTAATCGGCCAAACGGTCGATACTAACAGTGCTTGGATGGCCCATGAGCTCAATGCACAAGGAGTGAGGATTAATAGGATTCACACTATTTCTGATGAGGCGCAAGAGATTATCAGCGCCATGGAGGACGCCTTCAGCCGTGTGGATCTAGTTATTATGACTGGTGGCCTCGGTCCAACGAATGATGACATCACGAAGAAGACCTTGAGCGATTATTTCCAGATGCCCTTAGTCATGCATGATGAAGTATTGGAAGAAATTACTGCCTATTTCACTAGTAAAAATCGTGAAATGTTGCAGGTCAATACAGATCAAGCACTATTGCCTGATGGCGCAATTATAATCAGGAATAAAAAGGGAACAGCTTCAGGCATGTGGTTTGAGCGTGATGGAAAAGTGGTAGTATCCATGCCTGGCGTTCCTTATGAAATGGAGCATCTGATGAAATCAGGTGTGCTTGAAATGATTTCTAAGAAATTCAAGGCTGAGACTGTCTTCCATAGAACCATCATGACCTTTGGGGAAGGAGAGTCCTTTATAGCTGAGCGAGTCAAAGACTGGGAATTGTCCTTGGCCAAAGAGGATATTAAGCTGGCTTATCTGCCAAGTCAGGGTATCGTTAAAATGAGGTTAAGCGCGTTTGGAGATGATGACGTGGCTATTAAGGAGAGGGTAATGCGCAAAGCAGATGAGCTCGAGCTATTGATTCCTGAATTAGTATATGGTTATGATGACCAGAGCATGGAAGAAGTGGTGGCGGAGCTGTTGTTGAAAAAAAAAGCAAAGATAGGGACGGCTGAGAGCTGCACTGGTGGCTACATCGCACATCTTTTAACTTCTATTCCAGGAAGTTCAAGTTTTTATGAAGGGTCTATATGTACTTATAGTTATCGCTCTAAATCAGAGATACTGGACATAGACCCGCAAACAATCATTGAAAAAGGAGCAGTTAGCGCTGAAGTGGTGGAAGCAATGGCTCAGGGCGTTTTTCTTCACTTCGATGTAAAGTATTCTATCGCAGTCTCAGGAATTGCAGGACCGAGTGGAGGAACGAAAGATAAACCTGTGGGAACCGTCTGGATGAGCGTTGGGACAAGGGATTCAATGGTAACACAGCGCTTTCAATTTGGCAGAGATCGCATGCGTAATATCAGAATGACAGCGCTTCATGCAATCAATCTGGTGAGGTTATCTATATTGCGATCTTGAAAAGATTGAAGGATTAGATACATTTTCGTTGTAAGACAAGCGAAAAAACCTTTTCTTTGCACTCCAAAAAATTTTAGAGTAATGGCTCGTGTTTGTGAATTAACTGGTAAGAAACTAATGGTAGGTAATAACGTATCGCACTCCAAAAGGAGGACGAAGCGTAAGTTCTACCCAAATTTGATCACGAAGAAATTCTTCATCCCTGAAGAGAACAAATGGATTTCCATGAAGATCTCTACCAGTGCGCTTAGAACGATTAACAAGCTGGGAATCAGTGCTGTTATGAAGCGCGTGAAGGAGAAAGGCTCCATCTGAGCTCGGATTACTCATTCTTATAGAACAATAGAAAATGGCTAGGAAAGGCAATAGGATTCAGGTGATACTTGAATGTACTGAGCATAAAGAATCAGGACAACCTGGAACTTCTCGTTATGTAACGCAGAAGAACAAGAAAAATACGCCTGAGCGTATGGAAGTTAAGAAGTATAATCCTATTCTTAGGAAAATGACCGTCCACAAGGAGATCAAATAATTAAAGGACATGGCTAAAAAGACAATTGCAACACTCCAGACTGGAGTAAGGAATTACACGAAAGTGATAAAGATGGTTCGCTCACCTAAGACTGGTGCGTATGCATTTAAAGAATCTGTCATTCATAATGACGGTGTTACAGACTGGTTCAAAGAATCTTGATTTCATCTGTGTCGTAAAGAATTCTGGCTCCTTCGTACTGAGGGAGCCTTTTTCGTTTAATATCTGATCATTCAATTTTATATGGGACTTTTCGGACTGTTCAATAAGGAGAAGAAGGAAAAACTCGATCAAGGTCTGGGCAAGACCAAAGAAGGGATTCTGGGAAAACTCACCCGTGCTGTAGCCGGTAAAAGTAGTGTAGATACTGAGGTCTTGGATGAACTAGAAGAGATTCTTGTTACTTCTGATGTGGGTGTGGCTACTACTTTGAAAGTCATTGAACGAATAGAAGAGCGTGTAGCCAAGGATAAATATGTGAATGCCGCGGAGCTACAGAATATCCTTCGAGAAGAAATAGCCGCTTTACTCGAAGAGAGCGGAAGTGACTCTGCAGAATGGAACTTGCCGGCAGATAAGAAGCCCTATGTTATTATGGTAGTGGGGGTAAATGGTGCTGGAAAGACTACCACCATTGGTAAACTCGCTCATCAGCTCAAGAAGAATGGACATAAAGTTATCCTTGGCGCTGCTGATACTTTCAGAGCGGCTGCGGTAGATCAGCTTCAAGTATGGGGGAAGCGTGTTAATGTGCCTGTGATATCTCAAGGAATGGGTGCTGACCCTGCATCTGTGGCTTTCGATACTCTTCAGAGTGCAATAGCTCAGAAAGCAGATGTCTGCATCATTGATACTGCAGGTCGCCTGCATAACAAATTGAACCTGATGAATGAGCTCAGTAAGATCAAGATGGTCATGCAAAAACACATTCCAGATGCACCTCACGAGATCCTTCTTGTGTTGGATGGTTCCACAGGCCAAAACGCTTTTGAACAGGCTAAACAATTCTCTGCTGCGACTGAGGTCAATGCGTTAGCCATCACTAAGCTAGATGGAACTGCTAAAGGAGGTGTAGTCATAGGTATTTCAGATCAATTCAAGATTCCTGTCAAGTATATTGGAGTGGGTGAAGGCATAGAAGATCTGCAGCTTTTCCACAGACGTGCTTTTGTGGACTCATTATTTGGCCAAATAAACTGAGAATCAGCCATTCATGGATCCTGAACTACGTTCATAAGGGTGGCATATCTCCTGTCGAATTTCATATGCCTTCCTAATCATATTTTGGCATATTCGTACCATGAATCAAAAAACCTATATGAGAAACATAGTATATACCTTGGCTTTGATCACCTTGGCCTCCTGCTCAAATTCCGAAAAGAAAATGGATATCAGCACTGAAGAAATCACTATTCCTGGAATCAATGTGTCCTACATGGATACAACAGTGCGTCCTCAAGATGACTTTTACAGATATGTAAACGGATCTTGGATGAAGACGGCCACCATACCTGAAGATAGAACCCGATGGGGAAGCTTTGATGAGCTTGCTAAGAATACGGATATGGACGCATTGGTCATCCTAGATAAAGCTGCTAAAAGCGGTAAATATAAGAAGGGAACTGATCAATGGAAGGCCATCCAAGTCTTCAATTCTGCCATGAATGTGGAGAATAGAAATGTATTAGGTGTGGAACCATTGCAACCATTCTTAAAAAAAATAGATGCGGTAAAGAATGCTAATGATCTGGAAGCATTACTCGTGGAAATGGAGCCCTTTGGTGGCATCGGATTCATGGGAACGTATGTGTATACTGACCTGAAGAATAGCTCCATGAACACTATTTATCTGGGACCTGGTTCACTTGGCCTTCCTGAGCGTGAATATTACGTAGGTGATGACGAAGACTCTAAAGAAAAGCGCGAGAAGTATGTGAAGCACGTTAGCCGCATGCTGCAGTTTCTAGGCGAAAGCACTGAAAATGCTGACGTAAATGCAAAACGCGTTTTGGTTTTCGAAACCGAAATGTCACGTCCTCGATTCACAAAGGAGGAGCGCAGAGATCCTTATAAGTCTTATAACCCAATGAGCATGGATGACCTTAAGAAGATTAGCCCTTCGATAGATTGGAGAGTGTATTTCGATGGCCTAGGCGCTAAAAGCGTAGACACTGTCATTGTTTCCCAGCCTGCTTATGTAGAGGCAATGGAAGGAATGCTGAAAGCAGGTAAAGTCGATGAATGGAAAAACTACATGCGCTGGAGATTAATCGATGAAGCAGCTAATTTCTTGACTGAGGATATAGAGCAGACTAACTGGGAATTTTATAGTAAGGAATTAGGCGGAGCTAAAGAACAGCGTCCAGCTAATGAGCGTGCCTTGAACATCTTGAACAGATCAGTTGGAGAAGCGCTTGGAAAGCTATATGTAGATGAGAAATTCCCTGCTGAAGCTAAGAAGAAGGCTGAAGAGATGGTAGCTAATGTTTTGGATGCATACAAGAAGCGTATTCGAAATCTAGCTTGGATGGCTTCTGAAACTCAGGACAAAGCCATAGCGAAAATCGATAAGATGCAGGTCAAAATCGGTTACCCTGATAAGTGGAAAGACTATTCAGCAATGAAAATCGAAGATGTATCTGAAGGCGGAAGCTATTTCCAGAACATGATCAACGTGACCCGCTGGAATTTTGATGATGATGTTGCCAAGTTGGGCAAGCCAGTGGACAAGACTGAGTGGCATATGTCACCTCAAACGGTGAATGCCTATTACAATCCTACGTTTAATGAGATTGTCTTCCCCGCAGCTATTCTTCAACCTCCTTTCTATAATTACAAGGCCGATGCAGCCGTGAATTACGGTGGAATTGGAGCAGTAATAGGACATGAAGTTTCTCACGGTTTTGATGACCAAGGAGCTCGTTTCGATGCAAATGGAAACCTTAGCAACTGGTGGACTGAAGAAGATGAGAAAGAATTCAGAGCGCTGGGTGCTAACTTAATTGCGCAGTTCGATTCAGTGGAAGCTTTGCCGGGAATTATGCTCAATGGAGAATTTACCCAGGGCGAGAACATAGGTGACTTAGGAGGAGTATTCTCTGCTTATGATGGACTTATGGCTGAGATTTCTAAGAATGGCGATCCAGGTATGATTGACGGTTTTGATCAGAAGCAACGTTTCTTCCTTTCATGGTCTACAATTTGGAGACAGTTAATACGTGAAGAAGCGCTTAAAAATCGCATCAAGACCGATCCACACTCTCCAGGAGAATACCGTGGATACATGCCTATCCGTAATATGGATGAGTTCCATGAGGCTTTTAAAACAAAGCCTGGAGATAAAATGTATCTGAGCCCAGAGCAACGAGTGAAGATTTGGTAAAATCTCTTAAGAGAAATGACTTTAAACCCTGGTCCTGAACGGATCAGGGTTTTTTATTACCAACTCAGTCCAACTCCGAAAGACAGCCATAAGGGCGGTGCCTGTTTCTGAAGTCATTGAACGATTCCAGACCTTCTAGCAGGGCCTGTTCAATATTCTCTGAATGATGCTTGGAAACATCCCTGGCCTTTGACTTTACTTTTTGGACATCCTGAAAGAGCAAGGCGTCTTCGGAATAGAAGTCTACTGTCACATCAGCAATGGCGGTATCTATGGTATCACTAAGTAGCTCAGAGACCTGGAGGACACGTATCCGCATGAATACTGAAGCCTTGCCAGATCTATTGGGTAAAACGGTTTGCTTGAACACCTTGAGTTCAGAAGGGAAGCTCTGTTCGAAGTTTAATGGGACTTCAAATCCTGCCATACCTATATGAGTAAGACCAATATTGGTCTTGTCTGAACGTTCATCATGCACTTCTATAATATTGAAATCTCATTCTATTAAGCCGAGCTCAATGGGGTCAAGCGATATGACTGGCGTATTTTGAGCTTGAAAATCAAAATTGAAATAGGAAATGAAAGCTAAAAGAGCTGTGACAGAAATGGAAAGCGTCCTGCGATTATATTTCAACGTGACTCTTGCCATTTATCTGATTACCTCAAGACCTTAAAATCAGGATTTCTTTGCTAAATCCAAGGTATTTGAGCGTCTCATAAAGGTCTCTTCTAATTTTTCAAATCGGGGATGATATCCTTTGGCAAAAACTAGGAACTGACAATTGCTCAAACTCTCTGTGATGCGGATAATATCTAAGTGTTGGTTTCGCTCAGAAATGAACTCGGCATCTTCGATAATTAACATTTTAAGCAGACTTGTGTTAAGCCCATTCTGATGAAAGAGCTCATTTAAGCGCTTTGGAGTTCCTATCAAGATGTCTACACCTTCGTAGATTTCATCTTTCTGATTGCGAATCTTATGTTGATCATAGGCGGTGAAAACCCTTAAGTCGCTGAATCTTGTGAACGGCTTGAATTCCTCAGCTAAGGCTAACGAAGCTTCCTTATTTCGTACAAAAATCAATGCGCGAGGAACCATTTCCTTGGCCTCACAATCGAGTTTCTGAAGTACGGAAAGAATAAGAGTCGTAGTCTTTCCTTGACCTTTGTCAGCAAAGATGAAATGATGTTTTCCGCTTTTGACGGGATTCAAAGCAAGTTCTTGAACCGCCATGGGCGTATCGAATTTTAGTCGCTGCAGGGCTTCCTGAAGATGGGGATGAAGTCGGTCAAAAGGCATATGGCCTCAATGATAGGGATTCTGGAGCCAGAAGGATTACTTAACCTTATAACTGAGCTTCATTGTAATACTCGCTGTCTTTTCTTTCGATGACGTATTATATACGCCACCCCAAGAATAATCTTCATTCGAATTCTGTCCTGTTATTTGGAATATTCCCATATCAGCACTAATGAGTTCTCCAAGTTTAGCTCCGGAATTCTCCGCAATTTTCTCGGCTCTTACAAGGGCATTCTCAGTAGCTCTAGAAACCATTTCTATCTTCAAGTCTTCTAACTCCTTGTAATAGTATCGTGGTTGTTCAGAGTAGAGTTGAACCCCTTTATTGAGAAGCTCAGTAATCTCGCGTGAAATCTTCTCTACTTTGGCCACATCGCTTAGACTGATCTGAACTGACTGGCTTAATCTATATCCCGTAAATTCTTCACCAAGGTAGTTTCCGTTTACAGAGTAATTTGTTTTTGTGTTTCTGTAAGTCTCCACTGCGCTGAAGACAAGTTGATCAGCCCTAATTCCCTTCTCAACAAGATATGCTGATACGATGGCCTTGTCTTTTTCAAGGTCTGCATAAGACAATTTTAAGTCAGGATTCTCTTTAGAAAATCTAGCTTCCCAAACGATAAGGTCGGATGTGAAATCAGTCTTTCCTAATCCAGTCACAGAAATAGTCCCGTCAGACGCATTCCTATTCATAAAGGCATTTCCTAATACAATGGCTGCGATGATGATGGATGATGCAAATAGAATAGCACTCAGATTATTCTTCATATTCTAAATCTTTGATTTCTTTGAGATATAATGCTTAGATTATTGGCTTAGCGTCTAATCAAAGTACTCGCACTTCCTCCATCGGAAGTCCTTATAAGTCGGACCATATATAGGCCAGAAGCTTCTTCAGTCAAATCAACTTGAGTCTTCAAAACAGGGCTGCTAAATACATTCTGCTGAGCTATTACGCGCCCTTGAGGATCAAGAACCTGGAGTTCCCATTTCTCATTGTTTGTCATTTCAGCTTGCACATAGACGATTCCATCAAGGCTTGGATTAGGGAATACTCGTAGTCCAATTTCTTGTGCAAATTCATTAATGGAACTTGGTGCGCCTTGCTCAACGGTAAAACATGTATCGGTTGTACATCCGTTATTGTCAGTGATATCCACGCACCATAGCGCATTTATCAAGTTAGTGATGTCCTGTGTAGTGGCTGCATTATTCCAACTATATGTATATGGTGGTTGACCTCCAAAAACTTCGGTTATGTCAATAGAACCGTCATTCCAGTTATTAAAACTCTCATTGGTCACAATAGCCGATACAGTGAGAACAGGTGTTCCTGGCACGTCTATTGGATCAGAGGTATATGTGGATCCTGATCCATCAGTAACTTCAAGCGTATAAATTCCTGCTTCGGCATCTACTAAATCTTCATTCATAGAGCCTCCTGTCCACATGAAAGAGTAAGGCGTCATGCCACCAGAGACACTGATAAGTATATCAGCCAATGGATTTCCGAAGAAGAAACAATCAGGCTCTATTATCATATCTACACTCACAACGAGAGGGCTTCCTTCATCTTGAACTCTGAAATTATCTAGGAATACCTGATAATCGAATTGGAATCCATTATTTACAGTACCTGTAGTTGTAAAGTAAGCAAATCGCACAATCAACCCATCATAGAAGTCAAGACTGTGTACAAAGTGCCCTCCTGTTGGATTAGCTTCAATTGAAGAATCCCAGTATTGAATAGTATTCCAAGTAGCTCCAAAATCTGCAGAGATCAAGAAATGAACTTCGTCATCAGAGCCTAGTGTAATAGCATTCTGTGTGTATGCAGCCGTAATGGCCATATCGAATTCCACTTGGAAAGGACCATTGCTTGATAAGTCGAAATCAGGGCTTACCATCCATTGGTTGTTGTTCACACCATACATAGTTATGCCTTGGCTTCCTTCGTAGATGTTAGGGAAATTGGCAAATCCAGAATTGAACCAGTTAGTGAACCCTCCATCTTGAGGACCATCTGCTAAAGTTCCCAATCCAAAGAGCTCCCAACATGCGCCCAAGCCATCAGCATAATTGTTGTAGTATGAAGGTATAACAGCTCCACATGCAGTAATGAATGAGAAGGGAGAAGTCCAAGAAGAAACATCCGAGACATTATCCATACCGCAATCGGCTCTTATGTATACATCATAATTAGAAACAGGAGACAAACCATCAATAAAAGCTGGGTTCGTAATATCATCAAAACCAGGGCTAGGCATTCCAGTTGGAGTAAAGCCGGAAGGGCCATATTCGATGTCCCAAGCAGAACCGGTTCCAGCATCTGTCCAAGAAATAGTGGCTGTAGTTGCACTTAACGCATTTAAGCTAATACCGCTGACATGAATGCAAGAAGGTGGCTCAATGACGTTCAGTGTGTAATCTTCAGTTTCTCCATAGAATGGCATGTAACAAGGGTCTGGGCTGCTGTTTTCAGCATAGGCTGACTGCACCCTCATGCGGTATGAGCCTAAAGGTATACTCGCTGGGATAGTAATACTCGCATATACCAATGTGGTTCCTACTGCAAGATCAGTCAATACTAGTTCTGAACTCTCAAAACTATCGCTGTTGTCAGAATCTATCCAGATAGAATAATACTGATTGGCAAAGTCAGATCTGAATTGGCCATCATAACTTACACCTTGACCCAAATCAAGACCTGTAAGCGCAGTCCAATCAGAATAGCCTGCCACACCTTGGTCTGATCCACACGCTGAAGCATTGTAAAATGGTCCAAGTCCGAATTCTACAACTCCATCACCAAAGGTGCAATTGGATGTTGGCGTACAATATTGTGCTGAAAGAAAGCTTGGAACAAAAAGCAAGATGGCTAGGCTTTGAAACATAGCCTTAAACTGTAAAGGTGATCTCATGAGAGCAGATTGAATGATATAGTACCAATGTACTTGAAAAAACAGGATGGCCCAAAGGTATGCTACTATATTTCTCCAATTCTTTTAGTCTTCAATCGTTCAATTTCAATAAAATCTAATCTGACTGATTTCCGATTATTGCCCAAAACCGAGGCTATGGATCTTTTACTAAAAATCGTTCTTACCGGATTAGCCGTTTTTGGTCTTGCATATATCATGGAAGGAATTGTGGTTTCTGACTGGAAAGCCGCTATACTAGTGGCAGTGGTGCTCAGATTGATTAATAATATACTCAGGCCCATTTTGATAGTTCTTACTATTCCTATCACCCTGTTGAGACTTAGTCTCTTTCTCTTCGTAATCAACGCTGTAATGGTCATGCTCTGTGACTATTTTAGGGTATCTAGTTTTTGGTGGGCGCTTGAATTCAGCTTGTTTCTTTCATTGGCAAAGTCCATTCTATACTCTGTTTTCGAGTTGAAAAAGCCTAGGTAAATTACTCAGCAGAAATTTGAATAGGATTGAACGTCATACTTTTTCAACCAAAAAAAAGGCGATACAGATGTATCGCCTTTTAAGTTTCTAGAAGCTAAGTATCACTTCTTTCCTGTCAATTCCTTAATCAGATTTTCGTTATTAACTACATAGCCAAAATCTCCTTCCTTGTTCGCTTTCGCAGCTGCCATAGACCCTTCAGCAGTTGCTATAGCTTCTTTAGTTTTTCCAAGTTTAGCTAGAATCTGAGCTTTCTGATGCGTGTACCAGAAGGCCTCAGGGCGTTTCTCACAAGCAATGTTAATCCAAGCTAATGCTTGATCTAATTCCTTGTTTTGATCTAGATAAAAACGAGCAGCATTGTAATAAGTCCCCGCGCTAGGTCCGTCAATTAAGAGTTCCTTAATCTGTCCTTCTACTTTCGCTATTGCCTTGGTCTCTATAGGGAAACTAATCACTACGTCAGACCAAGACAGGCTCATCTGAGCTCCTGTATTACTGAAAGAGCCAAATTCGATAGTAAAGGTCTCAATTACTGGTCCTTTTTCGGGAATTACTTGAAAACGGCACTGATCTTCTTTCATGTCATACCCATCTGCTCCACTTAGAGTCAAGTCCTTGTTCAGGATGATTGTCCATTCTGTTTGCCCAGGAATAGTAAGCAGCGTATACTCACCAGCAAGAACTTCTTGCCCTGCTAAAGTCACATTATCAGAGAATTTCAATTTCGTGCCTGCATTCGCACCTGTTCTCCATATTTCATTATAAGGAACAAGCCCTCCGAAAATAGTTCTCGCTTTCATTCCAGGACGCGAATAGTTCACTGTAACATCAGTCAAGGCCACTTTCTGCGTCAATGTTGAAGCAGGGCTTGGTTGCGGTGTTTCTAGTTGAGCAAAGGATGTTAGGCTCAATAAGAAGGTGAATAGCAATATTAGGTTGTACTTCTTAGTCATATTCATTTTACATTTCGTTCAAGCGATGAAGGTAGACTTTCCTTAGGATTCATGAAGACAAGAAATCTGACATCAGGATTCCATGCATAGCTCATGAGGCTCGCCTTTTTATACAATATATTTGCTATCTATGGACACACACTTTCATTTCTCCACTTATCTCGCCCATCAGAACCTGATTAGCATTGAAATGGCTTTCAGAACAACTAAGAAACAAGACATCAACCTCGTGCTGCCTTCATGGAGACCTGGGCGCTATGAACTCGCTGAGTACGCAATGAACATTAAGCATGTGCATGTGGTCGCTGGAGAAAAGGAGCTCAAGGTGATTAAAAGCTCAAGGAACGTCTGGAGTATTCAGAATTGTCCAGCTGCTGAGGTTACGGTGAGCTATCTCTATTTCGCGAATGTGCTTAACGCTGGTTCTTGTTATATAGATGAGCATCTACTTTATGTAAATCCAATCAATTGCTGCTTTCATCTAGAAGGTCAATTGGACAGTAGAGTGAAAGCATCCATGGATGTACCTAAGGACTTTAAGGCTAATGGAATGCTCCCAATCAAGGCTGGACGCATGAAAGCAAAGTCCTTTGATGAGTGGTATGACAGTCCTTTTTTAGCTTCTAGCAAGATTAAACGCGTGAAGTTTGACATAGAAGGCGTCTCTACTTCAGTGGTGTTCCAAGGTGATGTTCTGGATCCTCCAAGCAGCGTTGAAAAGATATTTAAGGCCTTTATGAAAAAGCAGGTCAAGGCCTTCGGTTCTTGCCCTGTAACGGAGTATACTTATCTAGTTCTCTGTACACCACATCGGTATTATCACGGGGTAGAACATGAGTTAGGAACGGTATTAACATTGGGGCCTGATAAGCAGGTATTCACAGGTTCTGTATTTCAGGATTTGCTAGGAGTCTCTTCCCATGAGTTTTATCATACCTGGAATGTCAAATACATGCGCCCTGCAGAAATGTGGCCTTATAAGTTCACTGAAGAAAATTACCATCGAATAGGCTATATCATCGAGGGAATCACTACATATCAGGGTGATGTCAAGCTTTGGCAATCAGGTGTTTTTAATGATGAGCAGTTTTTATCTGAAATCAAGACTCATCTGGATAGAAACAATGCGAACTTAGGAAGACACCATCTTTCAGTGAGGGAATCTTCTTTCGATTTATGGGTTGATGGATACAAGCCTAGTATTCCTGACCGGAAAGTGAGCATCTATACAGAAGGAGCTTTGATAGCGCTTATCATGGAGAGTCTTGTCATCCAAGAAAGCAAAGGAAAAAAGAACCTAGATGCTGTGATGAAAGCGCTCTATAATCACTGTCAAAAGCGGGGCAGAGGCTATACGGAAGAAGATTTCATGGACATTCTAGCCACATTCATTGGTAAGAAAGCGAATTCTTTGTTCAAATACACCCTAGACCAAGCTGGAGATTTGCATAAAAAAGTGGGGAAAGCATTGAGTTCAATGGGGGTAGAATTGAAGGAAGATGACTCAGACATTTGGGCCAGTTATTATGGTCTGAAATTCGGGACAGAAGCTCAGCCAAAGGTCATGAATGTGCATTCATCCAGTGAGGCGTATGCCTTAGGCATACGAGTGGGAATGACACTGATTGGAGTAGATAATATATGGATAGAGTCCGACCTTCAAAACCTTCTAGTGAACAATCGTTCAAAACTTCATATGAAAGAGGGTAAAGTAATGAAAGAGTTTACGTTAAACAAATCTAAGGTCTCTCTTTATCTTCAGTTTCAACTAACGAAGAAAGCAGGGAAAGAAGGAGCATTATGGAAGGCCTGGAAAACCTGATTAGGTTGCAATAGCAATCACTGAAATCTCCACGTTTACTCCTTTTGGAAGACCGGCTACGGCCACCGTTTCTCGTGCTGGCGGGAGCTCATTAAAATAGCTTCCATAAACCTTATTCATCTCTAAAAATAATCCCATATCACTGAGGAAAATACTACTCTTTACAATGTGCTGAAATCCTAAACCCTCAGACTTGAGCAAAGCCTCTATGTTCTTCATGACCCTATGTGTTTCTATCTCTATATCATCCATTAACAAATCTCCAGACTTAGGGTCTATCGCTATCTGACCTGAAAGAAATACCATATTTCCACTACGAATACCTTGACTATAGGGCCCAATGGGCGCTGGAGCTAAAGGACTTGAGACTACTTTTTTCATGATGCTTTCCTGTTAATTTCGTGCGGTTATGAAAGTACTCATTCTCGATAATTTCGACAGCTTCACCTATAATCTCTCACATTATTTGGGGGCCTTGGGATCCAATGTCGATGTAATCAGAAATGATGTCTTGGACCTGGATAAAGTAACTAGCTATGACCGCGTAATTCTTTCGCCAGGCCCTGGATTACCTTCAGATGCGGGATGTATGCATGCTCTAATCAATCGCTATGCAGGGAAGCTTCCTATACTAGGAATCTGTCTTGGTCATCAAGGAATTGCAGAGCATTTTGGAGCCAAATTGTTCAATATGACTGAAGTAATTCATGGACGAAGTACGGTATGCATTCCGTGCGAAGAAGATGCTTTGTTCAATGGTCTTCCTGATCATTTTGACGTTGGACACTATCATTCTTGGGCTGTCTCACAAAATGATTTTCCAAAATCACTTGTCATTACTTCCAAAAGTGATTCAGGTCTTATCCTCTCGTTTCGGCATACGAGCATGGACATCAAGGGTCTACAATTTCACCCTGAATCTATTCTCACACCACATGGAAGAAGGATTATCCAGAATTGGCTTGAAGGGCCAATAAGCTTAACTTCGTAGGTAGATGAAGAAGAAGATTAACATCGCCATCGATGGTCATTCTGCCTGTGGTAAAAGCACAGTAGCTCGCATGTTGGCTTCATCTCTAGGCTATCTATATATTGACTCAGGGGCTATGTATAGAGCTGTTGCTCTCTTCGCTCTGGAACAAGGTCTTGCCAAAGAAAAGAGCATAGACGCTCCAGGACTTGTAGCTCGCTTACATGAAATAGATGTCCTTCTTAAACGAAACACAGATGGGAGTATTTGCACCTTTCTGAACGGAGAGGATGTAGAGGAGTCTATACGCACCATGCGAGTTTCTTCAGTAGTTAGTCCTGTAAGCGCTATTCCTGAAGTTCGCACAAAACTTGTTGAACTTCAAAGGGCTATGGGCAAAGAGAAAGGTGTGGTGATGGACGGAAGAGACATTGGAACAGTCGTATTCCCCTCGGCCGAGTTAAAAGTGTTTTTAACTGCCAACATAGCTGAGCGCGGAAGAAGACGATGGGTTGAGTTGGAGAGTAAAGGTGTTCACATGACTATGAATGAGGTCGTTCAAAACCTCTCAGATCGTGACCTCATAGACTCTACACGCAAAGTAAGTCCTCTGCGACAATCGGAAGACGCTATTCTTGTTGATAATTCTTCCATGGATGCACTACAGACCTATCAATACATCAAGAAGATGGCAAAGGTCTTAAAAGGCGAAGACAGCGAAACTGGAGCCTGAACTTCACTTCTTTTTAGAGACGTAAGAATAAGTAATCTGAAGGCCTGAGCTCTGTTGTATAGCTGTAATTTCCTTTTTTGGTTCAGCGATTATGACGGGCTGAGTTTTCTTAGGCAATCTGAAGTGAATATTGATTGTCCTATGAAACGTAATCTTTTGCTTTTGACGATTGACAGTTCTGAAGCGAAGGAGGGATGCTAATCTCATGGCCTCTTCATCTAGGCCATTCCCCAATCCTTTTTTCACCTTACTACGTTGCACATACCCAAAGTGGTCTATGTCTATCACAACTGCTACGGTGCCCTCAGTTCCTTCATCGATTGCCTTTTGTGGACACACCATATGCACAGATATAAAAGTCGACATGGTGTCTTTACCTCCCGGATATACTGAGTTCTTTATAAGATTCTCACTTTTATCCAAGTCCTTCTGAACGAAGACTAGGAGGAAGGTGTTCTTGCCTACTTCAATTCTTTTTCCAAGAACACGATACCCATTGCTGCCAATTCATTAAGAATAGGAGTATAAATCTCAGGAATTGTTGGCAAATGAACGCCAGTCAATTTGCATTCTCCTTTCAATAAATGGGTAGCGTAGATTGCTATAGGAAGTCCTACCGTACGCGCCATTCCTGTGTATATTGGGTCAAGTCCAATGCTGATCATGTGCGAGCTCAAGCGATGCTGCTTTCCATCTTTTTCATACTCGAAGTAATGGTACATAGCTATCATGTCCTTATCCCCTGGATTAAGTTTCCATTTTTGCTCCAAAAGAAGTTGAAGAACCTGAGCAGGTGTTGCATTCTTTAAGCCAATTGCTTTTTTCTCAAATATGCCTAGCCACACTAGCTTTTTCATCACTTCTCCGTCTGGATTTATGCTCAAGAATTCACAGAGTTTTGCTTCAACGGATTTGTCATCTTCATAACGCAAATAACTATTCAGGTAGTCGCGAAACGTCATGTGCTCTGAATCTTCTAACGTATATGTATCATCAGTCAACCCAAGTTGAACGAATACATCCCAAGCTTCAGAATATCCTTTCCTTCTCAATGTTCCCCGGAATATGGTAGGAATCTGACCTAGGCCATAGACTTCTCTATACTGTAATGAATTCCTATTCGCATATCCTTCGAATTCTCCATATCCTTCTATGAAAATAGGCTCTGTACGTGTGAAAAGCCGGTGATACGGAATGTACTTGTAATTACCGTTTCTTATGAATTGTGAAGCACCTCCTTGACCTGCTAGAACTACATTTCTTGGATTCCAAGTGATTTTATAGTTCCAAGGATTGTTATCACTTTCTGGAGCTACTAGCCCTCCTGTGAAGCTTTTGAATGCAGTTACATTGGCTCCCAACGCCTGCAAATGATGAATGATCTTCATGGCTGACATATGGTCAATTCCTGGATCTAGTCCCATTTCATTAAGGACGAGAACTCCTTTTTCCTTGGCCAATCCATCAAGCTCTTGAATTTCAGGGGTGACATAAGAAGGAGTAATCACATGAATACCCATGTTGATACAGTCTTTAACTACTTCAAGATGGAATCTCGCTGGCAACATAGAGATAACCAGGTTCTTTCCTTTTAGATGTTCTCTTCTTTTCACTGCATCCAATGCATCGAATGTAATTGCCTTACACCGATTCATTCCTTCACATCGCTCTATAGCTAAGTCTATGTTCTGATCTGAAACATACAAGGTCCAATTCTCTTTAGCAGCTACTTGATCTAGGTATTGGATAAGTGCGCTGCTTGATCTACCCGCACCTATTATAGAAATGTGTTTTTCAGTATTCATAGGCCGCTAAAATAGAAGGAATATGACTGGATTGAAAGCCAATTTTATCTACATGCTTTTCACTTATCTTCGCTGCATGAAATCAAGAATATTCTATTCTTTGCTTGCTTTTATCATAGCAACGCTATGCTTCCAGTCCTTTATTATAGAAGAACAGTATCATTTTAGTAAGAAGAAAAATGGTCATTATATCATGTCATTTGACCTAGGAAAGTTCGCTGAGAAAGACAGCACTGGGGAGATCTTGAAAGGCGTCATAGGTGGAATGACTGAGGAATTAAGCAAGGTTGATCTTGTTCCAAGCATCACTTATATAGAAAGTACAGTTAATGAGAATACAGTTTCTGTTTCTTATGATTTTATGCATAGAAAGATTGCCGTTAAAGAATGGGGCGTGGCACCTTCTCTTAAATTAAAAGACACGTGAGTAACCATTCCTTATACCCCCATCTATTCAGACCTCTTAAGCTTTCAGGAGTTGAGATTCGAAACAGAGTGCTCATGGGAAGCATGCACACTGGCCTCGAAGAAGAGAAGAAAGGCTTTGAGCGCATGGCTCGCTTCTATGCTGAGCGCGCTGCTGGTGAGGCAGGGCTTATTGTAACAGGAGGAATAGCACCTAATCGGGCGGGTTGGGTTGCACCCTTCGGAGCGCGGTTGGCGAGTAGCCGAGAGGCAAAGAAACACATGCCTATCACGCAAGCAGTTCATGCTGAAGGAGGTCATATATGTATGCAGATTTTGCACACAGGCCGCTATGCTTACCATCCCTTTGGAGTGGCCCCCAGCAAATTGAGGTCTCCTATTTCTCCATTTACCCCCAGCGAATTAAGTCCAAGAAAAATTGAATCTACCATTACAGATTTCGTGGAATGTGCATCCTATGCGCAAGATGCAGGTTATGATGGGGTAGAGATTATGGGCTCTGAAGGTTATTTGATCAATCAATTCATCGCCACCCGTACCAATAAGAGAGCAGACGATTGGGGAGGTTCTTATGAAAATAGAGTTCGCTTTCCTCTAGAGATCATTCGTCAGACTAGAGAACGGTTAGGTCCTGATCCTATCATCATTTACAGATTGAGCATGCTTGATCTGGTTGACAATGGAAGTACATGGGAAGAGATTGTTCAACTGGCTAAATGGGTTGAAGAGGCTGGTGCCAGCGTGATCAACACAGGAATTGGTTGGCATGAAACTCGCATTCCTACCATAGCTACTATGGTTCCTAGGGCTGAGTTTACTTGGGTTACTAAACGCATGATGGGCGAAGTCACTATTCCGTTGATTACAACCAATAGGATTAACAATGCCGTCACAGCTGAGAAAGTGCTCGCGGAAGGCTGTGCCGACATGGTCTCTATGGCCAGGCCATTTCTTGCTGACTCGCATTTAGTCAAGAAATCAAGGGTAGGAAGGGAAGCTGAAGTCAATACCTGCATTGCGTGTAACCAGTCTTGTTTAGATCATGTTTTTGAGCATAAAGTGGCTTCTTGCTTGGTCAATCCAAGAGCGTGCAATGAAACAGTCTATGAGGAAAAAATGACTGAAACAAAGAAGAACATTGCGGTGATAGGGGCGGGGCCATCAGGAATGACTTGTGCTATCACACTCGCAAAACGCGGGCACAAGGTCAGTCTTTTTGAAAAGAACAAAGAAGCTGGAGGACAATTTCTGTTTGCCAGTAAGATTCCAGGTAAAGAGGAGTTTAGGGAGACGCTGCGTTATTACAGAACCATGCTCACTTTAACGGGAGTAGAAGTTCATCTGAACACTGCTTTTGATGAAAGCAAAGCTGCCGGATTTGATGAGATTATCCTGGCAACAGGAGTGAAGCCAAGAATTCCAAACATCAAAGGAAAAGAAAGACCTAATGTCTTCGATTACGCGCAAGTCTTGAGCGGAGATGCTGAAGTCGGTGAGAACGTAGCCATCATAGGTGCTGGCGGAATAGGATTCGACATGGCTGCATTTTTAGGACATCCAGCAATGAATCAAGAAGAATTCGAGCAATTCTGGGGCTTGACAAGAGATAAAGAAAGCAGAGGCGGATTGTCAGAGAACAAGAGCGTTCATGCCACTAGAACATTGAATTTGCTTAAAAGAAGTTCTGGTAAAGCAGGGAAAGACCTTGGAAAAACAACGGGCTGGATTCATAGAGAAACCCTTAAGAAGCTCGGAGTCCATCAATTTTCTGATTTAGAGTACCAGCATATTGACGATGAAGGGCTTCATATTATTCAGCATGGGGAACCCAAGACGCTGAAGGTAGATACAGTTGTTCTCTGTGCAGGTCAGGAGTCAGTTCGTGGACTTGAAGCTACATTGAAAGAGAAAGGAATCACGGCCCACATCATAGGCGGAGCATTGAATGCAAGCGGAATAGACGCGGCAAGAGCTATACGAGAAGGCTATGAGCTGGGATTGAAGATTTGATTTCGAGAATAAAACTGCTACAAAGACTTTCCTTTTTCATATAATTATCCCACCTTTGCGGCCCTAAAAATTAATTAACTGGGTTTAGGACCCTTCTAAAACAATTAACATGTCTACTAGAATTCGTTTACAGAGATACGGTAAGAAGCGTTTCGCATACTACCACATTGTCATTGCTGACCAGAAGTCAAAGCGTGACGGAAAAATTATTGAGCGTGTCGGAGATTATAACCCGAACACCAATCCTGCTACTATCAATCTAGATTTCGATCGTTCTATACATTGGCTTCAGACTGGAGCTCAGCCTAGCGATACAGCTCGTTCTATCCTTGCTTACAAAGGTGTATTGTACAAGAATCACCTTATCAACGGTGTGAAGAAGGGTGCGCTTACTGAAGATCAAGTGGAAGCAAAGTTCCAAGCTTGGATGGATGAGAAAGAAGGAAGAATTCAAGCGAAAAGAGATGGTCTTCAGAAGATATTTGATACTGATGCTGCGGATCGTAAGAAGGCTGAGACTAAGCTGAGTGATGCAAGAGCTGCTGATATCCTAGCTAAACAGACTCCTTTTATTGAGCCTAGTGTAGAAGCTGCTCCAGCTGAAGCGGAACCTGTTGCTGAAGTGGAACCTGTTGCTGAAGCGGAACCTGTTG
>ERZ888423.123-NODE-123-length-79475-cov-14.685029_pt1 | contig 79475 bp, 76 predicted proteins | sample MGYA00520523_ERZ888423 | MGnify/ENA primary metagenome ERZ888423 (study PRJEB32303, sample SAMEA104408611) | aquatic metagenome | biome: Brackish water; feature: Pelagic; material: water | place: Baltic Sea | collected 2014-06-08T10:24:00 | depth 30,27 m ... | reverse complement strand
CTGACTCACTGATTACATGAAAAAACTTCCCGCTTTTTGTATTAGTTTTGCCGTTGTATTTTGTTTTGCTTTCTCGCCCAGTGCGCAAGCAAAAGTTAAAGTCGCAAAGTTGGCAGCTCCAACTGTTGCTGAAGTTTCCTCCTCAAGTGTTAAAAAAGGAAAAGTAAACATCACGGTAACAATTCAGTTACCGAAAAATACCAGTGGTACAAAAATCACGGGAAGTAAAGTTACTGCTGGTGGAAAGTCCTGCAACATTAAGAAATCAAAAACTAAATGCACTATAAAAGGTCTTAAAAAAGGTGCAGCTCTTAAGGTGCGCTCACAATCTAAAACCAAACTAGGTTATGGCGCAAAAAGTTCTGCGGTAAGTTATGTGGCTGGCTCAGCTACTTATCGAGTGCCAGTAATTTCCAGCGAGCCTACAAATCCAGTTGTTTCACAGTTAAATGTCACCCCAAGTGCTTCCGCTGATCCAACAGTTATCAACAGCGCGGCAATTGCAGGATTGAGTGTGCCGCTACCGGGAAATGTACCTGACACCAGTGTTTCTGCGGGACTTGGATATACCGCGAGTGTGGCTTGGTCACCCAACCCCGCAGCTTTTGTTAGCAACACTTCTTACACCGCAACTATCACGTTAACTGCCACCACTGGTTACACCTTGACGGGAGTTGTGGCAAATTTTTTCACGGTAGCGGGCAGCAGTTCAGATACCAACCTCGTTAATAGCGGCGTTATCACCGCAGTATTTCCTGGTGTGGTTTATGCAATCAATGATGTTGGACCACTCGGTGGAATGATTTTCATTATTCCAACAACAGTTGGTAACACCGCTGGAAAATATTTTGAAGCCGCTGCTGCTGATTTAACTTCAACTAAAATCTGGTGCGACGTCACTACGACTGTTGGCACTACAGGTTCTGCAATTGGTGATGGCAGAGCGAATACGAACTTAATCGCAGCTGCTTGCACATCAGGTGCTGGACAAGATGCAGTTGACTATGCACTCACTTTGGATTCAGTAACTTACGCAGATTGGTTCCTGCCATCTCAGGATGAATTAAATGAACTATGTTTATTTGCAAAAGTTACTCGACCTGGCACAAGTACTTGCGGATCAGGGAGTCTGAAGTCTGGATTCGTTGCTGATTACTATTGGAGCTCTACGGAGTCATCTACGACTAGTTTTGCTCGGTATCAACACTTATCTATAGGTCTCAAGGGCAACGGTGACAAAACCATAGCTAATAATGTTCGGGTCGTTCGAAGTTTCGATTAGTTAATCTCTAAGTAGAAATTACGAAGTTGTTGCGAAACCTACGCGGCCACTTACTGGCACACCCAATTCTACAAAAGTTATTTTGTCGCCAGGAACTATAACGGTGCGCCCTTTGTCATCTGTCAAAGTAAGCACTGAACCAGCGGCCATTGCGGCATCGATGGATTTCTTTACAGCAGCTGCGCTTTCAGCACTTTCTAAAACAACTTCGCGGTTCGCGTGCGCAATACCAATTCGAATTTCCACTGCTTACTCCAAAAGTTGGGTGCCAGTTATCAGGCTCTGTAATGTTTCAATTCTACGTTAAGTGTTGTGATCTTTCAGATTTAGTGCCTGCGTACTGGGCTAACTCGCCAGTAGTTCGGCTTCGAGCGAAACTTGCCTTAGAAAGCGGCGCTTGTTGCGTGAATAAAAGTTAGTAATTACGGGATAACTAGTCTTGGTCAGGTCAGATTCCTTGCAAAATACTTGCGATTACTGTCCACTGGGCAACCCGTGGAACCATTACTCCAAAAAACAGGGTTGGATAGAGGTAATCAGATTTTAGGATGCCTCATGTCATTGCCCCCATTAGTCCAACCAGCTGCGGAACTTACCGTTGATGAGGTGCGTCGCTATAGCCGCCACTTGATAATTCCAGACGTTGGTATGGCAGGACAAAAACGTTTGAAGAATGCCAAGGTGCTGTGCGTCGGTGCGGGCGGTTTGGGTAGTCCGGCATTGATGTACTTAGCGGCTGCTGGTGTTGGCACGTTAGGCATCGTGGAGTTTGACACAGTTGATGAATCAAATTTGCAGCGCCAAATAATTCACAGTCAAAGCGATATTGATCGGCCAAAAGTTGATAGCGCAGCAGACACTGTTAAGGGAATCAACCCTTATGTAAATGTCATCAAACATGAAGTTCGACTGGATTCCACTAACGTCATGGAAATTTTTGGGCAGTATGACTTGATAGTTGATGGCACCGATAACTTTGCTACCCGCTATTTAGTAAATGATGCCTGCGTACTTCTAAATAAGCCATATGTTTGGGGATCGATTTATCGCTTCGATGGTCAAGCGAGTGTGTTCTGGTCTGAACATGGTCCGTGCTATCGCTGCTTGTATCCCGAGCCACCACCACCAGGGATGGTGCCATCATGCGCTGAAGGTGGAGTACTTGGTGTGCTGTGTGCTTCGATTGGCTCGATTCAAGTTACTGAAGCAATCAAAGTTCTTACCGGAATTGGCGATGCACTTGTTGGTTCATTAATTGTTTATGACGCATTGGAAATGACTTACCGCAAAATTAAAGTTCGCAAAGATCCAAATTGCGCAGTTTGTGGCGAGAACCCAACCGTCACAGAGCTAATTGACTATGAAGCATTTTGCGGCGCAGTCTCAAACGAAGCAGCGCAGGCTGTTGTGGATTCCACAATCAACGTTAAGCAACTTGCTGAGATGCTGAAAGCCAGAGAACGTGGCGAAAAGGATTTCGTTCTTATTGATGTGCGGGAACCAAATGAGTACGACATTGTCAGCATTCCAGGCTCAGTATTAATTCCAAAAGATAAATTCTTAATGGGTGATGCATTAGCTAACCTGCCAATAGATAAGCAAATTGTTTTGCATTGTAAAGTTGGCGGTCGATCTGCTGAAGTTTTAGCCGCTGTTAAGGGTGCTGGCTTTAAAGATGCAATCCATGTTGGCGGTGGCGTGCTGGCTTGGGTTAGCCAGATTGAACCAGAAAAGCCCACTTACTAAAAATAATTGCAACTGAATTTTTAATGCAACTCAACTAAAGTTGTCACGACATGAAACACAGTTTCTAGCGGATGGACAGCAAATGAAAACATTGGAATACGGTTTTCCTGTTACTGAATTTGAAGCTCGGACAACGCGCGCTCAAGTCTTAATGGCGAAGCAGGGTATCGATGCGTTATTGCTAACAACTGAACCGGAAGTTAGATATTTCTCAGGGTTTCATACTTTGTTTTGGCAGAGCCCAACTCGGCCGTGGTTTATCTTTGTACCCAAAATCGGCAAGCCAATCGCTGTAATCCCAGAAATTGGGGCTGAACTAATGCGAACTACTTGGTTGTCTGACATTCGAACTTGGAGTGCGCCTAATCCACTAGATGATGGGATTAGTTTGCTAGAAGATTTAATTGAGTCCGATCTTGGTGGAAAAGGCAACATTGGAATTCCAATGGGACATGAAACACACATGCGTATGCCGATAGCGGATTTCAGTGAACTCAAAAACAGGCTGCCTGAAATAAATTTCACAGATGCCACTTATGTAATTCGCGAGTTACGTATGATCAAATCCGAACTAGAGATACAGAAAATTTCTAACATTTGCCAGATTGCTTCAAAAACCTTCGCTCAAGCTGACGAACTCTTTTATGCCGGGCAGCCATTACAAGAGTCTTTTCGAACCTTTAAATTGGCCTGCCTCTCAAATGGCGCAGACGATGTTCCTTATTTAGTTGGCGGAGCGGGCGCGGGTGGATATCGCGATGTCATTTCACCGCCAACATCAACACCTTTGGAACATGGTGACATTTTGATGCTAGACACGGGCGCTGTCTTTGATGGCTATTACTGCGACTTTGATCGAAACTTCGCAATTAGTTTTGCTGATGATGAAGCCAAAAAAGCCCATGATGTTTTATGGCGAGCAACGGAAGTCGGCCAAAAATCTATGATTCCAGGTGCAACGTGTCGCGAAGTTTACGAGTCCATGCAACGAGTGATTCGCGAATTCGATAGCAGCCCAAATGATGTTGGAAGATTGGGTCATGGTCTGGGAATGCAATTGACAGAATGGCCATCCTTAGCGGCATTTGATGACACAGTGCTGCAAGAAAATATGGTTATGACTTTGGAACCATCACTTTCCTACGGTGTGGGCAGGTTAATGGTTCATGAGGAAAACCTCGTTATCAAAAATGGCGAAGCACATTATCTAAGTGTGCGGGCCCCACGGGAATTACCAGTCATCAAATAGCAGGGGACAGACTAAAGATCGCCAGTACGTTGCAAGTTACGAAGCGCTAACCAGCCAGGAAGAGTGGGCAGCCAAAAAGTTAGCAGTCGGAAAGTTAAAGTTGCCGAAATTGCTACGCCAGGATCTATTCCAGCAGCGGTCAAGCCAGCAGCCATAGCCGCTTCAACTGCGCCCAAGCCACCAGGAGTTGGCGCTGCTTGGCCGATAACTGAAGCAGTCAAATACACCAATGCGATAGCAGCAATTGAGACGCTGGGTGTGAAGGCGCGGACCGCAGCAACTAGGCACAAGCAGTATGAGATGTTCAACAAAAACACACCGAATACCCCAGAAGCAAGCTTGGCTGGCTGATTTGCTAGCGAAGAAAGTCGCGGCACAACTTGACTGAAAATTGGCTGTACTTTTTGACCAGCCCAACTTCTGATTTTTGGAATGGTAAGGAGAGCTGTCATGGTTAAGGCAACAATAAGGACCGTGATTATTGCAGTGCGGGGTGGACGGAACGTTAAATCGCTAGAAGTTCCAGCAACTATGGCGGCGATAAATAATAAAATAACGTGACTCACGAAGGATAGAGCTTGCGCAACGGCAATACTTGCGCCACCAACTGCTGAAGGCAAACCTTGTTTAGATAAGTAGCGAACATTTATTGCAACAGCACCCAAAGGTGGTGGGGTGACTAAAATCGCGAACGAGACAGCAAATTGTGCCTGTAAAGTTTTCCAAAATGAAATTCGTTCTGGGACTACGCTAGACAAAGCCAAAGTAGCTGCAACGTAAGTTAACACAGATAAGCCAAGACCTATTAGGACCCATGTTGTATTAGCGTCACGGAAAATTTCACGTAGGTTAACTTTTCCGAGCTGGGTAAGCAGTAAGTAAGCCGCAACTGATCCCGCAACTACCGTGAGCAGAGTTCGAGGCTTTATTCGCTCAATATCAATTTGTTCAAGCTCATTTGCCGTCGCAGGCATTTCAGCCAAAATTACCGTGCGTAAAGTTGTCAACAACTCACGATTTTCTTTCAACAACTCGCGCGTGGTTGTTGAAAGTGCGACGGGTTGCAGTGCTGGTAACGCCCGCGCTAAAGCAGCGCTACCTAGCACTACTTTCCCAGCCTGGATTGCTCGAGTTGGATCTGCTGCCAAGGAAAGCGTCACTAGAGCCTCAGCTAAATCAATGCGCAACATCACATCTGAGGCAGCAACTGCGCCATCTTCGATACCTTGAATATAAACTTTCCCGTTAGTTGCCTGCATAAAATTCTGTGAAGTGAGGGCCCGATGTGCGATCCGAGCAGACTGCAAGTCCCGCACTATTTCCCAAGCACCGGCCAACTCTGCATCACCTAAAGTGTGGCCGATTGAACTAAAGGAACGACCTGGCACATGTTCAAATGCCAACAGCGCAGCATCAGGTCCGACTTCAGCAACTGCTAGTAAATGTTGCGTAGAAATGCCAGCCGTGGAAATTGCCCAGCTGTTAAGCGCAATTCGTTCTAAGTGCCGGCGCATGGAAGTGCCAGCACCTGCGGTATCGCCACGCAATCTAAGCGAACGATAAATACCTTGGGCTAAGCCAGCGCCTTCTAAGTCTCGGTCTAGAACCATCAAATCTATTCGTGCGCCGTCAACAGTACTGGCGTCATAACGTCGACCTGATTTTAAAACTTCAGCAGCGCGTAGCAGCGTCAATGGAATTCCAAGAGCCTGCATAACTTTCGCAATTTCGGCGCCTGATGGTCGGGTGGTATCGGTACCAAGTAAATACCGAATTAGCAGACCTACAGCCCAACCAGATAAAAGTGACACAGCGAGTCCAGCGGATGTTACGCCACCACCAACAATGTCGGCCAGCGCGATTGAACTAATAACTATTCCTGCAACAACATTCCATTTGGGGCGAGACATGATTCGCGAAACCGTGGTGAACGCCGCTAAGCCGCCAATGAAGGCATTAAAAGGCACGGCAGTTAGTGGATCCGTAGTTCCAGCGAATGCTAAGAGTAAGCGCTCAGAACCAGATTGAATTAAGGCCAATGAAAGCAATGTAAGTATTAAAACCGAGACCAGTAAGCCCCCAACTGATTCCATAAGTTGCCGCGGACGTTTACGAACCAATAAATCTAACGCAACAATCGCAGGGAAAATCAAAGTACCTAAACCACTTATCAAGTTAGTGATCAAAATTAGGGCTGCTGGCAAGCGACTGGCACCTTTATAAATGTCTTGTTCAATTCCCGTTGTGGTGCTTTGCGCAACATATGCCAGCAAAGCAACGGCTGCAAGAGCGATTAATGTGAAGGCAAATCGAGCTAAGTCAGCAGGACGACGTAACCGCCGATCCAGCACAGTGTCCTCAATAACTAAAGTTGAGGTTGCCGCAGTTGGCTTCACGATAAATCCTCAATCTTGCTTAGTTTGCTCGGTACTTCTATTAATCTTGCCCCAATTTTCTGACAAATGCGAAAGCCTTTGACAGCATTGTCAGCAGGGCATGGTGGAATAAGGAGCAATGACTCGCTTAATCCTTGATCGCGCTGCGGTAGCGCCATATCTTGCCCCAAACCTTGACGCTGACCAATTGCGCGTCGTGAATCACCGACAAGGCGCAATGCGGGTATTGGCTGGACCCGGTACTGGAAAAACCACAACTTTAGTGGCAGCCATGGCAGCTCGACTATCGAGTCCAGGCGCACTGAAACCAGATCAAGTCTTGGGATTAACTTTCGGGCGACGGGCAGCCATCGACTGGCGAGATCAAGTCAGCGCAGCAGTTGGCGGTGGAGTTGTCCCGCTAGTTAGCACGTTTCACTCTTTTTGTTATGCGCTAGTTCGTCGGTTTCAATCAGATGAAATATATTTAACAGAAACCAGATTGCTATCGGGTCCAGAGCAGCAAGTTCGGTCGCGTCAACTTTTTGCTGATGCCATTGCAGACCAAAGATTGAATTGGCCCGTTGATTTAATGCCAGCAGTTGGCACCCGAGGCTTAGCCGAGGAAATTCGCGCCGTTATGTCTCGCTCAAGGTCGCACATGATGGACCCAGAAGACTTAGTTGAATTAGGGCGCAGCACAGGGCGAGAAACTTGGTCTGCCATAGGCGTTTTCATGAATGAGTATTTAGATGTCCTTGACGCGGAAGGCGTGATGGATTACTCCGAATTAATACATCGCGCAGTATTACTAAGCCATCGCCCGGATGTCCAAGAATATTTACATAAAACATTTAAAGCGATTTACGTTGATGAATATCAAGATACTGATCCTGGTCAAGTTGCCCTACTCAAAGCAATGGTCAATTCCGAAAGCTCTTTAGTAGTTGTCGGTGATGTGGATCAGGCAATCTATGGCTTTCGGGGAGCGGATGAAGGCGGTATCCGCAATTTTGCGCAAGAGTTTGAAAAAGTTTTTGGCAGACCAGTTGTCGATGTCGTACTCTCAACCTGTCGTCGCTTCGGTAGCGATATTCGAGCCGCAGCCAGCGCAGTAATTGGGGATCGAATTCCGGCGGGATTTGATCCGCAAGCCATAATTAAGCACCGCAATCCTGAATGCATCGCACCCGACCCGGGCGAAATTTCAATCCGAACTTTCGATAGTGCAGGCGCCGAAGCAGCTCACATTGCAGATGCCATCGCGCGGGCGCATGCGGGTGGCGATTTGCAATGGTCTGACTTTGCGGTAATTGTTCGTTCGGCCGTGGTGTCGGTTCCGACTATCTATCGCGCATTGGTAGCTGCTGGAATCCCCGTTGAAGTTGCTGCAGATGAAATTCCGTTGCACCAAGATCCTGCAGTGTCGCCACTGGTTACCGTGTTACGAGTTATTGATAACCCAAATGTTGCAACGGCTGATGTGGTCGCTGATCTTCTTAGTGGACCGCTTGCAGGAATTGACCCAGTTGACTTGCGTCGCCTGGGTAGCTACTTGCGCTCCTTGGACCGCTCGCCGCAGCGCGCGCCACGACCAGCCATGACACTTATTGGACAGGCATTATTAGAACCTGGCGTACTACTTGATGTGCCACCTGGTCGACACGATAGCGCTGTGTTGGCAATTCGTAACTTGGCAACATTGATATCCGTTGCTCGCAATGCGATGCAAAAGGGTGCAAGCCCGCACGAAGTTTTGTGGCAAGTTTGGCAAGGCAGCGGGTGGCCAACACAATTACAGGAGCAAGCCATCGGCTTCGGAGCTTCAAGCACTAGAGCACACCGAGACTTGGATGCAATTTGCTCGCTATTTGATTTAGCAAATCGTTTTGTGGCTCGAGGCAGAGGAAAAGATTTAACGAACTTCTTGGATGAAATGCAAGCGCAAGAAATTCCAGCCGAGGCACTTGCTGAAAATGATATTCGTAATGACTCTGTGCGCCTGCTTACCGCCCATAGAGCAAAAGGACTGCAATGGAAGTTTGTAGTTGTGGCCAGTGCCCAAGAAGATTTATGGCCTGATTTAAGACAGCACCAAACGTTATTGCAGTCTGATCGCATTGGTCCACGAATTGAGTTATTGCCATTAACCATGCGCGAGTTGCTTGCGCAAGAACGAAGACTTTTCTATGTTGCAACTACTCGTGCAAAACAAACGCTATTGATTACCGCCACTGATACTTCGGTTCGAGATGACGGGGTAGCGCCAAGTCGATTTGTTACAGACATTGTTGCCGCACTGCCCGCTACTGCTCCAGTTCATACCAGCGGTAGGCCAAAGCGTCCTTTGAGTATTGATGGCGTAATTGCCAATCTCCGACGCACTTTAAATGATGGCGAACAACCAGAACTTATGCGCCTGGCTGCGGCGAATCAATTAGCGAAGTTAGCGTCAGATCACGGTTCGCTATTTGAGCAAGCGCAACCAGCAAATTGGTGGGGCTTGCTGGAGCCAACTGAAAATTCACATCACAAGATTGACGAAGTATCTATATCGGCTTCTGGAATTATGGCAATTGAAAAATGCCCTGCGCAATGGTTCTTGGAGCGAAAAGTTAATGCCACCGCCCAGTCTGCAATGCCTTTAGTTTTCGGAAATGCACTACACACAATCGCGCAGGGACTGTCTTCGGGCGAGCTCGAAACTGACATCACCGTAATTGATGAGCAACTTGATCGGCTGTGGCCAAGTATGGGATACGAAGCCAAATGGGAATCTGTCCGAGAACGTCAGAGCGCCCACGATGCTTCGGTTCGACTGCTTTCTTGGATGCTAAGCCATCAAGAAAATATCAGCGTCACAGAATCAAAACTTTCCTGGCACACCACAGTCGCGGTCACAGATCCAAATGGCAGTACGCGTGAAGTAGCAATTGCAATAACTGGGCGAGCCGATCGCATTGAATTCACCGAAGATGGCATAACTATTTTTGATTTCAAAACCAGTAAAGATTCCAAGAAGCCAAAAGATTTGCAGGTCGATGTTCAACTTGCGCTTTACTCCTACTTAATGGAACACGGTTCTTTCGAATCAGAAGGTGTTATGACTCAGCTAGACGCTGACCAGAAGGTTGCGGGCGCAGCTCTTGTTCAACTTCGTGTGGGTGAAAAAGACAACTCGGACATTGCGTTAGTTCAGAAAGTCTCCCCAAATACTCATGATGAGAATTCCCCAATTCCACTCGAGCAGCGGGTAGGCAAAGCAGCACTTGTGGTACTAGATGAGCAATACGAAGCACGTTATGAAAAACAAAAATGCAACTTGTGTGCTGTTCGCATGCTTTGCCCAGCCACTCCAGAAGGCAAGCAGGTTTTGTCATGAAAGAACCAACCATGATGGACCTCGCAAAAGTAATTGGATTCCGTCCAAGTGATGAGCAGATTGCTGCAATTAAATCCCCACTAGAACCCAGCATGATTGTTGCGGGCGCAGGTACTGGAAAAACTACTGTTATGGCAGCGCGCATAGCGTGGTTGATAATGACCCAGCAAGTTGCCCCAGATCGAATTCTTGGGCTGACCTTTACTACCAAAGCAGCGAATGAATTATTAAATCGCGTGCGCAGCTACTTACCAAAAGCTTTGACGTTTTTGCCGCCGGAAGCTGCCCAACTTGATGTTGGTGAGCCAATAATTTCAACTTACAACGCTTTCGGATCTCGTTTACTTAAAGAACATGCGCTTCGTCTTGGGTTAGAACCAGATGCTCGAGTAGTCGTAGATGCGACTCGATACCAACTTGCAATGCGAGTTGTTTGCACGACATCCCAAGACTTAGGCGTCCTCGGTTACACACCCACGATTGCCGTAACTGAACTATTGAAACTTGATGAACATTGCTCAAATTATCTAGTTCATCCAAGTGCAATTATTGAAAGTGACATGCTTCGACTGGCTTCGCTAAATGGTGTCGAGAAGAAACAGAAATTAACAGAAGAAATGATTGAAACCAGTGCAAAACGAATTGCACTTGCAGAGTTAGTGCTGGACTTTAGAAAAGCCAAGTTGGCCAATGATGTGATTGATTATTCTGACCAGATTAGGTTGGCTGCCCAAGCAGCGCAGAATTCCGAAACTATGCGCTCACTACTTAAAGAGCAATTTCAAGTTGTGTTACTAGATGAATATCAAGACACATCGCTTTCGCAAAAAGTTTTACTTCAGCAACTTTTCGGTGAAGGCCATCCCGTAATGGCAGTTGGAGATCCCTGCCAGGCAATTTACGGTTGGCGCGGAGCAGAAATTACCAACATGGGAAATTTCAAAACGGACTTCCCTCGCGTTATATCTGGACGGCAAGAGCCAGCAGCAATTTATAATTTGACCGTAAATCGTCGCTCCGGAAAAAATATTTTAGCCGCAGCAAATGTTTTAAGTGATCAACTGCGAGTTATTCATCCTGAAATTGTTGAACTTGTTCCAGGTGATGACGCCATGCCTCCTGGTGAGATTCACACGGCGTTACTTCCAACTTTTGCTGATGAAGTTGATTGGGTCTGTGATCAGATTGCAAAATTGAAACCAGCGAAAAGTTGGAATGAAGTGGCGGTACTACTTCGGGAAAAAAAGAATGCGGGATATTACGTAACTGGATTAGAAGAACGTGGAATCCCAGTGCAAGTTGTCGATCCCGGCGCGCTAATTCATTTGCCGGAAGTTCGGGAAGCAATTAGTTATTTAGAAGTAACTTATGATCCAACTGCAAATCCTTCGCTGGTTCGCATTTTACTTAGTCCACGATGGCAAATTGGTGCGCGTGATTTAGCGATCTTAGGACGTCATGCTGGCGAACTTGTCCGAGTGGAGCACTTACCAGGCACAGCTATATCTATTGAGTTAGACCAAATTGTTTCAGCCGTGGACAAATCACAGCGTGTGAGCTTATTGGATGCCTTGGAATTAGTTGGCCCAAATGATGGCATGCCCTATTCAAGTGAAGCGCGAGCCCGCATGATGGAACTTGCTGTTCAACTTCGAATGCTGCGAAGGTACTGCACTGAATCTGCAATTGACTTAATCAGCCGAATCATTCGGGTTACTGGAATTGGCATTGAGGCAATGACTTTGAATTCACCGACGGGTTCAACGCACTTTGATCGATTAGCGGCATTAATTGATTTAGCTGGAAATTTTAGAAATCTTGAAGGTGACTCCAGCGTGTCAGCGTTCTTGGAATATGTGCGAACTAGTGAACGCTTCAATTCACTAATCGATGCAGAAGTCACTTTGAGCGACAATGCGGTAATAATCATGTCGATCCATAAATCTAAAGGTTTGGAATTCCCAACAGTAGTAATTCCAGATTTAACTTCTGGCGTTTTCCCATCAACACCTAAGGATCGGCACTGGCCGAAAAACGCGTTTCGAATTCCACAAGATGTATTGACTGCTCCACTTAACCCTGGCTTGCCACAGTTCCCAGCCGCAGCGGGGCCACGAGGCGTTGACTACACCGCTTACACCAGCGCCGCAGCGCAGCTTGCGGTAGTTGATGAGCGCAGACTCGCCTACGTTGCTGTAACGCGCGCTGCGAACACGGTAATTGGCAGCGGCTCCTGGTGGGGGCCAACCCAAAGTCGGGTTAGAGGTCCAAGTAATTTTCTAGAAAATTTACACGCCAATGCCACCCACCCTGAGTTATGGACGCCTGCGCCAGAAGATGAAGCAAAGAATCCAATGCTAGAAAATTTGGTACATCCAATCTGGCCCGCAGGTATCAGCACAAAAGTTCGTGAGCGATTGCAGGAAGCTGCAGGGTTAGTTAATGCTGCAGTCAGCAAGCCACATGATGTTTCGAAGCTTTCCGATGAGCAACAAAATGTAATTGAGTCTTGGGAGCAGGATATAGCTGCCCTAGTTTTGCAGGCACAATCTCACGCGGCGACGCAACGTGTGGTGCGACTTCCAGGATCACTTTCCGCAAGCCAGTTGATTGCTCTTGATACTGACCCAACGGAGTTTTTAAAGACCTTGGTTAGGCCAATGCCAAGACAACCATCTGGGGCAGCAGATCGTGGCACGGCGTTTCACTCTTGGGTGGAAACCTTGTATGGCAAGCGCGCTTTAATTGACGCACAAACTTTGCCCGGCGCGATGGATGATGAAATTTATTCGGATGATCAATTACAAAAACTCAAAGCCGCTTTTGAAGCGGGACCTTTTTTCGCGCGAACTCCAGTTCATCTCGAGTTACCATTTGCACTGGTGTTGGGTGGTCGAACTTTGCGTGGACGACTAGATGGGTTATTCAAGGGAACTAGCGATGATGCAGAGGCACCAGATCGCTGGGTAGTTGTTGATTGGAAGACTGGAAAACCAGGTACTGCCAACGACTTACAGTTGAGCATTTATCGACAAGCAGCAGCGCTCACACTTGGCGTATCCCCAGAGCAAGTAGAAGCAGTTTTTTACTATGTCGCAGATCAAATTGTTGAAAAGCCAAAAACGTTGCTATCGCTATCGGAATTAACAGAACTTATTTCGTAATTTTTAATTACTAATTTCAACCACAAGTGCGCAGTGGTCGCTGATTTCTAAGGCAAGGGTATGAGCACTTGCTTTAGCAAGTCTGACACTTTCTGCGCCGAATCCTCGAGCTAGCATGTGATCAAACTGAATGCGCGGCTTAAAGGTTGGATAAGTTGCAAGTTTGGCTAGTGAATCCCAACCGGTAACGCGCGCAGATATCTGCCCAGGCAAATTGAAATCTCCAATTATTAAAACTGGATTCTCGCGCGCAGCTAAGTGCTTACTAAGCGCCCTAATTTGCTTCACGTTGTAACCAGGAACAAAGCTCAAGTGCGCAGTTGCAACCGTAATTATTCCGTAAGGAGTTTCAAGATCAGCAATGATCGCTACGCGAGGCTCATCTGCTACTTTAATAATTCGGGGCCTTGGGTTACCGGGAATAACAAGGGGCAGCGAAAGTGGAGCAGCTTTGAATCTTAGAACTTCTACATTTGTCATTGGGTAACGCGAAGCTAAACCGACACCGTAATGGGGCTCGGTTTGGGAGTGCGCCAAATTATCGTGAGTATGAACATGAGAATCGTTTGCACCTTCCCAAGATTCACCAGGCGTGCCAATGATTGCAGGAGCGAAAACCCAGTGCGGCAACCCCATAGCTTTCGCCACTATTTGGGTTTGATGTTCGTTGTTACTGCGTGGCTGGGCCCGATCCACTTCTTGTAGCCCAATAACGTCAGCTGTAATTTTGCTAGCAACATCGGCCAGACTGGGCATAGCTTCGTCCTGCGTTAAAGCGATTCCATGCAATAAATTCCAAGTAATAACTCTCATATCTGCAGACTACGCGTAAGAGCGTAGGATCGCTTTTTGTGGAGAACTTAATGCACGACTTGCCCCTTGCCCGGTTCACCATTGATAGATCTGCGCAATTGCGTAGCAACCCACTTTGGTTCGAGCAAGCTTGGGCCGCTGACACCACCAGAGTCCTGGTACTACATGAACGAAAGATTCCGGTCACTACCGAACTCTCAATTGTTTGGGTAAAGCCTTGGTCATTAAAGATGTCAGAAAATGACGCTAAAGATGCTGCCTTATTCTTGGGAGCGGATGAAGACCACACTTACATCGCAATCATGCATGACGAAGTAGGACTAGCCGATGTGAATTGGGCAAGTCTGCGCGATGTTGGATCACAATTAAGCGCAACTGATGTGGGATTAGCTACCTCAGCAGTTGCCTTAGCAACTTGGCATGAAGGACATAATTTTTGCCCAAGTTGCGGACAGCAAACCAAAATCGCAATGGCTGGCTGGTCGCGTAAGTGTGCAAATCATGAAACTGAACAATATCCCCGCACTGAACCAGCCATGATCGTGGCAGTCGAAGACACCGCTGGTCGCATCTTGCTTGGTCGCCGCAGGGAATGGCCCGAAGGTTGGCTCTCAACTCTGGCTGGGTTTGTAGAGGCTGGAGAATCTTGTGAAGCTGCGGTAATCCGAGAAGTTTATGAAGAATCTGGCATCCATGTTGATCTTGCTTCGTTGCGCTACCTAGGGTCACAGCCTTGGCCATTTCCAGCATCGCTCATGTTGGCTTACCGAGCTATTGCAACGAGCACTGAAGTTGAAATGCATGACGATGAAATGACCGAGGTGCAATGGTTTTCGCGGGCAGAATTAGAAATTGCCTGTGACGCGCAAACTTTGAAATTGCCCAGTCCAGTTTCTATTGCATTTAGATTAATTCAATCTTGGTATGGCGCTGACATACCATTGAAGTGGTGCCGGAGTTAAGTAATTCATTTTTAACAATCACGAATAGATATGGTGGAACTTTAATGAGTGACAAAGTAACGATGTACAGCACGCCATGGTGTGGTTACTGTCAGCGCTTGAAAGCGCAAATGGGACGTGAAGGTATCGAATACAACGAAATTGATATCGAACAAGATCCAGCTGCTGAGCAATTCGTTATGGGAGTTAATTCCGGAAATGCGGTAGTCCCAACCCTGGTATTCCCAGATGGCTCAACTCGAACAAACCCAAGCATTGGTGAAGTTAAGTCCCTGCTTGGGTTGTAACAGGCTCGTATTGCCAACAGGTAACTGGGGCGTAGTTCCTAACTGTCATAGCGTCTTGGCACAATGGTTCGGTGCCCGAGATTCTTGATTCCTTAGACGACCAACAGCGGGCTGCGGCGCAATGCGTATCAGGCCCAGTGGCAATTTATGCGGGCGCTGGAACTGGTAAGACACGAACTATCACGCATCGAATCGCACACGCCATAACAAGTGGTGAGCACGATGCAACGCAAACATTGGCAGTAACTTTCACAACTCGCGCAGCTGGTGAATTGCGAAATCGACTGGGACAACTTGGCGTTGGTGGCGTTCAAGTTAGAACATTCCACAGCGCGGCGCTTCGACAATTGCGTTTCTTTTACCCACAATTTTTTAATTCCAACTTGCCAGATTTAATGCCCAGTAAATTTCGATTCGTTGCAGATGCTGCGACTTTGTGCCGGGTTCCAAATGACAAAGACACAATTCGTGATTTGTCTGCAGAAATTGAGTGGGCAAAAGTCAACATACTTTCACCGGATAGTTATCGTGAGAAAGCGGTTGAAGTTCGGCGCGATTTAAGTGGCGAGCTTACTGTTGAAAAAGTTTCAAAAGTTTTTGAAGCGTATTTAACACGAATGGATGAAGCCCATGCCATGGATTTTGAAGATGTCTTATTGCTAACCACGGCAATGCTTGAAAATTATCCCGAGATGGCAGCCACAGTACGCAAACAATATCGACATTTTACGGTTGATGAATTTCAGGATGTAAGTCCTGTTCAGTTTGAGTTACTTTCTCAATGGTTGGGTGAGCGAGATGATGTATGCGTGGTGGGGGACCCAGCACAAACAATTTATTCATTTTCCGGAGCAACTTCAAAATATTTAATTAATTTTGCTTCACACTTTGCCCGGACTCAGGATTTTCAACTCTCCCACTCCTACCGTAGCACTGAGCCAATTGTTGCTCTTGCAAATCAAGTTTTAGCAAAAGATGCAACGAGTCCGATTCGCCTCAAGTCCACCCGGGGCAAAGGTCCTGCTGCCACGCTCACTGCCTACAGCAGTGATGAAGAAGAGGCCAAACAAATTGGAAAACAGATCACTGAGCTGATTGCCAGTGGTATCACCCCGCGAGAAATTGCAGTGCTTTATCGCATAAACAGTCAGTCGGAAATTTTTGAAGCCGAACTTGGCGCCTTGGGAATCCCCGTATCACTTCGCGGCGCCGAGCGATTTTTTGAGCGCCCTGAAGTTAAGAATGCATTGCTAAATCTTCGCGCTGGACTTCACGTCAAAGGTGATAGGCCCTTTGTGGAAACGGTGCGCGATATTTTGGGATCTTTGGGATGGAAACCAAAGGAACCAGATAGCGGCAGGTCGGCTCGTGAAACTTGGGAATCACTTAACACAATTGTTGAATTAGCGGATGAGTTACAAGCCAAAGACGCATCTGCCCAATTACCAGATTTTGTTAAGTCACTTGATTTACGAAATGAAATGGAATTTGCGCCAAGTGCTAATGCCATAACTTTGGCCTCAATTCATTCCGCTAAAGGCTTGGAATGGGAAGCAGTTTTTGTCGCTGGATTAAGCGAGGGATTACTGCCAATCTCACATGCAAACACTCCGAATGAATTTAATGAAGAACGTCGGCTTTTGTATGTTGCAATGACGAGAGCAAAAACACAACTTCGGCTTTCGTGGTCAAAATCTCGTCACACTGATGGAAAAGGGTATCGAGAGCAATCAACTTTGCTACGAGATTTAACGTTCTAGTTCGAAACCTTGTCCGCAAAACCTGGAACCCACTGCGCAAATTCATCTCGTACGGAAAATTCTGATTCGAGTTGGCACAGCACTCCAATACTGCCCATCCAAACTCGGTGAATCAAAACGTAGTTTGGTGGCAAGTTAATTTTTGTTCCAATTGACCAGTCAGCATTTCTGGGATCACTTGTGCGCTTAAATTGTTCCCGGATCCAATCGCGACTGTGCTTGAAAATTTCCACCTGCGCGGGTTCAGTGAATGGACCCAAATAATCCAGCAGCGATTGGGCTTCAAGTTCAATTCCTGGTCGGATAAAACCTTCCTCACGTAACCCCGCAACTACCGTTTCAGCGTCACCTACGAGTGCAATCTTTAGCAAAGTTCCCATAGCGGTTGGCAAGCCATCAGGCAGGTGCGCTGTCGCACCAAAATCAAGAATTGCTAAACGTCCATCTGGCATGACTTTGAAATTTCCAGGGTGTGGATCAGCATGTAGGAATCCAACACGACTCGGCGCAGAAAGCAAGAAACGTAGGTACATTTTTCCAAAATGATCACACTCTTGTTGGGTACCAGATTCAATTAGTCGAGCTAGTGATTTACCTTCAACCCACTCCGTAATAATCACATTCTCTGCAGCGGCTAATACATGAGGTACGAAGTAATCAGGATCACCATCAAAACCAACGGCGAACTTGCGTTGAATTTGAGATTCATGCAGGTAGTCAAGTTCTTCCGAGACACAGTCGGTTAATTCCCGCAATATCGAACGAACATCAATGCCCGGGAAGAATCCAGCAAACAATCTTCCAAACCTAGAGAGCTGTTGCAAGTCAGCAAGCAGCGCACCTGATGCACCTGGGTACTGCACTTTGACGGCGACTTCGCGTCCATCGTGCCAAATAGCTCGATGAACTTGTCCAATGGAAGCAGCCGCTGCAGGTTCATCATCAAATGAAGTGAATCGATCGCGCCAGTTCTCGCCTAGGTTTTCTACTAAGACTTGGTGCACTGATTCAATCGCAATTGGTGGCGCGGAATCTTGCAACTTTGTCAATGACTCTCGGTAAGGTCCAGCCATCTCATCTGGCAAAACAGATTCAAAAACGCTAAGTGCTTGGCCGAGCTTCATAGCTCCACCTTTTAGCTCACCCAGCACACTAAAAATTTGCTCTGCAGTTCTCGCCTGCGTTAATGCGGTGACATCCTCAGCCGACATGCCGCCAAGGCGCCTACCAATTCCAATTGCCCGACGTCCAACATGGCGCAATGGCAGGGCAGCCATTCGGGCGCTTCGATTCATGCCACTTTGGGAAATATCGCTCACCCTTAATTGTCAGGCAGATAGATCCAAGCGGCATCCGCAGGTGGGGTGAAAGTAGGTGGGATACGTCTCATCTTGGCTGGGGAGCAAACCCAATTGCATCAAATTGGAGACAGGGTCCTGCGCTGTAACCGTTAAGTCCTGATCGACCCAGCCATTAATAGCCGCTTGGATCAATAGCGCTGTCCGGATAATGAGTCCTATAGGCGCGGTATCAACTGCATTATGAGCAGCCACCTGAAGCTCTATCCGAGGCCAAGCGGGGTCTTGATCGCAGCGGTGCAGGTGCAGACATCTCAGACAGGGCGCCTTCCCAGGAGTAATTACGGAACTAACGACGCTGGTATCGGAACTTGTTGCAGCGAATAAGTATGTAATGTCCCTAGCTGCAAGTGAGTCGGCGCTTGTTGCCTCAATCCAAGGGAAGTTTGCTCGTTGATCTGGCAGCAAAATTTCAATCCTGCGCTGAGCTTGAAAGCGCAGGGAATTCTTGTGTGCTGATGCGCCCCGAATCATTCGCTCCATTAAATTTCGCGCAGTGTGATCGCGCCGATTTCCAATGTCTACGCGAGAAGCTCCCCAAGGAGTGAGGTCATCTTCTCTAACTAATTGCGAATCATGAACAGTGATGTTTGGATAACCCGAACTCACCAGCAATAATCCCAAAGTCGTGCCGAGACGCCCAGCACCATGAATTGCAATCTCACACGCGATTCGCTGCCGCATTACTTGGTGCCGTCCTGCAGTCTCTCGATTGAGATTCAGACGCTGAATGCCACTCACTGGATTCTTATCATCATAGGTTTGCGTTGTCGGGCCAGAAGTTACTAGTCCTAAGTTTGCGAGTTGGAATAGAAAACTCTTTCCAGAACTTTCGGTGAAACCTTTTTGGTTTAACTGATGACAGATTTGTGCGACAGAATTATTCCCTGAAAGCAAATGAAGTATTTGTTTACCAATTCCGGATTCTAAAATGATTGCCGAAGTTGGGTTAATTCCAATTTGAATTTGAGATTCATTGCGCTCAAAGAAGTGCACCCCTGGTGCCAGTTGTGGATTTGAAAGTGTCATGTCCGCAGTTTTCTAAACTGGGCCTGTGTAGCGCGAAAACCGTCCACATTAATGGTGTGCTAACTCGCAAAATCTGCTGGCTAGCTCCAAAATTTTCCCTGAGAATTTATCCACAATGTGGCAACTAACCAAATGGCTGAGTTGGGGATAGATATATTTTTTCCACACAGGGAGTGGATAACGTTTTGCCTGATAAATGGAGGTATTCACAGCCTCACAAGCTGATTATCCCCAACTTGTTCACCTGTAATCCACAGCCAAAGTGGCAGATGTCCCCAGCTCATCCTCAGCCTTGTCCACAGCAAAATCGATGAGATGTTGAGTTACGTTGCGCAGGTGGTTCACATGCCCGTAGTTTTTCCGTGTTGAAGCTCTCGAGATAACGAGCCGGCATTCGCAAGGGGAAGGCGAATGGTTGAGCACGCGGCTCGAGAGCCTCAACTTTTTTGTGGGCACGCTGGGTTAGCCTGAGTTACATGGCCAATTCAAATCAACCTTCGTTATTTGATGCCGAAGCCTTCACCACGCCACAAGATCCCGCTGAGCCAGTGGAATTTGTATACCAGCGCACTGATTTAACAAAAGTTGAAGTGCGTCGAAGTAAGCGGGCAAAGCGAAACGTTACTGCGTATCGTGACAACGAAAAAACGGTAGTGACAGTGCCAACGCGTATGGCAAAGCGAGACATCCCTGCCTACGTGAACGAACTTGTAACTCGCCTTGATGATCGCGATGAACGATCCACTTCACAAGCGTTACTGGAACAGCGGGCGCGTCGACTTTCCAGAAAATATCTTGCCCAAGATTTGTTCGAAACTCATGTGGTCCCAGTATCAATTCGTTGGGTCACAAATCAAAATGCCCGTTGGGGATCTTGCACTCCGGGCGAAGGAACTATCCGACTATCGCATCGCATGGTTCGAATGCCGCCGTATGTAATCGACTCCGTCATAGTTCATGAGTTAATTCATTTACTGATCGCAGACCATAGTGACGCTTTTTACACACTCATGAATAGATATCCTGAGCACGAAAAAGCTAAGGCTTACCTGGACGGCTTCTCGCATGCACAGCAGAATTACTTGCCCGAATAATTCTTTTTACTACTAATTTCGTGGTGTTAAGAATTTATCTCTGGATCATTTTTGTCAGCTTCGATAGCCTTATTTAGTTCGGCCATTAAGTCTTCGCTTCCCGTTGCTAAAAATGCATCGATGTCATCGATGTCGCTATCACGGGGAAGTAAATCTGGATGAGACCAGAGCAAATCTCGCGCAGCAATTCCTTGAGTGTCCGACAAACGTTGCCAAAGGGCAGCGGCTTCGCGCATCCTTCTTGGTCGCATTTCTAAACCAATAAGTCCGCCTAAAACTTTCTCAGCTGGCCCACCAGTGGCACGACGTCGGCGAAATACTTCTTCAAGTGCGCTGGCCGCCGGAAGTCGAGTTCCCGCAGCCGCAGTAACAACAACATTTACCCAACCCTCAATTAGCGCAAGCAAAAGCTCAATTCGAGTCAGTGCTGCAACTTGCGCGGGTGTCTTGGTTGGCTCAAACAGCGAGGACGCCATCATGCTGTTTATACTCTCGGGATTTGTTGGATCAATTTGAGTCATGGCTTGCTCAATTGCTGAGGTATCGATTTGCACACCACGTGCGTAATCACTTATCGCAGCGAGCAGTTGAGATTGAATCCAAGGCGCTGTCATAAATAGTCTTTGATGCGCGAGTTCTCGAAGCGTCACGTAAAGTCGGGCGTCTGATTCATCAATGGATAAACCTTTGATGAATGCGTCAACATTAGTCACGACTAAGCCTGGCTTGCCGGTAGATGCAAGTGGGATCCCGACATCAGAGTTGCTCAAAACTTCGGTTGTCATTTGTCCAAGCGCTTGACCAAATTGAGTACCAAACATTGTGGCGCCCATTGACTTCGCCATTGCCATTAGCGGACCAGTTATGGCGGCAAAGTCAGGGGAGGCCAAAGTTTCGCGAAGATTCTCGGCGACTTCAGGTGGCAAACTCGCAAGTAGTTCTTCGGGAAAAGTTACTGTGCCAGCTTCGTTGCCAGAGGGCAACATCCCAGTCATGGCTCCGGCTACACCGTCTGCGACTGGCTGGACCATAACTTTCCAAGAATCAAATGAATTGGCTAACCAAGCAGCGCGAGTAACGCCAGCTACGGTGTGCCCAGCACTTGGTAATGCAGTCACCTCATTTAGCCATAAGTCAGCAAGGTCAGCCGCAGCTCGTAACCGCTCTTGATCTGTCGCTGTGATTGCTGGATCCCCGGCACTTTTTATAACTTGATCAGAAGTGGTGTGTGCGCTTGTCCAATTAACTGAACCACCGGATGGATCGCCGCCATTACGCAACATCCGTCCCATGTTTTCCAGCATGCTGGCGAGCTCATTGTTGTCATCGCTACCAGGTGAAAATCCAAACGGAATACTCATTTTGCCCATTCTTGTTTTACTTCTTGATTTTAAGGTTATGCCCAGAGGAAGGATTCATTAAGCATTTTTGATCTAGCCCTGGGCGAACAACTAAAAATCAGTTGTAACGTACGCTTGATTCCTAAAGGTTTTTAGTAGTAACTAACCAAGGATGGCCCAGCCAATGCGATTAAGATTCAAGCCCAATTTAACTTGGACACTTTTGATTTTGCTTGGCGCAGCAATGTTTATCCCGGTTCCATACGTGTTAACCACCCCTGGCCCAGTTTTTAACACAATTGGCAAAGTTAGTGAGATTGAATTGATTTCAATTTCAGGAACCGAAACTTTTCCAACTGAAGGTGAATTAAACATGACCACAGTTCGCGAAACTGGGGGACCGCAAGATGGTTTGGATATATTCCAAGCAATTTGGGGTTGGCTAGATCCAGATAGCCGCGTTGTGCCGCGTCAATATCTTTATCCCGAGGATGAAACTGAAGAGGAAAACACTGCCCGAAATGCGGAAGCGTTTAGCACCTCACAAAGTTACGCAATCTCAGCCGCTATGAATTTTCTTGGGAAACCAGTGCTGGAAACAATTGTTGTCACAAGTGTTGGTGTAGGCGCCCCAGCGCTGGACAAACTTCGCGCTGGCGATGAAATTATTTCTGTTGATTCGCAAGTCATGACATCACCAGAGCAAGTTGTTGTTGCGGTGCGAGCAAAACCAATTGGGACAAACTTGGTATTTGTTGTTAAGCGCGAAGGTACTGAACTTACGCAGATCGTCACTTCGGTACCTAAAGAAGATGACCCAAGCACTGCAGAAGATGAATCAATAATTCCCTACATTGGAATTGGAATTGGCATAAATTACGAGGCGCCATTTTCAATCGAGTTTGGTGTCTCAGGAGTAGGTGGTCCTAGCGCAGGATCAATGTTCGCACTTGGCATCATCGACAAGTTAACACCGGGTGCATTAACTGAAGGGAAAATAATCGCGGGCACTGGAACTATTGATTCAAATGGAAACGTTGGTGAAATCGGTGGCATTCAGCAGAAATTGGTAGGAGCCAAGGACGCTGGAGCAGTTTTGTTTCTTGCACCCCAGGGCAACTGCGACGATGTCATTGGCCACATACCCGATGGATTAACAGTTGCTTCCGTTGCAACTCTTGAAGATGCGATGGAAGCAATTGAAGCTTTCAATGCTGGCGCTCAGGTTAAAGCCTGTAGTTGAACTAAAAACCTCGGCTGGCTAATACTGCAGCAGCTGCGAAAGTCACAAAGATTGCAAACCCCTTTTGCAAAGTTCTAGCATTTAGTTTTGCTGCAATAGGGGCTGCCAGAAATGAAGAAACAATCGCTGCGAGGGTGAATGCAAATACAGGACCCACAGGCACCTCACCCCAGTATTCAAACCGCATCAAGAAAGCGACTAAGGAGGTACTTGCGATTGCAACGAGAGAAGTGCCAGCGGCTGTTTTTGTTGGAACTTTAAGAATTAGGACTAAGGCCGGCACAATTAGAAACCCACCGCCCACGCCTAGCAACCCGGTAAGGGTTCCAATAGCTGTTGCAACAAGGAACACTAACGGCCACTGTGACTTAACTTGAGCACTTGACGCATTTACGGGACCACGCCACATTGCAAATGCAGCGCCAAGCATTAGAGTCGCAAACGAAATTATCTGAGCTGACTCTGGCACAACCTTTACAAGTTGGGTGCCCGCAAAAGTTCCCAATAGTCCAAGTGCTGAAAAAGTTAGACCGAGACTTATGTCAACATTTTTTGTTTTTATGCGTGGAATAAATCCTGCGATCGCGGCTGCACCGACAATTATTAATGAAGAAGTGGTAGCAGCGACAGTGGAAAGTCCCATGACTGCAATTAGTCCAGGAACTGCAAGTATTGCTCCGCCAGCGCCAATAATTCCAAGAACTAGCCCGATCAAAATTCCAAGAATTATTCCTTCAAAAAGCATCATGAATTAAGCGACTTCTGGATTTCCGCTTACGCTAACCATTGGCAATCCAGCTTCATGCCAAGCCTTCATTCCACCGGTCATGTTAAATACATTCTCCATTTGGGCGGCAATAGCGGTTGCTACCTGAGCTGAACGACTCCCGGATCGGCAAATGACAATTAATGGTTTGTCGCTTGGCAAGGCAGCAACATCAAAGGCACTCATCGGATTCCAGGAAACATTTTCGCCATGGCCCGCATCCCATTCATGAGACTCTCTGACATCAACACCAACGGCACGACCACTGCTGATTTCTTCAAACGCACTTTGCGGAGAGATTTCCAACATGTTCAATTCCTCTAGACGTTCGCTACAACATCAGATGGCGAAACTGGGCCAGCGTCCATGTGGCCAGTGACAATGTTTAGGCCATCAACTCTTAGGCAGGCATCGTAAGGCTCATTAATCAACACTGCGGTTCGTTTAGAGTTTTCGATGATGCCAAGGGCAGCAGCTGCGCGATAGGCACCTGCACAGTGAACCCAAATTTCGCCATGGCTAGGCAGCTCGTTAACCCGACCCTCAAGTTCGTGAAGTGGGATGTGCAGTGAAGGTTCAATGTGGGAAGCTTCGCGCTCACTTGTGCGTCGAACATCGAGCACATGCACGCCTGGCGCTCCGATAACCGCAGGAACGTCTTTGAAGCTAACTTCGCGAGTGGACCTTGAATCTCCAAATTCAGCGACGTCGCCAACGAAAGATCCGGATGGTCTATCGACTCCAATGCGAACCAATTCACGCTGGGCTTGTGCAATGTCTGAAGCTTTGTCAGAAATCAGAACTAGTTGTTCTTCGTAAGGGAACATCCAGCCAAAGTAAGTTGCCATTGAGCCGTCCATGCCAAATGACATACTTCCAGGCACATGCGCTGCAGCGTAAGAACTTCTGGTTCGAAGATCAACGATCCAGGCGCCAGCCTTCATGGCCTTCATAACTTCTACTGTCGACATGCGTGACAACTCAGAGAGATCAATTGGACCAGGTCCAGCATGATTGGCTGGGCCCATGTGCTTGTAGTAAGCAGGGAAAACATCTAGCCCAGCAAGTGTCTGAACTATGTATGCCTCCTTCTCAAGTAGAAGCGCTGGATTGGTTTTCTTCTCGTCAGTAATTGTCGAAGAGTCGCCACAAGTTGCAGTAGCTGCGCAGAATGATCCAAAACCATGTGTTGGATGAACATTTACTCCATCTTCTAGCAGACCAGCCAAGCGGTTAAGTGAACCGTGCTGCAGACCAGCAAGCTCACGCGCATGGTCCCAGCCGAGTAGATCAGGGCGACCAGTTGATCCATGAAGCATGGAGCCACCAGTAAACACGCCGTGAACTTTTTCTGCGTTGTCGAGAAGCGCATATGACATGTGAGTAAATGTGTGACCAGGAGTGTGCAGAGCCTTAACTGCAAAATCACCAATTTCTTCGACTTGAGTGTCGGAAACAGTAACACGCTCAAAGGTGACTGGATCCATTTCGCTAATGATGTATTTAGCGCCGTGCTCTTGCGCAAGTACTAAGCCACCAGAAACGTAATCGTTGTGCATGTGGGTTTCAACAACGCCACCTAGTGCCAATCCTTCACGATCAAGAATTGCTTGCACGCGATCAATGTCGCGTTGCGGATCAACTGCAAGCGCAGTCTTTCCATCGTGTGCGATGTAAGATCGGTCGCCCAGCGTTGGCGTATCAATGTTAATAACTTTTAAAGCCATAATTCCTCCACTTGATTATTTCTATTGTATACCCTAGGGGGTATCTAGTATTTAACATCCCACCAAATTGTGGCTAGAGCGCGATGTTCCATTGGCTCTTGAGTTACCAGGAACTCTCTAATTTCGGCATCTCTTGAGCTGTCTAGGCAAAGACGAATACGCAGGAATCTGATGTCGGCTTCAATATCAAGAGGTCTAAGTTTTGGTCCTTGCCACAACTCCAAATTGGCTGCAATTCCCATTTGCTTTAGGACTTCAATCAAATCTTTTGGTGTTGGGTTAACTGGACGCTCCAGATCCCAGAAATGCTTCCAAGCGTTGCGCATTGTTGAAAGCGGGTGCTGCGCAGGCAATTCGATTACTACGCGTTTCGTGGCGTGAGAATCTAAGGCAGCAAGAAATGGCTCAATTTGAGCAACGTTATATGCCACGTGATGACATGTGACAACGTCAGCTTGTGGCGTAAGAGTTGAAACGTCTGGCCAGTCTCCAAGAACTTCCTGATGAGCAAAACCCATTCCGTTTGCAGACTGCGCAAACATTTCAAGCATTTCAGATTGGTGATCAACACCGATTAAGGTTCCAGCCGGAGGGGCAATTGCGAATGCAGCGATGCCTCCACCGCAACCAATATCCATAACACTGCCACCAACGGGCATCGCTTCACGCGCCCGTTGGTGCGAAGGACTATCCGGTATTTCAGTGGGCAAAGTAAACATTGCTGGTGGATGGATCCAGGGAGACTCAGGTGCTTGGGCCATGATGTTTTCAGGTATTGCCCACTCGCTTAAATCGGCTGCCCATTTTTGTGCTGCATTTTGCAAAATAGTCTCCAAGAATTATTGCCTGGCAATTCCAGTTGATTTAAGTATACCCCTAGGGGTATGTTATAGTCTGTTAAAAGCAGATAAGAGGAACACAAATGAAAAAAGTAACAACGCTGACAGTAGCGGCCATTTCAGCTATCGCTATGTTGACAGGATGCTCAAGCACCAACGAAGCCATCAAGAAAGTAGACCCTGTTAAATTTAGTGAAGTTATTGCCCAGCCTGGTGTGATCATTCTGGATGTTCGCACACCAGAAGAATTCAATGCTGGACACATCGCAAACGCAATAAACATAAACATTGCTGGTCCTGATTTCGCGAGTGAAGTTTCAAAGCTTGAAAAAGATGCCACCGTTGCGGTTTATTGCCGGAGCGCAAATCGTTCTGCCGTGGCTACCAAAGAAATGGCAGATCTTGGGTTCACAGATATGTATGACCTGCAAGGTGGAATTATCGATTGGGAAACTGCTGGCCGTCCAGTTGTCAAGTAAAGATACGAATTCAAATTAGTCGAGAGAGAAGGAAATCAAATGTGTAGTCGAGTTAATTGTCGAAAGTGCGGCAAGGTTACTTACAGCGGTTGTGGTCAGCACTTAGATCAAGTTTTTGCTGGCGTACCAAAGAGCAATCGATGCGTTTGCGCAGCAATGAAGAAGCAAGCCTCAGGTGAAAAGTCATCGTTTCTTGCAAAGATATTCGGACGCTAATGAATCAAACTTGCTTAACCGCAGTGATGCTTTGGCCCGCTAAAAGGTGGGTCGCAGCAATTGCTGTGGCGGTAGCAACATTCTTTTTGATTGGACTCCCAACTGCAGTAATTGCCAATCCAGTTTTCGGTAGAGCCGTAGGCGTTACGTCGTGGTCGATGCCAGTACTCATCACGACATCGGTGCTGTCAGGAATGTTGTTCGCGACATACGTGCGAATGGATGCAGTAATCGCGGACGAGAATTCCGCAAAGGTGGGTTCAATCGGCGGCTTCCTCGCATACTTGGCCGTTGGCTGTCCGGTCTGCAACAAGTTGGCACTTATCGCACTGGGTTATACAGGGGCGATGCAATATTTCGCTCCGGTCCAGCCTTACATCGGAGCAGCAGGGCTTTTGCTTTTGATGTACGCACTTCGCAAGCGATTAGTAAATGAATCTCAATGCGCATTGCCAAAACCAAGAAAAGTTACAGAACAACATCAACTAGATGAAATACAGCGATAGGGAAATCACAATGGCAACTATTGAATTAACTAATGAAAATTTTGAATCAAATGTCACGGGATCAGGCATCGTGCTTGTCGATTTTTGGGCAGAGTGGTGTGGCCCTTGCCGAATGTTTGGGCCAGTTTTTGAGGCGGCTTCGAATGAACGCGGACACATCAAGTTCGGCAAAGTTGATACTGAGGCACAGCGCGAGATCGCCGCTGCTGCAAACATCACCTCAATTCCAACTTTGATGGCTTTCCGTGATGGGGTCTTGGTATTTAGCCAACCCGGAGCTTTGCCTGCCCCAGCATTCAATGAATTGCTTGATTCGGTTGAAGCCTTAGACATGGACGAAGTTCGCGCCGAGATCGCAAAGCAAGTTTCACAAACCACAACCGCTTAAACTCGAGCAACGACAGATTGGACAGTCATGAAAGAAATTACAGCACTTGAATTGATGACAATTTACCGAACCGTATCGGTAGTAGACGTAAGAGAACCAGATGAATATGTCGGCGGACACATTGCTGGCGCGATAAATATTCCGTTGTCACTCGTTCCTCTCCGATTTAGCGAACTTGATAAGGCCGCAACCCAATATATAATTTGTGAGGCTGGCGGTCGATCCGCCCAAGCTTGCTCATATCTAGAGCAACAAGGCTTTGATGTCGTAAATATTGCGGGTGGCACAGGCGAATTAAGAATGATGGGCACACCGTTAAACATGGGAGAGCAAGCATGAGTAAAGCAAGCATGAGTCCTGCTAAAAAACAAATTCATGTTGTACAGGATGCAGCAGCGCTCGATGATTTTGCTAAACGAGTGCGACGTGCTGAAGGTCAAATTGGTGGAATCCTGCGGATGGTCGAAGACGGTAGACCTTGCGAAGACATTGTTAATCAACTGGCAGCCGTTTCAAAAGCCATCGACAAAGCCGCTTTCAGTTTGATTGCAGCGGGACTTCGCGAATGTCTTACCGATGGAAAGAAAAACGCAGATGAAGTTTCCGAACAATTGCAAAAGCTATTTCTAACTATGGCCTAGCAAACACTCAAGCACTTACTCAGCAAACGTGGCAGCTAAAGCATCGTTAAGTCGAGTTACTAGATCTGATGAAACGGCAACTGCATCCGCCGAATCATGAGTTCGGTGTCGGAGCGCATTTAAGTTTTCACCCGATCGCAGGACAGCGCTCACGATTCGCACGTCTCTTCGATCAGGATGATTTGCTGCGACTTGCACAAGCTCGCTCTCATTCTCACCTGGCAAATCCGATTGGGCCGAAGGTGGGAGCACAATTCGCTCAAGTGCAACTAGGGCGCCAACAACTTCCGCTGGCCAAGCAATTGTTGCCAACAATTCGTCCAACTCCAAAGTGTCGGTAATTTCTTGCTCAACTGAAGTCATTGGCAGGTGCGCGCTAAGGCCGAGCTCAGCAGCAACTTGTGGATTGGTCTCCAACAGGCTGGCGGTTGGAACTAGGGCAAAAAGTCGCACGGGCTGATCCCAGCCAGCGCTGGCAACGTGATCTTCAACTTCTCGAACTAGCGCTTCGAGGTTTGAGGCAAAATTCATAGGGTAAGTCTTTCGTAAGTCGTTGGGCTGGTATGACAACGTCAGGAATTTCAACGTAAGGTATTTGAGTGAGCATAAATCAGGAACGTCCTCGTCGTAGTCCACTGGGTACAACTTTTGCGGTCCTTGCGGCCCTATTTGTAGCCTTCTCAACTTTCGCTGGTTACTACACCGATTGGCAATGGTTTAGTTCCGTTGGCCGAACAGATGTGTACACCCAGCAGCTGGTGATTAAGGCCACTTTGTTCCTGGCGTTCACAGTGCTTACCGCTTTGAGTTTGTGGGGCGCTGCCACTTTGGCCTACCGCGCTCGCCCACTAAATCTGCCAGCAACCCCAGAGGAATTCGCGCTGGCGAAGTATCGTGAAAGCTTAGACCCATTTCGACGCCTGGTGTTTATTGTTGGCCCGCTCGCTTTCGGTGTGCTAACTGGAATTTCGGCAGCAAGCCAATGGAAAACATATTTACTTTGGAAGAATTCAACTTTGTTCGGACAAGTGGATCCGCAATTTGGAAAAGATATTTCGTTCTACGCTTTTGAATTACCGTTCCTAAGATTTTTCCTAGGATTTGGTTTTACGATTTTGATAATCTCGCTGATAATCAACATCGCCGTTCATTATGTCTATGGCGGCTTAAAATTGAGCCTCTCGCAATCAACAGATTCTGCGCGCCGCCACCTAATGTTTTTCTTAGGAACTTTGGCTCTGCTTAAAGCTGGCGCCTACTCAATTGATAAGTATGTATTAGCAACTAAGTCAGACATGTTAATTACTGGGTTAAAGTACACAGATGTAAGTGCAGTCGTACCCGCAAAAACAATTCTTACCTACATTGCATTAGCAACCGCCATACTGTTTTTCGTTTCAATTTTCCGCAAGGGCTGGTCACTTCCGTTTATTGCATTTGGTGCGATGCTAGGCGCCTCCTTTGTCATTGGTGGCCTATATCCAACTTTCGTTCAGCAATTTCAGGTTAAGCCTTCGGAATTGCAGCGCGAAGCTCCTTACATTCAGAAGAACATTGATGCGACAAGAACCGCATATGGTTTAAATGATGTGCAATTCTCTGATTATGCAGCGATTGATAATCCCTCACTCGCATCGTTAGCAGAAGATGCGGGAACTTTAGGAAACATCCGGTTACTTGACCCAGCAATAATTTCGCCGACTTTTAGACAGTTACAACAGATTCGTGGCTTCTATGCATTCCCAGATGCATTGGATGTGGATCGTTACATGATTGATGGCATCAAGCGTGGCTTAGTTGTTGGTGTACGTGAAGTGAACTTAGCTGGTTTGGCTGCTGATCAACGCAACTGGTTTAACGACACTATGGTTTTCACCCATGGCTACGGTGTAGTTGCAGCTTATGAAAATACTTCAGCAAGTGATGGCGAACCAGATTTTGCGGAAAGCAACATCCCGCCGTCAGGCACGCTCGATATTGAACAACCACGGGTCTATTTTGGCGAGCAATCCCCAGAGTATTCAATTGTTGGTAGTGATGGATCGGCTGGACCTCTTGAACTGGACTACCCAGATGACAAGAGTGCCAATGGTCAAACGAATAACACATACAGCGGCTTAGGTGGCGTTCCTGTTGGAAACATCTTGCAGCGAACAATATTTGCTCTTGATTATCAAGATCCAAACATCTTGCTTTCGAATCAAATTGGAACAAATTCAAAGATTCTTTATGATCGCGATCCAATGACACGTGTGTCTAAGGTTGCGCCGTGGTTGACACTCGATGGAGATCCATATCCATCGATAATCGATGGCAAAGTGCAATGGATCATCGATGGATACACAACGTCAAACAATTACCCATACGCGGCGAGAATTTCGTTACGGGATGCAACTGCGGATTCAGTGAATAGTCAATTTACTGCTTCACCATTAAGTGCTGGAAACATCACTTACATTCGTAACGCAGTTAAAGCAACCGTTGATGCTTACGACGGCACTGTGACCATTTACGCATGGGATGAAGCAGATCCAATTCTGCAGACTTGGAGTAAGGCCTTCCCTGGAGTTGTGCAACCTAAGTCGGCTATTCCCGCTGGCGTATTGGAGCACATCCGGTACCCAGAGGACATGTTCAAGGTTCAGCGCAACGTGCTGTCTCGGTATCACGTAACTGACCCACAGGCTTTTTATTCAGGTCAGGACTTCTGGATCGTTCCAGAAGATCCAACTAAGCCAACAGTGGGACAGCCACAACCGCCGTACTTCTTGACGCTTCAGATGCCAGATCAAGAAGCGCCATCGTTCTCTTTAACTTCAACTTTTGCTCCGACTAATCGTCAGACATTAGCTGCGTTTATGTCGGTTAATGCTGATGCTGGGGATGACTATGGCACGATTCGAGTTTTACAACTGCCGCGAAATACTACGATCCCTGGACCGCGTCAGGTACAGAATAATTTCGAATCTGATCCAGAAGTTTCAAAGCAACTTTCGCTATTGCGAAGTGGCGGATCAGACGTGCAGTTAGGTAACTTGCTGTCATTGCCAGTAGGTGGTGGGCTGTTGTACTTCGAACCGGTTTACATCCGCGCTGCCCAAGGTGAGGGTTACCCGCTTTTGCGCAAAGTCTTGGTGTCCTTTGGATCTAAGGTTGCTTTTGAAGATGACTTAGAAACGGCCCTGGCTAAGGTTTTCACTGGTCAAACGGTTTTGCCTGAAACGCCGACTGAGCCTGGCGCCCCAGAGGCGCCAGTATCAACGCCAGCGCAGGATCTTGCCAAAGCTATTTTGGATGCTAACAAGGCCTATTCCGATGGCGTAGCCGCACTTGCTGCTGGGGACTTCGCAGCTTACGGATTGGCGCAAGATCGCCTTAAGGAAGCGCTACAACGCGCTACAACTGCTGGATCCAAGATCTCGGGGGAGAGTTTAGAAGTGACTCCAACTCCAGCAGCGACGCCGGTTCCATCTCCATCGCCATAGGGGAGTTGGTAAGAATCAAAAACTTAGAAGGGCTCCCGAAAGGGGGTCTTTTTAAGTTTTTGGGCGGGTTTGATTGGTGGAGAAGTAATGAAATAGACCTTAAATTCTTTACATAGACCAACTAGATTGCATAGCAACGTGTAAAACAATGTGTGGAGGACTCGGTGACACTTACCATTCACGACATTGTGGAAAATCCGAGTTTGCGAACCAAATTTCTCGCCGGTCATGCTGGTGCCCAACGTAAAGTGGATTGGGCCCATAACACCGAGGTTGAAGAGCCTTGGCATTGGCTAAGCGCAGGTGAACTTCTTCTTACCCTTGGCAGAAATTTTCCAGCAAAGCCTGACGATCAAGTTGCATTTATCAAGAACTTATCTGATGCAGGGCTAGCGGGACTCGATCTAGCAGCAGGCTGGTTTGCGCCTGAATTAACACCAGAGGCGGCCAAGTTTGCTGACGATCTCGGGTTCCCAATAATTCAAACCGCCTACGAAATTCCATTCGTTCTAATCGCTAGATCCGTAGCGGAAGAAACTTCACGAACAAAACAACAAACCAAAATTCTAAGGATGTATGAATCTTTTCGACAAAGCTCTCTTCAGCGAAAGTCAGAAGAAGAACAATTGCAAGCTCTTTCTGCGCACCTTGACTCCAAGCTTGCAATAGTGAATACAAAAACATTCAGAGTTATTCTTCCTTTTGATTTTGGAATTTCTGAAAATTTGGTCAGTCAGATTAAGTCAGCGAGAGTTAAAGCTCCACTACCAGCAGTATTTAGAGTAAAAGATGTGGATACAAATTATTTGCTTGTTTCCATGGGTGAAGAGGATCACAGTCTCTTGGTTCAAACAGAGACCAATGAAATTGACTTAATTATGTTGCAACACACTGCCTCCGTGGTTTCTTTTGTTGCCGAACGATATCTTGCCAATCTGGGCTCACAAACATCAAGCGGTCATCGGCTCTTATCGCAGCTGCTAGATAACCTCGTTGATCGTGAACTTGCAAAAGAAAGGTTAGGCCAATTCAATCTGGAAAATGGTCCTTGGAAAATTGCTTGCCCGGCTAGTGAACTTAGTCTCGATTTGGATTTTGTGAACACGATACTGACCCGCAGCAACGTTCCATCAATTGCAACTATTGGAGGCCAGGGTTTAATCATTCTCACTCTTGCTGATTTTGAATGGAGCGAAGAATTCCTAGATGCATTAACTGGACCAGGTAGTACGGCCGGAATAAGCGCTCCCATCAATAGCCTTAGTCGACTTGCTGATGGCGCCCGAGAAGCTAACTGGGCGCGCGAATTGGCAAAAGCATCAAAGACAAGAATTTCAAAATACGGTGAGACAGATTCCATATTCTTGCCCCGTACTGTTTCTGGAGCGCAGGTTGCCGTTGAGACAATTCTTGGTCCTCTGATTGAGTACGACACCTTGCACAATGCAGAATTAATGAAGTCACTGCAGGTATTTTTAGACGCCAATATGTCTTGGCAAATTGCGAGCACGGAATTGGGTATTCATCGACAAACTCTAAATTACCGAATGCAAAGGGTAGCCGAGATTACTAACCGAAACATCAGCAGAATTTCTGACCTAGCTGAATTGCACTTCGCAATACGAGCCAGAGTAATTTTGGATCAGATTTAGGCTTTAATTCGATCTGACTTTGGATCGTAGAGTGGCTTTAGCGATGCCTTTGCCGGGACTCGCCCAGTAATAACTTGAATTTCGTAATTGCCGTTAGTGAACCACTCGTCAGTTTCGATACCGGGTGCGCTAATCCACGCCAGAGTTACCGCGCCACCAAGTGTGTGCCCGTAACCCGTAGAGCCACATCTACCTACCAATTCGCCATTTCTAAAGATTGGTTCATCGTGTAGCAAGAATTGATCGGGATCTTGAACTAATAATTGCATCAGCCTACGATTTGAACCTGCTTGCTTTATCTCAGTTAATGTATCGAGGCCGACGAACCCACCAGGCTTATCCCAAGCAACGCCAAATCCCAAACCAGAACTAATGAGATCATCGTTACTTGAAATGTCATGTCCCCAGCTTCTATAAGCCTTCTCTAGTCGAAGAGATCCCAAGGCATAGTAGCCGGCAGGAAGCATTCCATAATTTTCACCCGCTTGCGTAAGCACTGAGTAAATGTGTCGCGACAAGTCAGTAGGAACTAAAAGCTCAAACCCAAGTTCACCAACAAAAGTCAGGCGGGTAGCCCTGACAAACCCATAGCCCAAATCTATTTCTTTTGAGTCACCGAAGTTAAAAGCTTCATTAGTTAGGTCGGCATCGGTAAGTCCCTGCAGTATTTCGCGAGACTTTGGTCCCATAAGTGAAAGCATGGCGTAAGAACCTGTTACATCAGTAACAGTGCAGAATTCATCCGTCTTGATTTGCCGCAGGAGATAGCTGATATCACGTAAGTGCGTCACTGGGCCGGATAGCACCATAAATTCAGTTTCACTTAACCGAGTAACTGTTACGTCCGCTTCAATTCCGGCAAATTTGTTAAGCCACTGTGTGTAAACAACTCTGCCATGATCAACATCTACATCACGAACTGAAATTCTCTGGAGAACTTTTAGTGCGTCACGACCTTGGACCATAATCTTGCCGAATGATGAAGTGTCAAATAGTCCAGCCGAATTTCGAACCGCATCGTGTTCGCGCTTATTGGCTGCCAACCAATTTGGTTTTCCGAAAGTATGCACATATTCACGCTCTTCTGGCGATTTGGCATACCAATTTGCCCGTTCCCAGCCGATTAACTGGCCGTATACAGCACCTGCCTGGCTAGTCATTTCATAAACAGGGCTTTGTCTCAAGTTGCGCGCACTTTGTCTTTGTTCAAAGGGCCAGTGCACGCCGTAAGACAAATCAAGAGTTTCGAGTACGCGCTTTTCCAGGAAACGTCGATTCGTTTCATGCGGCTGCACTCGAGCTAAATCTGTTTCCGGTAAATCAATGGGTGAACGACCATCGATGATCCAGTCTGCAAGAGTTGCTCCTGCACCTGGACCAGATAAGAAACCAGTTGAATTGAATCCAGCAGCAACAAAATAATTTTCGAGTTTTGGTGCTGGCCCTAGGTGGTAAATGCCATCAGGAGTAAAGCTCTCTGGTCCACAAAAGTGCAATTTAACGCCCGCGTCACCGAGGATTGGCATGCGCTCAATCATTCGCTCATAATACGGACCCAAGTGATCCCAATCTTCAGGTAACCTTACGAACCCTTCATTTACAGGTATACCCTTCGATGCCCAGACGTAGCTATCTGGCTCAAAGAATCCAACTAGTAAGGCACCAGCTTCGTCCTTTACGTAGGAACAATCATCTGCACTTTTTATCGTTGGCAAATTTCTTGGAAGATTATCAATTCCTTCCGTAACGATGTAGTAATGAGCTAGCGCTTGAAGTGGAACCTGCACTCCAGCCAACTCACCAAATTCCCTTCCCCACATGCCAGTTGCGTTTACGACGTAGTCTGCTTCAATTTCGCCCGAAGTCGTAACCACGCCAGTGACTTTCCTGCCATTCGTTTTTAGATCGGTCACCGTCACATGCTCTATTACTTGAACTCCGCGTTGACTTGCTCCTCTAGCCAAAGAAATAGTTGTGTCAGTTGCACTTCCTCTTCCTTCGTATGGATAAAACAAACTTCCGTAAACCCCTTCGGGATTTAGCAATGGATGAAGTTCCAACGTTTGCCCTTGATTTAAAAGCTGTACTTCAATTTGACTCGATATGGATGCCAATTCTTGATGACGCAGTTCTGTCATGCGCGCCTGCGTCATTGCTAGATGAATTGTTCCCGTTTCCACATACCCAGTAGAAAAGCCAGTATCTTCCTCTAAGTTCTTGAAGGTTTTTAAGCCTCGCTTCACAATTTCGCGCATGCCGTGAGTTGGCCTGGCTTGTGTTATCAGTCCCGCAGCATGCCAGGTTGTACCGGAGGTCAAAGTGTTTCGTTCCAGCAAAACGACGTCAGTCCAGCCCCGTTTTGCGAGCTGGTAGGCCGTTGCAGTGCCGATAACCCCGCCACCGATGATTACTACTCGCGCCTTGTTCGGAATTGAAGGATTGCTCATGATTCACCTCTAGTTAGTCCACGCCTTAATGCCTGAATTTGCCCGAACTTGGTTGTTTCCTGCCTCGATAGTTCTATTTGGTTCAACTTTGAGCAATGTTACAAATGCACAAAACGCCCTCTCATTTTTTATTAAATGCATGATTGCCATGAAATTTCAAAGTGGCAGTGTGAAGATTAAGTCAGTTGCAAGTGGCCAAATTCACAACCAGGGAGTTTCAAACAATGTCAGCCGTATCAGAGTTTGAGAGATTAAGTGGAACCTACTTTTATGCGGGTACTCAGCATAAAAGCCAAGGGCCTGCGGCTTTTAGAGTGACTGATCCGGCAACCGGAGTGGAAATCGGATTTGTTGCTGAATGTACTGAAGAGGAAATCAATAAAGTTTTTGACGCAGCAAAAGTTGCGCAAAAACAGTGGTGGGCTGAATCAGCATTACATCGTGCTGAAGTGATGCACGAAGTTGCGAGAAAGATAAAAAAGAATCGTCTTGAGCTTGCTGAGTTGTTAACTCGCGAGATGGGGAAAACCTTCAAGGAAAGTTGCGATGAAGTCGATTGGTCAGTAACTGCAATTGACTATTATGCAGAGGTTGGTCGCCATGAAAATGGTCATGTTTTGGGTCCGGCCGTAGCAGGACAATTTCATTTTACGATAAAGCAACCAATGGGCACGGCTGGAATTATTTTGCCCTTCAACTTCCCCTATGTCTTGCTCTGCTGGGAGGCAGCGGCTGCATTAGTTGCTGGTAACGCAGTTGTTGTAAAACCATCAGAACACACAAGTCTTTGCACTTTAAAATTCATGGAATACTTCAACGATTTACCTAAAGGTTTAATTCAATGCATCACGGGTGGAGCCGAGGCGGGTCAGCAACTGGTTTCGAGTCCGAAAATAGACATGATTGCCTTCACCGGGAGTGTTCCAACTGGGCGTGCGGTTGTAAAGGCATGCGCTGAAACGTTTAAGCCACACATGATCGAGACCTCAGGTAATGACCCATTCATTGTGATGCCTTCGGCTGACCTTCAAATTGCTGCCCGTGGTGCCGCCTTCGCTGCCTTTTTAAATGCGGGCCAAGTATGCACCTCAGCCGAACGCATTTACGTACACGAAGATGTCCATGATGAATTTGTTTCACTTTTAGTAAGCGAGGCCAAGGGCATTCGAGTTGGTAATGGCTTAGACAAAGTCGACATAGGCCCAATGGTTAACCAACGCGAACGAGATAGATACGAGAAAATACTAGCTCGGGCAATCGAACAGGGAGCCATTGTTGAATGTGGCGGAGGCAGGCCAAGCGGATTAGACCATGGTTTTTTTGCAGAAGTTACAGTCCTGACAAATGTCAGACCCGAAATGGATATTTTGCACGGGGAATCGTTTGGACCGATAGCTCCTATTTGTAAAGTCTCGAGCCTTGATGAGGCAATCGCCCTCGCAAATGATTCCGACTTTGGTCTTGGTGCGAACATCTACACAAAGCAACTTGATGAAGCAATGCGAGCAGTAAATGAAATTGACGTTGGCATGGTCTGGGTCAATGCTCCACTTCTAGATAATGATGCAGGGCCATTTGGTGGACGAAAACTTTCGGGATCAGGTCGTCAACTCGGACGTGAAGGACTTGATAGTTTCCGCCACACAAAACTCGCGATGATCGACCCAGATTCAAAGTCTGAAGACTTCTGGTGGTTTCCATACAAAGATTCCGAAAGCTTTCAAGGTTACTCGGAAGGAAAATGAAATATGTCAATATCACATCAAGGAGAGAGGATAAGGAAATGCCAGAAGTAAATCTTCCTGCTGAACTGGAAGAACGCATTAGGTATTATGAGAATCCAGCGAATGACCCGGGTGGATTCAAAAGAAAAGACTGGGTCGTGGTGCTAGGAACCGGAGTACTTCTGCCGATTGTTGCGCTGCTAATTGGTTGGAATGTGGGATGGTCAGCATGAGTGAAAAAAGCTTGGATCAACAATTAGTTGAAACTTCTTGGCCGCTAACACCAAAAGAGCGGAATTGGAATAGCCGATCACTATTTATTGTTTTGATGGTTGCTGCCTCGGCTACGTGGTGCTTCATCATTGGCGAATATGTTGGCTATTACCTGCCGATTGGGCCTGGTTTCTTTGCAATGACGGCAGGCGCAATGATTGGAATGCTGTTAGTTACTCTGGCAGTTGTACCAACTTCTACGCGATTTGGAATTGACAGCATTAAGGCTGCAACTCCTCAGTTTGGAACAAATGGTTGGACGATTACCGTTACTTTGCAGTACCTGTCAATCATTGGCTGGAATTCTCTACTCCTAATCTTCTTTGGAAAATCAATTTCACGCTTCTTAAATGTGCTTGGAGTTGGTGATGAGAATCTAGCAACGATAGTTGTACCGGTTGCCACAGTGGTTGCATGTGTATTTGTTTACATCATTTTGAAGAAGGGCGTAACTGGACTAGAGCGAGTCTCGTTTTGGTTATTCATTTCGATTGTTGCAGTTGGTATTTGGTTAATCACGATGTTACTAATTCGACAAGGCGACGCACTTGCTACGGCAGTACCTGCTTACGCTAGTGACAAGCAACTTGATTTCCAGTACGGAATCGAGATCGGTTTAGTTAGCTTGCTTTCTTGGTGGCCTTACATCGGTTCCATGACTCGACAAGCTAAGAACCCATCAATTGCGGCAGGTCCTTCAATGCTGGGAATGGGACTTCCGGTTCCGGTCCTTAGCTTCGTAGGGTTAGCTTCAATTTTGGCGCTTAGCATCTCTGATCCAACCGCTTGGCTAACTGAGGTAGGTGGCCAATTATTTGGCGCACTTGCATTGCTGTTTATCATCGCGGCAAATCTTGGTACGGCGGTCGCTGGGCTTTATGCATCAACTGTAGGCATCAAAGCAGTACCTGCATTTTCAAGGTTGTCATGGAATAAGTCACTGCTAGTATCCATCGCGCCAGTGGCCTTGATCGGGATCCTAATTCCAAACTGGGTCTTTGATAACTTTGGTACCTTTGTGGCCTACATTGGAGTTTTCTTTGCTCCACTTTGTGGAATCATGATCATCGATTACTTCTTACTCCGTAGAGGAAAAATCAGTATTCGTGGAATCTATGACACTGGTAATAAGTCGGTTTATCGCTATTGGGGTGGATTTAATCCTGCAGCGGTGCTAGCAATGGTGGTTGGTTTCGTAACCTATACCTACCTACTCAACCCAATCTCGTATGCCGTGAAGGAACCATTCCCAATATTGGGAGCTTCTTTGCCGGCTGCGCTTATGTCAGCTGTAGCTTATGCGATCATTACTCTGCTCGTAGTCAAGCCAGCTGGTAAGGGTGGTTACAAGTAATAAGTCAAAAAAAACAGAAAGCACCGAGAAATCGGTGCTTTCTGTTTTTTGACCTGCGGGCGATTGATCTATTGCGCGGTAAGTAGTTCATGATTGCCCGAAACTCGTGGGCACAGCGGGGACAGGAACCGTGGACACATGGGGACAGGAACCGTCGGCCAGTAAAACTGGCGTAGTGCGATTCGGGGGCACAGCGGGGAGCGATTCGGGGGCACAGCGGGGACAGGAACCGTCGGCCAGTAAAACTGGCCTCCTCCCAAATCCTAGAGCCGCCAAAAACGAAAATGAGAGCCCCGAAGGACTCTCATTTTCGTTAGTAGCGGGGACAGGAACCCTCCTGGTTTGCGGTTACACCCGCAAACCAGTCGTCCCAAATCCTGGCTCACTTACTTAGATAAAAAGAAAAGACACCCGAAGGTGTCGTTTCTTTTTAGTAGCGGGGACAGGATTTGAACCTGTGACCTCTGGGTTATGAGCCCAGCGAGCTACCGAGCTGCTCCACCCCGCGTCGGTTTTCCAAGGATACGCGAGAAAATGCGGGTAACCAAATCGTGTTTAACGAGAATTAGTCGCTCAAAATTTCAGTAATTTTTTCGGCGTCTCGCAAAATGGATCCGCCAATAAGCAATGGCGCAGTTTCATCTAGATTTCGAAGTTGCACAATTGCTTTGGTGCGTTGGTCGCGCCAATCATCCAACTCTTCATGCTGTAGATCGGAAGGATTTTCCTCAGCATTTTCGGCTTGATCAGAAATAACCTCAGCCGTTGCGCTAAGCACTCCAGCGAGAGCTTTGGCAAGCAAAGCAGGGATCTGGTGTGAACTGCCTGAAGTTAAAACTAATTCTCGACAAATATTAAGCAACGTGCTTGCAGTAGCCTCTGTCAATTCAATTTGGGCAACTACGGCTTTAGTCTCTTCGTAATCAATCGCCGGTGACCACGCTGAACCAGCCAGTGCGGATTTGGCATTGGACTTAATGTCATCAATTTCATTTGAAATAAATTCAGCACGTACTAACCACTTTCTGGCTAGCTTTGGATCGACATTTCCTTCATTTTCCGTTAACGCTTTTGCGATGCTATTCAGCAAAGCAGACATTGCATATGACTGCTCTATGCCTGCCATCAGAGCGCGATCTTGCGGTGTTCCTTTTCGGACAAAGTAGGAAACAAACGTTGCAAAAGTTGCACCAAGCAAGACACCGAACAATCTTTGCTCGAGTGTGCTTGCGGTGACATTTGGACCAACAACCAAAATTACGGTAACCACTAGCGCAATTGCGCCTTCTTCCCCCAGTTTTAAAAGTCGCGCCAAAACAAAGCAGGTAAATATTGCGAGTAGCACAATGACGGAATTAAACCCGATTAATTGTGAGACAAAATATGCAAGTGTGCCGCCAATTATTACGCCAATAATCTGGAGAAAACTTTGCTGGGCAGAGTCATGAAATGTGTGACGCACTGAAACCACCGCTGTTATTGCGGCAGTAATCCCAGAGACATTTGGCAGATTGGCACCAACGAAATAAGCCATGGTGCCTGCGATCGTTGTTAATACTGCAAGACGAAAGTAGGGAGCCGCAATAATGTCTGAAATTGTGACATTTTTGCCAGCAATATTTCGAGGAGTAAAGAATTCCTTAACCCGGGACATAACTTACCTTCTACTTGATTTTTTCTAATTCTACCCCAATTTGGAAGTTGAAAAATAAGGCAAAACTTAGAGAGTTACGGTTGCAACTTGGGATTGTGAATCCGCAGCAATCGCGACATTCATGCCATCAGTTAGCTGGTCATATTCCGCTTGCGCCAATTCCACAATCGGCATACTGATGCCATAAATTTCTGCCGATACCAGAGCGCCGATTACCAAGATTGTGTCGCATTGCAGCATGACAATGCCCAATGGACCATCGCCAGTTCGAATTAACTCGGCTAAAACCGCAGTTGCTGAACTCGACCCACGCCCGGATGGCATAACCAGAATTTTGTTAGTCATTTTTGCTTTGTGTTGCGCGTGGTGCACGTCGATAATTTCGCCATGGTGATTTACCCCACCCCAAAATGAAACGGGCTCGGTCAGGACTAAAACTTCACCTTCGGCTACTCCAGGGTGCGAGGTTTTACCAATTAGTACTTTTGACACTGTTAGGACCACAGACTTTCATCTCGGACAACTCGACCGGCGCGCGCGGATGCAACGCACTCGGTCAAACTACCGAGCACTACATCGATTCCAAGGTTCCCTGGTGCATACCAGGCCCATTTGCCCGAGTTAGTCATTACATTTTTGACATTTTGATTTAATACTGGAGTGACGTATGTGCAAGTGTCCGTAAGTACTCGACCACCTGCATTAGTGAATACGTCTAGGTATCCAAGATCTTTAGACCGTGCTAAAACATCTCTACTAGTTGATATGTAGAAATCGATTTGCTTGGCGAATTTAGGACCATCGCCAATTGCCTCTGCAACTGCGCGAAATTCGTCAACGGAAAAATGTGGTGTGCCAAGGCTGATTGCGTCCAACTTGTCACTCGTTGTGGTGCTCAGTTGATCGCGCGCTTCTCGCACATCTTGCGCGGTCATGACAACGTGCTCCGCGTTCGGGGCCACGATGGCTGCCAATGTTGGTGCTTCAGGTGTGATACCTACAACGTGAAACAACCCCACACCACCCGCAGAGGCGCTGGTTGCGCCCATGCCCTTTAGACGATCCTCAGTAACTCCGCCATCTGCTAAATCACCTGGTAAGCCGACCATGGCTGCGACACGAGTGCCCGCTTTATTTCCAAGAAGTACTCCAAGCGCCGCCCACGCTGCATCTTCAGAAAACATTTTGGAATCGATATTTGAGAAATCCAAAACTAAGACGGCCTTGCGCGCTGCATCATGATGCAACCCGCCGAATGGAACTCGCCCCGTTACAGCTGCAGATAAATCCAAGAAATCGCCATAACGATCGGATCGCGCGCCCAGCACCGAATTTACAAAAGCAATGGCATTTGATTCCGCCCAAGCGACATGGCTTCCAAAAGCTGGGCGATGGCCAGCTTGATAAGGGGCGCAAGACCAAGTTGGTTCACAACCAAGTGCGATATGGGCATCCATAAGTCGGCGGCCATGTGCCATCGTAATTTCGTCGCCGTGCACCAAGGTTGGATGTAGCAAATCTAGCGAGCCAACATTTGTAGTTGTTTTGACTTTAACTTTTCCACCCAGTGCGACGAGTTTTTCAGTAAAGTCCAGACCCGCTTCGCCATGGTACAAAGTGCCATCTGCATGTGCTGATTCAATTTCAATCAGTTTTTCGGCGCCATTGGCTTTTGCTACTCCGACAATAATTCGCATGCACATAGCAACAGCTTCGCCATGCTCGCCAGCAAGCATGGCAGTTTCCTCGTCAGATAAGACAAGTTGCATTGGTGCAAGCGACATACATTTACTCCATTTTTGGCAGGTCTTGCAACCCTACAACCTTGACAATTAGTGATTAAAAGCGGACTTTGTTACCGCTTATGAATTGGCTCATCAAACCAAGCACGTGCAGCCGCAAGTAACTCACCGTCCGTCATGGCTGGAACATTTATGTCAAGGGAGCCCACGACTTTATGTGCCACATTGGCATGATGTCGCTCAAGGTGCTGAATGAACTTAAGCACCGCATTGCTTTTTCCATGCCCATGCCCGACTAAGAGTATTTCACCAGCTGATTCTAAAGTTTTTGATATTTCTTCGAAATAAGCATTATTGGCTTTGTCGCTCTCACGCCCAGTGTGATGTTGGGCTTCGCTAATGTGATGGTTGCTTAAATCAAGTGGATGTATGAGCTCTGGCTTTGTGCCTTTTACGGCATTCGTTGGCCAGATCTTAGTTTCGTGTCTTTCAATTACGGCAACTACCAGCCGGTTAGTTAGATCTTCGCTCATTTGGATCTCCCTACATTCTCACTAAAACTTTCTGCTTAAAGCGGATATAAATTAGTACTTTCTTTTTGATCATACTCTTTTTGAAAATTCTGACTTGAACTTGAAATATATGAGTGGCGACATAAGAAAAGTTGATTTAAAATTAAGTATGAAGAATTATTCTTCGCAATCATTGCACCGCATTTCACTTTTAATTCTGGCGGCAACCTTGGGTCTAAGTGCCTGCGCAACTACGAACGAAACTTCTTCGGATAATTCCATGGGCAGTGGCGGCATGATGGGAAGTGACACTCTGAACGATGCTAGCGATCTATCGCAAAATGATGTGATGTTCTTGCAGATGATGATTCCACACCACGAACAGGCGGTGGAGATGTCTACGCTTGCTGAAACAAACTCAACTAATCCAGAATTACTTGCGCTGGCTGCGCGAATAAAGGCAGCACAGGGTCCAGAAATCGAATTAATGACAAAGCTACTCACTGACGCTGGTCAAGCAATGATGATGGATCATTCCATGGGGAATAACGGCATGATGGGCATGGACGATATGTTGGCGCTAGCAGCAGCTACGGGAAATGAATTTGATGTGCTGTACTTAACTGGAATGATTGCGCACCATGAAGGTGCAATAAACATGACCAATCCGGTTGCAAGCAGTGCAAACATGGAAGTTAAGAAGTTGGCTGAAAACATTATTACTTCACAAACTGCCGAAATTGCTGAAATGACAAAGTTGCTCGCCACACTTTCCTAGCCATACGGCACAATGTCGTTATGACTTTAGTTACGCCAATCATTTTGGATTGTGATCCTGGGCACGACGATGCCATGGCCATTCTTCTGGCAGCAGCCCATCCCTCGATTGAGCTGCTTGGAATTACAACTGTCTCGGGAAATGGCGCACTTGCTAAAGTCACCTACAACGCGCAGCGAGTTTGCGCTCTTGCAAACATTGTGGTGCCAATTGCTAAAGGTGCAGCAGATCCGATCGCTGGAAAGGCCAGTGCTGCGCCAACTATTCATGGCGTCAGCGCACTTGACGGAGCGCAGCTTCCGGAGCCCACCTTTGAACTAAGTGAGCTATCTGCCGTTGAACTTATTGCAAAATTAGTCACAGAATGTGACCGCAAAGTCACATTAATACCAACTGGGCCACTAACTAATATCGCAATGTTCTTGCAGGCACACCCTGAACTCCATGATCGAATCGAACACATTTCCTTTATGGGCGGCAGCACTGAGCGTGGTAATTGGACGCCGTACGCGGAATTTAATATCTGGGCTGATCCCGAAGCTGCCGATATTGTTTTACGAAGTGGTTTGCCCTTAATAATGTCCGGATTAAATATTACGCACCAAGCCCTGGCAACCCCACAAGTTCTAGCGCGAATTTCAGCGCTAAACACCGAGTTAGCCCAAACCATTGTGAAACTCTTAGATTTCTTTGCGGAAACTTATCGTGATGTCTTTGCAATGCCAGATCCACCAGTACATGATCCGGTCGCACTTGCCATAATTATCGATGCAACGGTTGCAAAGTTAGTTTCTGCGCCGGTGGCAGTGGAAGTGACAGGAACATTGACTCGAGGCGCCACGGTTGTTGACTTGTATGGGAACACTGGTCAGCAAGCAAATGTAGAGGTGGCAATGGAACTCGACGTTGAAAAGTTTTGGAACATGATGATTTCTGCAATTGAAACCTTAGGCTCCCGTTAAAGCGAGCAATTCGCGCCATTAACAACAAGCCCGATTCTGCCCACTAGAGTAATTGTGTGACACCACGACAACTCAACATGTACTTCTGGACCTTTATGTTTTGGGGTTTGTCATTTGTCTGGCTAACAAAAGTAGTTGAAACTTTTGGCTGGGTTGGCGGAGTCAGTTTTAGGGCATTTGCTGCCGTACTAGTTCTTTTAGTTCTAGCCAAAGTTATGAAAGTTGCGCTCAATTATCAGCCAACTGATACAAAACACTATGCGATTTTGGGCGCGACTTCGGTTGCAATGAACCTAGGTGGCATGACTTTTGCACTTTCAAAACTGGGTACTGCGCTGACCGCGATTTTAGTTACCACGATTCCGCTCTACAGTGCTTTGATCGAAACAGTATGGGGAAAAGTAAAACACACGCCACTCATGATTTTGGGGTTATGGATTGGATTTGGTGGCGTAGTTATTCTTATTGGCTTGTCTTCGCAGGAACTCAACAAAGACTTTTTACTTGGGTTTCTCGGATCAACTATTGCTTCTTTTGGATTTGCCCTCGGCGGAAATTACTCAAAAGTTAAAGCGCAACATATTGGGGCTTGGGAACAAACCATTGGCACATTCACATTCGGTGGACTTTACCTGTTGCCATTTATGTTTATTGTTCCAATTGTAAAAACACCAACATTCGCTGCTTTTGGTTGGCTTTTTTTGTTATCGGCAACGGCAAGTTCACTCGCCTACATTCTTTACTTCCGATTAGTTGCAGAAATCGGCGCAACAAAAGCGCTCACTACTGAATTTATGGTTCCAGTAGTTGCAGTTTTTGTCGGGGCAGTTTTCTTGAGCGAAAAAGTAACGGTTACTGACTTAATTGGTGCTGCTGCAATCTTGCTTGGTAGTTCGTTAGTACTTGGTCTATTACCACTCCAGCGTAAAAGCAACGAGCCATCGGCAGTTAGTTAGGTGGCTAGCAAGAAAATTCCAAAACGTTACGGGTGGAATACCCCAGTGACTGCGCCTGGCCCACTCGGTGGGGAAATGTTGAAAAACCTTCGCAACATAGTCAGCGATCCCTTAACTTACTTGGAAACTGTTTGGCACGAGCATGGCGATGTAGTGCAGTTTCCAGTTCCAAAACCAGCCACGTATTTAGTAAGCTCGCCAGCCGGTGCGCGCGAAGTTTTAGTTAATCAACATAAAGAAACTTCTAAAAAGACTCTGCAGTACAACAACCTTTCCCTAGTGACAGGCGATGGGCTGCTTACCGCAGATACCCAAGCATGGCGACCACGCCGGCGAATGTTGCAACCAGCTTTCCATCAAGAGATGGTTGCCCTTTCGCAGACGCACGTGGAATTCGGGTTGGCTAAGTTAGAAATTCATTGGCGGGAATTGACGGCAGCCGGGCCAACAATAATTGACATCGATCAAGCGATGATGTCGTTGGCACTGGAGATTACCTGTGGCGCGCTTTTTGGGGTAGACATCGAAAGTGAAGTAGATGAAATAACGGCCGCAACTTTGACTGCGCTACATGGCGTGGTTGCTAGGGCTCGAAACCCACTGGCATTGCCACTTATGGTTCCAACGCCAGCAAATTTGAAGATGAAGCGAGCAATAAAGAAACTGGATAAAGCAGTCACATTAATAATTGCTGCTCGCGCTGCGAATCAATTGCCGCTCGATGCGCCAATCAGGGACATGCTGGACGTGCTGTTAGATCCTGATTTGGAAACACCGCTTTCGAAGCAGCAAATCCGCGATGAAATCGTCACTTTTATTGTTGCTGGTCATGAAACCGTGGCAAGCGCTTTAACTTGGGCATGGTATCTGTTGGTAACAAATCCAAGTGAGATGAAGAAACTCCAGGAGCACCCAGAGCGCGCAAAATTAGTGCTAGCGGAAGCACTTCGGCTGTACCCACCCGCTTGGGTTATAACTAGGCGCACCTTAAGTGAGTTCACAGTTGAAGGCTTTACCATCCCAGCTAATTCCTTGGTGATTGTTAGCCCATGGTTAGTACATCGAAATCAAAAGGCCTGGGAGCAGCCACTTCAATTTTTGCCAGAGCGATTTGAAACTGGCGCGCCCCAACTTGGATATATTCCATTTGGCGCAGGTGCCAGGTTATGTATTGGCCGGGACATGGCCGTTCTTGAGGGATCCATGATTCTTGCCCAGCTCGCGCAGCATTGGAACATAGAAGCTATCCACAATTCGCAGGTTCCAGTCGATGCTTCCGTGACACTTCGCCCAGTCGGGGGAATGCCAGTAAGAATTTCTAGAAAAGTTTAGTTTAAAAAATTAAGCACTTCAGAATGCAGTATTGAGTTAGTGGAAATTGCTTGACCAGCTTCCATTGGACTTTGCCCTTTTGCACCAGTAACTTTTCCGCCAGCACCCTGCACTATCGCGATAAAAGCGGCCATGTCATAAGTTTGCAATTCAGGTTCGATAGCAATATCAACTGCGCCTTCAGCAACTAATAAGTGTGACCAAAAATCTCCGTAGCCACGAGTGCGCCACACTGCAGATGTTAACTTTTGCAGGGCATCACTTTTAAAAACTTCCCAGCTAACAAAATCAGAAAATGAAAATGATGCATCTGCCAGAGACTTTACGCCAGAGACTTTAATTGCTCGAATTGAACCATCAACATCTTTTGTGAAGGCGCCATCTTGCGGACTTGACCACCAAAGTCGCCCAAGCGCAGGTGCGGAAACGACTCCGATAACTGGTTCACCAGCAACTGCGAGGGCAATTAAAGTTCCCCAAACCGGGACACCGCGAATGTAATTCTTGGTGGCATCAATTGGATCAATGATCCACACGCGCTCTGCTTCGACATTTGTATTTGGAAATTCTTCCCCGATTACTCCGTCAGCGGGACGTTGCTGCGCCAAAGTCTCACGAATCGCAGTTTCGATTGCGCGGTCAACCTCAGTGACTGGAGAGAAATCAGGTTTTGTTTCAACATTCAAATCCAGAGACCGAAACTTTGCCATTGCCAAGGTATCTGCGGCTTTCGCCATTTCCAGGGCTAACTCAAGATCAGGGTTCATAAGTTCACGTTACTTGCTTGGCAGGCGGAGTAAAAATTGGCCAAGGGTATTCAACTTAGCTAGACGGGGTCTGCAGCGCGAGCAGTAGCCGGCGCAGAGAAGTTAACCGATTTAGTCCTGCCTCACCGGCGCTACCGGCACTGACCCAACTATCTAGTGCGCAATCTGGTGGGGCTTGCCCAGCAGCATTGACATGCGTGCAGGCACGTGGACATTCCGCGGCGCCGTCAACCAATTCAGGAAACGATTCAATAATGTCTTCGGGCTTGACGTGCGCTAATCCAAATGAGCGCAACCCTGGAGTATCGATGACCCAACCCGAATCGTTTGGTAGGGGAATCGCGCGCGCTGAAGTAGAAGTATGTTTTCCTCGACCAGTTACTTCATTTACTTCTCCAGTAGTGCGCAACGCACCCGGCACTAGGGAATTAACTAGCGTTGATTTTCCAACTCCTGAATGCCCGAGAAATACTGTGGTTCGCGCAGACAGAGCCTCGCGCACCTGAGAGATTCCTTCACCTGTGCTTTGGTTGACTAGAATGTGCTGCAAATCCATACCGGCATAGTTATCTAATAAATCTTGCGCGGAACCTAAATCAACTTTGGTGATAATTAAAAGTGGTTCTAACCCCGCTTCATAAGCTGCCACAAGTGAACGATCAATTAATCCAACGCGCGGCTCTGGATTGGCCGCCGCAGTTACAATCGCCATTTGATCAGCGTTAGCAACGATGATGCGTTCCACTGGATCGCTGTCATCAGCAGTTCGTGTTAGCACCGTTTCGCGATCGATGATTTCAACTAAGCGAGCCAAAGTGTCTACGGTCCCAGATAGATCTCCAACTAGTCGGACGCGATCACCGATCACGACTCCTTTTCGCCCAAGTTCGCGCGCCTTAACGGTTATCAATTCAACTTGATCCTCGTGTAGAGCGCCTTCTGGTACCACGCAAGTTATTCGGCCTCGGTCAACGCCAATAACCTGACCAGTTGAAGCTTTGGAAAAATCTGGTCGATCTTTAGTTCGCCTTCGAGTATTACCTTTTGTTGGTCGCTGCGAGATGGACTCTTCGTCGTACTGATTCACGCGGTGGCCAATTCATGCCACATGTTTGAAAAATCAGGCAGAGTTTTGCCGGTAGTTGCAATGTCTTCAATCCTGATATCGGGTACAGCAAGACCTAATACCGAACCTGCCATCGCCATTCGATGATCGGAATAGGTTGCAAATGTCCCACCATGTAACTTGGCAGGAACAATTTCCAGGCCGTCTGCAGTTTCCGTAACTTGACCACCAAGATTATTTATCTCAGTTGCGAGCGCAGCAAGTCGATCAGTCTCATGACCCCGCAAGTGCGCAATCCCACGAAGCGTTGAAGGACTGTGGGCAAGTGCGCACAATGCGGCTATGACTGGAGTGAGTTCGCCAACTTCATGTAGGTCTACATCGATACCGGAAATTTCACCAGTTCCAGTAACACTAAGTTGTGATCCGACGCGACTAACGCTGCCACCCATACGAGGCAAAAGTTCCCGCAAAAAATCGCCAGGTTGCGTAGTAACTTCTGGCCAATCGGGGATCGTAACGCAGCCACCGCAAACTAAAGCAGCAGCAAGAAACGGCGCCGCATTTGATAAGTCTGGCTCGACCGTAACGTTAAACGATTGTGGGATACCTGGGTGCACGGTCCACTTAGCTTGCATGTGATCCGTTACATCAACATCAACTCGGATTCCAAGTTCCCGCAATACTTCGATCGACATGTCGATGTGCGGCAATGAAGGTAGCGCTTGACCAGCATGAACAACTGTGAGACCAGCATCGTAACGACAACCAGCGAGTAGTAATGCGCTAACAAATTGTGAGGATGCAGACGCATCAATTACAACGGTGCCACCAGGGACAAAACCTTTACCAGCAACAGTGAATGGCAAGGTGCCTCGGTTATCGTCCCTAACTTCAACTTCTAAATCGCGCAGTGCTTGGATTATTTGATTCATCGGACGAACCCGCGCGTGTGGATCGCCATCAAAGCGAACATCGCCCGAACAGAGCGCGGCAATTGGTGGCACAAAGCGCATTACAGTTCCAGCTAATCCGCAATCTACTTCTGTGGCCATATCCGCAGTGCCTGGATTCACAATAAACGCGTCATCCTGGATCTCAACGGAACTACCCAATGCCGAGAGTGCTTGCGCCATCAATAGTGTGTCGCGAGCCTGGAGTGGGTGGTTAATTCGAGACTCGCCATTTGCTAAGGCAGCCATAATGAGCCACCTGTTTGTTAAGGATTTAGAACCAGGAATGCGCACGAGTCCATCAAGCGGAGAAGTCCGCGTTGGGGCATTCCATAAATCTGGCACATCTCTTAGCGTAACGGCTGGCACAATAGTTCAATATGTGCGGAAGATTCACGCTAAAGACTGACCCAAAAGTCATTGCAGCGCAATTCAATATTGACGCTCTAGCCGTAAAAGCTGGAAACCTTTCAGACTTAAGTTCCCCAATTGTGCCGATTACGCCAGATTCGCAAACTGCGCTTGGTTCGATAAAACCAAACTTTAATGTCGCACCAACGCATAAAATTCCTGTCGTGCTGGCTCTGGCAGACCAAAATGTTATGGCAAATTTTAGTTGGGGACTTGTTCCTTCATGGGCAAAGGATCCTGCCATCGGATCTCGCATGATCAATGCCAGAAGCGAAACAGTGGCGGAAAAACCTTCATTTAGATCTGCTTTAAAACATCGCCGGTGCATAGTCCCTGCCGATGGTTGGTATGAATGGCAAAATTTAGCTGGGAAAAAGTTCCCACATTACTTCAGTTCCGCAAATGATTCGGTAATTGGGTTTGCTGGAATTTATGAATCTTGGAACGATCCAGCAGGAAATGTACTTTGGACAGTTTCGATTTTGACACAACCTGCGCAACCAGAGTTTGCCCAAGTGCACGATCGAATGCCGGTTCTGGTCGCTCCCGAGCTCGTACCCGTTTGGCTCAGTGCCCCAACCCAGCCACTGGCACAGATCCTGGAGGTAAGTTCGCAGGTACAAATCCAACACTGGGAAGTAAGTTCCGCCGTTGGTAATGTCCGAAATAATTCAGCGGATCTAACTAGCAAGCAGTTGTCGATCTAATTGAAATTAGCCAAAAGTACCCAATTTGGGGTGCGAATTTCCTCGGATAACCTTTAGCCCGTATTCTTAATGCCTAAGCTAAATTTTAAGGAGCTCCTCATGAGCAAGCGTGGCCGCAAAAAGCGTGATCGTAAGAAGAACAAGGCAAACCACGGCAATCGTCCAAACGCTTAAGCCAATTTGTCAAAAAAGAGTCTGGTTCGCCAGACTTTTTTTATGCCCAGAATCTGCGGGCTGATCTACCCAGCGTTTAAATCGCGGCTAATTGGTGATGGAAACGAGTAAGTCGCCTTCTTGCACAACATCCCCGACGCTAACGGCAATCCGAGTTACCTTGCCAGCTTCCTCGGCAATCACTGGGATCTCCATTTTCATTGACTCAAGCAGGACTATGGTGTCACCAATTTCGATTTGGCCACCTTGCGTCACATAGATTTCCATTACGTTTGCAACCATATCCGCGCGCACATCAGCCATACCTCAACGCTAGTCCATGCTTTTGTGAGCTACGGCGGTTACCCGCCTAGAACTTGAATTTAGCCTGCGTTATACGACAGGTGAATCAGTTTCAAAAATATGCGGCATTGGTTCTAAACCTCGTGCCCGAGCCCGCTGGGCCCGACGCTTGATAGCGCGTCGCTCATCTTCGCTAGCACCACCCCAAACCCCAGAATCTTGTCCAGATTCAAGTGCCCACTTTAGGCATGGTTCGATGACTTTGCAGCGTCGGCAAACAGCCTTAGCTTCTTCGATTTGTAAAATTGCAGGGCCTGTGTTGCCAATAGGGAAGAAGAGTTCTGGATCTTCGTCACGGCAGGCTGCCTCATGGCGCCAGTCCACGCGAGCCTCCATCAGTTAGTTTCGGATAAACGGTCAATTTCGCCAGATTTCGGGGTTTACAACTCGCGCTGGAACCAATCTGATACCCCTAGTTTGCCACTTCGTGACTGTTTTCACAAGGGTTTAGAGGTAATTCGTTGAAGTTTTTGCTGAGAGCGAAGTCACATTAGTTAAATAATTGCCTATTTGGGAAATTATTTATGTCTTTCGAACTCAAGAGATCAAACAATTACCCGCAGCGCATTTGGAATGTGCACTGCGGTTAGTTCTCGCGCTTTCGAAATGACATCTCCGTCAACTTGAATCCAAAGCGGTCGATTTGCGCTGATCTGAATTTGTTTTTGGTCCGCCAACGTGATCACGCGCTCGTCATCCAGCGCCGAAATACCCTTCATTGCGCCACGCACTAAACTCCATAGTGCTGGAAGCGACATAGTAGTTGGCGCATACGCATCCAGCGCACTCTCGTGACCTGCCGCTGGCATTGGATTGACTGCTCGTTTACCAAGGTAGGCCCAAGGCGCAAGATTGATTATCAAAGCAAAATGAGCATCTGAGTAAATTTCACCCAATTCACCAACCAAGCTGAGTTCAGGTTTCTTGCGATCTGTCCGAGCGAATAATTCACGAAGCGCCAGCATTACATACGTGGCATCACTTGCATGTTTGCCAGATTCCCGACGGGCTTCCATGCTTGCCAGTACTGCTGCATCTAAGCCGAATCCGGAATTGAACAAAAACCAGCGAGACAGATTTTCGGTAGATATTTTCCCAACGCCAATTGTTTTAAAACTTTCATTCCTGACCGCAGTTAGCAGCTGGTTGGTGGCCTTGGCGGCATCATTTTCAAATCCCATATTTCGGGCAAACACGTTTGCATTTCCACCAGGAATGGCTCCCAGAATTGGCCCTTGTGGGTTAGGCCCGTCAGCAAGTAAGCCATTTGCTATTTCATTTAAAGTGCCATCTCCACCTAGGCCAATTACTAACTCGTAGCCTTGATCTCGAGCAGCTTTTGCAATTTGAATTGCTTCGTTGCGTGCGCCTGTATTTACTACCGTCAGGTCCAATGTTCTGGAAAGCGATGCGCAAACCGTGGCGCAGATAGCATCATCAGTTGTGGTTGCAAAGTGATTAATCACCAAAAGAGTCCGCATCCCTCAAGCCTAGCGATGACCAAACCGTCAACCGATCCGTCAACCGATACGGTAGAGGAATGCGGAAATCAGTTTTGGCCATAGGCGCGATTCAATCGAGTGCAATTTTTCTTTATGGACTATCAATTGTGGTTAGTGGAACGCTGGGAAATAGCGACGCAGGTTCACCGTTAGTTCAGTTTTTGATTTATGGATTTTTTGCACTTTCGTTAGCTGCAACAACTTGGGGGATATCCAAGAATCAAGATTGGGCGCGAACTCCTTTTTACATTTTGCAGGTTTTCATCATAATTTCTGGGTACACCTTAATAAGTGGCACCGAAACCGGTTATAAAGTTTCCGGAGTCATTGTGGGCGCCTTTGGCATTGCTGGCTTTATTGCACTATTTCGAACCCCAGTGCAGCGTTAATTTTCGAGCAAACCCTCACGAAGGTGAATTAACACTTTGTTGAGGATTCTAGATACGTGCATTTGAGATATGCCTAAATCAGTTGCAATTTGAGATTGACTTAAATTGTCGAAAAAGCGTAGTTGCAAAATTCGCTTTTCTCGGTCATCAAGCTTTTCCAGCAGCGGTTTAAGTGATTCGCGGTATTCCACCCCTTCAAGTGCATCATCTAGCGAACCAACGGAATCTCCAATTGTTGGCGCATCGGCGGAGGCCGTATCTAAGCTGATGGTTGAATAAGCAGAATTTGCTTCAAGCGCTTCAGCAACATCATCAACTGAGACACCAAGGTGCTTTGCAATTTCTTTAGTCGTTGGGGAGCGATCAAGTTTTTGGGTAAGTTCCGTGTTTGCCTTACTGACTGCCGCGCCAAGTTCTTGTAATCTGCGCGGTACTCGAATCGCCCAAGTTTTATCTCGAAAATGTCGCTTGATTTCACCCACAATTGTCGGTGTTGCAAAAGTTGAGAATTCAAACCCTCGCGCAATTTCGAATCTATCGATGGCTTTGATTAGTCCGATTGTGCCGACTTGAATTAAGTCATCTAGGGGCTCACCGCGATCGGCAAATTTTCTAGCCATGAAAACCACAAGCGGTAAATGACGCTCAATCAATGCAGCGCGAATTGCTTCGTGCTCCGGTGTGCCTGCTTCTAGAGCTGCAAGCTGCTCGAACATCTCGCGATCAGCAGATCGCAAGTCGCTTTCAGGCACTCGCCACCACTTTGGCAGTGAGGTGCAAGGTCACTAGCCCATCTGAAGAAGTTTGCGTTTTAACTTCGTGAACCAGCGCCGTTAGCACAGTCCAAGCAAATGAATCTCGATCTGGTGCTGGACTTCCCGCTGGTCCAGTCATTGCAATTTCTAACGAATCAAGGTGAATGTGAAACGTCACAGCCACGCGCCCAGTTTCTGGCTGGTGGGCAATCAAGACTGCGAACGCCTCATCTACGGCAAGGCGCAAATCATCGATTGCTTCGAGTGTTAAGTCGGCATGCGCCGCAATGTGCGCTGCTGCGCTTCTGATCAACCCAACATATTCTGGGTTTGCTGGTACTGCTAATTCAATAAGGGTCACAACTAGACGCTAACCCATCGAGCCTTCAGGGCTAACCAAGGACAGGTTATTGACCCGCCAAGTCGATAAGGGCTTGCCCGGACACCCGATAAATCGTCCACTCGTCCATGGCTTGCGCTTTGATGGCTCGATAAACCTCGATTGCAGGCTCATTCCAATCCAGTACCCACCATTGGAATCTTGAGTAATCATTTTCAACACAAACTTGAGCCAATCGCTGCAGTAGCGCTTTACCCATACCTTGCCCACGAAATTGTGGGCGAACGTAAAGGTCTTCTAAGTAGACCCCGTGCTTGCCATCCCATGTGCTGTAGTTCAAAAACCAGATCGCCATGCCGGCAATAGTGTCAGGGTCGCTTGGATCTTCAATGACGTAGGCGTAAAGCGCGGGATGTCCTGATGGAGTGTTTGCTTGCCCCGCGGCAGAGATGCCCTCATGTTGTTCAAATTCAGGGGAAAGCAAATCGCGACCAAACAAAGCCTGCATCAGGTCTTGTTCGGTCGCGACTACTTCGTCTGGAGCTTTTTCAAACTCTGCTAACTCATTAATCATCTGGTGCATTGCTGCAACATCTTCAGGTGTTGCCTCACGCACTAGAGTCATAATTCGTTAAAACTACTTTTTTGAGTCCGCAAAAATTACTGCAATCTCATCAATCTTTGCAATTAGCTTGTCTGCAACTGCAACATCCGTTGAACCCTTGGTGCCACCGGCGCCGGCAAGTTTGGTTGCTTCATTGAATAATTCATTTAGATTTGGATACTTTTCAAAATGTGGTGCCTTGAAGTAATCGGTCCAAAGTACCCATAGGTGCTCTTTCACTAAATGTGAACGATCATCTTTAATTGTTATTGCGCGAGCTTTAAAGTCAGCGTCATCAGATGCGTGGTACTTCTCCATGCAAGCTTTAACTGAAAGAGCTTCGATTCGCGCCTGGGCTGGATCGTAAATGCCACAAGGTAAATCGCAGTGCGCATTAACGGTGATAGTCGATGCAAAATGCTTCATAATTCCTCCGATGTTGTAGCGGCTTAGCCACTAGTTACAACATTACCCTCGCACACTGGTGAGCGCAGACCTGGGCTGAAACAATGGGTGCATGCGTTATGGAATGGCTGTGGTGGCGGGATTGAGTATGGTTCCAACTTTGGCACCAGGTGAGCGATTGTTGGTTAGGTATGACGGGCCGATAGTCCTTGGCGATTTAGTTGTATTTAAGCATGCGGGCCAAATTGATGTTAAACGAATTGAACGAATTGAAGCTGATGGAATTTTTGTTCTTGGAGACAACGATCTAGTCAGCACTTATTCCCGGAATTACGGTTTGATTGCGCATGAGGATGTGCTGGGCACAATTGTGATGCGAATCTGGCCTAAACCAGGGCGAATAATTTCAGGCTAAAACTTGAAAAATTTAGACTGGAATTAAAGTGTTGGCAAAAATCTGCCAAGCCAACAGCGACTTTGCTACCAAGCTAAGCACAATGTAAATTCGCTCGCCATGGAGATAGTTACTCCACTTACCTTGGGCTTTGTACTGCTTGTACTGCACCCAAGCAAATGAATTGAAAAGAATGAAAACGGTAACAATAATTCCGTAAACAAATCCTGGTGCACTTTCAGTAGATGGACTACTTGGTGCGATTACGTAAATTGCAACGCAAAGCCATGGCACGAATCCAGTGATGCAGCCAAAAATAAATGGTAACCAGCCACCATTGCCTGGTGCTTCATATTTTTCTTGCAACCATCCAAACAAAATCATTGAGGCATTAACACCAAAAATTGCAACTAGCGCGGTGACGTCAGCAATACCGGTTACTTGGGCAATCAGCACGATCATCACAGATGAACTAATTGAGTACTCCACCCAGCGGAAGTAATTGCGCTTTGCTTCAAGTCCAGCGCCGTATCGACCAAAGAAAGTTGGGCTGGCCACAATAAAGTGTGCGACCGCAGAGAGTCCCAAGAACAATGCCACTCCAAGGGCAAGCGGAGTCTCAAAAAGCACAATGGAATCAGCGAATACAGTCCCTGGCGGACCTGCCATGTAGGTAGCAGTCACTGGAAGCCCAAAATCCGTGGACAGGGCAAGCACTGCAACCATTTGGAGCAGATGAATTACGCCAGCAATCAAATTGAAGCGACGAAGGCCCGGAACTGTTAATTTACTCATGACTTCAGTGTATAAAAGCACGTTGCGAAAACGGTGCTATTCATTGGCTAATAATTAGGGAACTATTACCAATTTTCCTAGTACATCCCCATTAATCATGAGCTCGTAGGCAATTTTCGCATCTTCGAGTGAAACTACTTTTTGAACGTGTGGGCGTAATCCAGTTTCGCCCATGAATTTAACAAGCGCTTCAAATTCGGCGCGGGTACCCATAGTTGATCCAACAACTTCTAGTTGCAAGAAGAAAAGTCGATTTAAATCGGCTGGGGGATTTGCGCCACTGGTAGCACCACAGATTACGATGCGCCCACCGGGTCGCAGGCTACGCATTGAATGTGACCAAGTTGCTTCGCCAACACTTTCCATAACTGCATCAACTTTGCCTGGCAGGCGAGCCCCAGATTCAAATACTTCATCTGCGCCAAGAGACTTTGCGTATTCTCGCTTTGTTTCATCGCGCGAGGTAACCCAAGTAGTAAATCCGCCAGCATGCGCGAGTTGAATGAGCGCAGTTGCAACTCCGCCACCTGCGCCCTGAATTAGTACCGTGTCGCCTTTTTGCAAACCCGATTTAGTAAAGAGCATTCGGTAAGCAGTCAACCAAGCGGTGGGCAAGCAGGCAGCTTCTTCAAAACTCAAGAAATCTGGTTTAGCAATTACGTTGTAAGCCGGAACTGTGACATATTCTGCGTGCGTCCCATTATGAACTTCGCTTAAGAGTGACCGCTTTGGATCTAGGGTCTCATCACCCTTTGACGGATCGCCGATCACCGCGTGCACGATAACTTCGCGCCCATCATCGAGCACACCCGAGGCATCAGAGCCAAGAACTATCGGCAAATTTTCCGCAGCAGTAGCCACGCCGCGTAACGTCCACACATCGTGATGATTTAAGGCTGCAGCTTTGACTGCAACTCGTACCCAACCATCGGGCACAACTGGATCAGGGTGTTCGCCGATAAAAAGTCCGGCAAGAGGGTCTTCGTTATTTCCGCTCTTAGCAACTACTGCGCGCATTACTCGTCATCCTCGTCATCATCAAGTCGGGCAAGCCAGGTAGCAAGCCGCTCAGTTGGAATTTCAAAATCTGGATAAGTGTCAACAAACTCTCGCATGCGTCCAGCTAGCCATTCAAATGTTACTTCTTCTTCGCCGCGTCGTTTTTCAAGTTCTTCGATTCCGCGATCAGTGAAGTACACAGCAGGTCCTAACTTTATGAATTTAACGACTAGCTAAATGCTTGCGCAACTAGCGCCTGTTGTTCAAGTTCACTGCGGTGATGTGAACCTACTGCAGGAGAACTGGAAGCTGGACGAGAAACTACCGTTAATTGACGATCAATTAGGGCGGGCAGATTCATTGCCATGAAACTCCAGGCTCCTTGATTCGCTGGTTCTTCTTGCACCCAGCGAATGTCAGAGAGATTCTTGTAGCGAGCTAATTCAGGTGGCAAAGTAATGGCAGGTAGTGGGTAGAGCCGTTCTAGACGCACTATTGCAACATCCTTTCGCCCTAATTTTTCTCGTTCGGCTACTAGGTCGTAGTAGACCTTGCCACTGCAAAGCAAGACAGTTTTTACTTCGTCCGGAGTTGCCGTGGTGTCACCAATAATTGCTTTGAATGTGCCTTCAGTAAAGTCACTTACTTTTGAAGTTGCAAATTTAGCCCGCAGCAATGACTTTGGCGTAAATACCACTAGCGGTCTAATCAAAGTTGACTTAACTTGCCAACGCAGTAAATGGAAGAAACTTGCCGGGGTCGTTGGCATAGCAACTGTGATGTTGTCTTGCGCACATTGCTGTAAGAACCTTTCAACTCGTGCTGATGAGTGATCTGGTCCTTGACCTTCTTGACCGTGGGGAAGTAACAAAACTACGCTGCTTTTTTGCGCCCACTTTTGCTCGCCAGTTGTGATGTATTCATCAATCATGGTTTGCGCGCCGTTTGCAAAGTCGCCGAATTGCGCTTCCCACATAGTTAGCGCTTCTGGCCGAATTACGGAATAGCCATATTCAAATCCCATAGCGGCGTATTCACTTAGCAGAGAGTCATAGACATCTAACTTTGCGCCAGCTTCGTAGCAAGTCTTAAGTGGTTTGTATTGCCAACCAGTATTTTTATCAACAATTACCGCGTGACGATGCCCAAATGTTCCACGCCGGCTATCTTGTCCAGCCAGGCGAATCACAGTGCCTTCTGTTAACAACGATCCGATAGCGAGTGCTTCACCCATACCCCAGTCGATTGCATCGGTGTCAACCATTTCAGCGCGACGAGCTAATTGTGGCGCTAATCGAGGGTGAACCGTAAATCCATCAGGCATTTTGGTTTGGCTGGCAACTACCCGATCAATTACCTCGCGTGTGATTGCAGTAGGAACTTCCCAAGTTGGTGTTTGGGGTTCCAGAGTTTGCTGGCCGTGAGAAATAACTTCAGCTGCGGCTGCATTGAAATGTCCAGATGTTTGCGACTTGGTGGCTTGAAAAACACCTTCTAGTTCAACTTGATAATGCTTCAAGGCACCTTCGGCTTCTTCGAGAGTTATGTCACCACGACCCACAAGGGCTTCGGTATATAACTTACGAACCGATCGCTTTTGATCAATGATCTCGTACATAAGTGGCTGAGTTAATGAAGGATCATCAGCTTCGTTATGTCCGCGGCGACGGTAGCACACCAAGTCGATAACTACGTCTTTGTGAAACTCTTGGCGGAATTCAAATGCTAATTGCGCAACTCTAACTACAGCTTCGGGATCATCGCCATTTACGTGAAACACTGGCGCTTGAATCATGCGAGCTACATCGGTTGGGTAAACACTTGTGCGGCCGTAACGCGGGGAAGTAGTGAATCCAACTTGGTTGTTGATAACTAAGTGGATCGTGCCACCCACGCGGTAACCCTGTAGTTGACTCATTTGAAGTGTTTCGGCAACTACTCCTTGACCAGCAAATGCGGCGTCGCCGTGTAATACCAGCGGAAGTACTGAGTATTTTTCTTTGATTCCGATGATGTCTAGCTTGGCGCGAACAATTCCTTCCAGAACCGGGTCCACTGCTTCTAAGTGGGAAGGGTTTGCTGCAAGGTAAACCTTGACTTCTGCGCCGGCTGCCGTTTTGTAAGTACCTTTAGTTCCGAGGTGGTATTTCACATCACCAGAACCTTGAACTGATTCTTCGCCATAGTTACCTTCAAACTCGCTAAAGATTTTTCCGTAACTCTTTCCTGCGATATTTGCGAGCACGTTTAGTCGGCCACGGTGCATCATGCCAATGCAAACTTCATCGAGTTGCGCATTTGCAGCCTCAATTAAAATTTGATCTACAAACGGGATTGCGCTTTCGCCGCCTTCAAGACTAAATCTTTTTTGCCCAACGTATTTAGTCTGCAAGAAACTTTCAAAAGCTTCGGCTTCGTTTAACTTGCGCAAAATTCGCAATTGTTCATCGCGATCTACTTTGTCTTGCTTTTTTTCTAACCGATCTTGAATCCATTTACGCTGCTCTGGATCTTGGATGTGCATGTATTCAACGCCCACAGTTCTGCAATACGCATCGCGCAGAGTGCCCAAAATGTCGCGAAGTTTGGCAAATGGCCGACCACCAAAACCACCTGTGGCAAATTCTCGATCCAAATCCCAAAGTGACAAGGAATGACTCGCAATGTCTAAATCAGGATGTGATCTTTGGTGGTATTCCAGTGGATCAATGTCAGCTAGGAGGTGACCACGCACTCGGAAGGCATGGATCAATTCTTGGACTCGAGCAGTCTTATCTAAATCAGCATCGTGAGAGGTTGCTAGATCCTGTGCCCAGCGAATTGGTTCGTAAGGAATAAGTAGTGCTCGGAAGATGTCGTCATAAAAACCAGATTCGCCAATTAACAAATTATGTACGCGGCGTAAAAAGTCTCCAGATTGCGCGCCTTGGATTACCCGATGGTCATAAGTGCTCGTAAGTGTCAGCGTCTTGCTTACAGCGTTGCGCGCCAATGCGTCCTCGGATGCACCCTGCCATTCGGCGGGATAATCCATCGCGCCAACGCCAATGATTACGCCTTGTCCAGGCATTAAGCGGGGAACTGAATGAACGGTGCCAATAGTTCCTGGGTTAGTCAAACTTGCAGTTGTACCTTGGAAATCTTCAACTGTTAATTTCCCAGCGCGAGCTTTGCGAACGACGTCCTCATACCCCGCCCAAAAAGCGGCAAAATCCATTTGGTCCGCACTTTTGATGCACGGCACTAAAAGTTGACGGGAACCATCTTCTTTAGCGAGATCTATTGCCAGACCTAGTCCAATTTGTTGATGACGTGTAATGGCTGGCTTATCTTTCAAGGTTGTGTAAGACACATTCATGTCTGGCATTTCCCGCAGCGCGCGCACAATTGCAAAACCAATTATGTGGGTAAAACTAACTTTTCCACCTCGACCACGAGCTAAATGATTATTAATAACAATCCGGTTATCCACCATAAGTTTTGCTGGAATTGCGCGCACGGAGGTAGCAGTTGGAACTTCCAAGCTTGCTTCCATGTTTGTAACGACTCGTGCGGATGCGCCTTTTAGTTTTTCAACAATCTCTGGAGTTGAAGAAACTTGTGCTGGCTTAACATCGGAGGCAGTTGACGCAGGCGCAACAGGAACTTGATTTGTTACTGGAGCAGGTGCGCTAGCGACAGGTGTTGGATTCGCTGCCGGAACACTCGTAGCGCCCGAGGGGGCAGGAGCACTTAATCTGGGTTGCAGATTTGTAGTTGCAGCTACCGGTGAATATTCGCTAGGCGTGTAATCAGCAAAAAACTCCCACCAAGCGGAATCCACTGAATTCTTATCGGCTAAAAACTCTTGATATAACTCATCTACGAGCCAATCATTAGCTCCAAAAGGACTATTTACTTGTCCGGGCACAGCTTTGGCGCCTTTCTGGTCGATTAATGTATCAAGCGTATCGCGCCAATTTGTCTGCCTTGAACATGCACCTTTTGATTCGATACGGCAGTCTTAAGGATATGCAGCAAGAGTCATCGAATGAGCTTGCAGACCAAATCGTGTTGATCACGGGCGGCTCACGGGGGATTGGATTTAGCGCTGCCAAGGCGCTCGGCAATCGTGGCGCAACGGTGCTGCTCGTAGGAGTAAATCCCTTGAACTTGACGCGCGCGGTTGCACAGTTAGTGAGTTTTGGAATTGATGCTGACGGCATCGCTCTAGATGTCGCAAACAGCGAGGCCGTGACCGAAAAAATCAGTAATCACGGATTGGCTGCGCGAACTGACATCTTGATAAATTCTGCAGGTGTTATGAGTGAGAAGATGGCGAAAACCTTGCGCACCTCTGCCCAAGAATGGCGTCGGGTAATGTCGATCAATCTTGATGGCACATTCAACATGATCTCTGCGATTGGACCACAAATGGCCGCGCGCAAAAGTGGCCGAATCATTAATGTCTCCGCTTGCCTCGGGAGGTTCACTGGCCCAGGTTTAGCTGGTGGGCTGGCGCCATATCGCATATCAAAAGCGGGCGTAAATGCGTTAACGAAAAACTTGGCAGCCGAATTAGGAAATGGTACGCGCGGTGTGCTCGTGGACGCGATGTGCCCTAATCACACACAAACTGATATGGGAGGTCCGTTAGCACCGCGCACTCCAGATGAAGCAGCTGACACAATTTGCTGGTTAGCTACGCGAATTCACGATGCCGAAACCGAAACTGGATTTCTCTGGGAAGATCGAAAAATCGTTCCTTGGTAACAGCGGTCGTTTACTATCATTGACCTCGGCAGTGCAAATTAGCGCAGTTCTTTACTGCATGTAGTTCGAAGTAGGCCTTTTCTCGTGCTTGCCAAGTCAACATTTCGCCTCGAACTGATTCGCCGTCACGCGTTACAACTCTTTCGAGCAGTAAATCTTCATCAGCTTCAATCCAAATTGCCTGCGACACATATGGTCGTAGCGAAGAATGTCCCGAGCCAACTCCTTCGATAATTACCACTGGTGAGTAAGCAACCTCTTGCCAAGAAGTAAAGGCCATCTTCCCCCAGTCATAACGCAGATGTTTTGGCGGTAATCCGTTTTCCAGTGGCTTCAAAATCCAAGCTTGAATTCTTTCGAATAAAACTGGGTCTAGTGACTTATCCCAGCCTTCGTATAACTCATCGAGGTGAATCACACTTGCTTGCTGAAGTTCCCTAGCTAACGCTGTGGCCAATGTTGTTTTGCCACTGCCTGCAGGTCCATCAATAGTGACAACACGCACTTGCCCACATTTTGGCAAACTATTTTGAATAGCCGCTACTGCAGATACAAGAGAAAGTTGATCAGGCACCTTGGCTTCCTGCGGACTCGCTTTCCAATTTTCGCCAATTGATCCAACCGCGCATTGCTATTCCAGTGAATAACACGTAAAGCAAGGAGGTGAACTTGAGATCTTGATTCCAGTAAAGGCTCACATACACAACATCAACTATTAACCAAACCAGCCAATTTTCCCGATATTGCAAGACCATAAGAACTTGTGCAATAACGCTAAAAACTAAACCGAATGCATCAGGTCTGGCAGCTGCTGCACCAATTGAAATTAATGCAGGTGTGATTGCCAACCAAGTAACGACGCCAATGACAATAATTAGGGCGCGCTGCAGCCAGGAAAGATTTTTTGAAGTCGCACCTTTTGGTCCCCAACCAAACCAACCCAAAATAGCCGCAACAATAAAAACCAACTGCACTGCAGCGCTGGCGTAGAGTGAATAATTAATAAACAACCAGCCGTATAGCACACCGGATACACCCCACCATGGCCACATTATTTGTTTACCCGTTGTGCCGAGCCAAACGCCAATTAGGGATGCGAGTACTGCAACAAACTCTAAGAGCGTTACTTGATACCCAAGAACTGTGAATATAACTGTGGCTACGAATTCATTGATAGCTGACAACATAACTAACTTCCTCCCAAAGTCCGCATTACCGAACTGGTTAAACGGTCGGTGTGGTGATCTAGGATCGGACACCCTCTCAGTTCGCCTGGTTGCGAACTCCCGTGTCTTGCAGACTTAACTCTACGGTAGAAGTGCACCTGGCACAGCGCGGTAAGTGCCTGCGCCCACTAAGAACAATAGGCACAGGTAAGCACTGATAAAGTCGCAGACGGCAGGTAAATTGCCCGCGTAGCTCAGTGGATAGAGCGTCTGCCTCCGGAGCAGAAGGTCGAAGGTTCGATTCCTTTCGCGGGCACGTGAGTAACCATAAGATCTCCAAACGCACATATATGCAGCGCCGAGTTACTGTTTTTGGCGCAGCCATAGTGTTCTTAATATTTTTATTGAGACTCCTTGCTGGCCTACTCAACCCCGAACCCATCTCAGTAGATTCAGCGCCCACCCCAATACCGGTGGCTACTCCAGCTTTTGATTGCGCTGCCAATACTCCACTTCCGCAGACTTTTATTGATGCCTGGGTCCTTGAGTTTGGAGCAGTTGACTTTAATGCCACTGTGATAGACCTCGTAGAAAACTGCGTGTATTCAATGGGGGAAGCAGCGGCCGTGTTTCCAACAGCCTCAACTGGAAAACTTCTAGTCGCTACAGGAGTACTGGAATTAGTTGCTGGTGGCACGTTGGATTACGCGAGTGTTGAAAGTGACTTAAATTTAACGATCACTGAATCAGATAACAACGCTGCGGATCGGCTATTTGATGTGATCGGCGGAAACGACACAGTAATTTCGATTTGCGAAAGATATGGATTAACTTCCACAACAACCAGTGGCGCTTGGGGAACCATACTCACCAATTCAGTTGATCAAGCAAATCTTTTAAACCAAACAATTGGTACCCAGACCAGTGCGCTACCTGAAGCACAAAGGGCCATCTTGCGCGACTTGCTGACAAGAGTAAATCCAGCGCAAGCCTGGGGTGCTGGAAATGTCACAATTCCTGATTGGACTATTGCGGTAAAAAACGGTTGGTACTTATCAGTGCCAGGGGATAGGCCACCAGAGGGGCTTTGGCGGATAAATACTTTGGGATACACCTGGGACCAGACGAGTAAACCACGTTGGATTTTTACCGGTTATTCAAATACTTGGGAAACCCAGGAGCGCGGAATCTCCGCCTGGAATTCCATATCTACGCAGCTTTCAAACTCGCTCGGGGTTCGCTAGGAAGCGTAAGGTTCAAGTACTGGACATCTAGTTCCTGGCGCAACGAGTGGCTCAAAATGCCACCATTCATTTTTGTAGCGCCGACACAATCCATACTTGTATCCGTTTCTATCTAGCCAGGCAGCCGACTGTCTAGCTTTGGTACCACTGATTCCATAATTAATATCAATTGCCAAGCCCCATGGATGGTTTGATTTTTCTGGTGGTAACACCCACTTGCTTGCTTCTGCTTTTGAGCCATATCTCGAGACTGCTCTCTGAAAAAGATATTTCTGACGTTTAAGACTTCGGTACCCACTCGTGACGTTTATGTCATAACCAGCTTTCTGGGCAGCAACGCGCGCCACTAAAAAACGCGCGTTGAGTTCTTTGACTAATTGCGTGGGACGCTTCACTGATCGAGTTAGCGCTTGGTTTCCAAGTGAAAGCTCAGTCAACTGGCAGCGTCCCGCAGTTATAGCCCGAACGTTCCCAGAAGTTTTCTTGCCACAGTAATCAATAATTGGCGCCGGTTCCGCTTGTACTGGACTCGCCTGAGCAAATAAGGAAAAGGAAAGCGCAGTTGCGAAAAGTATCGCGTGACTTCTGCCCATAAGTAATGAGCCTACTTCGCGTCAAGTCACAACCATGCAAACGCTAGGCTTTCAGCGTGATCAATACCCAAAATTTGACGCAGTTTGTCCTTGCTTCCGTGGCAATAATTTTGGTTCCAGGTCCAAGTGTGATGTTTGTGATCGCTCGTGCAGTTGCTTGGGGTCGGATGACTGCGGCAATAACCGCATTAGGTAATGCACTTGGAATGCTTTTACTTTCAGTATTCATAGCCGTTGGCTTAGGGCCACTCTTACAAAAATACGCATTGCTATTAATTGCTGTTCAAGTTCTTGGCGGCATGTATTTAATTCATCTTGGAATTGATGCTTGGCGACATAGGCAGGAACATGCTGCTGACATGGTAAAAATCGAAGAAGTCAGACCGAGTAGTTATCAAATCCTGCGGCAGGGATTTACGGTTGGCGCATTGAATCCAAAAGCCTTGGTATTTTTCTCTGCAGTGTTTCCACAATTTGTTGATCCAGATGTCGGATCGATCACGATCCAACTCTTGATTTTTGGAGCGATTTTCACTGCACTTGCCCTGCTACTTGATGGCACCTGGGGAGTCTTGGTGGGCTCAAGTCGGGATTGGTTTGTAACCTCAAGGAATCGACTGGTATTTCTTCGAACTGTTGGCTCTCTGGTCATGATGGCTCTTGGTGTTGGAGTATTGATTCCTATAATTTTTGACTTATAAAAATAGCAACGACCGGCAATCCCAATTGCAATTACCAGTCATTGCTATTTGTTAACCAGTTAGATTTGGCTGCTCTCGCATTTCCTAATGAATGACACCATCTGGTGTAGTTCGTTCTAGAACTTTTCGCATCGCTTCAACCATGCGATCCGCTTGCGCTTCCGTCATAATCAAAGGAGGTGAGAGTACTAAGTTGTGTGCGCAGTCGCGAACAATCACGCCTTCTTCGCGACGAATCACATCCGGCAACATTGGCTGCAACATTGGAAGTGGTGTGCGACTTTCCTTGTCAGTGACAAGTTCTACTGCATGCATCATTCCAACAAAGCGCACCTCCCCAACGATTGGAAGTTCTAAGAGAGTGCGCAAACCTTCGTGGAGGTATTGCCCCATTTTCTTTGCCCGATCAAGCAGACCTTCTTGCTCGATAATTTCAAGATTCTTAAGTGCCACAGCTGCTGCGGTTGGATGACCGTTGTAGGTGAAACCCATTGGGAATCCAAAATCTTTTTCTAGTTCAGAAGCAACGGCATCCGTTGTTAGAACTGCCCCCAACGGGATGTATCCTGATGTAATTCCCTTGGCAGTAATGATGATGTCAGGCTGGACGTTGAAGTGTTGGGCTGCAAACCATTCACCAACGCGCCCGTATGCAGTCACCACTTCATCAAAGATCAAAAGAATTCCGTGCTTGCGCAAAACTTCTTGCACTCGGGTCCAGTAATCATCAGGTGGAATTAACATGCCACCGACACCCATAATTGGTTCTCCAACCATGGCAGCAATTTTGTTTGCGCCAATTCGAGCGATAGTCGCTTCCAGTTCATTGATTAAGAAGTCAGTTGGATCTTGCCCGTTGTAAAGATCCTGGCGGTATGGCCAAGGCGTGGTTAGGTGCTCAACGTGTGGCATTGAGGGACCGAAGCCATCGTGATAAACATCAAAGCCAGTTAGCGTTCCACCGCCGTAACCAACTCCGTGGTATGCCTTCTCTCTAGCCAAAATCCAATCGCGGCCAACTTCACCTTTTCGGTGGTGGTAGTAGCGCGCCATCTTTATTGCCGCTTCATTTCCTTCGGAGCCACCACTTGTGAAATACACATGATTTATATTCTCTGGTGATATTTCAACTAATTTCGCTGCTAACTCAATTGCAGGTTGATTACTGAATTCCCAAAAACTGGTGAAGTACTCCAGAGTTGAAATTTGCTCGGCAGCAACCGCAGCTATTTCATCGCGTCCATGACCAATTTGGGCCAGCCATAGTCCACCAGTGGCATCAAGATATTCCTTGCCATCGGTATCCCAGAGTGCACAATCTTGGCCACGGGACATTATCACTCGTTCAGTTGTGGATTTTGGCAAGTAAGGATGAATAATGTGAGCCCGATCAATGTCGGCAAGTTCGTGCGTGGACTTTTTAGTAGTTGCCATTTTTTCTCCTAGTTTTCGTTGTTAATTCTTATTCGTATCGAATCCAGGTTGTTTTCAACCCAGTGAATTTATCCAATGCGTGAAGTGATAGATCTCGACCAAATCCAGATTGCTTAAACCCACCGAACGGAATGTTCATTCCGAGGGCATCGACAGTATTAACTGAAACAGTTCCGGCATGCAAGGCATCAGATACTCGATGAGCTCGACTTAAATTAGCTGTCCAAACCGATGCGGCAAGTCCATAGATACTGTCATTTGCCATGTGGATAGCTTCGGACTCCGTATCGAAGGGGATTATCGAAAGGACTGGACCAAAAATTTCATCAGTTGCAATTGAACTGGAAGTAACCACACCTGTGAAAATTGTTGGTTCCAGGTAGCAATCTGAGCCGTCAATAGTGAGTCTGGATCCGCCATGGCTTAGCTTGGCGGAAGTTTTTCCACTTGCAATAAAGTCAGCAACTCTTCCAGCTTGGGTGCTATCAACTAACGGCCCCATAGTTGTTGCAGGATCTAGGGGATTGCCAAGGTTTATCTTTTTGGCTTGCGCAATTACAAGTTCAGTAAACTGCTCAGAAATACTTCGCTCCACTAAAAGGCGAGAATTTGCTGAACAAACTTCGCCTTGGTTAAAGAAAATTGCGCGAGCTGCAAATTCTGCTGCCTCCTCTAAGTTCGTGGTATCAGCAAAAACTAAGTTCGGACTTTTGCCACCGCACTCCAACCAAACTTGCTTCATGTTGGATTCCCCGGCGTACTTCATGAAGAATTTTCCAACTTGGGTAGAGCCAGTAAAAGTTAAGACGTCTATATCGTTGTGTAAGCCAACAGCAGCGCCCGTTATTTCGCCCTGCCCAGTTACTACATTTAATGTTCCTTCTGGTAATCCAGCTTCTAGTGCTAGTTCGGCTAACCGAAGTGAAGAAAGCGGGGATTGCTCAGCAGGCTTGAGTACGACAGTATTGCCAGCAGCAAGTGCTGGAGCGAGTTTCCAGATTGCCATTTCAAGCGGATAGTTCCACGGGACAACCGCGCCAACCACGCCAAGTGGTACGCGCCTAACTAAGGCAACATTTCCGGCGTCAGTTACTGGAATTTCGCCCGTAACTTTGTCGATTGCCTCTGCATAAAAATTTAGAATTGCGGCTGACCCGGGGATATCAATTGTCGTAGCGTCAGAAATTGGTTTACCCATGTCCAGAACGTCAAGCAGAGCAAGTTCATCAGCGTTTGCCAGAATTAATTCGGATAACTTATGTAGTGAAGATTTTCTTGCGCCCGGTGACATCTTGGACCAACCAGTATCAAATGCTTTTCGCGAACTTGTGACTGCCGAATCTACTTCCCGCTGTCCACATTCGGAAACATCTGTTAGCGACTTCGCTGTGACTGGACTGATGTCTTCAGAAGTTTTATCTGTTGCAACTCGTGCGCCATTGATTACCGCGCGCCCGTCAAAACTAAGTGCTGCAGCAGCTTTTTCCCATTCATCTCTAGTCTTCATTTCACTCCCCAAGAATCCCTTCTTCTACAATCTCTCATGGCCTTGAATACCCCTTAACATACTCGCGAAGCGCTGGATCTGAGGCGATCTCAACCAAAGTCATGGCCATCGCTTTTGCCGCATCAACAACAGCTTGGTCAGCATCTTTGGTAATGCAGGCTGCGGCAAATTCTCGTTGATGATTAACGGCAGCCCCACTATTAACCCCGATATATGGGTGGATACTCGCTATGACTTTCGAAATGTTTCCAAGGTCAGTACTTGCACGATTCATTTTGATTCGGGGATCAGTGTCGTCAAAAACTCGCCCAATAGATTGCGCATTTGATTTGTAGATTTCATTCAAATTGGGGTGATTTGTGAATTCTGAGTATGGTTCACTTTCATCGTGAATTTCTAAGGTGCACCCGGTAGCAAGCGCGCCCGCTTCGAAGCATTTTGCAATTCGCAGAAATGTTTCTTCCATCAACTTTGTTGATGTGGCACGTACGTACCAGCGACCTTCAGTGACTTCAGGAATCGCATTTGGCGCCTCGCCGCCACGAGTCATAACTCCGTGCACTCTAACTGTGCTGGGAAGTTGTTGACGAAGTAATCCGATTGCAACTTGTGCAATCGTAAATGCATCCGCAGCATTGACACCTTGTTCAGGATAAGCCGCTGCATGCGCAGCCTTTCCAGAAAACTTTACGGCAATGTGGCGAACTGCAAAAGGTTCGGCAAACGCTACGTCAACAGGACCGGGGTGAACCAGAGCTGCCACATCGATACCATCAAAAGCGCCGCGCTCGAGCATTACGATTTTTCCGCCACCACCTTCTTCGGCAGGGGTTCCGAGTACAACAACTTTCAAATTCAATTCATTTGCAACTGCTGCCAGGGCTATCGCCGCCCCGACAGAAGATGAGGCAATTATGTTGTGACCACAAGCGTGCCCGAGTCCGGGAAGGGCGTCGTATTCAGCGCAAAGTGCAACGGTTAAATCCCCAGTTCCAAATTCAGCGCGAAATGCAGTTGGCAGTCCGGCAACTTGTTCAACTACCTCAAAACCGCGGTCACTTAGAGTCTTGGCGAGCGCCGCTGAGCTTTCAAATTCTTGCCAGGCAGTTTCTGGGTTGGCATGGATCTTATGACTAAGTGCCAGCAAGACATTGCTAACTTCATTTACTCGATTCACAACAACTTGCTTATGATCTGACATGACTATTCATCTCCCGGAACACCATACGACGGCGCAGAGTTTGGATTAAGTGCGCGAGTTACGTAATCATCAGCCTGGGGCTCCCAAACTTCATAAATCTGGCGCAAGCTAGCAATCGGATCTTCATCCCAATCAACTCGTAAGTTTGTGCTGGGCCAAGCGACATTGGTAGCCACTAGTACCGCGGCAGAATGAACAGGACCAGCTTCCCCGCCAGCGGCAACACCTGCCTCTAAAGCGCCAATAAGCCGATCTGCTAATTCTTTGTCGGCATTTGATATAAAAGAATTAACCATTGCTTGGACAACACCGTCATTGGCGAGCATGTTTCCAGCAGCTGCAACATTATTAGCGGTCACTTCGGCATTTATTCCAAGTGACTTTGCACCGGAAAAAACGGCAGCGGCGCCTGTTGCGTCAACGACAGTTAGTTGTCGGAATTCTGGATGAGTTGCTACTGCACTTACGGAATCGAGAGCGGATTGTGCAGATAGCCCACTTTCTAAGGCGTCAAGCAAAGCTGGACCAAGTCGAGGATCAGTTATGTTTTGACTCGAAACTGCGCCAACACCTGCCCGGACATTTGGACAGCGCGAACCAACGGCTGGACTAGAGCTGCTTATCGCAACACCAAATGCGCCGGTGCGTTCGCAGCGCGCTGCAATGCTAATAGTCATCCCTTGTTATCAGTCCCGAGAATCTGGGATAACGGCTGTGACATCAATCTCGACTAGCCACTCTGGGCGAGCAAGCGCGGTAACGACTAAGCCAGTTGAGACATAGTGCACACCCTTTAGCCACTTACCCATAACGAGATAAACCGGTTCGCGATAGCGAATGTCGACTAGATAAATGGTGATCTTGGCGATGTCGCCAAGTTCGGAACCAGATTCTTCCAACAGCATCTTGATGTTTGCCATTGCTTGTTCAGCTTGGGCCGCAACGTCACCGATTCCAACGGACTCCCGAGTGTCCAAGTTCTGACCAATTTGTCCGCGTAGATAGACCGTGTTCCCCGCAACAACTGCCTGAGCTAAGTCATTATCCAAATTCTGCTCAGGATAAGTTTCCTTGGTGTTAAACGGTCTAATTCGTTTGTGTGTCATCTATATCCTTTGCCGTTGCATAAACGTTAGCGGTTAATTAACTACTCTGGCAGTGCCTGCATAAGTAAGGTAACTACGTTGAATCTGTATCTGCTCAGCAATATATTTAGCGTCATGCCACACGCCCCAGATAAAGGCAGATCCGCGGCGCGATAACCAAGGTTGGCCCAGAAAGTAGATTCCTGGTTCGCTGGAAACTCCGCGTTGGTGTTGTGGTTTTCCAGCTTCGTTAAGCGCGGCGCCAACTTGCAGCCAACTGTAATCTACTGAGTACCCAGTGGCCCAGAGAATCGTGGTGATTCCCGCTTCAGCTAGATCTAATTCCAAAATTGGATTGACCACTGATTCTGGCATTGGGCCAAGAACATGGGCCTGTGGCTCCTCCGGTAAGTCAATGCCATTTCTAGCGATGAATGCGTCGGCTTCCTTTAAAACGGAAAGGTAATTTGTATCACCACGAGTGATATTTTTTTCAAGATCTGGTGCAAAGCCCATTACACCATCATTAAATGATTGTGTTAGACCCAAAAGTTTGATTCCATTTGCAGCTAAGTTTCGAAAGTCAACTGTCTTGCCACCATCTTTGCCGCTGACTGCAATCGTGACGTGCTCCGCTCCAGCTGTTGGTGTTGTAGCATCCCATTTACCAAGAACTCCAAGCCACCAAACATTGTCGCGTCCGCGGTACCGCCGGGGTGGTCGATCATGTTCACCTACTGATAAGTAAACCTGACGACCTGAACTTTGAATGTCGTCAGCAATCTGCACGCCAGAAGATCCAGCGCCAACAACTAAAACATTCCCAGCTGGCAACTGCTCTGGGTTATGGTAATCACTTGAGTGAAGTTGATGAATATTTGTTCCACTTGGAACCACAGGTGGAATAGCTGGTTTTTGGAATGGGCCAGTAGCAGCCACGACATATTTTGCGGCTAGCGTGCCAGCTGTAGTTTCAATACGAAAGCCTTGCTGCGACGCATTTTTGGTAACAGATTTTACGTCCACACCAGTTCTAATTGGAGAATTAAATTTTTCAGCATATGCGACAAAGTAATTTGCAACATCATCTTTTCCAACAAAAGCGTCAGGATCGTAATTAGCAAATTCCATGCTGGGAAACCGGTCGTGCCAAGCCGGACCATTTGCAACGAGTGAATCCCAGCGCTCAGTGCGCCAGCGTTCGGCGATTCGATCGCGCTCCAAAACAACATGTGAAATCCCTGCGTTCGTCAGGTGCTCGCTCATTGCCACACCAGCCTGACCGGCTCCCACTACGACTACTTCGAATTCTTCCGATGTCATTCATCTCTCCCATGACGGCAACTTCTTTAACCCTGCTGGCAAAATTAGATTCGGTCAAGTCGAACTACTTCATTTATTAGTTCGATTTTTCCGATACATTTAAGGTATCGAACCAATTCGCGACAAGGAATGCCATGCCCACCTACACCCTGCGTCAGCTGGAGTATCTACTGGCTGTTGCTGAACATGGTTCAGTAACGGGTGCGGCAAATTCGTTACATGTTTCGCAATCTTCACTTTCCAGTGGCATCAGCGAACTTGAACGTGCGATAAATCTCAAGCTCCTGGTACGCCACCATGCCAAAGGAGTTTCGCTAACCGATGCAGGTGAGCGATTGCTGATTCAGGCTAGAAATCTAGTCGAGGATGCCCAGACCCTAGAGCAGGTTGCCCACGATTTGGGTTCAGCTCCGATCGGGCCAATATCTATTGGAATCTTTTCGGTAATTGCTCCATATTTTGTACCTGAATTAATATCCCGATTAGCGAATGAGCATCCTGAGATAGACGCGCGAATATCAGAAGTCGATCTAAATGATTTAAATGAAGGGGTTTTGAGTGGCAGGTTTGAGATTGGGTTCGGATATGATTTTGGCCATTCGTCGCAAGTTACACTCGAGCACTTAATAGACATCCCAGCTCACATCGTAGTATCGACTAATCACCGGCTTGCAAAATTGGAGAGAATTTCCTTAAAGCAGCTGCAGGGTGAAAAATTAGTTCTACTTGATTTGCCCCATAGTAGAGATTACTTTGCACAGGCGCTAGCAAATGCGGGTCTAGAACTTGAAATTGCCTATCGCTCAACCAGTGCCGAACTGGTTCGGGCAATGGTTGCTCGGGACATGGGTGTAGCACTATTGAATTTGCGACCATCCCATCATCAATCTTTAGAAGGTAAGAAGTTTTCGATTCTGGAAATCAGTGAGTCAATTCCTCCAGCTCGATTAGTTGCCTTGATTAATGACCCAAAGAACCTCACCAGACGCGCCGAGGTGGTTCTTGAAACTTCAAAACAGATTCACGTAGTTGGCTCTGCAAAATAAAGCAGCCCCACCAATCGGTGAGGCTGCTTTATTTCTTAAAGGGTAGTTATCACTGACTATCTAACCATGTCGTGAACACCTGAGTGTAAAGTTCACGTGCTTCTTCGCCACAGTTTGGAACTGTACTAAGAAGTGATGTGAACTCAGCTGGCACAATAACTGCTGGATCACTCTTGAGTTCGTCATCCATTAGGTCAGATGTACCGGTGATTGCGTTGTTGTAACCCGAGAAGTTACTAGCAGCAGCCATGTTAGCTGGGTCCATCATCCAGTTCATGAAGATCTTGGCGTTATCCAAGTTGGGCGCGCCAACTGGAATAGCCATGTGATCTGACCAGAAGTTAAGACCTTCACTTGGGTAGATGAAAATGATGTCAGGGTTTTCCATCTTCATTCGATGGGTGTCACCATTCCAAGACGTGCGGATGGTTGCTTGACCAGTAATCATCCGCACGTTTCCGCCATCGTTATCAATAACAGCTGGCTTGAATCCGGAAAGTATTTCCTCGGCAGCAATGTAATTTGCAGTATCTGTGGTGCAAAGATCTTCAGCAGCGGTACCAGTTGCACGAAGCGCTGCTGAAACTATTTCCACCTGATCTTTGAGCGCGTTAACGTTCGCAAAGTTTCCAGTGAAGAGGTCGCTCCAGGATTTAATGTTTTCACATTCTGGCTCAAGCTTGGTGTTGCAAGCGATACCAGTAGAGCCATACATGTAAGGAGCGGTGTAAGCACGACCTGGATCAAAATACACGTCCATAAATTCTGGGGCTATGTTTTTTCCATTAGGGAAGGATGCAACGTCAACATTTTGCAGCATTCCTAGTTCAATCATTTGCGCAACCATGTAGTCCGAAGGCATAATCACGTCGTAGCCAGTAGCTCCTGATTGCAATTTCGCGAGCAAAGTTTCATTGCTGTCAAAAACATCAAGAATTACTTCAATGCCGGTTTCTGCAGTGAACTTTTCTAAGATTGCAGGATCAATGTAGTCCGTCCAGTTGTATAGATTTACAACTCCGGAACCAGTTGTTGGAAATTCACTAGTGGCGGCAGGTGCGGATTCTGTGCTGCTAGCGGTAGTTTCACCACCACAAGCCGAAAGTAATAATGCTCCAGCAGCCAAAATAGCTGCGTATGAAGCCTTGCGCTTAGTTTTAACGAACATAACTCTCCTTTAGACGACGGACTTGCAAAAAATCGAACGTAAGTACAGGATGCCATACAAATTTGCTATTTCTCTAGAAGTTGAGACCCAGGATCGCAAATTTCTAGGCTAATTTGTAACAAATAAATAACGCCAGCCCCACAGTTTCCTGCAGGACTGGCGTTATTAGGCGCAAATAGTAGCAATTGCTACTAAATTACTGACCAGTTGTCCAAGTTGTGAACACCTGGGTGTACAACTCTCGTGCTTCTTCGCCGCAGTTAGGCAGTGGTGAAATCAAAGCCTCTTTGTCAGCTGGAACCACAACTGCTGGATCAGTTTTTAGTGAATCATCCATGAATGCGTCTGAGCCCTTGATGCCATTGTCGTAACCAGAGAAATTACTCTGAGCACCGGCAGCTTGTGGACCCATCATCCAGTTAATGAAGATCTTGGCGTTATCCAAGTTAGGAGCACCTACTGGAATTGCCAAGTTATCTGCCCAAAGGTTTAAACCTTCACTTGGGTAGATGCACTGCACATCTGGATTTTCAACCGTCATGCGGTGGGTTGAGCCGTTCCAAGCATGGCGAATGTTACTTGTTCCGGCTGTAACGCGTTCAATACCACCGTCTGACTCGATTACAGCTGGCTTAAATCCAGCAAGTAATTCCTCAGCGGCAATGTACTTTGCGGTATCAGTTGTGCAAAGGTCATCTCCAGCAACACCGGTTGCACGCAACGCTGCAGATACAACTTCAACTTGATCCTTTAGCGAATCCATCTTTGGAAGTCCAGCGGTGAAGTAATCTTTCCACGACTTGATGTTTGCGCATTCAGGCTCAGCGACAAAATTACATGCAATTCCGGTAGTTCCATAGTTCCAAGGAGCGGTGTAGTTGCGACCTGAGTCCCAATAAACATCGATCAAGTTATCCTTGATGTTGCCGCCGTTAGGAAAGCTTCTTACACCAATGTTTTGAAGTAGGCCCAGATCGACCATCTGTTGAACCATGTAATCGGATGGAACGATGACGTCATATCCGGTAGCACCTGATTGCAATTTAGCTAATAAAGTCTCGTTACTGTCGTATGTGTCTAAAATAACTTCGATGCCAGTTTCAGCAGTGAAGCGCTTTAGCTCTTCTGGGTCGATGTAATCAGTCCAGTTGTAAACATTAACCACTCCTGAGCCAGTGGTTGGGAATTCCCCCGTAGCTGCAGCAGTTTCGCCTGCACCGGAGTCTGCAGTAGTTTCCCCACCACATGCAGATAGTAACAGTGCGCCTGCCGCAGCAAGTGCAGCTAGCAATAGGAGGCGCGACGCCTCTTATTGCTAGCCATTCTTATCTCCTTTTTCTCTGGATCAAATACGATCCGATTAGCACGGTGCCCGAGAACAACAGAAGCAAGGTAGAAATTGCATTCACCTCTGGTGTAACGGTCGAGCGGATCATGCCAAAAATGTATACCGGTAATGTTGTCGCGCCAGGACCAGCAACGAAGAAAGAAGTAATAAAGTCATCAATTGAAATTGCAAAGGCCAACAGGGCGCCTGCAACAATTGCTGGCGCAAGCAACGGCAGCGTTATTCGGCGCAGAATTTGCGACTCGTTAGCACCTAAATCTGAAGCCGCCTCAAACGGCGCCATATCTAACTGACTCAAGCGAGCTCTGATGGGAAGTAAGGCAAATGGAATACAAAATGCAGTATGCGCAACCATCAGTCCAATCTTGCCCAATGGAACACCTACTGCAATAAATAACCCAAGCGTGCCAACGGCTAAAACTATTTCAGCAATTATTAGGGGTGCACCGATTAGGGCTATAGCTACTGCTTTACCTGCTCGTTTCATGCGGAGTAATCCAAGTGCCGCCATGACTGCCAGTATGGTTGAAAGAACCGTTGCAACTAATCCAACTTGAAGTGAATTCTTTAGCGCACGTTGAATGTCATTATTCTCAAACACTCTGCCGTACCACTTGACGGAGAAACTTTCCCAAACGGCGCCAATCCGACTCGAGTTAAACGAATAAATCACCACATAAATCAATGGGCTATATAGAAAGAAAAGCACAAACCAGGCAGTTGGGTTAAAACCAGGGAAGTTCCGTAAATTTACGAGCTTGCCTCGTTTAGTGGTCGGAGTCTTAGTAATCGTCATACCAATTCCACCTTGTCTCCACGGCGCTGTGAAATCCCTTGAATTATCAAAACAAATAGCAAGGTCAAGACGATCAAAAGTACTGCTAGCGCACTACCAAAGGGCCAGTTTCGAGCTTGCCCGAAGTTGTTAGCAATCACATTGGCAACCATGTTGGTTTTGCCGCCACCAAGCATGTCTGATTGGAGAAATGAACCAAGTGCTGGAATGAACACTAACGCAATGCCAGAAATGATACCTGGACGAATGGCAGGCAAAATTATTTTTCGAACTACCGTTAACTTTTTTGCACCTAAATCGTAGGCAGCCTCGGCTAAGCGAAAATCAAACCGTTCCGCTGATGCGTAAATTGGTAAAATCATAAAGGGCAAGAACACGTAAATCAGGCCAAGAATGGTTGCTGGCGGTGAGTAGAGAATGCTCCAGTCAATGTTAAATAATCCTAAGAATTTACCGATGGGTCCTTCGTCGGCAATAATTTGACGCATTCCATATGTCCGGATCAAAATGCTAATCCAAAACGGCAAAGTTACGAGTGCCACGAGCAATGTTCGCCGGCGCGCATCACGCGTGGCAATCCACATCGCGACTGGAACGGAAAGAATCAACGTGACTGTCGTGGTAATTAAAGAATAAGTGAAGGAAGTCCAGAGAACTTTTAGGTATCGAGTATCTAACGCGGTGGTGCCATCAAGTTTTTGCTGAATAAAAAGTGCTTTGTAATTTTCTGTTGTGAATACCCATTTCACGCCAGTACCCTGCGATGGTTTTTCAAGAAATGAATAGACCACGATGATTAGAAGTGGAATGCCAATCGCAAACGCTAAGAAGATAATTGGTAAGTACGCCAATTTAGGGGAAGACTGCCCAGGACGCGCGCGGTTACCTCGCTGCGTTGAACCTGACTTCGGTGTCGAAGTTGTTACAGTCATGAAGCTACCGTGCGGGCAGCGCGATGTTCTGGGTTCAAGGTAACGTGGCTGCCTTGCTCTGGAATTTGAGTGCCGTAAGAAGCTAGCGACGCAATAACTTCAACGTCACCAACAGTGACATAAACCCGCACTGAATCGCCCGTGAAAATTACGTCGCGCACAGTGCCACCGATCATTCCGTCATTTGCAATAACCAAATCCTCGGGGCGTATTGCAACCGTCACCTTTCCAGAGTCAGGAACATCGCTATCTTCTGCTAACTGATTTGTTGGCAAAATGTTGCCACCAGGCAACGAAATACCGCTTGGGACGACGGAACCTTCAATCAAATTTGTTTCGCCGATGAAATCTGCAACATATGCATTTACTGGTCTGCGGTAAACGTTTACTGGGGTATCGAGCTGAATAATCTTTCCTGCGCTAAACACAGCGATGCGATCACCCATAGACATAGCTTCTTCTTGATCATGAGTTACGAAAACAAAAGTAATTCCAGTTTCGCGCTGCAAACGCTTAAGTTCGACTTGCATGCCACGGCGCAACTTTAGATCAAGTGCGGATAGTGGTTCATCTAGCAAAAGTACTTTTGGTTTTTTGGCAAGTGCCCGCGCTAGCGCGACACGTTGTTGTTGGCCACCAGAAATTTGTGAAGGTAATCGATTTTCATATCCGGAAAGCTTTACTTGAGCCAATGCTTCAACAACACGTCTGGCTACTTCATCTTTTTCAATTTTTTCCATTTCCAAACCAAATGCAATGTTTTCGCCTACTGTCATGTGTGGGAAAAGAGCATATGACTGGAAAACAGTATTAACTGGTCTTTCATATGGGGGTTTATCGTCAATGCGATCACCCAGCAAAACTATTTCGCCACTATCTGGATATTCAAGTCCAGCAATACTTCGCAGTAACGTTGTCTTGCCACAGCCAGATGGCCCGAGCAAGATGAAAAATTCACCAGCAGCAATATTTAAGGAAACATCATCGAGTGCGCGCACTTCGCCGCCTTCAGGTGTTGGATAAACCTTTACGATGTTGCGAATCTCGAGAAATTTTTCG
>ERZ888423.122-NODE-122-length-79507-cov-23.954677_pt1 | contig 79507 bp, 66 predicted proteins | sample MGYA00520523_ERZ888423 | MGnify/ENA primary metagenome ERZ888423 (study PRJEB32303, sample SAMEA104408611) | aquatic metagenome | biome: Brackish water; feature: Pelagic; material: water | place: Baltic Sea | collected 2014-06-08T10:24:00 | depth 30,27 m ... | reverse complement strand
GAGCGAGAAACGGGATTCGAACCCGCGACCCCGACCTTGGCAAGGTCGTGCTCTACCAACTGAGCTATTCTCGCTTAAGACTCCCATTTTGGCTCAGCCTTTGCTTTGCTAGGGGGCACAAAGTTAATGGTTTTTTTAATTTTTCAAAATACTAAATCAATTTTCCTTGCGATTTTTTAAAGAAAAATACAACCAAGTAAGAGGCAAAAGCAGTGCGTAATTGTAATAGAGGTCTTCAAAAGGGATGCTGATCATTCGCCAGCCAATGATGTGTTTTTCGCTGTACCAGACAATTGGCGCATCTGTAAAAGCACCTGTGAGAATACCGTTGACAATAAAAAAGGGGATTAAACAAAGCAGGTATGTCCACATAAAATCTTGATACCATTTTCTGTTACGCAATAAAATAGTAAGTGCAGCGCTTAAAAAAGCAGCTAAGAAGGTGTAATAGTTTGCACCATACAAGAGCATCCAAAGACCAGAGGTGGCTGTGAAAATGAAAGCGAAAACAGGAGCAATTCGCTTTTTATTTCTATTTGGAAAATAAGCCTGGACAACCTTTAGTAAGAAGATGAAATTATAAGGGATTACTATAAAAAACAAGACTTCTTCTAAAGGTAAGCGCCCAATATAAATCTTTAAGAGATAGTCTGCATTGAAGCCCCAAACGCCCCATTGCGTAAATAGCTCGTCCCAAATGAGAAAAGGCAGCGCAACGATAAGTGTGGCTATAAATACAAAAGACCATTCTTTATAAAAAGATACTTTTTTATCGAAGCTGAGTGCAAAAGGCCCAGCAAACGACAATAAGATGACCAAAGCATATAGGCTCATGCTTTTTGTTGTTTTTTAAACTGTTTGATACTATCGATATAAAAACGAAAGGGGACTAAAAGCATCCCAAAACATTCGCCATGTTCTTTACCTAAATGTTTGTGGTGTATTTTGTGCGCTCTTCGGAGGGCGTAAAAGTAAGGGTGTTCAATGTCTCGCAACCATTTGAACCTTCGATGAATGTAAACGTCATGGATCAGAAAGTAGGCCAAGCCGTATGCAGCAATACCGAAACCAATCCAAACGGGAAATAAGGTTTGATTCATCATGCCAAGCATGATACACAACCATGATGGAATGGCATAGATCAAAAAGAAGACGTCATTTTTCTCGAAGAAACCGGGCTCTACTTGATGGTGATCCTTGTGAAAATACCACATAATACCATGCATTACGTACTTATGTGTTGCCCACGCCATAAATTCCATCCCAAAAAAAGTAGCAATTAGTACTATAGGACCCCACCAAATCATAGCTAAAAGTTTAAAATAGTAAAAAAAATAGTCAAATAAAGAAACAACGCTACAGCCACATTGTTTGGCTCATTTAGTAGCCATTTACGGTATAACAGCTGTAAAAGTATCGCGGTAATGAACCAGCAAACATAGTTGTAGAGCGGAATAACCCCACCCGACCATTGCCAAAAACCAAGTTTAATGGCCACGGGCTCAAGTAAAAAGTCTAAAAAGACCATGAAGGCCGCTGCCGCAACTACTTCAAACCAAAAGTTAAGCTTAAGGGAGGCGAGAAGTGAAGCGCTGACCATACACAACATAGCCCAGTTCACGCCAATAATGATAGGAACACCATAGATTTTGGGCCCTAAAACAGAACCATATTTGTAGTCTCCAAATAAGAGGCCAGTATGTACGCCAATCCATTCTACAAGCATGCCTGTAGTAAACGCAATACCGATAAATAGCCAAAGTTTTTTGGAGTGTTTTTTTCTTCCGAGGATGAGCGCGCCAAAAGAGAGTAAAAGATGAAAAAAAGACAAGTCAACAAAAAAAGATTGATAAGGCCCTACAGTCATACCCACAATGCCTACTAGGTAAAAGATACCGATGAAAATAATCAGTTTCCGACTCAATTTTTTATGTTTTTTTCTATATAAGCCTGGCCTTCAATCATATTCTGAATAACATCTGCCAACGGCGTGTATTTAAATGACAATTGTGTTTCAATTTTGTTGCGATCATACCGCAGCACTTCATGAGATGAACGCGCGGTTTCTATTGTAAGCCCTGAGCGTTTTGCAGAAATGTGGCACCAAAGTTCATGAAATGCTGCAACGATCATAGTTAGTGTTTTAGGCGCGGCAATATTTGGTGCTTTGCGTCCAAGTTGGCTAGCAAAGGCACTAAAGAGCGCTTTAAACGATTGTTGTGGCCCAACCACTAAATAGCGCTCGGCGTGCAGCTTTTGTTCAACGAGTTCTACCATTGCCCACGCCACGTCTCTTGCATCTACAACAGCATTAGCGCCGCTTGTATAAAATTTGAGACCTTTTTTTGCGGTATCGAGCATTTGTAAGGAAGGGCTTCCCGGTGCTGCCGGGCCAAGGATAACACAAGGATTCACAATGACGGCCTGCAAACCTTCTTCTATGCCGCGCCATACTTCTTTTTCTGCCATTAGTTTTGAAACTCCGTAACCACTATGTTGTCCACCTACTTGCCACTTCGATTTTTCACTTATTAGCGCTTCTTTACCTCCAATGGCAGCAGTTGAGCTTACATGACAAAAGTGCTGAACGCCAAAATGAATGGAGAGATCAACCAAATTGGAGGTAACATAACGATTTTGTTGAATGCAAGCTTCAAAATCCGCTTTAAAAAAAGAGACCAACGCTGCACAATGATAAATATGCGAACTACCGGCCACAATGGATTTTAAATCCTCGATATCCAAAAGGTCAACTTTTATCCAACTAATGAGTTCCCATCTGCTCCTTGCATCGTCTTTAAAGTAGAAATGAAAGAGCGCTTTAACAACGGCAATTTTTTGTTCATTACGGTACGTTGCACGCACGGGCATATTTCGCTTTGTGAGCGCTATTAAGACATGACTTCCGAGAAGTCCGGTTGCACCAGTTACTAAATTCACAGCCTAAAACTTGGTATTACTTTTCATAGTATGCGGCAAGTGCAGATTTGATTTGTTCGGCAGCAAAAGCTAATTGTGCGTCGGTATGCGCCGACGAAATAAAACCAACTTCGTAACCACTAGGGCCAAAATAAACCCCGACAGAAAGTAGAAAATGGTGCATGAAATTGAAGGCTGACATATCGCTGGCAATTTGATCAGCTGCCGTGATGCGTTTTTTGCCATTAAAGGAGAACCAAAAAATAGAACCAACACATACAAGCTCCATAGGATATTGCTGTGTTTGGGCAAAACTATTTATCCCGTCAATAAATTGTTGGGCGCGCAATGCTTGTTTGGTATAAAAACCTTCTGCCGCACAAAGTTCGAGTTGAGCAAGCCCGGCAGCCATAGCTACAGGGTTGCCCGAGAGAGTGCCGGCCTGGTAAACAGGCCCTTCAGGTGAAACAAACGACATGATGTTTTTTTTGGCTCCGTATGCGCCAACAGGCAATCCGCCTCCAATGATTTTTCCATATGTGACAATGTCGGGATTGATGCCAAAAAGTTCAGCTGCTCCGCCAAAAGCCACTCTAAATCCGGAGATGACTTCATCAAAAATGAGAAGGACACCATATTTTGTACACAAGGCCCGCAATAAGTTGAGAAACGATTTATCTTGCAAGAGCAGTCCGTTATTTGCAGGAATAGGCTCAATGATGACGGCGGCTAGATCTTGGTGTTGTGTTTCAAAGCAGGCCTGAAGGGCTTCCGCATTATTGAGTGGCAAGACAAGCGTTTCATTGGCAAAAGATTCGGGTACTCCAGCGCTAGATGAGGTCCCAAAAGTAATTAAGCCACTACCGGCCTTAACCAAGAGCGCATCGACATGCCCGTGGTAACAACCTTCAAACTTGAGAATTTTATTTTTGCCAGTTGCTCCTCTAGCCAGCCGTAGGGCGCTCATTACCGCTTCTGTTCCAGAACTGGTAAATCGGATTTTATCGATGAAAGGGAGTCTTTGGAGCATGAAAGCCGCTAACTCATTTTCTTTACGCGTTGGCGCGCCAAAACTGGCACCGTTTTGGAGTGTTCCGACAATTTTTTCGAAGACATATGGGTGATTGTGGCCATGAATGAGTGGCCCCCAGCTGCAGCAAAAGTCAATAAATTCATTGCCGTCTTCGTCCCAAATTTGCGCGCCGTTACCTTTGGCAATAAAAAGGGGCGTTCCGCCAACCGATTGAAAAGCACGAACGGGAGAATTGACTCCACCTGGAAAATATCCTTTAGCGGCTTCGAATAATTCTGATGAACGGCTGCGGTCGACAGGAGAGGGAGTCTTCATTCTTGTGTATATTTGTGGCAGTAAAGTTACGAATAAAGCCGCTTATATGATGTTTGAAAACAGCTTATCCTTCGCACAAGGTTTAGATCAGAATGACCCTCTTTCGGGGTTTCGTTCGCGCTTTCATTTTCCAACATTTCATAGCAAGGACCCCGTTTATTTTACGGGAAATTCTCTAGGCCTTCAGCCTAAAACTGCAGCAAAGTATGTTCAAGAAGAATTAGAGGCCTGGGCATATTTTGGAGTGGAGGGTCATTTTTTAGCCAATAGACCATGGTATTCCTACCATGAAAACTTAACAGAAATGGCGGCAAGAGTTGTTGGGGCATTGCCAATTGAAGTCGTTATTACCCACTCGCTTACCACTAATTTACACCTATTGATGGTCTCTTTTTACAGGCCTCAAGGCAAACGCGTGAAAATTCTTTGCGAAGCAAAAGCTTTTCCGAGTGATCAATATGCTTTGGAATCTCAGGTAGCTTTTCATGGCTTATCTGCAGACACCATAGTTGAGGTTGGCCCAAGGCCAGGAGAACATTTAATTCACGAAGCGGAGATTCTTCAAAAAATCGAAGAGCTCGGCGATGAATTAGCGCTGGTGATGATTGGCGGAGTCAATTACTACACGGGCCAATTTTTTAATCTGGAGAAAATTACGGCGGCAGGTCATGCTGTAGGCGCAGTAGTTGGTTTTGATTTGGCACATGCAGCGGGTAATGTCAATCTTTCTCTTCACGATTGGAATGTCGATTTTGCAGCGTGGTGTGGTTATAAATACCTGAATTCGTCGCCAGGCGGTGTTTCAGGTTTATTTGTTCACGAACGCCATGCAAACAATAAGTCTTTACCTCGCTTTGCCGGTTGGTGGGGCCATAATAAAGCCGATCGTTTTCAGATGAACCCTGGTTTTGACCCTATTGCCGGAGCAGAGGGCTGGCAGTTAAGTAATGCACCTGTATTAGGCATGGCCGCACATTTAGCGTCACTTGAAATTTTTGATGAAGCGGGCATGGAGCGCATTGGGCAAAAGAGAGATCAACTGACCGCTTTTCTGGCTTATTTAATTCGAGATGTGTCCCAAAGAAACCAAGAAAAGTGTTCTTTTGACCTCATAACTCCGGAGAGCCCGCTTGAACGAGGCGCGCAATTATCTATTTTGGCGAAAGGACAAGGAAAGCAGTTATTTGATCGGCTTACTAATATGGGTGTTGTAGCGGATTGGCGAGAGCCAAATGTGATACGAATAGCGCCTGCACCACTTTATAATTCTTATGAAGATTGTTTCAGGTTCGCACAATTTTTAGAGCGCGCTATCGTGTAGTACTTCTAATAAAAGTGTCGAGGTCTTTTGCGTAATGTAATAATTCAAGTGTTCGTACTTGTTGCTCAATTTCTACAGCAGTTGAGTTTGCCTTGAGCGCAATTGCATGCTGAAACAGTAGTTTACCTTTGTCAAATTCTTCGTTGACAAGATGAATAGTAATTCCACTAAAAGTTTCTTCTGCAGCGCATACCGCTTGATGAACGTATTGGCCATACATACCAGCTCCACCATAGTTTGGCAATAGCGCTGGGTGGATATTAATAATTCTATCCGGAAAAGCACTGAGCAATGTGGAAGGTATTTTTTTAAGGAAGCCCGCTAAAATGATCCAGCTCGCACTAAGTTCAGAACAGAACTGCAAGTAACTTTCAAAATTATTTCCAGGTATATGGAGATATGAAATTTTCTGCTCGTCACAAAAATTTTCCATTTGTAAATTAGGCTTACTGGAGAGTACACCAACCACCTTAACATGTTCATTTTCTTTGAAATAGTGAATTATTTGCCGAGCATTACTACCGCCTCCAGAAATAAATAGAATTAATTGTTCCTGCATTTCGGCTATAAAGTTAAGCATAGTGTACGATTCCTCGGCTTTGAGGCACAAAGTGTTGATAAATTAAATGGAGATAAGTTTTGTTTATTGGGCGATAGTTTTTTTCTTTGCAAGCTGAAACCTTTAAAATTTAAAAAATGTCTGATATCAAAGCTAAAGTTATCGCAATCATCGTAGATAAACTGAATGTTGAAGAAAGTGAAGTAACGAACGAAGCTAGCTTTACAAATGACTTGGGTGCCGATTCTCTTGACACAGTCGAGTTAATCATGGAATTCGAGAAACAATTCAACATATCTATTCCAGACGATAAAGCAGAAGGTATCCAAACAGTTGGTGACGCTGTTGCTTACATCGAAGCAAACGTTTAACAATTCCCACATTTTCTTTTAGTTAACGGGTATGCAATTAAAAAGAGTTGTTGTAACAGGTCTTGGTGCGCTTACGCCAATAGGTAACACAGTACAAGAGTATTGGGATGCTTTATTGGCAGGTAAAAGTGGCGCAGCACCAATCAAACAATTTGATGCCGCCTTGTTCAAGACACAATTCGCATGTGAACTAAAAGATTTCAATGTGGAAGACCACATCGACAAAAAGGAAGCTCGCAAGCTTGATCAATTTTCGCAGTATGCCATAGTTACCGCAACGGAAGCTATGGCAGATGCTGCTTTACTTGAGTCAAATCCAAATATAGACCGTATTGGTGTTATTTGGGGTTCTGGTGTCGGGGGTCTTAAAACTTTTCAAGAAGAGGCTAGAGAATATTTCAGTGGAGACGGCACACCGCGCTTCAACCCGTTCTTTATCCCAAAAATGATTGCAGATATTGCGTCAGGTCATATTTCCATAAAATATGGTTTGCGAGGCCCAAATTACGTGTGTGTCTCTGCCTGTGCATCTGCCACCAATGCAATCATTGATGCTTTCAACCTCATTCGTTTAGGCAAAGCCGATGCTATTGTAACTGGTGGTTCCGAAGCAGGTGTCAACGAGATGGGCATGGGCGGCTTCAATGCGCTCAAAGCACTATCTACCCGCAATGACTCACCGCAAACCGCTTCTCGACCTTTCGATCTCGATCGAGATGGTTTTGTACTCGGTGAAGGATCTGGCTGTTTAATTCTCGAAGAATATGAGCATGCCATCAAAAGAGGCGCAAAAATTTACGCAGAGGTCATTGGCGGAGGTATGTCAGGCGACGCCTACCACATGACCGCTCCGCATCCTGAAGGCCTTGGCGCTCGCAACACAATGCTTGCTGCGTTAGAAGATGCAGAAATAAACCCTTCTGAAATCGACTACGTTAATGTGCACGGAACCTCAACACCGCTCGGTGACATCGCAGAGATAAAGGCCATTCAACATGTATTTGGAGACCACGCCTACAATCTAAACATTAGTTCTACTAAATCCATGACGGGTCACCTCCTAGGTGCCGCAGGCGCTATTGAGGCTGTAGCGTGTGTTTTAGCAGTCCAGAACGATATAGTTCCACCCACTATTAATCACTTTACCGACGATCCCGAGCTCGACCCTAAGCTCAATTTTACTTTTCATCAACCGCAGCACCGTACAGTAAATATAGCATTATCCAATACTTTTGGATTTGGAGGCCACAACACCTCTGTAATTGTAAAGAAATATAAAGGCTAAGTTTGCTTAAAATACCCCTCTTCAAAAAAAGAAAATCAAACGAAGAGCTACTTGTTATTCGTTTTGTGTTGTCGCAGTTTGGGTATAAACCACAAAACATTTCTTTTTTTATACAGGCCCTGACGCATAAAAGTTCGCTAACTGATCACGAACAGTTGGCTGCCAATGAAAGATTAGAGTTTTTAGGAGACTCTATTTTAGATGCTGTTGTCGCTTCTTTTGTGTATCATAAATACCCCGAAATAGACGAAGGTCAGCTCACAAAAATTAAATCGAGAATCGTAAACCGCAAATCTCTTTCTGCAATTGGAGAGCGCATGGGTATACGACAACACCTAATTTATAGTCAAGGCAGGAGTATCAATTTAGCCGGTCTAGAAGGCAACGCCTTTGAAGCTTTAATTGGAGCAATATATTTGGATGGAGGCTTTGAAAAGACACAAAAAGTTTTACAGAATACGGTTTTCAAGAAGCACCTGAACTTAAATAAACTTTTGGAGGAGGAGTTGGATTTTAAATCAGCTCTTTTTATATGGTGCCAACGCAAGAAATTAGCATTGGCATTTATTCTGTCCAATGAGCAAATCATAGAAGGCAAGGTCGTGTATGAAATGAGTGTGCAAATCAATCAGTCCATCTACGGCAAAGGCAAAGGCAACTCTAAGAAAGAGGCTGAACAGGCTGCAGCCAAAGAAACGCTCGCCTTAATGGGAGAAATTTAGCTCACTTATATTTTTATTGAAATTTGTAGTACCTTTGTAATATAAAAGAACACAACATGACTTGGACAGACTTCGTATACAAAATTGGTGACGTATTTCAATGGTCTTTTGGCTTTTTCGAAATGATCCAAAATTACTTTAATACCGCACTTATTTTACTTGGTTTTTTTGGCTTTTATTTTTGGATGCGTACGCAAAATCGTTTAAGTGCAAAATCTAATGTTCCTGTCGAGGTTAAAGACAACCAAGGCTGGTACAAAAAAGAAGGCCAACAACTCAAATAAATCTTACAGATATTATCTAATATAAAAAAAGGGCGGTCATTGACCGCCCTTTTTTGTTAGGTTTAAAAACACCTATTTAGTGGAAGTAAGCGAAGCGCCTAAAAACTCACGGTTCATGCGAGCGATATTCTCTAAGGAAATACCCTTAGGGCACTCTACTTCGCAGGCACCAGTATTTGTACAGTTACCAAATCCTTCTTCGTCCATTTGACGTACCATATTCAGTACACGGTCTTTAGCTTCTACTTTACCTTGGGGTAAAAGTGCGTATTGTGATACTTTTGCACCAACGAAAAGCATTGCAGAGCCATTTTTACAAGTTGCAACACATGCGCCACAACCAATACATGCAGCGGCCTCAAAAGCTTTGTCTGCATCTGCTTTTGGAATAGGAATGGCGTTGGCATCCATAGTGCGCCCAGAAGTATTTACGGAGACGAATCCGCCTGCTTGTTGAATGCGGTCAAAAGCCGAACGGTCAACGACTAAATCTTTCACAATTGGAAATGCGCGCGATCTCCATGGCTCTACATAGATCGTATCTCCATCGTTGAAGCTGCGCATATGTAATTGGCATGTTGTGGTTGCACTCTGTGGACCGTGTGCACGACCATTAATGTAAAGGGAGCACATTCCACAAATACCTTCTCGACAATCGTGGTCAAATGCTACAGGTTCCTTTTGCCCATTAATGAGTTGCTCATTCAATTGGTCGAGCATTTCTAAAAACGAGCTATCCGTAGATACTTTATCTAGACTGTAGGTTTCAATACCACCTTTCGCATTGGTATTTTTTTGTCTCCAGATTTTGAGCGTAATATTGATAAATTTTGAAGCCATATCTATTTATTTATAGTTGCGTGCTGCAATTTTAATGAACTCGTAGTTGAGCGTCTCTTTATGAAGGACTGCTTTTGTTGCGTCGCCATTTTGGTATTCCCAAGCGGCCACATATTTAAAGTTTTCGTCGTCTCGTAGTGTTTCCCCTTCGCTATCTTGATATTCTTCGCGGAAATGCCCTCCACAAGACTCCAATCGATTCAAAGCATCTACGGCCATGAGCTGCCCCAACTCAATTAAGTCAGCAACGCGCAGCGCTTTTTCAAGCTCTATATTCATTTCATTGGCATCGCCAGGCACATATACATCTTTGAAGAATTCTTCGCGCAATGCGGCAATTTCTGCAATGGCAGTATTTAAGCCAGCTTCGTCACGAGACATCCCTACTTTGTTCCACATGATGAGACCTAAGCGCTTGTGGAAGTGATCAACAGATTTGCTGCCTTTATTGGAAAGGAGTCGGTCAATGCTCGCTTTTGTTTCTGCCTCTGCTTGTTCAAATTCTGGAGCGTCAGTAGCAATACTTCCCGTGCGAATATCATCAGCAAGGTAATTAGAAATGGTATAAGGCAAAACGAAGTATCCGTCTGCAAGGCCTTGCATGAGTGCCGATGCACCTAGGCGATTAGCGCCGTGGTCAGAAAAATTTGCTTCACCGGTTACAAAGCAGCCTTCGATGCTACTTTGAAGGTTGTAATCTACCCAAACACCACCCATTGTGTAGTGAACCGCTGGATAAATTTTCATAGGTGTTTCGTATGGATTTTCGTCAGTGATTTTTTGGTACATCTTGAAGAGATTACCATACTTTTCTTGGATCCATTTTTTACCGAGTTCCAAGATTTTTTCGTCGCTTGGGTTGTGATCACCCAATGCATAAGCAGACTGACGGCCTTTACTTTGAATTTCTGTTGCAAAATCTAGGTAAACGCCCTCATTGGTGTCATTAGCCTCGATACCAAAACCAGCATCGCATCTTTCTTTAGCAGCTCTTGAGGCTACGTCTCGTGGCACAAGGTTTCCGAATGCGGGGTAGCGTCTCTCTAAGAAGAAATCGCGGTCTTCTTCTGCAATTTGTGTGGGCTTCAGGTGTCCCTCGCGGATTGCTTCAGCATCTCCTTTTTTCTTAGGAACCCAAATACGCCCTGAGTTACGCAATGACTCAGACATAAGGGTGAGCTTTGATTGGTTGGTGCCGTGTACAGGAATACACGTTGGGTGAATTTGAACAAAACAAGGATTGGCGAAATGAGCCCCTTTTTTGTGTACTTTCCAGGCTGCAGATACATTGCTGCCCATTGCATTGGTAGACAAGAAGTATACATTTCCGTAGCCGCCAGAGGCAATTACAACGGCATGTGCAGCATGGCGCTCGAGTTCGCCAGTAATGAGGTTTCTAGCTATGATTCCGCGTGCTTTGCCATCGATTTTGACAAGATCCATCATTTCATGACGGTGATACATTTTTACGCGGCCAAGGCCAATTTGACGAGAGAGTGCTGAGTAAGCACCTAATAAAAGTTGCTGACCTGTTTGGCCCGCAGCGTAAAAGGTACGCTGAACTTGGGTTCCGCCAAATGAGCGGTTGTCTAAAAGCCCTCCGTATTCGCGCGCAAATGGGACGCCCTGTGCAACGCATTGGTCGATGATATTGCTCGACACCTCGGCAAGCCGATAAACGTTGGCCTCGCGTGCGCGGTAATCACCACCTTTGATGGTATCGTAAAACAGGCGATAAACGGAGTCGCCATCGTTTTGATAATTTTTTGCGGCGTTGATTCCGCCTTGTGCTGCAATAGAGTGTGCTCTACGCGGTGAGTCTTGGAAACAAAACGCTTTAACGTTGTAACCCATTTCACCTAAAGAAGCTGCAGCGGAGGCGCCTGCCAAACCTGTTCCGACCACGATAATATCGAGTTTTGGACGGTTGTTTGGCGCAACCAATTTCATGTTATTCTTGTGATTGGTCCACTTTTCTGAGATTGGACCCTCTGGAATGCGCGAATTTAATGTTGACATAGCCTAATTCCTAGTTGTTCATGAAAATAATAACAGGGATGATCGCAAATAAAAGTGGAACAATAACCGCAAAGCCGGTTCCAATCATTTTGATCAATGGGGTATATTTGGGATGGTTGATACCTATAGATTGGAAGGCACTTTGAAAACCATGTAAAAGATGGTAGCCCAAGACAATCATTGAAATTACGTAAAATAATACGGCAAAAAGTGCGCCTTCGTTTTTACTTTTATTAAAGAAATCCATGACTAAACCGTGAAGGTCTCTGTAGCCTTCAGCAACTTTAACATTGGTGCCTTTGATATAGAGATCAGTGCCTTTTTCTATCACATTGGTTTTGTCTTTGGGAATTGGTTGAATACCCGGAACATGGGTGTAATATAGCTCTGCATTGGCAGCACCCATCATTGGATTGTCCATTTCTAGTTTGTATGTATGGAGCGGAACATCTTCTTTGATTTTCATCTTCCACCAGAAATTGGCCATGTGTGTAGCGAGGAATACTAAAATAAGGGTACCTAAGATAGCCATGCTGCGGCTTGCTGAGCTTGAGTTAGCTCTCGGATTATTTTTGGCATAGGGGATTGGCCGTGCTTTTTTGTTTTGAATGGTAAGTGCAAAACCGTCAATGATATGAATGAGGACAGCTGCATAAGTGACGTAAGAGAGAATCTTGATAAATGGATTATGCCCCATGAAGTAAGCATATTCGTTAAATGCTCGCCGCCCCTCTTCTCCAGTTTTGAGAATAAGTTGAAGGTTTCCAAGTAAATGGCCGACCAAAAACGTACACAAGAAAAGACCGGTTAGGGCCATAAAGACCTTTTTACCGATAGAAGATTTAAAAATTACAGAGTTACTCATAAGAAGCTATCATTTGTAGTGATGCAAAGTTAAGTCAACAACATTTAAATTGTAACAAATGTTGCTAATATAACCTCTTTAATTAAGCTATTTAGAATGATTATAGATAGCCTAGCAAACATTGGCGCTCACTCACTTCTAATTCAACCTTTGCCCCGAGTAAGAGGGCCTGATTATCGTCAATATGTCCTGCGGGAAAATCAAAGCAAATCGGAATTTTACGATAGTCGAAATGTGCTAAAATAAGTTCTTCGACTGACTCGCCAAATGGAATATCGGTGTCTTCTAAATCTGTTAGGCCACCAATAATTAATCCGCTGATTTGTGTTAACGCCCCATTTTTACGCAATGCATATAGCATGCGGTCTATGTGATAAAGATGTTCGGCTAAATCTTCTATAAATAAGATGGCGCCGCTAAAATCATAGCGTTCAGGTGTGGCGAGCATACTGTATATGATACTTAGATTTCCACCAATCAATACACCAGACGCTTTCCCAAATTTATTTTGACGATGAGGAGCAATAGCAAATGGTGTTTTCTCACCGAATAGAAGTTCTTTGAGCCGGGTTTTTGATGCAGCACTGTTTTTTTCAATGTTGAGCGCCATTGTTGCATGAATACTTTGTATGCCCACCGACTGAATTTTATGATGCAAAACACAGATATCCGAAAATCCGATCAACCATTTCGGTTCCCTTATGAATGATGCCCATTGTAGGTTATCAACGAGCTGAACGCTTCCGTAACCACCTCTCGCACACCAAATTGCTTTTACCTCAGGATGATCAATACCCTCTTGTAAATCTGCCAAGCGCTCATGCGCTGATCCTGAAAAATAATGGTGCCTCCCCGTTAAATTTTTACTTCTAATGGAACGAAGACCAATATGAATTAGCCATTTTTCTGCTGCAAGTATATATGACTGTTCTATTGCTTTGGCAGGAGCACAGAGATAAACGAGGTCGCCAGTTTGTAAAGCAGGTGGAGCGATTAAATTCATGCTTCTAGGAGTGCGCTTAAGATTTTTAAATCGATGGGGCTGGTAATTTTAATATTTTCTTCGTTGCTCATTACAAGAAGCGGTCGGATTCCTATGGATTCTACAACACTTGCATCATCTGTAAAAGCGGGCTTGTATGCTTGCAAATATGCTTGCTTGAGCGTTTGAGCCTCAAAACACTGCGGTGTATGCACCAGGTAATACTTCGTTCTGTCTACATACTCAGAACTGGTTAAATTTCCTTCACGAAGAGAGTCTTTCAGCCTTATTACCGGCACAACAGCTGCTGCTGCATGAAGCCCAGAGAAACACCTTTCAATAGTGGTCTTGCTCACAAGAGGCCGCACGCCATCATGAATGCCAATTTGTTTCCCTATGCAGAGCTTGAGCGCATTTTGAATAGAATGAAAGCGCTCTTGTCCACCATCAACTAATTCGTGTGGAATTTGTATTTGATACGCCAACAATAAACCCTCCCAATAACTCATCCATTCATTGGGAAGTGTTATGATGAGCTGAGCAGTGGGGTCAAAAGCATAGAATCGTTCCAAAGTATGAATCAAAACAGGTTTGCCTCCAAGGAGCAAAAATTGCTTTGGAAGCTCAGTTTCCATGCGCTTTCCGATTCCGCCAGCAGTAATGATGATGCTTTTTTTCATCTCGATTCAAAGATAAACAAACTAGCGTTGGGTAAACGGAAGTAATTTTAACTTTCCCGGATAAAGATCTATCTTGAATTCACGCCCTACCATATACTCCCCATCGGTTTCGGCGTGTAAATGTTCTGCTACACCCCGCAAAGAAATGGGAAAGGAAATCTGTAAATAATGTGCTTCTGGGTGTTTGATTTTCTTTCCTCTTTTGACCTTAAGCACATTGCTCAAATAATCAAATAATGAGACTTTTCCTAAAAGGGTGAGCTTGAGCTTTCCATCATTGATTTGCGCATCGGGGTGTATATGTAGGCCATCACCAAAAATACTTCCATTGCAGAATGCTGCCAAAAGTAGTTCGCCAGAATAAGAGAAATCTTTGGTTTGTAGCTCGACAATGGGTCTTTTATACTTTAAAAAGGTCTTTACAATAGCCAAGCCATAAGAAAAGTTCGGGCCAAAATGTTTTCGAAATTTCAGTAATTCTAATACCACTGCACCCCCAAAACCAATATCAGCGATATTCGCGAAATAGCGTTTTTCATTGGCGGTTTCTAGAAAGCCAATATCGAAATGTTCAAATGAACCACTTTTGATGTTGTCAATGAAGTTATAGGTTTGAATAAACCCAGCCGATCTGTAAAAATCATTGCCAGTACCATTTGGAAGGATGCCAAGAATTGGTTGAAATAATGGATTTGGATGCGAACAAACACCATTGATGAGCACGTTAAAAGTGCCGTCGCCACCAACGCCAAGTAAATGTGTGCAGTCTTGTTCTAAGGAATGAATATAAGCGAGCGCAGCTCTAGAATCAGGGCTCTTGTATAGATGAAATTGTTCGCCAAACTGATACTTTAACGCGGCTAAAGCTTGTTCGTTCTTGGCGTTAATTTTTTTGTTTCCGTTTGTAATGCAATAGATTTGAAGCATGCACCAAATTACGCAAATATTTTAGTATTGGATTTGTAAGCTGCTCGATTGCTGCCACTGTTGCCCATTGATCAGGCCAGTTACAAAATAGATATAATAGCCTGCAGCAAGTTTTTCACCGCCTTGGCTGGTGCCATTCCATTGGAAATTTGGATCGTTATTTTTGAATACGACATTGTTTTTGGTATCCAAAACCACAATGCTGAAGTCTAAGACCTCGAATTCATTCCAGTCGACTTGGAGGGTTTCATTTTTCCCGTCACCATTAGGGGTAAAGACATTTGGAAGTACAATGCGTATAGGCTTTTCAGTTTCTTGTACTTGATTTACAACCAGATTTTGTGTGCTTGTAGGCATTGTAAGCAAGGTGTTGGCACTTTTTGATGCAGCAGGTGTAGGATTTTGAGTAGGAGCCGGAACAATAGAATTTGAAAGTAAATGATCTTGTAAAACAGGTGGCAGAGTGATGGCATCTTGAACAGATACCACTTGATTTTGAGTAGGCTGATTATCAAGCGCTGAGTTGTCTGTAGGAGGAATATGCAGCTCTACGCTGGTTTGATTAGCAGTGCTTGACTTTATACTGCTTTCTGTTTGTATTGATCTAGAAGGGTTTTTGTTGGGCTGAGGTGTATTGAATTTTTGCTCTTGATTTATTTTTTTAGGTTCTGTTTGAGCTGTTTGAACCGTTAAGTAAACAGCCACACCAACGATAGAACTAGCCGCCACACCGACAAGCACTTTAGTCAAAATACCGAGACCTGCATTGGCACTGCCAGCTCCAATAGACGAAGAAATAGACGACCACAATGCAGGGTCTACCGAGACATGGTGGTCTTGGAGGCCTTTGGCAAAGAGTTCTTTTATGTTGTCTTTTTGGCTCATTTAATCAATGTTTTCTATACGGTCTTTCAAATAGGCCCTAGCGCGCAAGTACTGTGTTTTGGAAGTGCTCTCAGAAACGCCTAGTTGCTGAGCAATTTCTTGATGTGAGTACCCTTCTATTGCAAAGAGGTTAAAAACAGTGCGGTAACCATCTGGCAGGGTTTGTATCAATTTGAGGAGGTCGTCGGCCATGAGTTTTTCTGCGCTGAAACTATCGGTAGAAAGTTTGTAGCTGACGTCGTCAATGGAAACATCCGTTAGTAATTTTTTGTCTTTACGAAGCTGGTCTAAGCAGGTATTGACTGCTATTCTTTTGAGCCAACCTTCAAAAGCACCCTCCGATTTGTAGTAGCCGATATTGGCAAATATTTTAACAAAGGTGTCTTGCAAGACGTCTTGTGCACGCATTTGGTCTTTTAAATAACGCAAACACACGACGTATAGCTTTGGGGCATAGATGTCAAACAACGCTTTTTGAGCCTTCGGACGAGCAGCAACACAACCTTGTATGAGTTCTTGTTCATCCATAACTCCTTAGCACTGACGTAATATATTTTGAAAAAGTTGCATGCGCTGAGCAAGATAGCTTATTTCTTTTAATTTCGTGATTCATCTTAATGCTATTTGAAGCCATGCGATACGCTATTTGTACATTTGTCATCCTTTTCCAGGCGCAGTTTGTTTTTACACAAAACGCAAAAGTGGTGCCGCTTATTGCTGAGATTCAACTCAATGACCGCTTGCAAATTCAAGTGAGCGCATCGTTAGCAATGAAGAATCCGAAAGCCCCTATTACCATTTACAATGGCAAAGAAGTGTACCAATTATCCGTAAAAAAACGGATAGGCGACACCATCATTTATCAATTTCCGGCTCAAGATGCGGAATGGAGAGTGGCTTTTGAAAAGGATTGGTCAGAGGCTAGAGGCTGGTGGATCAATTATAATAAAAAAGTTCCGGTTCGCTATCCTATTCATCTTCATAATGGCATTTTGAAACAGCCCGAACCTGCTTTAAACCAGCTCAATATATCAGGAAAATGGAGAGTTGTTTTTAATCCTGGCACAACGAATGACGAAGTTTTAGTGGGTGTATTTGAACAAAAGATTGGCAATTTCGTAACGGGTAGCTTTTTGAGTGAAACTGGAGACTACCGCTATCTTAATGGGCATGTAGTTGGCAATGCCATTCATCTACAAACTTACACAGGGTATTGGGCATTTGTAGTTGATGCTACACTGCAAAGTGCAGATCAAATGATGGGTAATTTTTACAGCGGGGCATCCTACAACGCTCCTTTTGTCGCTTATCGCGACTCAACAGTGCAATTGCGCGACGAAAGCAGCCTGACCTACTTAATCAAGCGAGATGAGCCTGTTGTGCTGCAAGAGCTCATCAAAATGAATGGGAGAAAGGAAACAATCGATTTTTCTTCCCAAAAAGAACTCACGCTTATTCAAATAATGGGAACATGGTGTCCAAATTGTTTGGATGAGACCAAATTAATGCAAGCGTTACATGCCGAATACGGAAGTAAAGGGCTTCATGTAGTGGCTTTAGCTTTTGAAGTAGGCGCTGACACCAAAAAACAAAGAATACGCTTAAAACAATGGATTAAATCGATGAAAGTAAATTATCCGGTGTATTTGGCGGGCACATCGAGCAAAGATGCTGCTTCTGCGTGCTTTCCAATGCTAAATGGTATCATGAGTTTTCCAACTTCTATTTTGGTGGATCAACAAGGTAAAATTATCGCTATTCATACAGGCTTTAGCGGGCCAGCAACAGGAGAGGCCTATACGGAACTCGTTAATAAATATCGCCAAGAAATTGAGCGTGCTTTGGAATGAAGCATGCCTTGACAGCTGATATTTATCTGCCCATTAAGAAAGGATACTTATCGATATTTTTAAGTGCGATACTCGTACCTCTTGCTACGGCTCTAAGCGGATCTTCGGCAATGTGAACGGGTAGTTTGGTTTTGGCTGAAATTCGTTTGTCGAGACCACGAAGCATGGAGCCTCCACCAGCAAGGTAGATACCTGTTTTATAGATATCAGCAGATAGCTCCGGTGGGGTCATTTCTAGTGCACTCAAAATTGCTTCTTCGATTTTAGAAATGGTTTTGTCGAGGGCGTGCGCAATTTCTTGGTATGAAACCATGATTTCTTTCGGAATACCGGTCATGAGATCTCGTCCGCGAACGGCAAAATCTGCAGGAGGGTTTTCTAGTTCGGGTAGAGCGGCACCTACTTCAATTTTGATTTGCTCAGCAGTACGCTCTCCTACTAGGATATTGTGTTGACGACGCATATATTCTTCGATGTCGCTGGTAAAGTCGTCACCAGCAATTCGGATAGATTTGTCACATACAATACCACCAAGGGCAATTACTGCAATTTCAGATGTACCACCGCCTATGTCGATGATCATGTTGCCCATCGGTTCTTCAACGTCAATACCAATACCAATTGCCGCAGCCATTGGTTCGTGGATGAGGTATACTTCTTTGGCGCCAGCGTGCTCTGCGGAGTCTTGAACAGCGCGCTTTTCTACTTCTGTAATACCAGAGGGTATACAAATAACCATACGCAGTGTAGGGTTGAATAGCGTCCGACCGGGGTTGATCATTTTGATCATGCCTTTGATCATTTGTTCGGCACTTTGAAAATCGGCAATTACGCCGTCTTTAAGTGGACGAACTGTTTCTATGAGTTTGTGCGTCTTTCCATGCATTTGTTGCGCCTTGCGTCCGATAGCAACCACTTTACCCGTTTGGATATCTTTGGCTACAATTGAAGGTTCGTCGACAACAACTTTGTCGTTCCAAATAATCAGGGTATTTGCCGTACCGAGGTCGATGGCAATTTCCTGTGTAAAAAAATTAAAAAGGCCCATGTTAAGCGCTTATTGGTTTTTATAATTTATTCTTATTCGTAGAAGACGTGCAAAGGTTACGTTTGTAGCTAATATTTATGAAAATAGCCATGTTTTATTTAATGTTTGAAATGCCGCACGCCCGTAAAGACCATTTTCATTTGATTTTCATCGCAATAAGCAATTGATAAATCATCTTTAACAGAACCACCAGGTTGAATAACCGCGTTGATTCCCTCTAAGTGTGCAATTTCGACACAATCTGGAAACGGAAAAAAAGCATCGCTAGCCATCACTGCGCCCTGTAGATCAAAGCCAAATGATTTTGCTTTGTGAATGGCTTGTTTGAGCGCATCTACACGAGAAGTTTGACCAGTACCGCTGGCCAATAGCTGACCTCCTTTTGCCAAAATGATGGTATTTGATTTGGTGTGCTTGACGAGTTTGTTAGCAAAAAGAAGATCGGTAATTTCATCGGCACTTGGTGCAATTTTAGTTTTGACCTCAAGTTGCTCAGGGCCTTCAGTGGCCATATCGGCATCTTGGACTAAATAACCATTTAAAGCGCTGCGAACGAGTGTCGTTGGAAGTTCAATGTCATTTTGAACTAAAATGATGCGGTTCTTCTTGGACTGTAAAAGTTCTACAGCCTCTTTTGAGTACGCTGGAGCGATGAGCACCTCACAGAACAAATCATTGATTAAAATAGCGGTATCTAGCTCGACTTCTTGATTGGCAATGAGAATTCCACCAAAAGCGCTAACCGGGTCGGCGGCCAGGGCGGCTTCATAGGCGGCTTTGAGTGTTGGGCGAGAAGCTAGGCCACAAGCGTTGTTGTGTTTAAGTATGGCGAAAGTGGGCCCGTCTTGCTTGAATTCTAACATGAGGCGTACAGCAGCGTCTACATCGAGTAGGTTATTGTAGGATAACTCTTTACCGTGTAATTTTGAAAATAGTGCTTCGAGGTTACCAAAGAAAACACCTTTCTGATGCGGGTTTTCACCATAACGTAACGGGCTTTGCTTTTCTTCGCTAATTTTTAGATTGGTGCTTTTGCCATCCATGAAATATTGATGAATCATGGTGTCATAGTGAGAAGACACATGAAAGGCCTCGGCGGCAAATGCTTGGCGTTGTGCTAAACTTGTTGTGGCGCCCTGGTTGTTGAGTATTTCGAGTAGTTCGGAATATTGCTTAACGCTCGGAACAATGAGAACGTCATTATAATTCTTGGCTGCAGCTCTAATCAATGAGATGCCACCAATATCGATTTTTTCGATAATGTCGCTGTGCGTTGCGCCGGACACTACGGTTTGTTCAAAAGGATATAAGTCTACAATTACTAAATCAATAGGGCCCAATTGGTGTTCAGCCATGTGCGCTTGATCAGGCGCAAAATCTCTGCGATTGAGAATTCCACCGAAGATGGCAGGGTGCAAAGTTTTGACACGACCACCTAGTATTTCAGGAAACTTGGTCACTTCTTCAACGGCTGTGACAGGGATGCCCATTTCTTGAATAAATGAAAGGGTGCCACCGGTTGATAAAATTTCTACCTGGTTTGCATGTAGTTTTTCTACAATGGGAGCTAAGCCATCTTTATAGAATACGGAAATGAGGGCGCGTTGAATAGGTTTTTGAAGGGTCATGATATGTTGCAAAGTGCAAAGGTAAGGGGTATAATTAAAAAGGCCAGCAATTGCCGACCTTTTTATGAGATATCCGGAATTAGTATAAACCTATCCGGAACACATTTCACAGCCGTCTGGGTCATCGAGAGAGCAGGCAATGGCTGCTTGTTGGTCTTCGACAATTAGCGCGGCTTTAGGCTCTTCTGTGACGGTTTTCTCAACGGTAAATTTGATAGCATCGGTTGCGGCTTTGGTACGCAAGTAGTACATGCCTGTTTTGAGTCCTTTTTCCCAACCGTAGAAATGCATGGAGGTGAGCTTGCCAAAGTTGGCATTTTCCATGAAAATATTGAGAGACTGGCTCTGACAAATATAAGCACCGCGATCTGCAGCTTGCTCAATGATAGCTTTTTGAGAGATTTCCCAAGCCGTTTTGTATAGATCTTTTAAGTGCTGCGGAATTTCTTGGATATTTTGTATGGATCCGTTCGCGGTCATGATTTTTTGACGCATGTCTTTATTCCAGAGGCCCTCGCGAACGAGATCTTTGAGTAAGTGCTTGTTGACGATGATGAATTCGCCGGACAATACACGGCGTGTGTAGATGTTTGAGGTATATGGTTCAAAGCATTCGTTGTTACCAAGGATTTGAGCCGTAGATGCCGTAGGCATTGGTGCAAGAAGCAGGGAGTTGCGAACACCGTGTTTTTTCACCTCTGCTTTAAGGAGATCCCATTCCCAACGGTTGGTTGGCGTAACACCCCACATGTCGAATTGGAAGATTCCTTTCGATACAGGAGAACCTTTAATGGTTTGGTAAGGACCTTCTACTTTGGCGAGGTCCTTGGAAGCGGTCATGGAAGCAAAGTAGATGGTCTCAAAAACTTCGCGGTTGAGCGCACGCGCCTCTTCTGATTCGAATGGGAAACCAAGCATAATGAAGGCATCTGCTAAACCTTGGACGCCTAAACCAATTGGGCGGTGACGCATATTGGAGTTGCGCGCTTCTTCTACAGGATAGAAGTTGTTGTCGATAATGCGGTTAAGGTTAAGTGTTGCCTGATACGTAACGTCAAAAAGTTTGTCGTGATCAAAGGTACCTTCTTCTGTTACAAATTTTGGAAGGGCAAGTGATGCGAGGTTACAAACAGCAACTTCGTCAGGCGCGGTGTATTCAATAATTTCGGTACACAAGTTGGAAGACTTAATCGTGCCGAGATTTTGTTGATTTGATTTAGAGTTGGCAGCATCTTTGTAAAGCATGTAAGGGGTGCCGGTCTCGATTTGAGATTCGAGGATTTTAAACCATAGGTCTTGCGCTTTGATGGTTTTGCGCCCTTTTCCTGCTTGCTCGTATTGTGTGTAAAGCGCTTCGAATTCAGCGCTGTGTGTATCGGAAAGACCGGGGCATTCGTGCGGGCACATCAGGGTCCAGTCTCCGTTTTCTTTGACGCGTTTCATGAAAAGATCTGGAATCCAGAGTGCGAAGAAGAGATCACGTGCGCGCTGTTCTTCTTTCCCGTGATTTTTTTTGAGGTCAAGGAAATCGAAGACATCGGCATGCCATGGCTCAATGTAGATTGCAAAAGAACCTTTGCGTTTGCCCCCACCTTGGTCAACGTAGCGAGCGGTGTCGTTGAAAACGCGCAGCATTGGAACAATTCCGTTAGACGCACCGTTGGTACCTTTGATGTAGGATCCGGTTGCGCGGATATCGTGGATAGACAAACCGATTCCGCCAGCAGATTGTGAAATTTGAGCACAAGATTTGAGGGTGTCATAGATGCCGCTGATGCTGTCTTCTTTCATGGTCAGCAAGAAGCAAGAGGACATTTGTGGCTTTGGCGTACCGGAATTGAAGAGCGTTGGTGTGGCGTGTGTGAACCAACCTTCTGACATCAAATTATAGGTTTTGATGGCCGATTGGATATCATTTTTGTGAATACCTATGGCAACCCGCATTAACATTTGTTGTGGACGCTCAACGATCTTGCCGTAAAGGCGCATGAGGTAAGAGCGGGTTAATGTTTTGAAGCCAAAGTAGTCATAACGGAAGTCGCGGTCGTAGATGATACTAGAGTCGAGCACTTCTTTGTTATCCATGATGATTTGATAAACGTCTTCTGCAAGGAGCGAAGCAGGTTCGTTTGTTTTGTTATCAACATAGTGGTATAAGTCGTGCATGACTTCAGAAAAGGTCTTCTTCGTTTCTTTGTGCAGATTTGAAACGGCAATACGCGAAGCAAGCAAGGCGTAGTCTGGATGATCAATTGTTTTGGCGGCTGCAACTTCAGCAGCAAGGTTGTCTAGCTCTGTTGTGCTCACACCGTCGAATAGGCCTTCAATGACCTTCATAGCGACAGCTTCAGGCGACACAAGCGGGTCTAGGCCGTAGCACATCTTGATGATGCGCGCAGTAATTTTATCGAATTTAACGGACTCAGTTTTTCCATCTCTTTTTGCAACGTACATATGCTCCTTATATTAATAGTTTGGTTAGGTTTAAAAATCTTCATCAAGGCTAAACGCTTGATTTTCTTTGCCGGCTAGCACTCCAGCTTTTTGGTATTCCCCGACTCGTTTCTCAAAGAAGTTGGTTTTTCCTTGAATGGAAATCATGTCCATGAAGTCAAAGGGGTTGGTGGCGTTGTAAACGCGTTCGTTTCCGAGCTCAACAAGAAGGCGGTCTGCAACAAACTCGATGTATTGGCCCATGAGGTCGCTGTTCATGCCGATGAGTTTTACAGGGAGCGCGTCGGTAACAAATTCTTTTTCAATTTCGACGGCATGTGCAATGATTTCTTGCACTTTTTCTTTTGGCAATTTATTCACCAAATGCTTGGTGTAAAGCAGGCAGGCGAAATCACAGTGTAGCCCTTCGTCTCTAGAGATAAGTTCATTGGAGAAAGATAGGCCTGGCATTAAGCCGCGTTTTTTGAGCCAAAAGATAGAACAAAAGGAACCCGAGAAGAAAATACCCTCAACAGCAGCAAAAGCAACAAGGCGCTCTGCGTAAGAACCTTTATCTATCCATCGCAACGCCCAGTCTGCTTTTTTGCGAACGCAGTCAACGGTATCGATGGCGTTGAAAAGGTAATTTTTGTCTTGGGTGTCTTTGATGTAGGTATCGATGAGTAGAGAGTAGGTTTCAGAATGGATGTTTTCCATTGCAATTTGAAAACCGTAAAAGAATTTAGCCTCGGTGTATTGTACTTCATTGAGAAAGTGCTCTGCTAAATTTTCATTAACAATACCATCAGAAGCAGAGAAAAATGCCAACACATGTTTAATGAAATGACGTTCGTCGTCGTTGAGTTTGTTCTCCCAATCGATGAGGTCAGGAGAGAGGTCAATTTCTTCGGCAGTCCAGAAGCTAGCCTCGGCTTTTTTGTAAAAACTCCAGATGTCGTCGTGCTGAATAGGAAATAGTACGAAACGGCTTTTGTTTTCTTCGAGAATAGGTTCGTGTAATGTTTTTGTCATGGTTTTAGGGTTGCAGATTTTAAATTAAATCAGGGTTACAAAAATTGTTAAAATTCAGGCTCAAATCAATTAAAGAAATTAACATTTAATCACGGTTTTCAACACTGAACTGCGTAATCCTTTCACTGACAAACCCTTCAGCGGATTTCAACAGGCCTTGGAAAGATATTCACAAGTTTTTGCGTTTTTATTTGATAATTTTTCTGAAGAAAATTGACTGTGCGTAGCATTAAATTTCGTATGAAAAGAAAGCTCAATAAAGTTAACAACAAAGCGTTGAAATTGTGCTGCACATTATTTTCACTTTTGAACAGCAAATTGTTAAATCCACAAAATGAAGACCACTTATATTCAAAAACTCGGATTAGTCCTTAAAAATTACACGGATGGATTGGGCCATTTGGTTTTTACAAATAGTTGTTTGCATTGCAATAAAGAGCTTGTTCTTCAGGAGCGTTATTTATGTTGGGTTTGCTGGGAAGGATTGGAAAGAACGTTTTATGACGCGCAAAAAGAACCGACTATTTTAGATAAACTTTTTTGGAACAGAGTAGAAGTTCATCATGTTTGCGCTTTGTATTTTTATGGAAAAGGGAAGGTGAGCCAGTCTTTGATACGGGCATTGAAGTATGATTTCAAAGCACCATTGGGAATCTATCTAGGCGAACACATGGCTAAGCAACTTCAAACACACCCAATATCGGCCGTGGACGCAATTGTGGCGGTCCCAATACACCCAAAAAAGAAGTTTGCGAGGGGCTATAATCAAAGCGAATTATTGGCGCAGGGCATTTCGAACGTATGGGGGGCGCCCATATTAAAAAGCATTGCCCACAAACGCAAGCATACGGCAAGCCAGACAACGAGAGACCGTTTTGGACGTTGGGAAAATGTACAGAATCTGTTTGTGGGTGCCGCACGAATAGTCAATTATCGCCATGTGCTCATAGTAGACGATGTCATTACTACCGGTGCAACATTGGAGTCTTTGACCAAAGCCATTAAAGCAGTAGATCCAACTATTCAGATTAGTTTACTTAGTTTAGCTTTTACGAAATAACACATGAAACAAACGGCATTAATTATAGGCGCTGGTATTGCAGGAACATGTTTGGCGCATCAGTTGCGCTCCAAAGGAATAACAGTTCAGATTATTGATCAAGGAACCAATCACTCAAGCGCCGTTGCCGCAGGAATGGTGAATCCGATGGTTTTTCGGCGCATGAATAAATCTTGGCGCCTAGATGATTTTCATCCTGAGGCAGAAGCATTTTATCAAGCAACAGAAAAAATATTGGGGGTAAAACTTTATCACCCGTTGGTCATCCGGAGGTTTTTTTCATCTGAACAAGAACGCAAGCTTTGGGAGCAAAGAGAAAAAGACCCCGCTTATCAGGCTTACTTAGAAAAGTTGAGCCCTCAAGATCTTCAGCACCAAAGCGCTAACAATACCTTTGGTAGCGGACGGGTAAAAAAAGCATTTTGGATAGACGCAGCCCAATGGGTCGAAAGCCACACCTCCTATTTTAAGGAAAAAGGGCTGCTAATGAGCACTCGTTTTGAAGCGCAATACTGGCAGCCCCAACTACGTAAATATAAGGACACAACATACGATTTTGTCATCTTTTGTATGGGTTATTTGCAAAAAGAGGAGCCAACTTTTGGTTACCTACCATTAGAACAAACGAAAGGTCAAACCTTGTTGATAGAGAGCGCTATTTTACCAGAAAATGAGTCTTTGAACCGAAAATGTTTTGTTTTGCCATGTGGAGACAAGCGCTTTAGGGTTGGATCTACCTATGAGTGGAACAATCCTACACTTAACCCCACCGAGGAAGGCAGAAAAGAATTGCTGGCTAATTTGGAATCGTTAGGAACGTATGATCCAAAAGTTATGGGCCATATTGCAGGTGTGCGGCCAACGGTTTTAGATAGAAGGCCATTAATCGGGGCACATCCAAAATGGAATGATGTATTTATATTCAACGGTTTGGGGGCGAAAGGTTACATGATGGCACCTACGCTTTCACGAGAGCTTGTTGCACACATCACCGAAAAAACACCCTTGGACCCCGAAATAAATATCAACAGATTTACGGTCAAGAACGTGTAATCAAAACCTTGTTATGTGCTATAGATTCTGTATTTTTGCAACCTATGAAGCACATCCGCAATTTTTGTATTATTGCCCATATTGACCATGGCAAAAGCACGCTAGCAGATCGCTTGCTCCAAACTACAGGAACCATCTCGGACCGCGAGATGCAAGCCCAAGCCCTCGACGACATGGACCTCGAGCGCGAGCGCGGAATTACCATCAAGTCGCATGCTATTCAGATGAGCTACAAGCACGATGGTCAGGATTACATTCTCAACCTCATAGACACCCCAGGGCACGTCGATTTTTCATACGAAGTTTCGCGCTCAATTGCGGCTTGTGAAGGCGCACTGCTCATTGTCGATGCCTCTCAAGGAATAGAAGCTCAAACCATATCCAATCTGTACCTTGCTTTAGAACACGACCTCGAAATTATTCCTATCCTCAATAAGATGGATCTTCCTGGTGCGATGCCAGAAGAAGTTTCAGATCAAATCATGGAACTCATCGGTTGTGACCTCGAAGATATCATTCAGGCCTCCGGCAAAACAGGCCTTGGCGTTGACCTCATCCTCGAGGCGGTAGTTAACCGTATTCCGGCGCCCAAAGGCGACGAATCTGCGCCACTCCAGGCTATGATTTTCGACTCCGTATTTAATTCTTTTCGCGGCATTATTGCCTATTACCGCGTGAAGAACGGAGTCTTAAAAAAAGGTCAAAAAGTACGCTTTTTAAATACGGGTCGAGACTACAATGCAGACGAAATTGGCATTCTCAAAATGGACCTTTCTCCAAAAACAGAGGTGCGGGCAGGAGATGTAGGTTATATTATTTCAGGAATCAAAGCTGCAAACGAAGTCAAAGTAGGAGACACCATTACAAGTTCCGATAACCCTTGTGAGATACCAATTAAAGGTTTTGAAGATGTAAAGCCCATGGTCTTTGCCGGGATTTATCCGGTAGATACCGAAGACTACGAAGAACTCCGTTATTCGATGGAAAAGCTTCAGCTCAATGACTCTTCATTGGTTTTTGAACCCGAGTCTTCAGCTGCGCTTGGCTTTGGCTTTCGCTGTGGTTTCCTCGGGATGCTACACATGGAAATCATACAGGAACGGCTCGAGCGTGAGTTTAACATGACGGTAATAACGACGGTCCCGAACGTATCGTATAAATCCTACATGAAAAAAAACCCAGACGAAGTCACGATTGTCAATAACCCTTCCGAGTTACCCGACCCTTCTGGCATGGATCGTATCGAAGAACCATATATCAAAGCACAGGTCATTACCAAAACAGAATATGTTGGTGCCATCATGACGCTTTGTATCGAAAAACGAGGAGAACTTCAAAATCAAGTATATCTAACCCAAGACCGCGTCGAAATTACCTTTGAAATGCCTCTTGCCGAAATCGTCTTTGACTTCTACGACCGTCTAAAGTCAGTTTCTCGAGGTTATGCCTCTTTCGATTACCATCCAATTGGCTATAAAGAATCAGATTTAGTCAAGATGGATCTCTTGCTCAACGGAGAGCAAGTGGATGCCCTTTCGGCTTTGGTACACCGCAGCAATGCATTTGACCTCGGTAAAAGAATTTGCCTCAAACTTCGTGAGCTCATTCCGCGCCAGCAATTTGAAATACCAATTCAGGCTGCTATTGGCGCTAAAGTAATTGCCCGTGAAACTATCAAAGCGCTCCGAAAAGATGTAACGGCAAAATGCTACGGCGGAGATATCTCCCGCAAGCGCAAACTATTAGAAAAACAAAAGGCAGGTAAAAAACGAATGCGTCAAGTGGGCCGCGTAGAAGTGCCCCAAGAAGCGTTTTTAGCTGTCCTCAAACTCAATGATTAACCCCTTAAATACAAGAATATGCAAGCTTTAGTTTCTGCACACTCCGGACTGCGTTGGATCGCACTTCTATTATTACTCCTGGCCATTATCAGTGCTTTTACAGCAAAAAATTACGAAAAGAAACACCGCTTGGTGAACCTCTTTACCATGATTACTTTTCATACGCAGTTGGTGCTAGGTATCATTTTGTATTTCTTATCAGATAAAGTTCAATTTACAGAAGGATGGATGAAACAAGCAATGTATCGTTTTTATGGTATGGAACACCTCACTGGAATGCTTTTAGCAATAATAGCCATCACAATAGGGCATAGCAAGTCCAAAAAAGCCGCAGATGCTGCGTCTAAATTCAAGGCCATTAAACTTTGGTATGTCCTCGCGCTTATATTGGTTGTGGCTTTCATTCCTTGGCCGTTTCGTACAGAATTAGGAGCAGGATGGTTTTAAAGAACAGCATTATTTTGAGTTGTTTGGTATGGCTTACGGTTTCCTGTCAAGAATCAGCCCAACAACAAGATCATTTTACCAAACAGACACCCGCAGAGCAAGGCACAAGTCTTTACAGCATGCATTGTGCGCAGTGTCATGGCGAAGACGGTCAGCTTGGCGCTAGTGGCGCAAAAAACCTCAGTACATCGCGGCTCTCGGATGCACAGATTGTACAAATCATCAAGAAGGGAAAAGGTGCTATGCCAGCCATGGAAGCGCTATTAGAAACAGATGAGAACATCAATCTTGTGGTGAGCCACCTTAAAGGCCTTCGTCGTTAATGCAAGGACACGTAACCGTAGATGCCGTTGAAGAACGCTGCGTACTTGTAGGTGTCATCACTTCTGAAACCTCCGAAGAGGTGGCGCAAGAACATCTTGATGAACTCGAATTCTTGGCCGAGACCGCCGGTGCCATTACCGTAGAAAAGTTCTTTCAAAAACTACCTTACCCGAATCCACGCACCTACGTCGGAACCGGAAAGCTCGAAGAAATCAAGCAATACATGAAGGCCCTCGATATCGAATTAATTATTTTCGATGACGAACTCAGCCCTTCTCAATTGCGCAATATTGAGCGCGAACTCGAGTGCAAAGTATTAGACCGAACCATTCTTATCCTAGATATTTTTGCAAGTAGAGCCCGCAGTTTTCATGCCAAAACACAGGTAGAACTTGCACAATTACAGTACATGCTCCCAAGGTTAACACGAATGTGGACACACTTGGAGCGTCAAAAAGGGGGAATTGGTTTACGAGGCCCTGGTGAGTCTCAAATTGAAACAGATCGGCGCATTATTCAGCAGCGTATTGCGCTTATGAAAGAACGCTTGCGCGATATCGATAAGCAAATGACGGTTCAGCGCAGCAATCGCGGACAACTGGTTAGAGTTGCTCTTGTGGGTTATACCAATGTGGGCAAAAGCACAATAATGAATATGCTTTCTAAATCAGACGTATTTGCCGAAAACAAACTTTTTGCAACCTTAGACACGACTGTTCGAAAAGTGGTTATAGACAACATGCCCTTGCTGTTAACAGACACCGTTGGTTTCATCAGAAAACTTCCTCAACAACTCATGGAGTCTTTTAAGTCAACTTTAGATGAGGTTCGAGAAGCAGATTTACTTGTACACGTTTTGGACATTGCACATCCTAATTTTGAAGAGCATTACGAGGTCGTGAATGAAACACTTAATGAAATAGATAACGCTGAAAAGCCCACCATCATCGTCTTTAATAAGATCGATGCGTATCAGCCACCATTAGCGGTACTTAATGAACCAGAAGAAGACATCAGAACACTAGCGTCTCTTCAAAAATCTTGGATGTCAAAAATGGGCAAAACCAAATGTGTATTTATCTCGGCAACTGATAAAGAGAATGTAGAGGAGCTCAAAGAAGTGTTATATGAAGAGGTGAAAGCTATTTTTAAGATAAGATACCCGTACAACAATTTCTTGTATTAGTTTTTTCAAAGCCTTATTTCGAAAAGCATTAACCAACAACCAATTCAAGGTCTATTTGTCGTTTTTTGGTACTGACTTGATCGATACGTACCTTAACGCGGTCACCAAATTGATAGGTGCGTTTGGTTTTAGAACCTACCAACTGAAATTTTTCTTGATCAAAATAAAAACGATCGCCTGGGATTGCTTGCATAGGCACCATTCCTTCGCAAAAGTTTTCGTCCATTCGGACAAACATACCATGTTCGGCAATACCTGAGATGGTTCCTTCAAAAACCTCACCTACAAACTCCATCGCATAAAGCGATTGGAAAAATTTAGTCGATTCTCGTTCGGCTTCAGCTGCCTTGCGCTCATTTTTTGAAATGCGCTGACAAATGGCACCAAGTTCGGCGCCATACTTGTGTTTTTTTGTAGTGAGTTCTTCTTGTAAAATCCGATGAACAACTAAATCAGCATACCTACGAATTGGCGAGGTAAAATGTGAATAATGTTTAAAAGCTAGTCCGTAGTGGCCAATGTTGGTGGTATCATAACTGGCTTTAGCCATAGAGCGAATAGCCATAGATTGAACCAAGGAAAATTCATTTTCACCGCGGATTTCTTCAAAAAGCGCATTGAGGTTTTTTGCAATATTTAGCGGATCGTTGATATCTACTTTGTGACCAAACTTTTCTATAAATACGGAGAAGAGTTCCATTTTGGACGGATCAGGGGTGTCGTGAACGCGGTAAATCATGGGGAAGTTCGCCTTCTCTTTTTTGTTAGGAGATAGGAACTCTGCAACCTTTCGATTGGCTAATAACATGAATTCTTCGATGAGCTTGTGTGCGTCTTTAGAAGTTTTGATGACGACCCCTTCAGGGTTGCCGTCGGTATCTAGTTTAAAGCGCATTTCTTCTGACTCTATACTGAGCGCGCCCTGTTTGAGGCGTTGATTGCGGTATAGTTTGGCTATTGCGTCTATTTTTCGGAGCACCTCTTCGTGATCGCCTGGCTTTCCTTCAAGAATTTCCTGGGCTTCTTCATAGGAGTAGCGTCGGTCTGAATGAATGACGGTTTTGCCATACCATTCTTTGTAAATCTTACCATTATTGTCGAGTTCAAAAACAGCTGAAAAAGCAAACTTGTCTTCATTGGGCCTTAGAGAGCAGGCTAAATTACTGAGTTGTTCTGGGAGCATGGGCACTACCCTGTCTACTAAATAAACCGAATTTGAACGCAAAAGCGCCTCTTGATCCATTGCAGACCCAGGTCGAACATAGTGACTGACGTCTGCAATATGCACGCCAAGTTCAAGGTGTCCGTTTTCCAAGGCTTGGTAGGAAATGGCATCGTCAAAGTCTTTGGCGTCAAATGGATCTATAGTAAAAGTAAGAATGGGTCGAAAATCTCTTCTTTGTTCAATTTCTTTGGCGTCTAGATCAATACCAATGAGCTCTGCTTCGGCCATAACAGTATCTGGGAAAACAGGATTGATGCCTTGGTTGTACAGAATGGATAGCATTTCTGTTTCATTGCTTCCGGACTTTCCGAGCCTAACAAGTACTTCACCATATGGCTTTTCAGCACTTTTGGGCCAAACTGTTATTTTGACGAGTGCTTTTTCACCATTTTGCGCGCCGTTGAGCTTGTCCAAAGGAATTTTGATGTCAACTCCAGAACGCGCGTTATCTGGAACCATGAGTGCGTCATTGTTGCGAATCTGAATAGTGCCTACAAATTGAATGCGGTCGCGTTCTGTGATTTCAGTTACTGCACCTTCGTCTCTGTTGGAGCCGTGCTTAAAAACGCGAACTTTGACGGTGTCTCCGTGAAGTGCTTGACCTATGTTAGAAGGCCCAATATAGATGTCTTTTGGATGACCTTGAACTGTAACAAAACCTGCGCCGCGTTGGGTAATGGAAATGGTGCCTTCTAAGAGGGAATCGGCACCCGCTAGCTTGCAAGTGTGGTGGTTGATGCGTTGAATAGCATTTTTGTTGGCCAACACACTGATAGAATCGAAAACAATTTGTCGTGATCTGCCATCTCTGGCATCGAGTAAGGTACAAACTTGTTTGTGCGTGAGCTCAACGCCAGGATTTTGCTCAAAGATGCGCATTACCAAGGTGGTAATACCTGCTTTTTTTCTGGGTTCCTGTGCTGAGGGGGCTTTAGATTTGCGCTTGGACATTAGTGTCTTACAACCAATTTGCGCGTAATGCTTTTAGAGCCTGAGGCTTCAAAAACAAGAAAGTAAACCCCGCTGTTGAGGTCACTCACATTGATTTTTCGGTTGGACGTAAGAACTTCACGAGTAATGACATTACCTAGTGCATCGACCATTTTCAGGTTTAGTTGGTCTGCTCCTGAAAATTGAATATTGACATATTCTGTACTTGGATTTGGCGCAACTGTTATACTCAACTCTTCTTTTAGTGTGGGCTTTGTGGCAGCAACGTAGTCTACAACTAAATCTACGGAATCTAACATGGTTAAACCATTGGGCGTAATATAAAAACGATAATGTGCTTGCCCAAACGTATTGTCTTCTGGGTCAATGGATATTTTCATTTTGCCGTATTCTCCATCATTAATTGTAAACAATACAGATTGAGAACCTGGTGAGGTCCATGGGTTGGTATTCATTTGACCGGAAGAATAACAAGTACCACCAAATGGGTCGGTGGAGTGACCCCAACAAAGGGCGTCTGTCCATCCGGTAGGGACAGAGAGTTGTTTTCGGGTAATACGCCATTGTGCAGCAGAACCCGTGTTGTTGATGACATCAAAGGGAATATCAAAAGATGCTGAAGATGGCGCAACTACAGTGTGCGTTTGGCCTGAGATATCGTTGGTTTGACCATCGAGATGGATTACGATATTGTTTTGAGCGATACTTGCAACACTTAAAGTACAGAGAAGAGATAGAAATAAGGCTTTCATAGAAAGTAATGTAATTGTTCAAAAATAAGCTTTTCCTTGCACTTATCAAAATTTAAGCCATTTTTTGCATCGCCGCTTTTTTCTTACTTTTGAATGCGGCAAGGTTTTTGCCTCGCCTTTCAAAAATCAAACTATGAAATATTTTTTATTCCTTTTTTTAACAGCTTTATTTTCTTTGGCTGTTCGTGCGCAAGAACCAACTGCCGAGACGTCGCTTAGTCAGAAAAAAGTTCCATCAGTTAAACTAGTGGATATGTCCGGTAAGGCAGTCAACACCGCAGACTTGACCTTGAATGGCCCAGTCATTATAAGTTTTTGGGCTACCTGGTGCGCGCCCTGTAAGAAAGAACTAAATACAATTCACGAACTCTATGAAGATTGGGTGGAGGAAACAGGCGTTACGCTAATCGCTATTGCAATTGACGACGAAAAAACGAAAAGCCAGGTTGCAGTTTATGTCAATGGCAAAGCTTGGGACTACACAGTTTTAATGGATCCAAATTGGGATTTCAAAAGAGCTATGGGTGTCAATAATGTACCACACACATTTTTAGTGGATAAAAACGGGAATATCGTTTATTCTCACAACAATTATGCGCCTGGAGACGAAGAAAAACTGTACCAAGAATTGCTCAAATTGAGTGCAAAATAAGCTATGAAAAAAGCACGCACGCTCCTCATCTTGTTATTGTTCAATAAGGTTGCTTTTGCGCAAGGTAATATTACCGGCAATATGGAAACCGTTTTTCAGTATCTAAACGAAGACAGCATCATCAATGCCAAACAACCTGTCCAAAAAGGCCTGATGAACTCTTACATGAACGTTTTTTATACCCAAGGTAATTTTAAGGCGGGTATGCGTTTTGAGTCTTATCTGCCCCGAATTCAAGGATATCCCAATCGATTCGATGGAACTGGAATCGGTATGCGCTATGTGGGGTATCAAAATGATTTTGTCGATGTTACGTTGGGCACGTTCTACGAGCAATTTGGAACAGGTTTGGCCCTGCGCACCTATGAAGATCGAAATTTGGGCTACGACAACCTACTCGATGGCATGCGCATTGTTTTACGACCGGGAAAAGGATTCGTACTTAAAGGTGTCTATGGCACGCAGCGTTTGTCATTTCAGCAGGGCCAAATTGTGCATAGTGAAGGCTTGGTGCGCGGAACAGACGCTGAGTGGCACCTCAACGAAGGCTTAGCAGTCTTAAAGGATAAAAAGTTAGACGTCGTAATAGGCGCTTCTTTTGTAAGTAAATTCCAAGAAGACAACAATCCAGAATGGATTTTACCACAAAATGTGGGCGCTTATGGAGGTAGAGTTAAACTTACTTATGGGAACTTTTACGCCGATGCAGAGTTCATTCAAAAAGAACAAGACCCTTCTTCAGACAATCAATACATATACAATTACGGCCATGCGGCCATTTTTAATTTGCGCTATACCCAAAAAGGGTTAGGTATTCTATTGTCCGGGAAATCCGTAGACAACATGAGCTTCCGTTCTGATCGCACCAAAGATTTACAAGACTTGTTAATCAATTTTTTACCCTCGCTGAACAAAACACATACATACAACCTTGTTGCCACATTGTATCCCTACGCAACACAACCTTTAGGTGAAGTGGCCTATCAGGCAGATATTCTCTATACTTTTAAAAAAGGTACGCAGCTTGGCGGAAAATACGGCACAACCCTAAGTCTCAATTACTCCACCACTTTTCGCCCTGAGCAAACTTTAAACGGCATTGACTTAAATGATTCTTCAAGGGTTGTTTACCACACTCGTCCGTTTACAATGAGCGATAGTTTGTATTGGCAGGACATCAATTTCAACATCACCAAAAAAATCAATAAAAAGTGGAGTGGGATTCTAAGTTATTACGACATTAAAATCAACAATGACGTCGTTAAAGTTAGTGATGCGCAGGGCATCATTCATGCGCGCATTGCGGTTTTGGAAGGAACCTATAAAATCAATACACACCACGCATTGCGCTGGGAACTACAAGGCATGTGGGTTCAAAGAAACGAAGAGGGGATCAATGACAAAGGAGATTGGGCCACTGCTCTTGTGGAATATACGATTTCACCGGGCTGGTTTTTCTCAGCAATGAATCAATACAACTATGGTAACGACGACCCTAGCAAGCGCGTAAATTACCCAATTGTTACTTGTGGGTACATTAAAGATGCAACGCGCTTAACCGTATCTTACGGACGACAGAGAGCAGGTTTATTTTGTGTAGGGGGCGTATGTAGACCCGTGCCAGCAAACAATGGGCTCATGATCAATTTAACGCACAGTTTTTAATATGAAACAAGGAATTCTTTTTTTATTGTTTGCATGCACCTTTGGTTTGTATATGTTGCCTTCTTGCGACCGCGTAACGAATCCGTACCCGCCAATCATCAACCTCGAGCTAGATACAACGCTTTATCCTGGCAATTGGGCTGACTATTTAGCAAACGAATGGCCCAACTTTACAACAAATACCAATATAGATCGAAATGTATTAATCGAAGACTTTACGGGGCATAAATGTATTTTTTGCCCGGCAGCAGCAGATTTAGCGCACCAGTTACAGCTGGCAAATCCGGGGAGAGTGCATGTTGCGTCCATCCATGCTGGTGTAGACGGCATTGGTGATTTTCAAAGTGTAGACGCCACTTATACCTTAGATTTTACCAACCCTGATGGCTTATTTATTGGCACATGGTTTGGCACCAATGATGGTGGTTTTGTAGGCAATCCAAGAGGTCCGGTTAGTCGTGTAACAAACGGAGGCACTATTTTTCAGAGTCCTGGGCAGTGGTCTTCAATGACAAGCACTCTTCTTTCGGAAAATAACTTAAAAGTGAATATTCAGTCCGCACTCAATTACTACCCGAGCACAAAAGGAGCGTTTTTACATGTTGAAGTCGACAAAATAGATCAAACATTAACAAACGAATTGGGCATCGTTACTTATTTGCTGGAAGATTCATTAGTGGGCGATCAAAAAATGGCTGACAACTCCCATAATGATAACTATGTCCACAGAGATATCCACCGCCGGAACCTCAACAATATGCCTTTCGGGCGTCAGTTAACAGCTGCAGATATATTGAATAACAAGTATTACATCAATTATAGCTTTGTTGTCCCCAATCAATTAGATGGCAATTATAATGCAGAAAATATGCACTTATTGATTTATGTTTACGATATGTCAACTTTGGAAATTTACCAAGTCATCAAACAGAAAATTCAATAATGGCATTGCGGCAACAACTGATTCAAAAACTTGAGCAGCGGCTCTCTCCTCAGCAAATTCAGCTGATGAAATTACTGCAAGTTCCTACTATGGAACTAGATCAGCGCATCAAGCAAGAATTAGAGGAAAACCCAGCTTTAGAAGAAGGGCAAGAGTTAATGGAGGATGATTTCGACAATGAAGAAGATTTCGACTCTGACGACAACGATGACGACTTCGATATTTCAGATTATTTAGACGATGACATTGCCGATTATAAAACGCAGGCCAATAATCAGTCTAAAGACGACGAAGAGCGCGTGATTCCATTGTCGGGAGAGCAGACTTTTCAGGAAAGACTCACCGAACAGTTACATTTACTTTATTTGGATGAAAAGCAATTTATAATTGCGGATGTGATCGTTGGCAACCTCGACGAATCGGGTTACTTGAATCGGGCAATAGAAGCAATTGTAGATGATATTGCTTTTTCAATGAATATGGAAGTCAATGAAAACGAAGTAGCTAAAGTCCTGACTTTAGTACAAGAATTGGAGCCTGCTGGGGTAGGCGCAAGGAATTTACAAGAATGCCTATTGCTACAGCTACGCCGCAAACAAGATGGCGATATCGTGCGCTTTACCGCATTGAAAATTGTAGAGAATTTTTTTGAGGAGTTCACGAGGAAACATTACGAGCGCATTGCCAAAAAACTTGAAATTGAAGAGCAAGATCTCAAAGAGGCAATAGATGAAATATTGCGCTGCAATCCAAAGCCTGGGGGCTCTATGCGCGAGGCTGCTAAAAATCACCAGCAAATCATTCCAGATTTTACAGTAGTAGAACACGAAGGTCGGATAGATTTGAGTTTAAACAGCAGAAATGCACCTGATTTAAAAGTCAATCGCGATTACGAAAACATGTTGCGCAGTTATGCCGAGGGGGCAAAGAGCTCAAAATCTGACAAAGAAGCGTTTCAATTTGTAAAGCAAAAACTCGACGGCGCAAAATGGTTTATTGACGCAATTAGACAGCGACAACAAACGTTGTTATTAACGATGGGCGCTATTTTGGAGTATCAAGAGGCTTATTTCTTAACCGGAGACGAAACCAAGTTAAAGCCAATGATTTTAAAGGATATTGCAGATATGGTAGAGCTCGATATTTCTACGGTTTCTAGAGTGGCCAATTCGAAGTATGTTCAAACAAATTATGGCATTTTTTCGTTAAAGTATTTTTTTTCGGAGTCTTTATCCACGGATAGCGGCGAAGAGGTTTCTACCCGAGAAGTTAAAAAAATCTTATCTGATGCAATTGAGGCCGAAAACAAGCATAGCCCACTTACGGATGAAAAATTAATGGATTTACTTAAAGAAAAGGGGTACAACATAGCTAGGCGAACAGTTGCAAAATATCGTGAACAGCTTCATATTCCTGTAGCTAGAATGCGTAAAGAACTATGAAATTTTTAGCTCATTTTTTTTCATGGGTATTTTTACCCTTGCTTATGCCTTCCTACGGCATCCTGATCAGTTTATTTGTGCCAGCGTATAGCACGAATATCGAAATGACAAGCTTATATTTCGCCCCAATTGAGAGCAAGTGGGCACTCTTCACTATTTTCTTTTTATTTAGTGTAGTGGCACCGGGCGTGTCTTTTATATTACTGCATCGCTTTAAAGTCATTAGCACTATAGACATTGAAAGACAAGGTGAACGAAGCTTGCCCCTTGTGATTATGTTAGTGTATTCTTTGGTCTTATTTTTCCTTCTTGTTTACAAAGCTGGCGCTGGAACTTTACCTCGTTATTTTTATGCTTTACCGTTATCGGGAGTTGCCGTTACCAGCATTTTTTTACTTATTAATCGTTGGATTAAAATTTCTCTACACGGTGCGGGCGCCGGCATATTACTTGGTTTTTTGATCATTTTTACTCGGGCTCAAGATGCTTTTAGTATATGGTGGGTATTGAGTGCTTTATTGGCAGCCGGGCTTACAATGGCCGCAAGGCTTTATTTGCAAAAGCATACTTCTTTAGAAGTTTATACCGGCTTTATTTTTGCCTTATTGATCACCGCAGGAATTCATCAGTTTTTATCGTAATAGCCATGAAAAACCTATTTTTTCTTTCGCTCTTGAGTGTATTATTTACGTCTTGCGTAGACTTGAAAAAAGAGCAATTAGTAAAAAATGTATCCCGATTAAACACCAAACTTGAGCAGATAGAAGCGCGCTCAAAAGACAGCCGTATGGATACCATTTCAAATATAAAAATCAATACGATTCAAACAGAATTGCGCATTAAACAAAACCTGCATTTGGATACCATCAACATCAACTTAGCCAAACAACTCGACGCCTACAAAGTCATGAGAAAAAGCATCAAGCCTCTGATGCAACAGTATTTACAATTGCGCACTGTAATCAAAGAAGAAAAACAAGTTCTGAAACGTTTGGCAAAGGATATTCAAGAAGGAAGAGGTGAGCGTCATCGATATGCTGAGTATGTTCGTTTTGAGCGCCAAAAAGTAAATCAAATCGTTGAACTTTCTCGGGAGTTTCAGCGCTCAAAAATGGTTTTTTTCCAAGACTACCAGCGTTTATACCCTCCGATAGAAGCCTTTTCTTATTCCCTACTTCAAAAGAAGCATAACAGATAATGCACACTAGATTCTTTTTTTTCTTGTGGTTATTCCTGAGCGCTTGTGGCTTGAGCGCCCAAACAGCAACTGACTTACAATTAGCGCAGTATTATTACAATAACGCTGAATTCGACAAGGCCTTAGGCTATTATGAAAAAATTTATGTACAAGATCAAAGTAAGGCCATATTTTTACCTTATCTGACCTGTTTGCTCGATCAAAATGATACCAAGACGGCTGAGAAAGTATTAAGAAAGCAAATTAGTCTCAACAAAAAGGACTATGAGGTGCGGTTGTTAGCAGGCCAATTCTACGAAGATCAAGACGACCCCAATAAGGCAAGAAAAATCTATGACGAACTTCTGTCTGAGCTCGGGCCAAATCCTGGTCAAACAATTGCTGTATACCAAGCATTTGCAGCAAAAGGAATGTTGGTGCGCGCAAAACAAACGCTGGATATAGGTCAGAAATTAAGCCCTTCTTATCCTTTTAATTTTCAATATGCCGACTACTTTGCAATGGTTGGAGACAAGCGTTCTATGTTGGGTGCTTATTTGGATTATCTTGCGCAACAACCTAGTGTACTTCCTGCCATTCAACAAGCTATTGGTTCAAGATTGGATTTAACCGTAGGTTCAGGCCCTGATTATATCTTGGCAAAAGAAGTCCTCTTGCAGCGGGCGCAGCAACTCAACGCACCCATTGTATTCAATCAAATGCTGATTTGGTTATTTGTGCAAAATCGAGATTTTTCAGGAGCTGTCGTACAAGTGATCGCACTCGATAAACGGATGAAGAGCGATGGCCGAGAAGTACTTGAATTGGGTCAAATTTGTGTAGAAAATGGAGCGTTTGAACAAGCAAATCGTTGTTTTCAACACGTCATTGATTTGGGTCCAGAACAAGTCAATTTCTATGAGGCGCAGCTAGCACTTTTAAATAGTAGGTTTGTTCAGGTTACCCAACTCAGAAATTTTAATTCGCAAGAAATCGAGCAGTGTATTATTGACTTTGAATTGGCCTTGGAGCGCCTTGGTAAAGGACGGGCAACATTTCAAGTCTCCAAACAACTCGCAGAAATTCGGGCATTCTATGCGCAACAAATAGAAATAGCAATACAAGAATTACAAGATTTAATGAAGCTTCCAGGCCTTACAGACATGCAACGCGCTCAGGCAAAGATGCTCTTGGCTGACATACAGGTGCTAGGCGGCGATATCTGGGAGGCTTCTTTAATGTATATGCAAATAGACAACGATTTTAAATTTGAGACGATCGGCGCCGAGGCAAAATTTAAAAATGCAAAAATATTTTACTACGATGGTGAATTTGAATTTGCGCAGGCGCAGCTTAATATTCTCAAAGAAGGTACTTCGCGTTTTATTTCAAATGACGCCATTCAGTTGTCGGTTTTCATCACAGATAATTACGGTCTGGATAGCAACTACCAAGTAATGCTTTGGTTTGCAACCGCAGAGCGCATGATTGCTCAACACAAATATGATTCTGCATTTGTGTTATTTGACAGTATACAAATTGCTTTTCCATATCATGCGCTTTCAGATGAAATTTTACATCGCAAAGGACAAGCAATGGAGCAACAAGGCCAATGGCAACAAGCCCTTGGATACTATGAAGATTTACTAAAATTGCACCCTGATGATATTTTAGCTGACGACGCGCTATTTCGAATGGCCGAAATCAATGACCTCATTTTGCTCGATAAGGTCTTGGCAGAATCGTTATATAAACGATTGCTGATGGAATATAAGGCTAGTTTATATGGCTCAGAAGCAAGAAAGCGCATCCGCCTCTTGCGAGGAGATGCGCTTTCGGAAAGCGAGGAAATCTAAAATTTAGAGGTTGGGCATCTCTCTTGTGAAAGACGGGATACCCGTAACGTCCATTCCTGTGATCAGTAAATGTATGTCGTGCGTGCCTTCATAGGTAACCACAGACTCTAGGTTGGCCATGTGGCGCATCATGGAGTATTCACTTGTAATGCCCATACCACCGTGTATTTGACGGGCCTCACGGGCAATATTTAGAGCAATCTCGACATTGTTGCGTTTGGCCATGGATATTTGTGCGGAGGTTGCACGCCCTTCGTTGCGCAGTTGACCAAGACGCAAAGTAAGGAGTTGGGCTTTGGTAATTTCGGTAATCATTTCTGCTAATTTTTTTTGAATTAACTGAAATGCACCAATTGGAACATTGAATTGCGTGCGTTCTTTCGAGTATCGCAACGCTTGATCATAGCAGTCCATAGCTGCACCGAGCGCCCCCCAAGCAATACCAAATCGTGCAGAATCAAGGCAACTTAATGGTGCACCAAGGCCAGAACGACCGGGCAAAATATTTTCTTTTGGAACCTTAACGTTGTCGAAGATGAGCTCGCCGGTGGCAGATGCCCTCAAGGAGAGTTTCCCGTGCATTTCAGGTGTAGAAAAGCCTTCCATTCCGCGCTCTACAATCACACCATAAATGCGTCCTTTTTCGTCTTTTGCCCAAACAACTGCGATATCTGCAAAGGGCGCATTGGAAATCCACATTTTGGCTCCGTTCAAAATGACGTGATCTCCGGCATCTTTAAAGTTGGTGATCATGCCGCCTGGGTTGGAGCCGTAATCAGGTTCTGTGAGGCCAAAACAGCCCATCATTTCGCCTGACGCTAGTTTGGGTAAGTATTTTTGCTTGTGCGCTTCTGATCCGTATTTCCAGATAGGGTACATCACCAAAGAGGATTGTACAGAAGCCGTAGAACGCAAACCGGAATCACAACGCTCGAGTTCTTGCATAATGAGCCCATAAGAAATTTGATCGAGGCCAGGGCCGCCGTATTCTTCGGGAATATAGGGCCCGAACGCACCGATTTCTCCGAGACCACCAAGAATGTGCATAGGGAAAGTTGCTTTTTCGTAGTGCTCGTCTATAATTGGCGAGACTTCTTTTTTAACCCATGCCCTTGCGGCGTCACGAACCAATTTTTGCTCTTCTGTGAGCAAGTCATCCATGTTGAAGTAATCTGGGTGTTGATATAAATCGGTTTTCATGTTGCTTGATTTGTGCACAAAAGTACGCAATAATCTGAGCAGCTGTAGCATGCAAATTTGAATTATTTTTGTAATCTAATTTCTATACATGCAAAGATTTGAACTCATCGAAAGAGCATCTCAAATGAACAGCTATTTGCTATTCATTTCCTTGCTTTCTTTGACGTTCATTGCTTATGCCCGAATCAGCACGCCTGACGCCTTGTCTTTATCTTGGAAGCGTTTTTGGAAACTGAGTCGGGCAGAGAGTTTTGGCTTTGATGACGAAAAAATAAAACCTCAAACCCAATCGTTATTTCTTGGAAATTTTCTGGTTTCATTTAGCTTAATTACTTTTTTGTATTTTCAGGCTGCTGATCAGAAAACAGATCCGTTTATTACGGCAATTGTCTTTGTGACGGGTTTTATTTTGTTCCAATTATTGAATTTTCGTTTGGGCTTGTTGGTCTCAGATAATTGGAAATTAGTAAGCGGAATCGCTGAGATCAATAAACAAATTTGGTCCTTTACCGGTCTGATTTATTTGGTACTCTCATTTCTATGGTTAATTAATGGGCTGCCCCCTGACTTCTTAAAGTACTGTTTTGTTCTTGTTTTCTTTGCAGCCTATGCATGGCGCATTATTAAAGCATGGAGAGCTTGTGTTCAGGCAAATTTGGAATGGTATTATTTAATTTTGTATCTTTGCGCCTTGGAAATTGTACCAATCCTTTTTGTATGGAGCTGGTTTTCCGCAGAATACCAATAATTAAAACGATAACTTTGGCTTTAAAGACCATATTAGTTTCTCAGCCGAAACCAGAAGGCGACAAATCACCATATTTTGATTTAGCTGAGAAATACAAGCTCAAAATAGATTTTCGACCATTCATTAAGGTCGAAGGTGTAGACCCCAAAGAATTTCGTTCCCAAAAAATTGATATCTCTGCTCATACGGCTGTTATTTTAACGTCAAAAGTTGCAGTCGATCATTTCTTTAGAATGGCAGAGGCCGTTCGTTTTGAAGTGCCAGATACCATGAAATATTTTTGCATCACAGAGGCAGTAGCACTGTATTTACAAAAATATGTTACGTATCGCAAGCGCAAAATTTTCTTTGGCAAGCAAACTATTGACGAGTTGGCAGACTTAATGAAAAAACAAAAAGGAGAGAAATTCTTACTCCCTTGTACTGACATCCTCAGAGACAACATTCCGCTCACGCTTGAGAAATACAACATTCCTTTTTCAAAAGCCATTCTGTACCGTACAGTTGCCGCTGACCTCTCTGATTTAGAAGATGTCTATTACGATATGCTGGTATTTTTTAGTCCAGGAGGTATAGAATCTTTGCTAAAAAATTTCCCTAAATTCAAACAAAATTCAACGGTAATTGCCGCTTTTGGCCCAACCACGGCGAACGCTGTTTTAAGCAATAACTTTCGCCTAGACGTTCATGCGCCGCATCCGAAAGCACCCTCTATGGTAGGAGCCATAGAATTGTTTGTCAAAGAACAACTCAAGAAAAAATAACATCAAAGTATAGGTTTTGTTACCTAGTATTTTTTGTTTTGCTTAGATTTTCCTTATCTTTACTTAAACTTAATACTTACTTAATACTTTTTATACATGAAAAAACTATTATTCTCAACTGCTATGTTACTTGCGGGTGTTAGCGCGAATGCGCAGCTGGCTCCAGGTAGTGTTGCCCCTAACTTTACCGTGACTGCATACCAGCCATGGTTGTCTACTGCTGGCTCGGCTAGTAATGGTTCCTTTACTCTATACGATTATCTGGATCAAGGATACACCGTATTCATAGATGTATCTGCTACTTGGTGTGGTCCATGTTGGAACTACCATTTAGGAGGTGCTCTAGAAGATATCTATGCTGCTCACGGCCCAGCTGGTGCACCTGGGGTTGCATCTACTACAACAGACGACGTTATGGTTATCTGGATTGAAGGCGATGGTCAAACTGCTGACGCTACAATGCTAGACGGTTCTGGCGCTATCGGCAACTGGATTGAACCAGCTGCAGGTAACCAAATTCAATTCCCAATGGCTAACCCAGCTTCTGCTGCAGCCAATCAAATCAACAATGACTACGCAATCGCATACTTTCCAACAATCTATCGTATTTGCCCTAACCGCATTATCGAAGAAGTTGGTCAATTAGGTGCTTCAGCGTTATATGCTACTGTTTCTGCTTGTCCGCCACCAGCATCTGCACCTGCAGACGTTGCTGCGTTGAGCTACACTGGTGCAGCCGTTCATTGTGAAGGTGCTTACACCCCATCTGTTGACATTCAAAACAATGGTACTTCTCCACTTACAGCTGCAACTGTAACCATCACACAAGGCGGTACAACTGTTTCTACAGGTACCTACAGCGGTAGCTTAGCTACTTATGGTGTTGCAAACGTAACTTGTTCGCCAATTGCCAATTTTGCAGGAGGCGCAATGACTGTAACTGTTACCACAGCAGGTGATGCCTCAACTGCAAATGATGTTTTAAACGCTACAGTAGCTGCGGCTGCTAATGCAGTATCTCAGTATATTACAGTAAACATCTCTACTGACTACTACGCTTCTGAAACCTCTTGGTCTATTAAAAGCAGTACTGGTGCAACCGTAGCACAAGGTGGTGGTAACTGGAACGACATGACTACAGGCCAGGCAGGCTTTACAGTTCAAGCTCCACAATTAGTTACACTTAACCCTAGCGAGTGTTATACGTTCGAAATCCTTGACTCTTATGGAGATGGTATCTGCTGTGCATACGGTGATGGTGCTTACTCTTTAGTAGACGCAAACGGAACAACAATTGCTTCAGGTGGTGAGTTCGAAGAGATCGATACACGTGCTTTCAAAACAGGCGCTTTAGGAATGGATGAGTTGGCTACAATCGCAATGAATGTATATCCTAACCCTGCTTCTTCTGAAGTAAATGTTTCTTTCGAAGCAACTAACAACGATTACGCAGTTTCTTTAATGGATCTTCAAGGCCGCGTTATTGCTGCAAAAAACATGACTAACCTTAACGGAACACAAGTTGTTTCTTTCTCAACGGAAAACGTTGCTAAAGGAAGCTACATCGTAACTGTTACTGTAGACGGTCTTACAACTACTAAAAATGTAGTTATCAAATAATTTCTCTCACAAGAAATGTAAAACGCCCTCCAACGAGGGCGTTTTTTTTTGACCTTTGTTTTATGTTTATTCCTTTTGGATCTGAAGTTGAACTTCTCGCTTTACCGGAGCGCTTTACTTTCCCATTTTACTATGACGTCCATCCTATGGCGAAGCATGCGGTAGATTTATTGCAGCATCGTTTAAAAACGGAAAGTTTTGGACATGATTTTGGTTTAGATAGAAAAGAAAGACTCGGTGCTATAGGCAAAATGTTTGGTGTTTTAGTGGTACAGGATAGCTCCGGAAAATTAGGTTATCTAGCGGCTTTTTCTGGCAAGCTAGGCAATTCAAATCACCATGTTGGTTTTGTTCCACCAGTATTTGATATACTTGATATACAAGGGTTTTTTCGTAGAGAAGAAGTAGAGATCCACGAGCTAACTATTCAGTTAGAACAATTAGAAGGATCGAAGGAATTAGATAAGTTAATAGAAGCCTTTCAAGTATTTCAATTACAATGGGAACTTCGAATAGATGAGGTAAAACTTAAACAAAAGGCGTCAAAAATGATACGGGATATCAAACGCAGCGAAGCACTTGTTCAAGATCCGGAAAACATAGTAGTTCTTGAAAACTCACTTCGCGAAGAAAGTATGCATGAAAGCCGTGCCCTCAAGGCCTTGAAAAAACAAGCCCAAAAGGAGTTGTTCGCTCGTTCAGAACAATTGCGTTTATTCAAACAAGAAATTGAACAATTAAGAGCGAAGCGTGCGGCTCAATCTGCCGAAGTTCAGCAGCGGATTTTTGAACGCTACTCGTTTTTAAATGCCTTAGGCCAAACCCAGAACGTACTCAACCTTTTTGCAGAATCACCACCAGCTGGGGCTGGCGAATGTGCTGCGCCGAAGTTATTGCACTACGCCTATTTGCACGAACTAAAACCTGTTTGCATGGCAGAATTTTGGTGGGGAATGTCACCAGATTCCGAGGTGCGTATGCATGGTAATTTTTATCCATCCTGTAAAAGCAAATGTGAACCCATACTTGGCCACATGCTGCAGGGCCTTGATGTAGACCCAAATCCGATTACGGCAATTCATCCTGCGAAGGAATTAGAAATTATCTATGAAGACGACTGGATTGTAGCGATCAATAAAAGTCCCGAATATTTGTCTGTTCCTGGCAAGAACCCTCAGCCCAATTGTTTGGAAGACCTCAAAAAGCGTTATCCCGAGGCAGATGGCCCGCTATTGGTTCATCGTTTAGATATGTCTACCTCCGGAATTATGTTAGCCGCTAAAACGAAACTGATGCATCAGCGTTTGCAGCGCCAGTTTGTACTCAGAAAAGTACAAAAGCAATATATAGCAGTTTTGGCGGGTATTCCGACACAAAGACAAGGAGAAATTAAGTTGCCCTTAAGAGTTGATTTAGAGGACCGCCCAAGGCAATTGGTTTGTTACGAACACGGAAGTTATGCACATACCACCTATGAAGTTCTGGAAGTTGCCAATGGAGCAACACGCATCAGGTTATTGCCTAAAACTGGCCGCACCCATCAGTTACGCGTTCATGTGGCACATCATCTTGGCTTGAATTGCCCCATAAAAGGGGATGATTTATATGGGCAAAAAGCAGATAGATTACATTTGCATGCAGCCAAATTAGGTTTTTATCATCCGCACTCCAACGAGTGGATGGAAATCAATTGTCCGCCTACTTTTTAAGCTCTAGGCTCTTGCCAATCACCAAATTCTTTAATGAGCTCAACCAAGGCTTCTACCGCTTGTTCTTCCTCAATATTTCTTTTGACAATTGTTTTTTCTTTATAAAGGTTGATCTTTCCTGGGCCGGTTCCGACATAGCCGTAATCGGCGTCGGCCATCTCACCTGGGCCATTCACAATGCAACCCATGATGCCGATTTTGAGGCCCTTGAGGTGCGCGGTGCGTTGCCTAATTTTTGCCGTGGTGTCTTGCAGATCAAAAAGTGTACGGCCACAAGACGGACAAGAAATGTATTCTGTCTTTGAAATACGCGTTCTGGTTGCCTGAAGAATTCCAAATGCTGTAGAATTGACGTGTTGAGCGCCTAAATCGGCATTGAGCCAAATACCGTCGCCAAAACCATCTATAAAGAGCGCACCTGCGTCAGCTCCGGCGAATAATTGAAATGTTTCAAGCTCATCGGTTTCGTATTGATAAGAAAGAATAACGGCATTTGTCATCTTTTTTTCTTGTAATTCAAGGAAAAAACGACGGTAAAGTTGTGTTTTATTGCCGTATTTGGTATTGAGAATAACGATTGCTTTGGGTAGTGAAGCCAACTGAGTTGGAATGTTTTCTTCTGCCTCTAGCGGTATAAAACTTACTTGTTCTGAAGAGATAAGATCGAGTTGTTCACTTAATACTAAAGGATAGTAGCCAGGTTTATTGGTATATTTTGCTTCCCACAGTTCAAAATCAATAATAATTCCTAAAGTGCCGGGCACTTCAAAATCGAGCTCATTACTTCCAATGTAAACGTAATCTGCTGCCTGATCTTGGATATTCCATTTGTCGAGTGGAATGCTGTACTGATATCCAAAACCAAAAAAATGAGCGGGTTTGATTTGTTCAACATAGGAAAGATCAGCTAAAACAACAGGCGTGTTTTTCCCGCCGATATTATGAAATGCCTGGCTTTCTCTTTTGTTGTATTGAAATGGCGAGTAGTGTAGGTTATTTATAGGAATTTTAAATTCAAAGGGAGTATAATTGTTGTATTTGGCGATGAGTTTTTGTGCAACTGGAATCTCGGCTTCTGGAGCTTCTGTAAGTGAAACTCTTATGGTGTCTCCGAGGCCGTCTTCTAACAATGCACCAATACCAACCGCAGATTTAATTCGACCGTCTTCTCCGTCGCCAGCCTCCGTTACGCCTAAATGTAATGGATAGACTACACCATTTTCGAGCATTTTTGCCATAAGTAGGCGGTAAGCCTGAACCATGACCAGCGTGTTGCTAGCTTTCATGGAAATTACAATTTGATCGAAGTTGTGTTTTTCACAAATGCGAATAAATTCAAATGCAGACTCCACCATCCCTTCAGGGGTGTCGCCATAACGACTCAAGATGCGGTCTGAGAGCGAACCATGGTTGGTACCAATACGCATGGCAGTACCGTTTGCTTTACAAAGAAGAACTAATGGCGTGAATTTCTCTTCAATACGATCGAGTTCTGCTTGGTAGCTGCTGTCGGTGTAGTCGATTTCTTCGAATTTCTTTTTGTCTGCATAGTTACCCGGGTTCACCCTTACTTTCTCTACAATGCCAGCAGCTATTTCAGCTGCGTTTGGCGTAAAGTGGATGTCTGCTACTAGCGGGGTGTTGTAACCTCTTTGAACCAGAGCTGTTTTGATATTTTTGAGGTTTTCGGCTTCGTTTTTACTCGGGGCAGTGAGCCTCACAAGTTCGCAACCGGCGTCTATCATCCGAATGGACTGCTCCACAGAACCTTCTGTATCCATAGTGTCTGTGGTGGTCATAGATTGCACCCGAATAGGGTTTTGCCCGCCCAAGCTGAGGGTTCCAATATGAACTTCTTTGGTTAAAACGCGTGTGCGTTTCCACGGGTCAAGACAATAGCGCTGCATTTGTTTTTTTTAGTCTAACAAAGGTAAGGAATCAATTGTTTGTGCGTTCTTTGTTGGAAAGGTTTTCAAAAATAGCAAGTATCTTTATTCCATGAAAAGTTATTGGAAGACGTTAGATCTTCGCATTCAAATTGTCTTTACCCTTTCGGTGTTGAGTTTTTTTTATGCCTTCTGGCAGCACTTCACTAGTGATATTTTACCAATCCATGAGTGCCGTAAGTCAGACTCTTTAACGCAGGCCATTCAATATATGAGAGGCGCTACTTTTCTTGAACCACAAACCAATTGGATTTCTCCTTCAGGAAATAGAAATGCTGCCGCTGAGTTCCCAATTATCTATTATCTTCTCGGCCAAATTTGGAAAATTACAGGCTATAAGCTGTGGATAGCAAAGTTGCTCAGTTTATCAGTTTTGATTGCGTCAATTACCTCTTTGCACCAGCTTTTGTTTTGGTATTTTAATTCCAAGAACAAAGCGCTTTTATTCGCGGCTATAATTTTTAGTGCTCCGGTATTGGTTTATTATACGGATACCGTCATGCCAAATGTTTATTCTTTTTCGTTCTTTCTGCTGGCGGTAAGTGCTTGTTTCGCCTATTTGCAAAATAGAAACCGAGGTAGCTACTTGTTATTTACGCTTTTTTTAGCACTGGCGATACTCATTAAAGTGACGGCACTTATTGCTGTTTTGGCATTTATTGGCGCATTATTCTTCCATGTGCTTTTTGCAAGAAGTTGGAAACCCTATTTGACAGACCAAAGATTTTATTGGCTTTCCGCGAGTACCTTGACTGCACTTCTCGTTACTTTTATATGGTACAAGTATGCCATTTGGTATAATGCTTTTTATGGCGCTACTATTTTTTCTACCACAATTAGGCCAGTTTGGGAGGTGAGTCTCGAAGAACAATTGAGAATCATCAAGCTAGTGCTTACCGAACATATCAAAGAACTTTATCATCAAATGGTTTTGGTGCCGTTGGTCATTTTAGCTTTCTGGTCTTTATTTAAAAAGGATATCCCAGCTTTTTTGCGCTGGTTAATTGTGATTAGTTTTCTAGGGCTAATGGCCTATTTCATTTTGTGGTTTTGGGTTTTTGACGTACATGATTATTATTTCATTGAAATCTTATTTATTCCACTCGTCTTGATATCCATCTATATGAAATATGCCCCATTGTTTGTACCAGCTGCCAAGTGGAGAAGATGGATTGCAATAGTTGGCCTTTTACTTATTTTTCTGAATACGATTTCATACACGCAGGTAGCAGCCGGACACCAAAATATTATTGTTAAAAACACGCCCTTTATTTCGTCGTTCATTAAAGGCAATTGGGGCTGGTTTTATTTTAATCATCAAGACCATTTAGGCCAGCTGCAAGAACAGAAAGCTCGTATTCAAAAGGAAATATTGACAACAGACACGGTGTTGTGCTTCTCAGATCCTTACCCAAATGTGCACCTCACGGCAATAGAAAGAATCGGATACACCAATTATAACTTAAATAGGGATTTACCTTTTGCTCCCCAGATTCAAAGTTTAATTCAGAAAGGGGCTAGTAAATTATTGGTATTTAAATCCGAGAATACGCATCCTGATATTCAAGGATTTTTATTAGACCTCAGTTATGAGCAGGGCAATATTCAGATATTTGACTTAAAACGCTATAAACATTAGCTTTTGGATTGAGCGCGTGCTAATTTTATGTAAAAAGTAGTTCCGGATCCTACCAAACTCTCAAAACTGACTTCACCATCGTGTTTTTCGATAATTTGCCGCACCACACTTAAACCAATTCCCGACCCGGAAGATTTAGTCGTAAAGTAGGGTGTAAATATGCGTTCTTGCTGCTCCAAAGAAATGCCGACGCCGTTGTCTTTAATAGAGATCAACACTTTATTTTCTATTGTTTGTACGTCAATAAAAATCTGAGGTTCAGTTATGCTATCGGTAGCTTGTTTGGCATTCAACAGCAAGTTGTGTAGGACTTGGCTGAGCATATCTTTGTCGGCATGTATCCAAATTGCTTCTATTTTTGGTTGAAATACAATGATGGTCTGCTCTTCATCAAAAAGCTCAATATTTTGAGCAATAAATGTATTGAGTTCAATTTTTTCAAATGTAGGCTCTGGTAATTTGGCAAAGCGGGCAAATTCGTTTGCCATTCTGGCTAACGCATCAATTTGCTCGATGAGGGAGGGCAATGTTTTTTGAGCAAGTTGATAAGCATCTGTATCTTGAGCATCCATTTTGCGCAATAAATGCTGGATGTTCAATTTCATAGGGGTGAGTGGATTTTTGATTTCGTGTGCAATTTGTTGGGCGAGATCTCGCCAGGCGCTCTCTCTCTCACTGCGCGCAATTTGGCCAGCAGCAAGCTCGAGTTCAGTTAATTTATCGTTATACGCTTTAACAAGCGCACCAATTTCGTCGTCATTTTGATAGGTGATTTTTTGATTTTTTTTACCTAGTTCTAAATTTCGTACTGATCTTGAAACAATTTGTAAAGGCCCAATGAGCCAATTGCTGACCACTAAAGCAATCAATATGGAAAGCGCCAAGAGCAGCACAAAAACATTAATGGCCGCCTTAAAAAACTGTTCAATTTGTTGTTCATAGGCCTCTTGTTGACCGAAGAGCTGAATATTAACAAAACCAATTTGCTTCAGTGAATGATTGACAATAGGCAAATATGCACTCCTGTAGTTCAGTTGCCCAATTTGGTCTTGATGCGAGAAAAAACTTTGGTTAGCGCCGATGAGCGCATCCATAGCCCTTGGGTTCATATGCTCGCCAATAAGGCCATAAGCAAACAGCTTGGGTCTGGATGAAGCAATTAGAAATCCGTCGCTGTCAAAAACAAAAAGATCGGTTTTGAAGACTTTTGATAGTTTGGCCAACTTTGTTTCTAGTGCTTTAGCGCTCACTGTTTGGTCAAGGGTATCCAACAAAATAGTTTGGGCTTTTAATTCGGCTTGCACCGAGGAAAGCTTCTCTCTTAATGCCTGTTTTGCGTAATTTTCAAACTGTTGTCCAATAAAAACCGAACTGCCTAAACCATATAGGAACAAGGAAACTGCTAAGATAAGCAAGAAGGCGAGTTGCACTTTGAACGAAAGCGACCACTGTAAGGCCTTATTGTTGAATATGGTTTTGGTGATGTTGTTGGTAATTAAGAGTAATCCCCAATAGACGAATAAAAAAGCAAAACTCGTCACATTTGTAAACCAACCATTTGTTTCAGAAGAAATTATAATTGCTGACCCTTTGTTTTGTTGAACCAGCACATGAGAGAACCCATTGTGTTCGAAATGGCTGCGGTTTGCCGCGTTGCTTTTGAAAGCCGAGAGCAGATTTGGATAATTAACACCTCCTGTTTGGTGAATAAGCCTTCCTTCGGCATATTTTCCGATGGCGTAAGACTCTAGGCTGTTAGAGATGCCAGCTTGGTCTGAAATAAGCAAGCGCGGAAAGCCAATTTCTTCAGGAATTCTTTTGGAGACAAGCGTAATGCCAATCGTTTTTTCGGCTGTTAAGCGCAGTAAGATGACGTAACTAAGCCCCTCTTCTTCATGGGGCATAAAAAAGAGTCCGTCTTGAATATCTGAAGCTTCGCCGTGTTGCTTAACAAGTGTTTTTAATCTATGAAGCTTTAGGCTATCTGCTCCAAAGCAAGGCTTATCTTTGGCGTCATATATATCGGCATCGATATCAAAACCGTCCCAAACACCCGTGAAGAATTTTTGGGTCAGTAGGTGTTCGAAGCCTACTTTGGTAAATTGTTTTTGTAGGGTATCAAACGAGCTATTCAACCATTCTTCTGCTGAAATTTTAGACGCGGTCTGAGCATATGCTAATTCTAGATTGATATTGCGTTCTATGGCTAATTGTTGCGCAAAAAGTTTACGATTGTCAAGGTCTTTTTTTGCTTGTAAGTTTTGCAAATAAAAGGACACAATGGCGGCCGTTACGCTTAATATAAGCACCTCGCTACTTAAGCGGCGCCAGGATGTTTTTTCGACTTTTTGAAATACGAATTGAATGAGGATGACACTTACGGGTAGAAGATCTATCCAGTTTTGTTCTTGTATCAATAACCAAAGAAACGGTAAGATCAGTAAACCTATTTGTAATGTATAGGATGGAAACCAGCGCTGTTTTTTATGAATAAAACCCCCAAAGTGAACGGCTCTTTGAAAACAATAGAGATAGAAGCCAATTAGTGCAAAGAAAAAGTAAGAGGTTAGGCGGAGGTCAAAAAGGTGCTCAAAACTAAGTGGGATGTTCGAGTGCTCAATAACGATTTGTAATTGCTTGAGCACCCAAAGCCAAAGTAAAAAGGGAAGAAATATAGCAGCTATATTACTCCACCATTTGTCAATATTGCGAATGAGAGCACTAATGACTCGAAATCCAAAAACTATAAAAATACTATTGATACTAAAAGCAAAAAAATCTGGATTCCATTCATTGTATGCAAAAAAATCAGCAGCAAACCAATCGTTACTTTGCCAATTAAGGGGCCATGTAATTTCGTACAGTATAGTGCGAGTGACTACTAGGGCAAGCAAGAGAACAAGGTTGCCAATCCAACCTTTTTCAACAAAGGTTTGGAATTGATAAATAATACAGAACAGTGCAACTAACAGGTAGAAAGCCCCCCATTTGCTTTGGCTAGACTGGCTATCCTGCGTTAGGGGACTTGCATAGAAAACGATATCATTTTGTTGATTGTAGATGGCAAATTTGCGCTCACCATTTAATTGAACAACAAATTGTCGTTTCCAAAATGAAGGGTTGTTAGCCTTCAGATAATTATTGGTGAATTCATATTCTTTGAGCACACAAAAACTGACGCAACATGTAATATGATCTTTCTTTAGCGTTGTACTGTAGTAATAGCCATTATTGAGTTGAATTAACCCATTCCCCGGAAAATTTGGCGTTTTATAGCGGCCTATTGGCAGCTGATTGGTACTCCAGCCAAAAAGCTTGTCTTTTTCATAAAGATGGTAGGTGAGTTCTTTGGAATTGGGCAGATTTTTGCCTTCCTCAAGGCTATTCAAAACATATTTAGCTTGAGATTTTCCAGCTTTTTCAAGAGCGGTGAATTGATCTTGAATTTCGCTAATTGAAAACCGCTGTTCTTGACTAGAAAAAAAGGATGACACCCCTGCTATTAAAAACAAAAGACCAATTAAACTGAATTTCCAAGTTCGAATAAAAGAAAATAGCGCGTGCATTGTTAAAAGCGATCAGGTACCAAGGTACGCAGTTGTTCACTTAAACGCAAGAAATCTTGGTCGGCACGATGGTCATTAGCGTAAACGAAGTTTGCGGCACCTCTGTAGGGAGCAATGAATTGTTCATAGCAAGGCAGCACATGGTTTTCCCATTGATAAATGATTTCTGAGCGCTTGTAGCCGCGTGTTTCTTGGTCTCGGTAGATGCGCCTGTCTAGTTGTGTAGCGTGGTCCACATCAACAAAAATACTGTAATCTAATTGGGCAAAAACGTCTTGATAATGCAGTGTAAATAAGCCTTCAACAATGATGAGCTCACTAGGATGTATGGTCAGAAGTACATTTTTACTGCCTTGAACATTAAAAAAGTATTCGCGAACCTCTATGGGCTCTCCGGCAATAAGCTTCTGAAGATCTGCAGCTAATTTATGTGCATCAAGTGCTGTTGGAAGATCAAAATTGACGATTCCGTTGGCATCTTTGGCCTGCTGTTCAAGGGGTAAGTAGTAGTTATCCATAGAGAAAACAGCAGTACTTGTGCCTTTAAAAGTATCGGATAGGCGATGAAGAAGGGTGGTTTTTCCAGCGCCGCTTCCTCCACAGATTCCGATTACAAATGGCCTACTCATGTAACAAAGATACAACTTGTGGGCTACTTTTTTCGTCTTCTAAGTATGGCTTGTACCTTAAAAAACCTTATTTTCGACATGTTAATTGAATAAGCCCTCTCTATGAAATCGTTTTCTACACTTCTTTTCATTTGTTTGACCTATGTAGTTGCAGCCCAAATCCAAGGATTAGGTGGCTGGCCTACTTCTACCAAGCTATCATTAGATCAAAAAACAATTGTCCGTTGGGATTATCCGCAGCCAAATATTGCTGCTTTACAAGCTGAAGATGCGCAAATAGACAACAAGGGGCAAGCACCATGGCGCTTTGGTTACAACAATTACACCAATATTTCTACTGCCAATACCGGCACTTGGTTGGAGTTGCCAAATGGCGCGCGGCTGTGGTTTGTTCGTGTGAAATGCGACGCTGCACTTACTGTCAACCTTACTTTCGAACAAACTGTGATACCTGAGGGCAACCAACTTTTTGTTTACAATACACAAAAAGATTTCATCCTCGGCGCCTTTACGCAACAGCACATTTACGATGGTCAGCTCGGTACAGAACTCATCCCTGGCGAAGAAGCGATTGTTGAGTATTATGTAGCGCCAAAAAATGAAATTGGACACATTCAATTGGGCACGGTAACCCACGGCTACCGCACAGCCAATGAATTCATGGAAAAAGCATTTGGTAGTTCAGGCGCTTGTAACATGAACGTAAACTGCCCTGATGGCTTGCCCTGGACCCCTCAACGAAATAGCGCAATCATGCTCGTGTCTGGGAGTAGTGGTTTTTGCTCCGGAGCCCTCATTAACAACACCCAAAATGACGGCAAACCTTATGTACTAACTGCAAATCATTGTTACAGTAATCCTGCTAATTGGATTTTTCGTTTCAATTGGCAGTCAGAATCCTGTTCGAATCCTGGCACGTCGCCAAGTTTTCAATCTTTAAGTGGGGCAGTGTTGCGCTCACGTCGAACACCCTCTGACTTTTGCTTAGTAGAAATTACCGGGGGCTTGGTCAATGGGACCGTTCCACTTGTCTACAATCCTTTTTTCGCCGGGTGGGACAACTCTGGAACCATACCCACCAGAACGGTTTGTATACATCATCCGTCAGGCGACATCAAGAAAATAGCATTTGACGACAACCCTGCAACAATATCTCAAGCAATGGGCTCGTCTGAACCGAACTCAACTTGGACGGTTCAATGGGATCGCAATACAACAACTGAGGGGGGCTCATCGGGTTCACCCTTATTTGATCAAAGCGGCCGTATTATTGGCCAGCTCTGGGGCGGAGGTGCTTCTTGCATGAATTTAAGTGCCCCCGATTACTACGGAAGGGTGCTCAGTTCTTGGGAGCCAGCAGGCAGTAACAGTACCAATCAGCTCAAACACTGGCTAGACCCCCTCAATTCTGGGGCGGCATTTATCGACGGATTCGACCCAACCAATTCAACCAGCCTTGCTTTAGATGCCGCACTGTCTGGGGCGAGCATCGTTGAGCAAGCAGTTTGTGCAGACAACTATTTGCCGAGCGTTTCATTATTAAATGTGGGCAGCACAACGCTTACCAGTGCGCTCATCGAATATCAAATCGATAATGGACCCGTACAACAACTCAACTGGTCTGGATCTTTGGCCCAATGGCAAGTTCAAGTGATTGCTTTACCTATGGTGCAGCTCGCCACAGGAAGCCACACGTTTACCGCTACGGTAAGTAATCCGAATCAAGCGCTCGACGAAAACGCAACTAACAACCAATCTATCTACAGCATGAATATTACAGCTGTGCCTGAAACAATAGACTTATTGAAGGTGACCCTACTTACCGATGACTACGCCGATGAAACTTACGTTGAGTTGCGCAATGCAGCAGGTGTAGTCGTGTGGTCAGAGGGCAATGAAAATGTTGCCGGCAATTTTGGTACGAGCAATTTTCCAGCACCTACAGACCCGACCAATCCACTACTCGATAACACAACTTATAACTTCGATATTCCGCTGAGCGCATTCGAATGCTACACTTTTGTTATTTATGATTACTACGGAGACGGCATTGCTGCTTCTCTATGGGGTGGCATCGATGGAGCACTATCCCTTTCTGACAACAACGCTGCCACGATCTATACCTTGCCAGCTGCTGATTTTGGCGATAGTACTGCGGTTGTTGTTCGCCATATCGACGATGCAGGATTAGACCCTACTACTTTTCATTTTGTGTTAGCACCAAATCCAGCCCAAGCCGAACTCTATTTAAATTGGTTCAATCCAACGCAAGTGCGTATTCAAGTATACGATATTTGTGGTAAACTACTCTTGACCAAAGAAGAGGATTCTAGCAATGCACAACTCGATATTCAAGCTTTAAGTGCAGGAACTTACCTACTTCAATTGAGTAATTCGTCTGGAGCCGTGGTACAGCAGAAATTCGTCAAACAATAAGATTTCTTTAGATGAGCGGGCTCTACTTACACATCCCGTTTTGTCGCAAGCGCTGCACTTACTGCGATTTTCATTTTTCGACAACTTTTGATAATTACAGAAGTAGTTTAATCGCTGCACTTGTTCGGGAGCTCATATTGCGCAGCCCTGAGTCAAAAGCCCCGTTGCAAACTATTTATTTTGGCGGCGGAACACCTAGCATTTTAACAAGTCCAGAACTCGGTCTTATTTTTGAGGCCATCCATCAACATTACAAAGTAACCTCGGATTGTGAAATATCATTTGAGGCGAATCCGGAGGATATCAATCAGGAGAATTTGGAAGCTTGGAAAGCAATTGGTATCAATCGCTTGAGTATTGGCTTACAAACTTTTTCGAATGAAGACTTGCTTTGGATGAATCGAGCGCATCAAGTAAAAGACGGCCTAAAAGGCATTCAGCTTGCACAAATGCTTGGCTTTAGTAATATTAGTGTCGACCTCATTTACGGACTTCCAGGACAATCTTTAGCTGCTTGGGAGGCTAGCTTAGCTGCAGTTTTTGAATTAGGAGTCCAACACCTTTCGGCTTATTGCCTCACTATTGAACCAAAAACAGCATTGAATCATTTAGTGCGTCAAAAGAAGCTGCAACCGGCTGATGAGGTGCTGCAGAGTGAACAATTTTTAAGTCTTCTTGAAAAGTCAAAGACCTTTGGATTTGAACAATATGAAATTTCTAGTTTTTCGTTAAAAGGCTTTCATTCTAAACACAATAGCTCCTATTGGAAATTTAAACCATATATTGGAATCGGCCCCTCAGCTCATTCTTTTGACGGTAAAAAACGCCGCTGGAATGTGCGCAATAATACAATTTATACCAAAAATGTTGGTAAAAATGAAACCTGGTTTGAGTGCGAATATTTAAGTGACAACGAATACCGAAACGAACAAATTTTATTGAGTCTTAGAACAATTTGGGGCTTAGACATACGCACCTTAAAATCTGAATTTACAACAAAAGAAAAAGCGCAAATTGAAGAATTTGCGCTTTTGGGCTGGTTATGTTGTACGCAAGATCAAATTACACTTACGCAAGAAGGTAAATTGCACGCAGACGGCATTTCTGCGGCGCTTTTTCGATTAGACTAACAAAATTCGTCGTAGGCTGCTTGCAAGTTGGCAGCAATCATTTGGGCACTACCACCTTCGATGTGGTGTCTTTCTAAGAAGTGTACTAATTTCCCCTCTTTAAATAAAGCAATAGATGGTGAAGACGGCGGGTAAGGCAAGAAGTGCTTTCTAGCCTGAGCAACTGCCTCTTGATCCACACCTGCAAAAACAGTGGTGAGTTTAGCGGGCGCTTTGTCGTGTTGAATGGAGAGTTTTACACCGGGGCGCATATTGCCAGCAGCACAGCCACAAACAGAATTGACAACTACAAGCAGTGTGTCGGTGTTTGCGGAGATGGCAGCGTCAACAGCGGGTGCATCTAATAATTCTTCAAAACCTACTTTAGTAAGGTCTTCTTTCATGGGTTGAACAAGTTCTGCTGGATACATATCTATTTTTTCACAAAATTAAGAAAGTCTTTAAGAAGATATGTCATTAAGGTGTCATTTCTCAAGGTTTTGCAAAAGCCATGAAGCAGTTGGCTGTATTTTAATGTCTTGTTTTGCTGCAATGCCAAAAACCTCCCTAAATGCAGCATTGTTGTCTCGCATGAAGGTGAGGTACCGCTTGAATTGTTGGGCGTTATGGTAATTTGCGCTCTGTTCAATAATGGATAGGCTCATGTAATCTGCGTAGCATTTATGATTTTGATCTAAGGCAAAAGTAAAGCGCCTTTTTTTGGCGGCTTTTTTTAAGACATGAAGATGGGTATCGTACCGACAGAGCAATAATGTGTGTAGCAACTGATATTTGTCAAAAGCAAGTTGATGGTCTTTGAATCCGCGCAAGAGGGTTTTATACGTTTTGTTGAGTTGTTGTTTGTTTTCTCGAGCTCGATATGCATAGTTAAGTTGCGCATTTAAAATTGGTTGTGCTTGGTTATCAGCGGCAGACCAGAGGTAATGTCGTGAAAGATCTCTAAAATGGCGCACCTTAACGACGGAGTCTGGGACATAAGACACCCCAATTGGAATAGCTGCAAAATTGGCCTGATGAAACTGAAAATCTATGCCAGTAAGAGCCTTTTGTGCTTGTAAGCCATCTAATATGACAACGTCAAAACCGGGTTCCCATGGCTGTTTTTGTAGCGCTTTTCGAATTTGCTGGGGGTTAAGTTCAATAATGGTAAGGTTTAAATTTCTGCGCTTGGCCATTTTGAATAACACTTGTTTTTGCGCATTTGTCATGAAGTTTTGTGCAACTGTAAGCTGGTTTTCAGCATGGGGCTGGGCTTCCTCAATGGCACAGCTGGTCAAGCGCAAAAACAGGAATATAAATAGCAAATTACGCACCGGTAAGTTTTTTGATTTCATTGAGTTTGAGTAAGGCTTCTACTGGCGTAAGCGAATTGATATCGGTCTGGACGAGTTCGTCGTGGATTTGTTGTAGAACAGGATCATTGAGTGCAAAGAAACTCAGTTGTACATCTGGCGCGATGTTTTGAACTGCAGGTGAGATTGATTTTTTGTTGGATCCGGTGCCCACACTTGCGTGGCTGGCTTCAAGGTCCTTGAGTACCGCCTCCGCGCGTTTGACTACAGGTGCTGGCATACCTGCGAGTTTGGCTACATGTATACCAAAGGAGTGCGCTGATCCGCCGGGCACTAATTTTCTTAGAAAGAGTACTTGTGTGCCCAGTTCTTTTACACTCACATTGAAATTATGAATGCGCGCAAATCGATTGGCCATTTCGTTGAGTTCGTGGTAGTGGGTGGCAAAAAGTGTTTTTGGTGTTGCTTTTTGGTTTTCGTGAAGGTATTCAGCAATTGCCCAAGCAATGGAGATGCCGTCGTAGGTGCTTGTACCTCGACCTATTTCGTCGAGGAGGATGAGACTGCGCTCAGACACGTTATTGAGTATACTTGCGGTTTCATTCATCTCTACCATGAAGGTAGACTCACCTGAAGAGATGTTATCAGAAGCGCCAACACGGGTAAAAATTTTGTCTACAATTCCAATTTGCGCAGACGCTGCAGGCACAAAACTGCCAATTTGAGCCATGAGCACTATCAGCGCAGTTTGGCGCAAAATAGCGCTTTTACCACTCATGTTGGGCCCGGTGATCATGATAATTTGTTGTTTGTGCTTGTCTAGTTGGATATCATTTGCAATATAGCTCTCTCCAATAGGCAAACGTTTCTCGATAACCGGATGCCTACCTGCTTTGATATCGAGTTCATGACCATCGGTAAGTACGGGCAAACAATAGTTTTCCGAAAGGGCAACTTTGGCAAAGGAGAATAGGCAATCTAGTTGAGCAAGGAGCTGTGCGTTTTTTTGAATCGGTGCAATAAAATCAGCCATACCAAATAAGAGTTGTTGGTATAATTGTTGCTCAATTTGTATTATTTTTTCTTCCGCACCGAGGATTTTCTGCTCGTATTCTTTGAGTTCTTCAGTGATGTAGCGCTCTGCAGACACTAGCGTTTGCTTGCGAATCCAGGTTTCGGGTACTTTATCTTTGTGTGTGTTGCGCACTTCGATGTAATAACCAAATACGTTATTGAAGGCTATTTTTAGGCTTGAGATTCCTGTGGCTTGTATTTCGCGTTCTTGAATTTGTTCTAGGAAGTCTTTGCCATTGGTGGAAATTGAACGGAGCTCGTCTAAAGTTGCGTCTCGCCCACTTCTAATGACTGCACCTTTTCCGATTTGAACCGCAGGTTCAGAGCTAAGATTAGCCTCTATGAGTTCTATAAGTTGTTGGCAAGCGTCTAGGTTTTGCAAAAGCAATTGCAGACTTTTATTCTGCAACGGGCTAAGGAGTTCGTGAATGGGCTGAATTTGTTGTAGCGTTCGTTTGAGGTGCTGAACTTCTCTTGGATTGATTTTGCCTACAGCAACCTTAGAAATGAGCCGTTCGAGATCACCGATTTCACGGAGGCGGGCATCTAGGTCTTGGTGTATTTCTTGGGTGTCTTTTAATACGGCAACAACTTGGTGTCTTTCTTCGATGGGTTGGCGGTCTTTGAGCGGCAGTACCAACCAGCGCTTGAGCAAGCGCCCTCCCATTGGGGTTTTGGTTTGGTCGAGCACCTCTGAAAGCGTACTGGCGTTTTCGTGGGGGGAATGCACGAGCTCCAGGTTACGAACCGTAAAACGGTCTAGCCACATGTAACGATCTGGCGCAATCTGCGCAATGCCGGTGATGTGCCCAAGTTGTTGTTGTTGGTTTTCTGAAAGATAGTGGAAAACTGCGCCGGCAGCAATGATGGCAAGCGCTTGTGTGTCTAGCCCAAAACCTTGCAAGGAGCGGGTTTTGAAGTGCTTGTTGAGTTGTTCGAGCGCGTAATCAGCTCCAAAAACCCATTCTTCTAGCCTGAAATGAAAGGCGTCGTTGCCAAAGAGTTCATGGACAGCGCTGGTTTTACTTTTTGAGTAAATAATTTCGGAGGGGCGAAAGCCGCTGATTAGTTTATCGATGTAGCTAGCGGGCCCTTGTGCTACTAGAAATTCACCTGTTGAGATATCTAGAAAGGCTGCACCAATTTCGTTTTTTTCGAGGTGCAGCGCACACAAAAAGTTGTTGGTGCGTTGGTCCAGCACTTGATCGTTGAAGGCTAGGCCTGGCGTGACGAGTTCAGTAACCCCTCTTTTTACGATGGTTTTGGTCATTTTGGGATCCTCTAGCTGATCGCAAATAGCGACGCGCTGCCCAGCCCGAACCAACTTGGGTAAATATGTTTCTAAAGAATGATGCGGAAACCCTGCTAATTCCATTTCTGCGGCGGCACCGTTTTTTCTTTTTGTGAGAATAATGCCAAGAATGCGACTTGCCTTTACGGCGTCGGCACCAAAGGTTTCGTAGAAGTCTCCGACCCTAAAAAGCAACATAGCCTCAGGGTGTCTTGCCTTGATTTGATTGTATTGCTTCATCAAGGGTGTTTCGGAATTTTTTGTTGTGCTCTGTGCTGACACTTGAATTATTTAGATAAGTAAAGATAGACCTTTTTAGCCCTTGACTTTGGGCTACTTTTCCACAATTTTGCAGTATTTTTGAGCCATAGATGTCAGCAAATCCTACAAAAAAATTAAAGCTTTGGGAGCTCAAGCGCAAAAGCGAAGCCGACTTTAAAGCGCAAAAAAAGTTTCCTCTCGTTTTGGTATTGGATAGTATTCGCTCACTGAATAATATTGGTTCATTTTTTAGAACCGCCGATGCCTTTAATGTCGAGCTCATCTATTTATGCGGCATTACCGCCCAGCCTCCTCATCGAGACATCCACAAAACAGCCCTTGGCGCCACAGAAACTGTTCAATGGGCATACCGCGCCTCATTGCATGAGGCTTTGGACGAGTTAAATGCACGTGGATATGCTATTTGCGTGGTAGAACAGGCAGTCGAAACCACCCTTTTGCAAGAAGTAGATGCCCTCGAGTCGGAAGGTTTTGCTCTGGTGTTTGGCAATGAGGTAGATGGTGTAGACCAAACTGCACTTGACAGGGCAGATCATATCATTGAAGTCCCACAATTTGGCACCAAACACAGTTTAAATGTGAGTGTCTGTGCAGGAATTGTTCTTTGGGAATTTGCAAAAAAATATTTTAATTGACCTTTACAAGGAGAAGCTCACCTTCTTTAAAAACACCAAGTAATTGCTGCTTTGTTAGGGTTTTTAGAGAGGTGTCCCAAAGTTTATTGCTGATGTCAAAATGCGCACGCAATTCACTTAACACAAGTTGTTTTTCTGTTTGCATTTTTTCAAAAATTGCTTTTTCTGTTTCGGAGAGCACAATTTTAGGACCTTGCGTTTCTGGGCGCATTTGCGGAAAAAATAAAACTTCCTGAATCGAAGAGTTATTCGTTAGGTACATCATGAGGCGGTCCATCCCGATACCAAGGCCACTGGTTGGCGGCATGCCGTATTCCAGCGCGCGCAAGAAGTCTTGATCAATAAACATGGCTTCGTCGTCGCCGCGTTCTTGTAGCTTGAGTTGTTCTTCGAAGCGTTCGCGTTGGTCAATTGGGTCGTTGAGTTCAGAATAGGCATTGGCCACTTCTTTGCCGCAAACCATTAGTTCAAAACGTTCGGTGAGGCTTGGGTCTTCTCTGTGCACTTTGCAAAGCGGCGACATCTCTTTTGGATAATCGGTAATAAAAGTTGGTTGAATGTATTTGCCCTCGCATTTTGCACCAAAAATTTCGTCGATGAGCTTACCTGTCCCCATGGTTTCATCAACCTCTATACCCATTCCTCTGGCCGCAATGCGCAATTCGTCTTCGCTTTTACCTGCAATATCAAATCCGGTAAAATCGATGATGGATTGGCGCATGGTAACGCGCTTGTAGGGGGCCTTGAAGTCGATGGTGTGTTCTCCAAATTGAGCAATTGTTGTTCCATTGACTTCTATTGCACAAAACTCAAGTAATTGTTCCGTGAAGTCCATCATCCAGTTGTAGTCTTTGTAAGCAACGTAAATTTCCATTGCCGTAAACTCTGGATTATGAGTGCGGTCCATGCCCTCATTGCGGAAATTTTTTGAAAACTCATACACGCCATCAAAACCGCCAACAATCAGCCTTTTGAGGTAAAGTTCATTGGCAATGCGCATGTAGAGTGGGATATCAAGCGCGTTGTGGTGTGTCATAAATGGTCGGGCAGATGCACCGCCAGGAATGGCTTGTAAAATAGGGGTCTCGACCTCCATATAACCTGCGCGATTAAAAAAGCTGCGCATGGCATTGAATAACTTTGTTCTTTTGATAAAGACGTCCTTGACTTGACGATTCACTACGAGGTCAACATAGCGTTGACGGTAGCGCAACTCAGGATCTGTGAAGGCGTCATGAATGATTCCTGCGGCATCGGTTTTTGGTAAAGGAAGCGGCCGCAATGATTTACTTAGTAACTGAAATTCAGTGACGTGAACTGAAATTTCTCCAACTTGCGTTCTGAAAACGGATCCTTGGATACCGAGAAAATCACCGAGGTCGAGCAACTTTTTGAAAACCTCATTATAAAGCGTTTTGTCTTCGCCAGGGCAGAGTTCGTCTCGGTTGAAGTATACTTGGATTCTGCCAGAAGCATCTTGAATCTCAGCAAAAGAAGCCTTGCCCATAATGCGCTGCGAGAGCATACGCCCTGCCAAACAAACCTGTTTGCCGTCCTCAAAATTTGCTTTGATGTCTTCGGCAAAGGCATCTACTGGGTAGAGCGCTGCCGGATAGGGGTCAATGCCGAGGTCGCGCAATTTTTGTAGCGATTCGCGGCGCAAAAGTTCTTGTTCGGAAAGTTCTGAATGGCTCATGGATATACTATTGAGACTGCAAAGATAGGGTTAAAAAAAATTCTAGGTATTCTTTGCAACGTATGACCTCATTCTTCGTTAGTAGAGTATGAAATTTTGGTTGCGGTTCTTTAAGCGTTTTTTTTTGATATTGTTGATCATGCTAACAAGCATCTCTTTGGTATTGTTTGTTTTCGAGGATCGTATCATTAAGACAGTAGTTGCACAAGCGAATACGCAACTAAAAGTCCCGGTAAAAGTTCAAAGAATAGAATTGCATTTTTGGCGTACTTTTCCTCGGATAAGCGTGGCGTTCAATGAGGTCTCGATTGCCGACCCGCTGCAAAAAACGGAAAAGCTGTTGCAAGCAGAACAAATAAGTCTGCGCTTTAATCCTTTCGACATGCTCTCGGGCACCTATCAGATCAAGCAAATTAGCGCATTGAATGGCTTTGTTCAAATCAAAACGTACAAAAATGGCCAAACTAATTTTGACATCTTCAAGAAAAGTAAGGCCAATACCACCCCACTCAACGTCGAATTAGAATCTATATTTCTGGAACAAATACGCGTGGAGTATCGGACACAAGAAACCAAGCACTTGATTCGTTTAGCCATCCAAGATGTCAATTTATCGGGAAAATTTTCAGCTCAAAAAACAACATTAAAAGCCCTTGGAAACATCCATTTGCGTAGCGTAAAAAAGGGTCAAGTAACCTATCTGCGTCATCAACCTCTTGTTTTTGACCTATCTCTATTGGTTGACCAAACACAAGATCTTGTCAGACTACCTCAAGCGCAAATCAAAATGGCCAACTTGCCATTTTTAATTGACGGAGAATTTACGCCGCTTTCGAGCACCTTAGATGTGCGCACTGCCGATGTTTCGCTGTTGCAATTGGTAAAAACGCTGAGCCCTGCACAATTCTCACAACTCAAGCAAATCAAAGCCGAGGGCAAGGTTGATTTTCAATTCCACTTTCATTCAAGTTCAAAAGAGAAAAGCCCTCGGATCGACGCCTATTTTGGCATCAAAAACGGCCGCCTAACGGAACCTAAATTCGGAACCCAAATCAAGGAATTAGACTGCTTTGGTACGTATCACAATCTTCCTTCAGAAAAGTTGGAGATGGAGCGTTTTCAATTCAAAAGTCAAGGCGCGCAATTTAAAGGGCAATTTCAACTACAAGACTTTTTGCACCCAAAATTAACCATTTCAGCTTCCGGAATAATGCCTCTAGCTTTAGTACAAGCATTGTACCCTCTGCCCGAAATAGAAGCCATCAACGGAACTGCTAAGTTGAAATTGAATGGTCAGTTTGCCCAACAAGACCAGCAGCAGTGGAAAACCAAACAGATGAGCGGCAGCTTGCGCCTCCAAGCCAATTATATCCAAACAACCGCACTTCAAAAGCGATTTACTTCCTTCTTTGGAGATATTTCTTTACAAAATGATGATTTGTTCATCAATCAGATCAAAGCGCAGCTAGGCAGTAGTTCATTTGAGCTGCGCGGTGAGTTGCCAGATGCGGTAAAGTCTTACACCCAAAATGGTTTGCAGCAAATAAATGGCGTCTTAAAAGCAGACCGAATAAATTGGACTGATTTGGATACGAAACCCAGTTCAAATAAAAGAGAATGGCTCTTGCCCGCGGGCATAGAAATGACCATGCCGTTTGAAATCAATACTTTGATATATGACCGCAAAGCATTTAAGCAAGTCAAGGGTGCTTTAGCGATACATCCAAGGCAACTCAACCTGACTCATCTTCACTTCGGACATGCGCAAGGTCGTTGGCAGGGCCTCGTTAAGCTCATTGAAAAGAAGCCCTCGAACTTTTCCATCTTCACGAGCGGATCAGCTAAAAATGTTGAACTTCAGCCTTTTTTTCAGGATTGGAATAATTTTGATCAGACTGTTCTGACGCATGAGCACCTTTCAGGAAAAGGGCATTTTGAATTTGATATAAATACCAATTACGATTTCTTTGAGGGTTTAGACGAAGCTAGTTTACGTGCTCAATTTCATTGTCGGATCGATAACGGACGCCTTTATCAAGCCCCTCTTATTCAAGACTTGGCAAGTAGCCTCACATTTGGAAAAGGAAAAGCCATTCTCGGTGCAAGAAACCAGGCCGCGTTGCAGCAAAAACTCAAGGATGTGAGGTTCAAAACCTTAGATAACACCTTTACGATTGCCGAGCGTCAATTGCGCTTCAAAAAAATGCATATAGGCTCTTCTGCGCTAGATTTAGACTTAGTGGGGCAACATAGTTTTGACCACGCTATCGATTACGCAATCGGTTTGCGTTTTCGTGATTTATTGGTGCAAGAAACCCAAACCGAATTTGGTGAAATTACCGACGACGGAACTGGTGTTCGTTTGTTTGTTCGGATCTCAGGCACGCTAGACGATCCGAAAGTAACTTGGGACCAAAATGGCAAAAAAGAAGCGGCCAAAGCACAATTTGAAAAAAGTCAGGCGGAGTCTAAAGCCATGCTCAAAACAGCATTTGGGCTCTATCAAAACGACCCAACTGTAGGTAATTATGAGCAAAAAAACTTGCCACATGAAACCATAGAACTCAAATTCAAAACAAAAGAAAGTGCGTCAGAAACACAAATAAATTCTGGTGCAGCACCGGCAAAGAATAGTAAGTTACAACAGAAACTTGATAAGTGGAAGCAAGAGCAACAGCGCGGGGCTGAGGTAAACATCAAAATAGGGGGTTAGCGCTACTTGCCTTTGGCAAGAATACCAGTTGTTGAATATCCTTCTACAAAAGGAATGGTTTGAACAGAGCCTCCGTAAGATTTGACGATATCAGAACCAACGATATAGTCTTTCGCCTGAACATTGTTTTGCTCAGCATTATAATCTGCACCTTTAAGCAACACATCCGGTTTCAGTGTTTCAATGATTTCGAGCGGTGTATGTTGTTCGAAGAACACAATAGCATCAACAAAACTGAGGGCACTAAGCACCATTGCTCTTGCAATTTCAGGGTTGATAGGTCGGTTGGGTGCTTTTTCAAGAGCTTTGACCGATGCATCGGTGTTGATGGCAACGATGAGATGTTGCGCAGTATCTGCCGCTTGTGCCAAATAACTCACGTGGCCTAAATGTAAGATGTCGAAACAGCCATTGGTAAACGCTACTGTTTCGCCTTTCATGGCCCAAACATTCCTGAGTCGCAGGGCGTCGTCCCAGCTGAGTATTTTGTTGTTGAGATTTGAAAGTCTCTTGCTCATTGCGTTTTTAAGAGAGCAAGTTAGTTTGTTCGTTAGGAAAAACCAAGGAAGGCTTGAAACTTTTGGCTTCTTCGAAATCCATCATGGCATAACCAATGATGATGATAATGTCATGAATGGCTACTTTTCTTGCCGCCGGACCATTGAGACAGATCATGCCGGTTTGTCGTTCGCCTTTGATAACATACGTTTCGAAACGCTCACCATTATTGATATTGACAATCTGAACACGCTCACCTTCGATGAGGTTGGCGGCGTTCATAAGATCTTCATCTATGGTAATACTACCGATGTAGTTAAGGTCGGCTTGCGTAACACGAACCCGATGTATTTTTGATTTAAGGACGTTGATGTACATAACTTGTTGCGCGGCAAAATTACATCAAAGAACCGATTCACACAACATATTGTCGATCAGTCGAACTTCTCCGCAAAAGGCAGCAATGCAACAAACCTGAGTTGCTTGCCATTCACTACAGCTTTCGAGGGTATTCGGATCGACAATTTCTAGGTATTCCATCACCAGACCAGCTGTTTTGATGATAGAAATGGCTGTGTTTTTTACCTCATCAATAGCATTTTTACCCGCATTATTTTTCACATAATGCAGCGCTTGTGAGATGAATATTGCTTTTTGCCTATCTTGATTAGTCAGTCTTAAATTTCGGCTACTCATGGCCAAACCATCGGTTTCTCGGACCGTCTGACAACCAATTATTTCGATTCCAAAGCCATAATAGCTATTGAGTTGACGGATGATCGCGAGTTGCTGATAGTCTTTTTGTCCAAAATAGGCTTTTGAAGGCTGTACTAAAGCAAATAAATGATGGACAACATGCACAACTCCTTCAAAATGTCCGGGCCTTCGAGAACCTTCTAAAATACTGCCTATTCGCCCTAGTGGCATGGGCTTGTAGGGCAAACCCTGCGGATACATTTCTTCTTCATCAGGTGCAAAAATAACGATGTTGCGAAAGCTGGAAAGGCGCGCTAGATCTGCCTCAAGCATTCTTGGATATGACTGTAAATCAGCACTTTGGTTAAATTGTTTTGGATTGACAAAAATAGAAACAACCACAAAATCATTGGCAGTGCAGGCTTCATGAACCAACGACAGATGACCATCATGTAAAGCACCCATGGTCGGAACAAAACCAACTTGTTGCTGGCTCGCTCGCATTTGCTGGCGCCAGTTATTTAATTCTTGTCTGGTAACAAAGATCTGCATGGCTTCGTCTCATCTAAAATTTGAATCGGACAAAGCTATTGCTTTTTAGGTTAGTTCAGGTTTATTTTGTAATTTTGCTAGCATACAACTATAAATGGAAAAGAAAAAAATCCTATTTATTTCTCAAGAAATCTTTCCTTTTTTACCTAAATCTGAAATTTCAGGAAGCGCGCGTCGCATTTCTCAAGCAGTTCAAGATGCGGGTAAAGAAATCCGTGTTTTTACACCGCGTTTTGGTGTAATTAACGAAAGACGTCATCAACTTCACGAAGTCATTCGTTTGTCAGGGCTCAACATTTCTATAGATGACCACGACCACCCACTCATCATAAAGGTTGCCTCCATTTCGGCTGCTAGAATGCAGGTTTATTTTATAGACAACGACGATTATTTCAAGCGCAAAACTTGTTTGCAAGAAGAAGATGGCACTTTTCATCCCGACAACGACGAGCGCGCTATGTTCTTTTGTAGAGGTGTGCTTGAAACTGTAAAAAAACTTGGTTGGCAACCCGACGTTATCCATTGTCATGGTTGGCTAACCGGCATTATGGCTTTGTATATCAAATTCATTTTCAACAAAGACCCACACTTTAAAGAAACGAAGGTTGTTTATAGCCTCTACAATGAATCCTTTGATCAACCCTGGGACCCTCGCTTTGCAGAAAAACTCACATTTGATGGTTTCCCACCAGACTTGGCAGCTGCGCTCAAAGACACCAGCTGTGCAAACCTCACCAAGGTCATTTTAGCACATTGTGATGGTGTCAACATTGCCAGCGAAACACTAGACGCTCCATTGCAAGCGCTTTATGATGAGGCCACGATTCTCAAATTACCTTATTTCGCTGAAGAGCACCAAGGCAAAGAACTTTCTGCTTTCTTTGACAAAGTTATTGACTCTGCTGTTCTTGCCTAGAAAATGAAAATTTTTAGCATACTTCTGCTCGTATTGTTTTTTGCTGCTGCATGCACTAAAAATGAAAACAACTTAGGTAAAGATATCATCGATCCAAATGCCCTCTTGAATGGCATCACGACCGACACTTTTGAGCTCTATACTTATTCCATTATTGAAGATTCTACCGAAACCAAAAACGCATCCAATGTATTATTGGGTTCTTACATCGATCCAAAATTTGGAAAGGTAGCCGCATCCATATATACGGAGCTTCGTTTACCTGGCCTAAGCCCTAATTTTGGAGACCCCACCTTAATTGTTATCGATTCTTTTGTGTTGGCGCTTGAATATGTAGGTTACTACGGAGATTTAACGCCACAAACATTTGAGGTTTTTGAACTCTCAGACTCCATAGAAAATGCGTCGGATGTCAAATATTATCAGTTTTCTACGCTAGCAACCCATAATACCAATTGGGTGGCCAATGGCCAAGGGACAATTACTCCTGACCCCATTAATGATGCGGTGGTAGCCGGTGCCGAAGTAGACCCGCAATTGCGCATCCACCTCGATACCAACCGCGCATGGGATTTCATCAATGAAGCCACCGCCAATTCGGCTACTTTTGCGTCCAATGCAGCATTCCAAGATTTTTTCAAAGGGCTTAAGATCACGACCAACACCCCAAGTCAGACCTCCGGCAAAGGCGCCATTCTTTACATGGATCTCAATAATAATCCAGCGTCTAAGATGACCATCTATTTCAAGCTTGATGGCGTTTCAAAAACCTATGACTTCACGATTAATTCGAATTGTGCAGACTTCACACATGTTGAGCACGATCAGCAAAATACACCCGTTGCAGCCCTATTGGCCGATACCACGCTCGGTCAAAAATCATTTGTTGCTCAAGCCAATAAACTTCGGGCCATGGTCAAAATTCCTGGTCTCGATCAATTGCCTAGTAATATAATCATTCATCGTGCAGATCTCAGTTTGCCCGTGCAGTTTCAGACAGGATATCGCTACAAGCCAGGTTCTCGTGTCACTGCGGCGAGTAAGTTAGCAGCCACTGATGTTTACTATACTTCCTTAGGTATAGCGGGGCTCTATTCAGATGTCACTAAACAATACGACCTCGACCTCAGGGCCTACCTCCAGTCTCTCGTGAACGGAAAGCTAGAAAATACAGGAATAGTGATTTCACCATTATTTTTCAGAAATTCAGCAGAGCGCATTGTTTTCAACGGAGTAGAAACCACCAATAAAAAGAAACCCAAACTCATCGTTACCTATACAACTTATTAATTATGTGTGGAATCGTTGCCTATATTGGTAAAAACGAGGCTTATCCGGTCGTGATCAAAGGCCTCAAAAGATTAGAATACCGCGGCTACGACAGCGCCGGCGTTGCTTTATTAGACCACGGAGACTTAAATGTATACAAGCGTATGGGCAAGGTGCAAAATCTCGAAGATTTTGCTGCAACTCAAAACCGAAACGGCCATGCAGGAATCGGCCATACACGTTGGGCCACCCACGGAGAACCTTCCGATGTCAATTCACATCCACACACATCAATGGATGGTAAAATTGCGCTCATCCATAACGGCATCATTGAAAACTACGATGTCCTCAAAAAAGAATTGATCAAGAACGGCTATACCTTCAAGAGTGAAACAGACACTGAAGTTGTGGTTCATTTGGTAGACTACATTCAAAAGCAAGAGAACGTATGGTTTGGAGAAGCGCTTCGTTTGGCACTCAACCACGTTGTTGGTGCTTATGCCATCGTTGCTATTTCTTCTGACTTTCCTAACCGTCTGGTTGCTGCCCGTAAGAGTAGCCCATTGGTAGTCGGAATTGGTTCAGACGGCGCTTATTATTGTGCTTCTGATGCTACACCAATTGTGGAGTATACCAAAAAAGTTGTTTACCTCAACGATGAAGAAGTTGCAGTGATTGACCTCGAAGAAGGTCTCAAACTTTACGATATCGCCGATCAGCAAAAAACGCCATTTTTTCAGGAGCTTGAGCTAGAACTTGAAGCCTTAGAAAAAGGAGGATACGAGCACTTCATGCTCAAAGAAATTCACGAACAACCCCGTTCTATTCTAGATTGTTTTAGAGGGCGCTTGAATTCTGAAGAAGCATGGGTTGCACTTGGAGGCATCCGTGAATACGAGCAAAAAATGATTTCTGCTAACCGCCTCATTATTGTGGCTTGCGGTACCTCTTGGCACGCTGGTTTGGTGGGCGAATACCTCATCGAAGACCTCGCCCGTATTAACGTAGAAGTTGAATACGCCAGCGAGTTTCGTTACCGCAACCCCATTCTCAGCGAGAACGACGTCGTAATCGCCATTTCGCAATCTGGCGAGACCGCAGATACCCTTGCTGCCCTAGAATTAGCCAAATCAAAAGGCGCTACTATCCTAGGCATTTGCAACGTTGTGGGTTCTTCAATTGCACGTATCACCGACGCAGGTTCTTACACACACGCTGGCCCAGAGATCGGGGTGGCTTCTACCAAAGCATTTACCGCCCAAGTTACAGTCCTCACACTCATGGCCCTTTCATTGGCCCAAAAGAAAGGCACCATTTCTGATTCCAAATTCCGTCAGCTATTGGCAGAACTCGAGGCCATTCCAGAAAAAGTAAAACGCGTTCTCGAAGCTGACCCTGCCATTGAGCAAATTGCGGCTATCTACAAAGATGCTGCCAATGCGCTTTATCTTGGCCGAGGGAGCTCTTTCCCAGTTGCCCTTGAAGGCGCGCTCAAGCTCAAAGAAATTTCTTATATCCATGCGGAAGGCTATCCGGCGGCAGAAATGAAACACGGCCCAATTGCTTTGATTGACGAAAACATGCCAATTATTGTGATTGCTACCCAAGGCACCTCTTATGAAAAAGTGGTTTCCAATATCCAAGAGGTCAAAGCCCGCAAAGGAAAAGTCATTGCTATTGTCACTGAAGGCGATGAACAAGTCCGCAACATGGCTGACCACGTCATCGAAATCCCTGAAGTAGACGAATTCTTAGTACCACTTGTAGCTACAATCCCACTCCAACTCCTCTCTTACCACATTGCCGTCATGCGCGGTTGCAACGTCGACCAACCAAGAAATTTAGCGAAGTCGGTTACGGTGGAGTAGCCCCAACGGGTATTTGGTTGGTCTGTTTGTGTTTTCAGTGGTTTCCGAAGGTTTTTCTTCTGGACGTTTTTGGAAATAGTGCGTTTAATACCCTCGAAAATCAATGGTATTGATCCATGGTTATCCGAAAATACAGAATATAAAAATGATGAAAGAATTAAAGAAATTTAATTTGATTGGAATGGTTAAATTAGAGGGATGAGAGAGAACTCTCCAAGTACTGGAAAGAAAATTAATATAGATATGCATTTAAATAATAAATCAATAAGCCTTGTGCCAGGATATAATCATTTCCTGGTGTTGTTGCTTGTATTTTTTACGTTCAGTGGTTTTTGTCAAAAAGATTCACAAAGTATATTAGAGTATAAAAGTCCTAATTTAGATTCGTTACAAAAATTATCTAAAAAAGATATGTTTTCATTTATTGCATTAAATGAAACAAATTTTGAAACTAAATTAAAATCTATTTCAACATATTTTGACTCTTTAGAATTGGAGAACGAAAGCTTGAAGAAGTCTAAAAGTATTTTAATAAATAAAAATCAAAATTTAGTGTCGTCAGCTACATTAGACTCAATTCAAATAAAGACGCTTTCCGACTCAGTAATGACATGCCAGATTTTGAAAAAGCAAAATAGTTTATTAGTCCAAACAGTAAAAAAGGATTCTGTTCTAATTATTAATTTATTAGACTCTATAAAACTTTTTCAAAGCTCTGAGAAAGAAAATCTATTGCAAGATATTCTCATTGATAGTCTATATTCTAAAATTGATAGTTCGTTAATTGATTATGCTAAGGTAATTTTTCCAGCTGAAGAATATGGAGACTGTGACGTGACAGTTTTTAAAAAAGATAATCAGATTAAAAAAATTGAGTTTGAATGTTTTGCCACCGTGGAAAGTGTAAGCAAACATTACTATTACAATAACAATCAATTAATTTGCATAAAGTTGACGAAAATTTCTTTTGACATGCCTGTTTATATGGAGGATCATGCTGTTGAGTCTATTGAAGAAGAAGTTTATTATTTCAGTGATAATGTATTGTTTTTAGCAAGAGAAAACAATGAAAAGAATTTGGATAGATCTAATCTCAGCTTAAAACAGATACGATTGATGACGGATTTATCAGCTATCTTAGCTAAACTGAATTAAGCAATCTTCGTATTCACTTGCTATGGTTAAAAAATAGGATCGATTTATATTTTTATCTTTGTCAGAGTAATATGATTACCCATGACAGGATTAGTATTAACCAATGTAGAGTTTTCCTCTACGGTGGAGTAGGTTTATTTGAAGCGATTCAAATAGCATCCAAAACACGAGCTAATTCCCAATCTTTTTCGGTGACTCTATTCCCTGCATCGTGGGTGCTCAATTGTACCTCTACCGTGTTGTAAATGTTGGTCCATTTCGGATGATGGTTTAGTTTTTCTATCTCAGCACTAGCCTTGTGCATCCAATGCATCGCATCCAAAAAGGTCGAAAAGACAAATGTTTTGTGTAGTGCGTTGTCTTGCTCAGTCCAATGGTTCATGATCTTTAGGTAGTTAATTATTTCATTTTGGATGGAACAGAAGCTCAGTAGCTTCTTCCATAGACGTATACGCCGACACCTGCCGACATGAGTTCAATCATGTCATCTGTAATGGCTTCTGGTATGGCAAGGCAACCAAGGCTTCGGCCCAGTTTACCGTGTTGTTTGAGATAAGACTCATTGGCATAGGCAGCTCTATGAATGACGATATCTCGCATACGGACGTTCGAGTTTTTTCTTGGATCTAAACCGTCAAGTCTAACGGAAAGATCGTGATCGCCGCAGTAAGATTCGGAGGTATGATACAAGCCCAAACTCGACTGAAAACTTCCTTCGATATTTGAAAATTTTCTCGGATAAACATCCCCGGAATTTAAGCCATGAGCGACAAACGTTTTTAATAGGAGTCGTTTTTGTGTTAAATCAAAAAAGTAAAAACGTTTTTTTGTGGATGCCTGGCTGTAGTCTACGATAATCAGTTTGTCTTTGCATACGGTGCTGTCTTGGGCAAGGAGCTGTTGCACACCTATTTTAAATATGGTATAGTTCAGGCTTCGGTCTCGCTTCATGCTTTGCAGGTAGATTTCTTTAATTGCTTGCTCAGTCAACGATGTTTTTTGTGCAATAAGATGGTTATAGCAAAGGCTAATAAAAAACGAAAAGTAGATAAGCTTAGCGCGCATTTGTTAAGAGGAGATAGTTGGTTAAAGGTACTAAAAAACAAAAAGGCGTCCAGATGAAGAATGATTTTTCAGTCAATTTCTCCCCTCATTTGTTACCTTTGTCTATGCAAGAAAAAAGAGGCATTGCCATTTTAGGGTCTACTGGTTCTATCGGTACGCAAGCATTAGAAGTGTTGGCGGCATACCCTGACTATTTTGATTTACAGGTGCTGACCGCAGGTAAAAATGCCGAATTACTCATCGAGCAAGCGTTAAAATTCCAACCGAATTCGGTTGTCATTACGGACGAAAGCCAATATCAAAAAGTAAAAGACGCACTTTGGGCTGCTGATATTCATGTATATGCCGGTCAAGAAGCACTTTGCCAAGTGGTAGAATCAACAGAGGTAGATACTGTACTGACTGCTTTAGTAGGTTATGCGGGCCTCAAACCAACAATTCACGCCATAGAAGCAGGGAAAACAATTGCTTTGGCAAACAAAGAAACGCTTGTTGTTGCGGGTGAATTAATCACCAAATTGGCCAAAGAAAAAGGCGTTAACATTTATCCAGTAGACTCAGAGCACTCTGCTATTTTTCAGTGTTTGGTCGGAGAATTTCAAAATCCGATTGAAAAAATTTACCTCACCGCTTCTGGCGGGCCATTCAGGGGGTTTACCCACGAGCAACTTCAAAGTGTAACTTTAGAACAAGCGCTAAAGCATCCAAACTGGAGTATGGGTGCTAAAATCACTATAGACTCCGCAAGCCTGATGAACAAAGGTTTGGAAGTCATTGAAGCCAAATGGTTGTTTGGTTTAAAGCCCGAACAAATTGATGTCATTGTACATCCGCAGTCTATTGTACATAGCTTGGTGCAGTTCGAAGACGGGAGCATGAAGGCACAAATGGGCTTGCCAGATATGAAATTACCCATACAATTTGCCTTGACGTATCCGGCGCGATTCAAAACAGATTATCCGCGCTTTAATTTCATGGATTATCCGCAGCTTACTTTTGAGCAACCAGACCGAAAAGTATTTAAAAACTTAGATTTAGCCTACCGCGCAATGGCTGCCCAGGGAACAGCAGCATGCGCCCTCAATGCAGCCAATGAAGAGGCAGTAGCGGCATTTCTTGACAGAAAAATATCATTTTTAGAAATTGGGCAACTCAATGAGTTTTGTATGCAAAATGTTGCCAATATCTTGAATCCGCAGTACGAAGACTTCGTGGCCACTGACGCAAAAGCTCGGGCCTTTGTTCAGGATCAGTTGGGCAAATAACAAGTATTTAAAAATTGGCGCGCAATTCCATGCCGCCCGTATGCACAGCCGGAAGCCCTTCCATGAGGCGCCCGCCATAATTGAAACTTAACAGGAGGTTTTTACCGACAATTTTTTGAAAACTCAAGCTCCAAGTCCAATTGGCACCGGGTCTTAAGCCTTCTAGCATCTCGTACCCAACAGCAGAAAGCGCCGCTCCCGAAAAATCGAAATAGACATATTTGAAAGAGCCATTGAGGCTTCCATTTTGGCTGCGGTTGATTTTCCAAGTAGTTTCCACAGATTTAGATAAGGCTTCTTGTCCGCCAAAAGGCAGTGCGTTTGTTTTTTGTCCGATACTTCCTATCATGGTTAGTCTTACAGCAGAACCTTCTTGATAAATAAGTTGAGGCTTCAGTTCTCTAAACTGAATCATAAAGTTTCGTCCGCTCGTATAGTCTGCTAGTGAGCCTGACTCGCCACTGACCAGCGTGGTTTCAAAGGCAAGGCGAGGGGAAATATTTGCGCGGAGGTTGAGTTGATTTTTATGCAGACTGCGCGCGTCATAACCGCTGGCCAGTAGCATTTTAGTTTCTTGCTGCAACCAACTGTATTCGGCACTAAAAACTTTTGCATTGCGGTTAAAAAACAAGGAATTTGAAAACTGCGCATTGGCAGATTGTAGTGCAAGTTCTGAAATATCTGCTGCCAACGGATTGACCCACTGCCATGTATTGGCATCTTGTAATTTGCGTTGAATACGGATTCTAGTTTGATTTGAAAACTTCGACAAGATCCCCAAAACTCCTTGCCGCTGCCGCCAAAGTAACTCAGGCCGCCAAAGAACGCTTTGGTTCCACTCGTTGGCAAATACAGGCGCGTAGCTGGCGCTGGGCACAAAAACACGAATGTAATCGGCTTGGTCGGCATATATAGCTTGTTCAAATTCATTGAGATCTTTGATGCCATCAGCGTTGTAGTCTATCCATGTATAGATTCCTTGGCCGTCATTGACACGAATGTATTGAAAGCGCCGTTTTTGTTCGAGTCCTGAACCTAATTCGTAAAATGTATTGAAGGTGAGCGCATTTTTAAAATAGCGCGCATTGTAATCAAAACGCGCTACTAAACTTTTTTCTGCTGTCTGATTGATCAATGCAGAATCTAGGATTGCTAGTTGTCTTGCACCCAGCAGAACTTGGAGGTTTTGTTTGTTATTTGGTTCCCACTTGAGTTCTAAACCAGTGGTTTGGGCCTTGGCGGCAAGTTGCAGTAAACTGTCAGGCCGCCAGTCATAGCGCTCTCGGTAAAATACTTTTAAATGCAGCTTACTTGAGGTTTGAAGCGCAATAAACGTCTGGGCATCATAAAATTGATATGAATTGCCTTGACTTGCCCCTGAAAACTGGTTCCATTCGTGGTCGTCTATCCACCCAATTTTGAACATACCAAGTTGTTTGCTGAGTTGCAAGCGGTGTCGAATGAAATAATTTTGCTTGTCTTGCACTTGTGAACGCAGCGCAGATGCATCCCATTTGGCATCCCAGTTATTTTGTTTCCAATTACCGTCTGTAAATAATCTATACCCTTGAAAAAGGGTATCAATCGCCAAGAATTGTCCTACTAAATTGATTTGCCCTCTTGAACTATGGCTTAAATTTTGCTTGAAGTCTATTTGCCTCTGTGACCCTATAAAGTTTTGGTTTCGGATATTCCAGTCGCGGTCAAATTCTACAGCCCGAAACTGCTCTATAGGTTCAAATCGGGAATTCAAATATAAGTACTCCAAAGTTGTTTCAAGGCTGCGTTTATTGCTGTCGATTAGCGTTGTTTGCTCAAAGCGCAAGCCACCTTTCGAGGCTACACCAAAATTATTTGCGTCGTCAAAAGATGAAAACAAATTGAGGTCAGACTCGCTGAGTGCGTTTTCTGTGTAAAGCGTTAAGTTCGGATGCAATTGATAAGATAAACCGGCACTGGCCATTTGTTTTCTTTTGGGTGTTTGAACCCGCCTAATTGGTGCAAAATTTCCTTGTGATATGCCATTGACAGGCGCAACCCATTTATAATAATTTCCTGCTGCGCTCACGCCGCTCAGTATGTAGTCTCCTTGGTTTGGCCCTACTTCAGTAAAGGTACTTCGGTACAAGGCTTGCTCAGGGTCTACACTGAAGACCAGAATATTTTGGTAGCCCAAGGTGTCGATGCGCCTATACATATTTGCATTTTCGAGGTAACCTGACGAGTCATAACCTAAGACAAATGCTAGGTTGAGTTCATCGCCAATGAGACTCAGTTGCAAAAGTTGCTCGGTGGAGAGCAGCTGTTGTAAGGGTTGATTTTTTAGATCTTGTTCTTGATAAAGTGCTACCCATGTTTTGAGTTTTGTGCTTTCGTAGCGCGTGGTGTGTTGAAGTAAGCTGCGTGCATAATTTTGGTCAGCGTACTGGAATTCGGCTACAATTCGGCTGTCTTTGGTAATGAGATGTCTGGAGGTAAATGTGAGTTCGGCACTGGCATAATCAATGATATAATCAAACTCTTGACCGCGTTGCATGAGTCGACCATCAATATAAATTCTTTCTGTACCTGCCAGAATTAAAATAAAGGGCTCGTTGGTTGCACCGGTAAGTCTATAAGGCCCCTGTACTGCTTCTAAACCTTGAATAATTTGCCTTTGAAACTTCCCTTTGGATAGACCCACGCTGCTTTGTGTATAGAGCTTGGCCCCTTTGTCTGTTTGCCAATTATACTGTCCTGTAATACCTTGTCCGCGTTTGCGATAACGCATGAGTTGCCCATCTTGCTTTTCTATCCAGAAGTCGCCGGCGGTAATTTTGAGCTGTTCATTGTGTATTTGAATAAAGACTTGGTCGAATTCTCGGAGTTGGTTGGTTGTGCCTGAGGCTTGAAAGGGAATATTGGCATCGGACAGCGCTGCGGTCAGCATCAGGTTGGAGGCAATTTGGCCGTTGAGTTGAAGGTTGAGCGCTGAATTAAGGCCAAGGCTTTGGTTGTTTCCAAAACCAATACCACGCGCCAAGCTTCCGCTTTTGTGTAGTGCGCTACCTCCGAATAAATCAGTTGTGGAGTTTGTTTCAATCTGAAACTTTTCACGTTCTTTTTCTAGGTTTATACCAGCTGTATAGGTCCTAAGCGTATAGCGTTGAAAACTTTGCTGAAGTGCAAAGGGAAAAACCTGAAACTGCAAGTATATCGTATCCGTAGGTGTGGCAATCCATTGAAATATATTTGTGGTACTATCTAAGCTATAGTTTTGTTTGCGAAACCGAATGGTATCT